>Ga0181537_10002036_pt1 | contig 18104 bp, 32 predicted proteins | sample PEATcosm2014_Bin_39_FD_119765 | JGI IMG/M metagenome (GOLD analysis project Ga0181537, IMG submission 119765) | Peatland microbial communities from MTU Mesocosm Facility, Houghton, MI, USA - PEATcosm2014_Bin23_10_metaG | ecosystem: Environmental > Terrestrial > Soil > Wetlands > Peat | place... | reverse complement strand
TAGACCTTGGCGAGAGCCGTACCGATCGCGTTGGACTTGGAGTTGATGATGTCAGCGAGGGAGTCCATGATGTCTTCCTCGGCGATGTCAACTTCCGTACCCCACTTGCCGGCGGTCAGAAGCACCGCGTCTTCAGCGTCGTCGTTGGTACCGAAGCCCTGCGAACCGCCGCCGACCGCGTACGTGCTGCCCTTAGTCACAAGGCCAGCCTGGACACCCTGGTCACGCGACACGTAGCGTGAATTGGACGTCATCATGATCTGCTGACCGAACGACTCAACAGCGCTGTGCTGGGTGACCCTCTGGATCACCTGGGCCCCGTATTCAACCGGGATCCAGTTGGTAAACGTGGACTGAGCCACGCTTCACCTCCTTTATCAAAGTCGTCACACAGCGGTGGCCGACTTACCTATCTGCGTACTACGCCCTGGCCTATGGGCTCAGCCCCCATGACCTGGTCTGCAAGAAGCTGGGCGAAGCCCTTTGGCTCCTGGCGATCCTGCTTGTCCTTCGTCCGCCCGTTACCGGCGCCGCCGTTCACGTTCGGTGCTCTAGTTCCGCTACCGTTCGCAGGCGCGAACAGATTCGGGAATTCAGTCTTGAGCTCGTCGACCTGGTCGTCGAGACCGATAACCTCGCCCTCAGCGTCCAGGTCGATCTTGTCGAGATCCAACAGTCTTACGAGCCTAGGAGTATTCGTGCCCTGGACTCCGGCCGCTTCCAGCTTCGCAGCTACGAGAGCCTTTACTAGAGGCTCTCGAGTATTGGTTCTGCCTTCTTCGATACCCTGTTCCTTGGCGTCGAGTAGCGCACGCTCTTCTGCCGACGCGTGTTGGCGCTGAAGCGCCTTAAGATCGGCTGTAGCCTTGCGTGCATCCTGCCTAGCAGCCTGCAACGCCTTCCTCAGACCCGCTGTCGGATCGTCAGGGTCCTGCTTGGACTGACTCTGCTGCGTGCGGGGCTTAGGCTTCCTGCCCTGGCCCTGCTGAGTGTCGTCCTGGACATCGTCCTGCTGGTCCTGACTATCCGCGCTGTCGTCCGTAGCGTCGTCGGTTGCGTCGTCAGTAACATCGTCACCAGAAGTATCGTCGGTAACGTCGTCGTCTGTGACATCGTCGTTAACGTCGTCGTTCTGCGGCCTACCAGGCATCTCGCCCTCCTATTGGAAGCATCACACTTCCTCGCTAGTTCCCGGCTCACCGGTATCAGACTCCGTAGAGAAGCCCTGACCGGTATTAGCCGTCCTAAACTCGATCGTGACTCCCCACGTGTCGAGCTGCTCAGGTGTGTATCCCTGCTCCTCCAAGAGTTGCCGCGGAGGCACCCCGAGCTGTTCCTTTATTGCCTGTCCCTGCAAGGTATTCAGGTCGTTGACAGTAGCTGCCGGAACCCAGTGGATAGTTACATCCGCAGGAATCGCTTGGCCACGAATCTTCAACACGAACCTGAAAATGTCTCGCCAAGTCGCACCAAACGACATCTGACGATTGCGCACCTTCTTCGCGAAAGGCGCTTCTAGTACCCTGAGGGACTCTCCCGACACATTTGACACGATTGGATCGAGGAAATGCATCGGAGTCTGTGAGATAACCGCCATCGCATGCACGTACTGCATGAACGGGTTAAGAAATGCCGTTGGGTCGCCTACAGGGAACTGTCCATAAGACGTGATGCCCTTCATGAACCAGACCGAAGCAGGATCAGCCGTTAGTTGCGACTTCGGGTCCATGCCCTGATCAAGCGTAGCGCCTGAGTCGATCGAGAACGCGAACTCGCCCTCGTCTCCCATAGCCGCTTCGGACGTGTCGTACGCGGGGTCCATGATCGCGTATCGCTGCGGAAACGCATTGTAGTCGACCGAGGCCATGTGGCTGACGACTAGCTTGTGGATCGCATCCTGCGGCCCATAAGCATTGACATGCTCTGGTACTCCGTAAGGGTACTCATTACGGAAGTGGAAAACAGGAACTTCGCCGAATGGGTTGACAACAGGCCACTCACCGTTGTCGCTGCTGTCTAGACGCTTCTCCCACTTAGGCTTTTCACCTGACTGTGGCAGAGGCGCCAGCATGTACTTCTCAACGCGATCCGGGTAGTACAGGTTAGCAAACGTAAAACCACTGTTCGGGTCCTGCCACCGCTTGATCGCATAACGCTTACGGTTCTCGTTCTCGTCGTCGTAGAACACCCGCATGACACGAGGCGACTGATAAAAGATGTCTACCGATAGCTGGTTGCCTTCGGAATCCGTCTGACTATCAACATTCGGCCAGACGAACATATAAGCGTCACCGAGCTTGCAGGCCTTCTTCATCACGTCTGGTGCGTGGAGGTCTAGCTGGTTGTCCTTCCAAGCCTGCCGAATAATGCCAACAGCAGCTTCGTCATCGGAAAAGATCGATGCTACTTCGAGACGTTCAGCAACAGCATCTACAGGCAGCTTAGCGAAGTTGAAGTTGAACACAACACCGGTCGCACCCATCGCAATGCGCAGGCGTAGCGAGGCGAAGAACTCTGGCATAGACCCGTTGTAGTACTGGATAGCCTTCACGAAGTCTGGCTGGGCTTCGTCAAGACTCAAGATCCCGTTGCGTAGATCGGCACCCGGGTCATCGTAAGGCTCAGGAGCCGGACGAGGTATCGCCATGCCGAGGAACGTATTGCCTGGCATCATCTGACCATGCATGATATCAGTCATCGCTGTTCACCTCCGCACATCAGTAAACCGCCGGCAATTGAAATAGTGCTACAACTAGTCCAGTATTCGAGCTAAAGTCAATCTGGATCGTCTTCGTGCCCGACTGCTGTACAATTGAATGAAACGCAGCGATGACGCCAATTGCGCTCGTCGGCAGGACAATCGGATACGTTGTGGGGCTCAGGCCGGGCAAACCTTGCATACCAACCTGTACAGTCGCAGTACAAGCAGTTGCGCCAAGGCTAACTCCGAACTGGATCAGACCCGCAACGTTATTGAACTGCACTCCGTTACCCGCGCCTGCGCTCGGCACTACCGCATTAGGGTTACCGCCGGTAGTCAGCAACGTAGTCAGGTTCGAGATCGCATTGTCTCCGGACAGGAGCGTCGGTGTCAGCGTCACCCTAGTCATCGCTGCTCACCCCTACAGGTGTCCTACGGCCGTAGCTGTAAGTTCCGCCTTTAAGGATCTTAGGAACAGTTATGAAGTGCCTAACGCCTATCTCGACAGCGTCCAGGATGTCCTTGTCTTCGCTACCGTCATAAGAACACTGATTCTGTTCCAGCCTAGGCAGCCGCATCGAGTGAGTTACTCGACCACGCTGATACAGATTCAGAAGTCGTACCTGACGGACAGACTTCTTGAGACCGCTCCAGGAAAGCTTCATCCTGACAGGCATGTGGTGAAACACCATAGTCCAGGTGTCACCACCCTGGTTCGACTCTACGACAACTTCGCCGATTTCAGGCCACTGCTCGAGATACCACATGACAGTGTCACGCAGCTGCTTCGGAGGTAGCTTCACGATAGTTGCGAACTTGACTACAACCTTTGGCTGCAGCATGTTGCCTTGAAGGCTGGGCGGGAGAGGAAAGTCATCAAGAGACAATCCAGCTCTAGGGTGCCAGAGGCCTATAATCGCGATACCAGTATCGTGAGAGTTCTCGTGCGACGTAACCGCAGGGTCAATCGCCAGCGCTGTTCGAACACAAGGCAAGTCGGCGTAAACGTAGTCGTCTTCAGACCAGTATGTACCGTTCGCCGAGACAGGCTGGTTCTTGAACTCCTTCTTGTACTCACGCGTGTGCTCATGCTTCTTGAGGTACTCCAACGACCACTTGCCGGGCCAACAAGAGCGCTCAGTACCGTCGTCGTTCAGGAGAATAGGTTCGTAGTAATGAACCTGAATGTTCTGATCATCGATCCAGGGATCTTCGACCGTTTCAGGGTGCAGCTCCGATTCAACCATCTGGTGCATGATCGATCCAGGAGCTGTTACAGTCCCGACGATAATGACGCGTGCGAATTCGTTCAGGTGAAAAACAGTCTCAAGCATCCACCTAAGGCGCTGACGCATTAGCGTCGGGCTGTACTTTTCCTCACCAGGTTCGATGTCATCGAGCACGATCAGGTCAGGGCGCTGCTTACCAACCTTCAGACCTCGTGCAGCCGTGCCAGATCCCTTAGCCATCATGACGAAGCCGTTACGCTGCTCGATCATGTCAACTCGGCTCGCGACTAGCTTCTTACCGACTGGCCCACCCTGACGACGCACCTTAGGTTCACACAGGTCTGGGAAGTCCTGAATAAGAAGGTCGTTCATGTCGAACTCGCCACGAATCGTAGCAAGGTGGTTCTTAGCCTGATCAGCTGAGTCAGAGAACGCAACAATGAACTTAACATGACCGTGCGCAGCGGCCCACATGGGCAGAATCTGAAACAGCCAGGTACTCTTACCGACACCGCGAGGAGCTACATACGCATCTCGATGCTCTCGAGGCACACGCGACTTCTCTAGCCAGGACTTAGCGTGCTCCAGCAGATCAAGATGAAATTCGGCAAAGGAAAGCTTGTCAGACGTCTCGATCGAGTACAAATGATGAGACAAGTACGTTAGGGCAAACAACAGCGGGTCGTTCTTGGACAGCTGAGCACGCGCATGACAGTCATTGCCTGAAAGAACTTCTCTGTTCAGGGTCCGAAGATAGTCCTGAAACCACTGCGGACCCTGAGGACGATCTATCAGCTTGAGCAGGAAGTCTGGATACCAAAGATCCACCGGTTCGCCGTCTGAGGCAAATCCCGGATCGTTATCGAAGAAGTATCCAGAACGTTCCATCTACTCCTACTTGTGCCAGCTAGTAGCCTGCGCCACACGCTGGCCATCAGGGCTGGTCTGTGTCACGTGGAGAGTCTCATTCGCACCGTTGTCCGAATGTCCACCGATCTGGAACGTTCCATCTGGGATATGCATCAGCATCCCGAGGTCATCGACGGTTAGCTTGCCGTCCGCCTTGGTCACCTTGAATGAGAACGACATGACTCACGCTCCGTACGCGCTCGTGTGGTACACAACGTTCACGGGTGCGGTAACCGTGATCCCGTAGATAGTTCCGCCAGGGATGTTGAACTCCGGCTCGTTGAGGATCACAGGCTCTGTCATCGATGCTGGTAGCTGCACTACGTAGGACCCGACAGTCACGCCAGGGCCGCCGATCTCGACGGTCGTAGCACCTAGGTTCTGCAGCGTCACGGTCGCGCTGTTTGGGCAGATAGCAGTAGCTGTGAGTCCGACACTTTGAGTCCCGTCGTTGGCCATGACTAGCTCCAGCCTCCGCCAGAGACATAGCCACGCTGCCCTGGAGTCAGATAGCCGTTGCCCTGCCCGAACGTCTGGTTCTCGACAGGCCGCGGAATCGGACTGTACGTACCGATGTCGTCAGTGTCATCGTCGCCGTCGTTGGTCGACTCTACTGTGACGGGCGCACCGCCGTAGCCGCCGTAGTCGTCCGTCATCATCCAGTTCAGGTCACCGCTCTGGGCGTTGACCTCTGGCGAGTGGTTGTATGCTGCGCCATGCGCGTCGGACATTGCCGTCTCCTAGATAGTCGGGATCACGCCGTAGCCTGGTGGAATCGGACCTGCACCCGAGTTCACCAGCGAGTTGGGGTCTGCCTGGCTAAGGCCTACCATGTTGACTGCGTTGGTGCCGACGCCGGAGCTTGGACCGTCAAAGATCCCGCTAGTCGGACCGACCATCTGAGAGTCAAGCGACCAGCTTTCAACTGGATGAGTCTGATAGTTCGTCTCTCGTCCAGGAGCCGCGTAGTACCCTTGTGCGTGCTGGTCGCTCACGAGGACCCCCTCTGCTTGTCCTGAGCAATCGGAGCGTTCAGGCCAGGCTGAGGCGCCTGCGTCTCGACAACAGGGTCCGACAGCGCGTCAGGCTCCTGCATGATCATGTCGTACGAGTCGATCGTGCCCGAACCCTGATTCGTCTCAGTTCCTGACCCGAAGTAGTACTGTTGCGCGTGCGCATTAGACATATTAACCGTCCCAAGTAGCAGTCATGTACGCGACGTTCGAAGTGCTCGTCGAGGTGACCCCGTATATTGGGTCACCTAGAGGAGTCCCCGAACCTCCAACACAAGGAACCTGCATCGCCGGAAAGGCAGACGACACACTCCAGACCCAAGTAGGAGGCCCTCCCGTGTAAGCAATGCTGATAGTTCCGTACGCAGGAACGTAGTATGTGCCCGCAGCCGTACCAACAGTGACACCATTAACAACAACAGCAGTGATAGTCGCGCCGTTAGCTGAAACCACTGCCTGCATAACGCTGGCACTTGCGTTCTGGGCTGCTACACCTGTCGCAGGAACAGATGGAGTAGCAGGAGTTCCTGGAGGAAGCAAAAATCCGTGTCCAAACGATACCGACGGACCACCAACAGTAACAGGCAAGGCTCCGAGGTTCTGCAAGACTACCGGACCGTTAGACGAACAAATCAATGTGGCACTATTGGTAACGCTGACGAGGCCACTTCCGATCGCCATCTTGCCTCCAGCTCAAGCTGCTCTCTACTTCAATTATAGCATAGTAACGAGTAGACCACAAGAGTAACTAACCATAAAGTTTCTGTAAATTTTATAGGAGCCTATTGCTTATCCCTAAAATCTGTGATATAATTTTAGATATAGAAACAAAATCTCCTGAAAGGACTAGTCGGAATGGCTGAGCGTGTCAATGACGTTTCTGCACCAAGGAGGCGTCGTTACTACCCTTGGGACAAGTGGACGGACGGTGCAGTCTGGAGAGCTAAGCAGGATGAAGACTTCACCTGCAATCCTGCAAGCTTCCAGACAGCACTACACCTTCGAGCACGACAAGAAGGACTGAATGTAACTACAGGCAGCCCTGAAGAAGGAATTATCGAGTTCCAGTTTTCGCCAAAGAATCCTAACGATCGGGACGACCGAGCAGGTCATCAGCCAGTCACAGGGTCTAGCAATAACGGCTCGGAGATTTCCAATGCCTGATCCTAAGGACCCAATGACTCCTCTAATGGAAGGTACTACAGCACAGCACGAACTATTCATGGCATATATAGCAGCAGGATTCACGCGCAAGGAAGCTCTATACCTAATAGGTCAAATCGTAGCAGCTGTAGTAAGAAATCAAGCGAGCGAGAATGACTGAGGCAATAGACCTCGATGACCTTCCTGTACCGTCACCTAGTGCTAAGGCTATATCGCAGCGAGCCAAATTGTATCTAGAGCAGCAACTCGGCGATCAACAAGGCAGACATAAGCTCCTAGAGATGCTCGCTGCAGCTGAATTCTCTCTTCCTGAGCCACAAGTGTACCCTGACTTCATAGCAATCAACTTCGGAACGCCTCGCTACCGTATTAACAAGCTTTGGCCTTACGGTGGTACTGTTCTGCTAGCGGCACGCTATAAGTCAGGTAAGAGCACGCTAAAACTGAACCTCGTACGTAGCCTTAGTCGAGGCGAAGACTTCCTAGGTCAACCAGTTGTCTCGCTAGCTCCAGACGAACGCATACTAGACGTAAACCTTGAAGTTGACGAACGGACGCAGCAGCACTATGCACGCCCGTTTGACCTTCCAAGCAACGCACTAGTCCTGAACCTGCGCGGACAGGCTAAGAAGTTCAACATCATTAACGACGGTACTAGAGCTCTTATAGCAGAAATGCTAAGAAACCGAAACGTCAAGATCCTGGTAGTAGACCCTCTAGGCCCGCTACTTCGCGTCTTCAATCTGGTGGAGAATGCTAATGACTCATCAGGCGGAGGAGCCCTCGTCGAAGCCTTCAACCAGCTATCTTACGAAGCCGGAGACATCGACGTCCTTCTCATTCACCACACAGGGCATAACGCTCAACGTCGCGCACGCGGTGGGTCCGTATTTGGCGACGCTGCCGATGCCCTCTGGTCTTACCGAATCGGAGGCCAACGCTTGGAAGAAGACGATGGATCTCCTAACGAGAAAGGAATTCGATACTTCAGCGCCACCGGAAGGCTAGAAGCTGACATGGACGAATTCCCTGTCTACTTCGACACGCGTACTCACAAGCTCTCCCTAGCTCCAGTGATCCCTGTATGAAGACACCTGTTTACATCAGACATATCGTCGGAAGATGTCTGATCTGCGGATCACCGTTTCTCGAGGCTGGTTGGACAGACGATCCTCGGGGCTGGACGCACTCTCTACCTATACTTCACCCTAATATGGGAGTATTCCCAAACGCTACAATGTACAGTAGCTACTGTACAATGAATCTATCACGATGACATGCCTCCGAGAATCGGACGACCTCCTAAGTACAACTGGAACGAACTAACTGACGGCACTATCTGGAAAGCTACCCGTGGTAAAGACTTCTACACAACGCCTAAGAACTTTCGAACACTACTACGATACCACGCGCGAATACGAAATCAGCCAGTAAGAGTACACATCAGGGGTAATGTCGTCTGGTTCCAGTTCTCCAAGGTGGAGTAGTGAGTTGGTTGCCTGTTAGTGATCAGGACTGGGAAATACTCAAGGACAAGTTCAGGGGTCTCCGAGGAGGCCGCGTAAATGAACGTGGCAGAGTTATACACCGGTCAGAAGAAGAAATGCGTCGGTACTTCAACCTAGGTCTACCGAGTAGTCCTCTAGGTGAAGCCGAAAAGATTCGATTCCGGACTATCGTCCGCGAAAGAGTTCGCGAAGTAGACGGCGACGTCATGTTCAACGACCCGTACTTCGAGCTCGAATGGATGCGACTCACAAGGGAAGATCCAAGCCTACTAGACGACCCAGACCAGAACCGAGAAATTCTATGGAACGCGTTCTACGAACGTTTTTCTAACCAGCGACAAAGGTGGAGAAACCTATGGTTCCAGAAAATCGGTAGAACAATGTCCCAATCAGAAGTTGATTACGGCGACACGTAATGGACAAAGTTGCTGACTGGGACAGTAGCGGAATCGAGTTTCGCAGTACTAACGCCCAGGAAACCAAGAAGCGAGCTCGTGCACGCGAAGTCGCTAAGCGACAGCTAGAGTTCGCACCGCTCAACACATACTTTACAGACACTGAAGCCACGCAGGTATGCTACGGCAAACTCAGACAAGTAGCCAAGAACTTGGCAGCATCCTTCTCAGACAAAAACCTGCAGATCATATTCAGTGAAGGCATACCAGTACCTACACCGTGGGGAAAGGTATGCATGCGTACGTACAAAGAAGGTACGCAGGTCACAGGCGGCGAACTCTGGTATCAAGTAGGAGATTCCAGAAAGACCAATCGCATATACGACGTACGACCATTCTTTCTTCAGTCGCTAGAAAGAACTGCAGCGCTCTATGGAACAGACGACGCTACAGCCATTATGAATCAAGCTCGATCGGAGCTTGCTGAAGTCGGACTTCGTGCATATCAGAACAGATGGTTCCGAAATTCCTCCATAGCAGACTTCCTGTTTCATGACATGAAGATAGACCTGAGCACAATTCCTATCGTCTCACACGGTCTAGACCCTTCACCGGAAATCGGATCGGTAGCCTGTGGATACATTCCAGGCCCAATACACGAGTACGATCTAGTCAGCGCCTATGCTTCCGTGATGCTAGAGTTCCCTCAACTAGGAGACTTCGCACAAACTCTAGATGACGCCCGTAAGGCTCTCGAAGATAGACCGACATCACGTATCTTGAAGGTGACTCAGAGTGTCCTGCCTGGAAAGTTTCTATCGCCCAAGCTACCGACGTTCCGTCCAGATCTGGGAAGTTACATCCGAGGAACTACTAGATCTATCCTCGTCGACGCCATGCGTCAGGCAGTATCCCACAATGGTACAGTGTATCGGTGGAATACCGACGGATTCTTCACCAACGTGGATATCTCGGGTGAACTGGATCAAGGAGCCGAACTGGGTCAGTGGAAACATACGGTTCACAGCTATCTACTCATTATCCAGACGAACATATTCAAGACAGACAGCAAGATTCGGGACTGCGGATTCAATATAGACTGGGATAGAGCTAGAGAAGACCCAGTGACCGTCCGAGCTACTATTCCTAATATCAACTGGACTACACTCGAGCAAAGGCTAGTTCCCAAAGTACTTCGTTTCGATTCAGGTTATCACAACTGTAGAGACTACGGCTGTCACGACGAAGTTCACTACAAGCGGGAAGCATGGGACCAGATGTGGTAACGATCTACAATATCTAAAAATAACAATAAAATACTATTGGAGAGACTCTAGCAAATTCGCTAGTACTAATGTTAAAATTATATTAAAGATTAGGGATAGCGATAGGATGGACGACTACAGTGACATTCTAAAAGAGTCCGCAGCAGACGGAAAGTGGAAAACAGCTCAAAACGTCAGTCCTAATGACTTTCCAAGACTGACCAGAAGGCTACGCTACCAAGCTAGTAGCCTAAGACTGACAATCGAAATTAGAACCGATAAGCAACTACATACAGTGTCGTTCCTCACACACAACCTGAATTGAAAAACAGGAAAGGGAACAGCTATGGCTGACGATGAAGTCCCGGCCAAACCACACCTGCTTCGCCGAGGGTCCACCGGATGGATCTACGGTGCCGCAGGTGTCATCATATGGGACCTACTAGCAGGCGAGGAGGAACAGCTCACTAGAGCGTTCCGTCGCGGATTCAAATCCCGCAAAATTCTCGTCGGAGCATCCTGGCTATACCTGACAGGACATCTGTTCGGAGTTATTCCGGACCAGTACGACATCATCCACATCGCAGGGCATCAGTACCGAGTACACCGGGGATCCCTAGCAGCCTTCGTACTGCAGAAGCTCTCAGAACTACGAACCAACAACCGAGTCGAAGCCATGGACCAAGCACACTAAGCTCATGGCCGGCTCTATTTCCAATATCAAGGAGGTCGCCCTCTGGTCATGAGTGTCCCATATCCGTAAGGGCTAGGAGACATCCATGAGTGTCATCGATAGAATCTTCGACAGCATTATTCACCGGCGATCAAAACGCACGGGAACAATCCGACTGGCAGCCGTCGGCGCTGTACTCGCAGCATCAGCTGTAACTTACCACTACACCGTCCAGTCAGGAGACACACTGTCAAGTGTCGCACAGAAGACGTGCGGGAACTCAGGCAGCTGGTCTTCCATCTACAGCCAGAACCAAGCAGTCATCGGAAGTAGCCCAAACCTGATCCTCCCAGGTCAGCATCTGACGTTCAAGTGCAGCAAAGCAACCGCCACGGCTGTACTGACTATAGAGCTGACGCACCCGATAACGCCTAGCAACGCCATGCAGGCATGTATTATCGCGCGCGAGTCTGGCGGCAACGCTCAGGTGATGAACTCGACAGGCCACTACGGTCTATACCAGTTCAGCGAATCCACCTGGATCGCCGCCGGAGGCAGCCAAGCCCTCTTCGGGAACGCTTCCGCCTCCTACCAGACCTCGATCTTCTGGGCTGCGGTCAAGCTCTGGGGCTACACTCCGTGGACCCCTTATGACGGCTGCTAATAGCAGCAGGCGGAACCGTCGGCGACCGTGTCCTCACTGTCGCCGGCGGCAACGCCGCCTGCTTACAAGCGCCCTAGCCATCTTCATCACAGTCGCAAGTCTAGCCACCTGGGCAACAATCAGTCTCGGTAGTTCGCCTTCAGCGCAAGCAGAAGACATAATCGTGCATAAGCCTAAGCTACAGGCAGTAGCTCAGGCGCCGTCCTACTCTCAACAAGAGATTCGAAACCTGCTGTCAAATGAATTCGCTCAGGCAGCTCAACCAACGATCACGCATACTCCGGCTACGCATAAGAGCAGCGCGCCGAGATATACGCCAAGACCGTCGGGATCTCCGACGTATACAGCGTCGCCAGCTCCGACTCCTACTCCAACCGTCACGCATACTTACGCACCTCCGCCGACTAGCGGGTCACTAGCTAGCAGGCTTCTAGCAGAGGCTGAAACTCAGCAGGGTACCCCATATGTTTGGGCAGGAGCGTCTCCAGGAGGTTTCGACTGTTCAGGACTAGTTTACTGGTCCGCACTACAGATCGGAATATCCAATATGCCTAGAGACACTTACTCAATGCTAGGACAGGGCGTATCATCAGGTCTTCTAGTTCCGACGAGCAATCCACAGCCTGGTGACCTAGCCTTCTTCGGCTCTGGTCACGTCGAGCTGTATGTCAGTCCTGGCGAGACCTTCGGAGCGCTACAACCTGGTACGGTAGTAGGCTTCCACCCTTACGGCGGCAGCTGGGCACCTACAGCGTTCTACGCCATAACATAAGGCAACGACATGAGCCACCTTCAAATAGCAGGCACAGTACTCATCATATCAGCTATCCTACTAGGTCTCGGATTTCTCTTCGGGAGGTGGTTCAACGAACAAACACGTCTCGCAGAGCTCCGTGAATGGAAAGAAGAATGGGACAGCATCAAGTATACTGCAGCCCCTATTCTTCTATCAGACACTGCATATCAGCCCGACCCCTGGGCTGCTGGCGAATCGTACTATCACGAGTGGCCTAAAAGCCCTCCAGCCTCCACGCTAGAAATACCCTCTTTCACCATAACAGATCTCAAGACTACAGGACCGCTGTATAGTCCAGAAGTCGAAACACGAGCCTACATGAATCGTCAGGACGAAGAGACGCGAGAATACCTGCGGCAACTCCGTGAACGCTGACGATCTGATCAAGGAAATGATGGCCTTCGATAATGAAGGCTCTGAATGGATGACACCCGTTCAGTACGCGAAAGTCCGAGACGTATATGCACCTCAAGTCTACGGATGGATGAAAAAGGGTATACTGAACTGGAAGTACTGTGACTGCGGTCGCAGAGTCATTAACATAGAAGAAGCAGACGAACTACTACGTACTAAAGGTAAGCTACCACCGAAAGGTCCCGAGAATGGCGCACCAGAGCTTTGAAGACTGGCGAGACAGTGAAGACGGCCCTAAGCACCATGACCTCCACGACAGCGACCTCCATAATGCATTCGATGCAGGTATGGAGCTAGGAGCTGAACGAGAGTCCCTAAACAAGCCGACTAGAATCCTACGCCTTCTAGAATACGTATACGAAGACGCTAAGACCGCCGAAGCAGACATGGCACGGTGGCAGATGCCTGCTATCGGGACTAAGCGAATAGGCTTCATGAGCATAAAATCGACTATCCTCACGGATCTCAACTTCGAGGGTCCCGAACTGGACAATACTACAACCGAAAGGTCTTAAGAATGTCAAAGATCCCGAAGATTGATACGGCTCTCAGAGACTTCGAAGACCAGCTAGAAGCTCATCCTAACCCCGCCAAGCTCTACCAGCTCCTCGATAAGCTCCGCAGCGATATCGAAAGCGCGCTCGGCGAGTTCACCGTGGTCATCGACGGTCAATTCGTCGAAGGGCCTCTCGGCGGAAACGATCCGGAGACACAATAATGCCTGACGGTGACGGAGTCAAGAGGACCTTCCGAATCGAAGTCCTCGAATACCTAGAAGGCTCGAACGAAGTCTGGATACCGCGTCTCAAGGTAAAGACTACGGCAGAATCGACTCTAGGAGCTCTCAACGGTGCCGCAGCAGCCGAGACCGCTAAGGCACAGCGAGCTACCGGAAGCCCGCCAGGAGACTACTCTAACTCACTCAATCACAATGCATCAATCTAAAACAGGTCTCCCGTGGGCTGACTACCTTAACGCCAAAAGTAGCCAGCACAAGAGAGGGCTACCTAAGTCGAACGGACTCCGTTGTCTACACTGTTGCGGAGTTCATCCCTATGTCGGCCCACACCAGCTAGGTTTCAGTTTCCGGTACGTAGATAACCAGCTTACAATCATCTGGATCTGTCCAATGACAGGTAATACAATTGAGGAGGTGTCTTATGTTCCGAAGATTGACGACAGCTGAGCTAGTCCGTAGACTAGTGATAGATGTGCTTCTACAGGTTATGGAGATTTTCTTCTTCCTGGAGGGTATATCGTACAGGAACTGGTTTTGGATACTAATCTTCGGACCGCTATCCGTAATATCAACTAGACATACCATAATCGACTCAGACAAATGGAAGGAACCAAGGTGAGAGGCAGAATTCCTCAGCACGGTCATAACTCATGGGATGACCTATCGCCTAGCAAGCACATGTTCATGGGTATAGGCATAATGGCCCTAACCGGCGTAGGAGCAATCGCATTCATCGCTGCAACAGTCTGGTTCGTCCTAACCATCGGATTCCTCCAGACAGTAGTTATGTACGGTTCACTTACGTTCATAGCTACCTTCTACCGTCTCTACACACGTCATCGCCGACACAGAATAGGTTTCAGGACCGTACATACCTGGGACACTGACGAAGCTGACGCCGCAGGATCAACGGCGCGCGGTGGCATCCCGCACGACCCATACGGTATCATTCCGCGATCTGCCTGGACAGATCCAGGCAAGAACCGCCGAGAATAACTCATGAACCAAGCTAGCTGCCGACCAGGACAATTTAACGGCAATGCTAGTATGACAGACGCTGAAGTCAGGGCCGCCCGCATTATCAGAGCCGAATACGACATACCTATGGAATGGATAGCTAAGATGTACGGGGTATCCCGATCAGCTGTCAGCTACTTTCTCCGAGGCGTAACGTACAAGGACGCGGGCGGACCGATTCAAGAAGGCCGTAGGCCTCCTGGCAGCGGTCGAGCCAACCCGAGCCATCATGCTCGCAAAGACTTGGGGAGCGGATCCCAAGAGGAAGAGAGGTCGCAATGCGACCACCGATCCGAGTATTCGGAACGGCAATAGGAGCTCTGGCAGCAGCAGGCGTAGGCCTAGTGCTGCTAGGAGGAGGTAATCCTGGTTCACCTCCTTCTCCAGTAACACACCTAGCAGTCGCATCAACGTCGTCTACTTATCACCATCCGAGTACGCGCCATACACGACAGAGCGAAGGATCCTGTACGACTCCGACAACTCCGACGACCACACCAACCGTTACAACTCCGACGACGACTACACCAACTACTACTGTTCCGTCGTCGGAAACTCCGACTACTACACCTACTACTGCACCGCCATCCACTACGGGCTCTATCACAGGAGTCCCAGCAAGCATTAGTCCTGGAGGAGGGTTCCAGGATACTCTAGACAGTATGTCACCAAGTCAGCAAGCCAGCATCATCCAGACGATGAAGGCCGACGGCGTCAAGTGGTGGCGCATGGACGCAGGCGGAGACTCTCACGCAGGAGTCGTCAAGCAGCTCATCGCAGCAGGGATCAATGTCGAGGCTATCGTCAACGGTACCAACCCATCCGACACATCATCCAACGCTACAGCGGACGTCCAAGCGCTCTGGCCACTAGGCGTCCATGTGTACGAGATAATCAACGAACCGAACCTGAGAGGTATCTCGGCAGCGAACTACACCGCCATCCTGAAGGCCTCATACACCACCATCAAGTCCATCGAGCCTACAGCCACGGTTCTAGTAGGAGGACTAGGGCCGGGCAACCCCGAACCGATTCCTTACCTCGAGGACATGTACGCTGACGGAGCGCAGGGATACTTCGACGGGATGAACACTCATCCCTACAGCTTCCCAGATCTGCCTAGTCAGACGAACGACTCCTGGAACCCCTGGGCTTACCTGCCTCAGATGCACCAGATCATGGTAGACCATGGCGATGGCAACAAGCAGATCTGGCTCACCGAATTCGGAGCACCTACAGACCAGTACGGTGTCCCGTTCGAGGCGGAATCCATCACGCAAGCCTTCCAGAAGGCACGTACGTGGTCGTGGGCAGGACCGCTGTTCATCTTCTCCTGGTGGGACAATTCGTACGACGGAGGTCTGTTCGGCCTCTTCGACAGCAACGGCGTCCCGAAGACACAGGCGCTTAACGCGTTCATCGCAGCGGCTGCATAACCAACAGTTAGACCTAACGGTCTAACCCTCAACGTCCTATCCGAGTCTGGAGGCCACAAGCCTTTCTGCGACCGACTCGGATAGGGCCTTGGAGGTTAGAACTATGTCAGCAGCTACCGACCTAGTCAAAGAGGTCTACCAGGAACTAGCCGACCGTTACGGACCTTCATATCTGTGGGAGACTAAACTTCCTCCAGGTCTGCGTCTAGAGATGCACCCTAGTCTCCGACATATGCTGTGGACAGATCCTGAACTAAACGACTACACATCGTTCTCATCATTTCTCGCTCCAGGAGGACCCGAACACCAGTTTCGAGTACCCTTTAAGTACAACCTTGAACTACCAGCTAATAGCTGGAGACTAGCAATAGTAACCGAAGAGGAGCTCAAGAAGGGGGAAGTAGAGTGGGAACCATAAACAAAGAGCGTTACCAAATCGAACACGTCTACCTAGTTACTTGTAAAGACTGCAAACAGGACATTGGATATTCACTTTCCGGGAAAAACCCAGTATCACGAGACGAACTCGAAGCTCTTCTTCTCGACCATGACAATTCGTTCCACCCTGTCGTAGGCAAACCAGCTAGGCGTCGCGGAGAATGCGCCAGATGCAACCGTGAATTCACACTCAATCACGACGGTTCTATGAGATACCACTCAACAGGTTCCGGCGCTCACTGTCAAGGATCAGGACTACAACCAAGGAGTGCAGCATGAAATGGCCGACTTGGCCTAAGCCTAAGCATCAACCGCCGTCCGGCTTCGAGCCTCAAGCATGCTATGGCGGACTATCTGAACACCAGATGAACCAGCTATCGGCATTCAACAGTGAAAGAAACCGTGGGATCATGCACACACCTGAGTATTCCGCGAGAATGGCGGCACTTCAGCGCATGTACGATACCGGAATACATATCCTGTACACACGAAGTAATGAACCGACAGCGGACTAGCACGCTTTATCCTCCGTCTACTAACTATACAAGGCCTACCAAGCGTGCCTTCTACATATGGCAGGACCGTTTTATCAACTGGGGTCCTATGTGGGCAGACAAACACAACCGCGAAACAAGGCCTTGGCGCTGGTGCTGCACACTGTGCGAACCTCCTTCACATGGATTCCGGTGCAAAAAAGGCGCCTGGCTGGCAATTATCACCATTACACTGCCTAGACATATGTTCGTTAGAGGACAACATCACGAACACGTAAGAAGAACACGCTAAAATGGCCAATACCGAAGAAGAAAGCCTCCGCAATTCGAGACTCGTCTCGTGCTTCTTCTGGGACGGCTACGACTGCCACTACGAAATGCTCTTCCTAGGCTGTCAGCCTTGCGAATTCTGTCCACCCTTTGACGAGCGAGAAGACCTAATCCACCCATTCGTAGACTAGGACGCGACAATGTACACAGACATCACCTGGAAAGACGTAGCAAAGCAGCATCCCGCGTTCGTAGCATGGATAGTTCAGAGATATGGACCTCTACCAGAAGGCCCTGTAGCCGAACTAGACTACGAACGATACAGAACGTCATACGAAAGGTCGCGTCAAGGTGCGTAGAGTCCTGTGTCTAGCTGCCCAGATCCTGCATTCGGGTGCGAACTAGAAGCCCCCAAATAGCATCGATTCCTCATCAGAAGCTCATCGGACTTCCATCACATCGGGTCCTCATCGAAAATTCATCAACTTCCGGCACTGAGTGACCTGGGCCGCCCTGGAAGCCGTGCCTCCAGGACGACCCTCCGGGGTCAGGCTCGCGATGCCTCGTCGATGTGGCGGAGGCTGGCGTGGACCGTCTCAGGGTCGCGGGTCCAGTAGAACATGGTCCCGTCAGGGTTGGTGACCTTACCGCTGCCGAGCGGACCCGCCGCAAGGTGGCGGAGGTACCCGTCGCGCAGCTTCTGGATGGTCAGCGCCTTGGCGCCGGTCAACTCGCGCACTTCCGCGAGCGTTACGGGGGTGGTGATCCTCATGGCTCGTTCCCTTCTTGAACGGTAACACCTAGTTACCTGCGCGACGCGGGGGCCGAAGCCCCCGCCTCACGCTCCGGACTAGCTGTTCTTGGCGTTGAAGGCCCTCATCCAGGCGTAGAACGACTCGGTGTCGACCTGCTTGCGGCCGTCGGCGGCCTGAGTGATGACGAACTTGCCCTTCCGGGCGTACGAGTACAGCATCTGGGG
>Ga0181537_10002034_pt1 | contig 18113 bp, 14 predicted proteins | sample PEATcosm2014_Bin_39_FD_119765 | JGI IMG/M metagenome (GOLD analysis project Ga0181537, IMG submission 119765) | Peatland microbial communities from MTU Mesocosm Facility, Houghton, MI, USA - PEATcosm2014_Bin23_10_metaG | ecosystem: Environmental > Terrestrial > Soil > Wetlands > Peat | place... | reverse complement strand
TGCTCCTGGAAGAGCACGACCCCGAGCGTCCGCTCGAGGATCGGCCTCGCCCGCTCGTCGGGGTACGTGACGGGCTCCTCCCCCGCGCGCCGCTTGAGGTAGGGGTTGACGGCGTCCCCCTGGATCGGGCCGGGACGGATGATGGCGACCTCGACCGCCAGGTCGTAGAAATTCAGGGGCTTCATCCGCGGGAGCGTCGACATCTGCGCCCGGCTCTCGACCTGGAAGATGCCGATCGTGTCGGCCTCCTGCAGCATCTTGAACACGGCGGGGTCGTCCTTGGGCAGGCGGGCGAGGTCGACCGGGCTGCCCCTGCGGGCGCAGATCTCGACCGCGTCCTGGAGGGCGGCCATCATCCCGAGCCCGAGCAGGTCGACCTTCAGGAGCCCCATGTCCTCGATGTCGTTCTTGTCCCACTGCAGCACGGAGCGGCCCGGCATCCGCGCGTTCTCGAGCGGCACGAACTGGTCGAGGTTGCCGGCGCAGAGCACCATGCCCCCCGAGTGCATGCCGAGGTGGCGCGGCAGGCCGCGCACCCGCCGGCACGTGTCCATCAGCGCGCGCAGCCGGGGGTTCGCATCGTCGACCCCCGCCATGCGCAGCTGCTCCCCGAGGTCGAGGGTCTGCGGCAGGTCGCCGCCGTGGAAGAGGCTCGAGAACCTCTCGAGCGCGTCGTCGGGGAACCCGAACACCTTGCCCACCTCGCGGACCGTGCTGCGGCCCCGGTAGGTGATCACGTTCGCCGTCATCGCGGCGCCCCTGCGCCCGTAGCGCCGGTACACCTCCTGGATGACCTCCTCGCGCCGGTCGCCGCTCGGCAGGTCCAGGTCGATGTCGGGCCAGTCGGTGCGTCCCTCCGAGAGGAACCGCTCGAAGAGCAGCTTGCTCTCGATCGGGTCGACGGCCGTGATCCCGAGCGCGTAGCAGACCGCGCTGTTGGCGGCGCTCCCCCTGCCCTGGACCAGCGAGCCCCGCTCCCTCGCGAAGGTGCACAGGTCCCAGACGATCAGGAAGTACCCGCTGAATCCGAGCTTCGCGATGAGCGCGAGCTCGCGCTCGAGCTGGCGGCGCACCTGGCCCACCACGCTGCCGTAGCGCTGCTGGGCGCCGAAGAGCGTCATCTTCCGCAGGAACGAGTCCTGCGACTCGCCGGCCGGCACGGGGTGGTCGGGGAAGCGGTAGCCGAGGTTCGCGAGCGTGAACTCGATCCGCTCCGCGAGCCTGCCGGTGTTTGCGAGCGCCTCCGGCAGGTCCGCGAACAGTTCCTGCATCTCCCGCTGCCCCTTCAGGTGCCGCTCGCGGTTGGGGGCGAGGCGCCGGCCCGCCCCGTCGAGCGTCACGTGGTGGCGCAGGCAGGTGAACACGTCGACGACGCCCCGGCCCTCCGGCGTCGCGTGGAGGACGCCGTTCGTCGCGAGGAGCGGCAGCCTCGCGGCGCGCGCCCAGTCGACGAGGAAGCTGTTCCAGCGCTCCTCCCCGGGGACCCGGTGGCGCTGGACCTCCGCGTAGAGGCGCCCCGGCCCGAATATCCCCGCGAGCCTGGCGCCGGCCTCGGCCGCGGCGGCCGGCCCGCGCTCGAGCCACGCCCGCCGCACGGGGCCCTCCTCGTCCCCGGTGAGGGCGATCAGCCCCTCGCTCGCCGCGGCGAGCTCGGCCCACCCCACGCGCCCCTCGCCCTTCTCCGACCTCAGGTGGGCCGTGGTCAGGAGCCCGCACAGCCCCTGGTAGCCCGCGCGGGTCGCGACGAGGACGGGCACGACCATGCCGTCCTCCATCGTGAGCTCGGAGCCGACCACGGCGCGCACGCCGGCCTCCCTGCCGGACATGTGGAGCCTCACGGCCCCGTACACCCCGTCGCGGTCGCAGAGCCCGAGGGCCGGCATCGCGAGGCGGCCGGCCTCGGCGACCAAGGACTCCGGGAGAGATCCGCCGCGCAGGAACGAGAACGCGCTGCGCGCATGGAGCTCGACGTAGGTCATCGGTGTGCCCGCGGGCCGGTCAGTCCAGCATCCCCTCGACGCTCCAGGCCCCGCCCTCGCAGGCGAGCTGGTAGACGCCGCCCGCGTCGAGCTCCACCTGCCAGGTCTCGACGGCCCACGCCTCGGGCCGCCACCAGTCGCCCGAGGAGCGCCAGGGGCCGAGCGCGGCGCGCACCCGGCCGTCCAGGCGGCCCCCCTCCAGCCGGACGGGCGCGCCCGCGTCGCAGGCGACGCTCACGGGCCAGGGCGGGCGGAACCGGCGGAGCGTCGGCCCGTGGGGCGGGTGCACCGGGACCTGCGCGGGGGGTGTTACGGATTCGGCGGGCCTGCCCATGACGAACGCGTCCGGCCGGTGGGTGTCGACCGGCGCGGGCGTCCCGACCCGGTCGTCGCCGACCACCGCGGCGACGCGCGCGAGGTTTTCCCAGAAGGAGGCGGGGTCCCGCAGGCCCGTGTCGAAAAGGCCCTCCTGCCTCTGCGGGGGGCGCGCCGGCGCCGCGACCAGCCGCACGCCCGCCACCCGCGCATCCGTCCGGACCGACTCCAGGTGGGAGCCCATGACGCGGATCCATCCCTCCACGTCGGCGCCGGGCTCCGGCAGCCGGAACTCGCGGCGGTGGTCGGTCCCGTCCTCAAGGAGGAGCGTGAGCGAGAGCCTGTCGGCCACGAAGCCGGCGCCCAGGAGCTCGAGCGCGATCCGCTCGGCGAACCGGCGCAGCTTGAAGAACAGGGGCTCGGTCGACTCGACCGGGGGCTCGTAGACCCACTCGGCGGCAAAGCTCCTCGCCGGCTCGACCAGGCGCAGCACGCGGGTCGCCTCGCCCGCGGCCCGCTCCCAGAGGAGCGCGCCGCCCGCGCCGAGCCGCCTGCCGACGTCGTCCTTCGCAAGCGCCGTCAGTTTCCCGAGGGTCGTGATCCCCCACCCCTGGAGGATGCCCTCCTGCTCGGGCGTCGGGGATGCGAACGCGAGCGGCAGCGGCGCGAGGAAGCCGGCCGTGTCGTCGACAATGAGCACGGGCTCCGCGAGGCGCGCGGCATACGAGGCGAGGAACGGCGTCGCTCCGGCCCCTATCCGCAGCGGCAGCCCCAGTGCCTCGAACTCCGCGGCCCGCAGCCTCATGAGCGCCTCCGTGCGGGGGCGGTCCGCGCCCCGCAGGTCGACCGTGCAGCACCCGGAATCCGTCGACTCGACGCGGGGCGCGAGCGTGAAGGCCGCGGCGACAAGGAGCCGGTGGGCCTCGGACTCCGCCCCGGGGTCGCGCTGCCTGAGGATGATCCCGCGGCAGCGCGACATCGCGAGCGTCGCCGCGAGGCCCGGCGCCACGCCGTGCGCCTCCGGCGACACCTCCGTGACCCGGGCCTTGCGCCCGTCGCCCGCCACGAGCGCGACGGCGAGGCCGCGGAGCGACGGATCGCTCCGGCGCAGGGCGTGCAGGGCGAAGCCGGGCACCCAGAGGACCGCGTAGTTCATCCGGCCAGTTCCTCGGGCACCTGCGCCTGGCTGCGGTCCGTGCGGACCGCGAGGCGGCCGGCCACGGATTCCCGGGATGCGCCGGCATCGGAGAGCGAGAGCGGCGTGTCCAGGATGAGGCGCGAGGCGACGGCGGGCACGAGCGGCGACTGCGTCTGGACGAGGATCGCCGCGGAGCTGTCCTCCGCGGCCCGCCGCAGGCGGTACCAGGTGGTGGCCGGGACCCGGCGCAGCACGCGCTCCGCGCAGCCGCGCAGGTCGAGGACGACGACGGCGTAGTTGCCGTCGCGCACGAGGATGTCCGCGACCGCGAAGGCCTGCTCCGGGGCGCGGCAGCGCACCCACACGAGGTGGCGCAGCATGTCCTCCGGCACGGCGCCGGGCGCGAAGGCGTCCGAGCCGTCCACGAGCGCGATGCGCTGGCGCGACGCCTGGGTGGTGCCGAGCAGCATCGCTAGGACGGTCTGGCCCCCGCCGCTCGGGACGGCCGAGACAAGCTCGGTCAGGCGCCCCGAGGGAAGGCCGCCGCCTAGCGCTTCATCAAGCGGGCGGACCGCGGCGGGCACGCCGCCGACCGGCCTGCGGGCCCGCTCCGGGAAGCGGGCGGCCAGGAGCGAGCGCAGCTCAGAGACGGTTTGGACGGGAGCGGGCACCTTGCGCTCATCACTTTCAACCCGCGGTGGCGACGCCCCTGCGGATCAGCCCCACGACGACGCCCTGGGACTGCAGCCCGTGCTCGGGCACGATGTCGTGGTAGCGCTTGTTCGCCGCGCGGAGCACGGCGCGCCCGCGCAGGTGCACGAGCCTCTTCAGCGTCGTCGTGGTCTCGTCCACGAGCGCCGCGATGATGTCGCCGTCGCGCGGCTCGCGCCGCTCGAGGACCACGATGTCCCCGTCCATGATGTGGGCGTCCACCATCGAGTCGCCCTTGACGCGCAACGCCCATATCTGGTGCGAGCCGGACCGGCGGACGCCGAAGACGGAGGGATCCACGGAGATCGTCTCGTCGGGGACCTGCTCCTGCATCGCGGGCAGGCCGGCCGGGATCGTGCCGTAGACGGCCATCTCGAAGAGCTGCGCCTGCACCGCGGAGGCCTTGAGCCCCCAGGTGCGCCCGGCGAGCATCTCCACCTGCCCCTTGTTCGCGAGGGCGCGCAGGTGACCGATCACGGTCGACTGGCTGCCGAGCTTGAACTTGCGCTGGATTTCCCGGGAGGACGGGGGGATGCCCTTCTCCCGCTGGAACTGGCGGATGAAGTCGAGGATCTGTTCCTGGCGTTCGGTCATCATGGCGATCACGGTTCTGAGCACACCGACAGCTCGTTGCCGCTCGGCTCGGTGAAGTGGAAGCGGCGGCCGCCCGGGTATGAGAATATCTGCTGCGTGATCTTCCCTCCGTTGTCGGAGACCCTGCGCAGGGCCTCCTCGAGCCCGGTGCTGAAGATGACGACGAGAGCGCTCCCGGCGGCCTGCGACGCGCGCTTGTCGGAGCGGGCGAAGCCGCCGGCGAGCTGGCCGTCGACGAAGGAGGTGTAGTCGGGGCCGTAGTCGGTGAAGGTCCAGCCGAACACCTTCTCAAAAAAGGCCTTTGTCTTCTCGAGGTCGGAGGCGTGGAACTCCACGTAGCATATCCTTTTGTCCTGGGTCATGGCGGGTGAATTTCAGGGTTGTCGGGGCAGACGTTCTACCGAATGGCGTTCACTTGAACGGTCCCCAGACAAAATGCAAGCCCCCAAAAATGGTAAAATGATTTTTCGATGTCGCAGAACGACATCCCATGGTGAGCAAAGGGGGCGACAACTTGCCCATCCCAAGTGCAGCGGGGATCAACAGGCCAGTGACCCTGCGCCGCGATTAGGGCGTGCGGGATTTCCCACTAGTGGGAACGGTGAATCTCGGTTCCGGGCGCCGAATGCTTCATAGCCATCCACTAAAGATTCGCAAACGACTCTGTTATAATATCCTACGGCAATAGAGGGCATTGGCACATTCCATGCAAATTGGATGAAAGGATGATCGCACACCTGCGGCTGACATTGCGTCGTTTAGGGAAATCACCGGGCTTCACAGCGATTACCCTAGCGACGTTGGCGGTCTGCATCGGAGCCAATCTCGCGATTTTCGCAGTCGTAAATTCCGTCCTCCTTAGACCGCTTCCGTTTCCGGATGCGGATCAATTGGTGACCGTCTACAACAGCTATCCCAAAGCTGGAATCGACCGCGGTGGTTCGTCCGTGACCAGCTACTACGAACGGCGTGGAGTCATCCCCGCTTTTTCAAGCATTTCGGATTATCAAAGTGATCACGCGAATCTCGGGGAGGGAGGCTCCGTAAGCCGCGAGGAGATCTTTAGAGTAACCCCTGATTTCTTCGCCACGCTCGGCGTGCGCCTTACGGAGGGCCGCACTTTCAACGAGGATGAGATGACATTCCAGGCCGCGAACGTGGCTGTGCTCACCGATTCATATTGGCGGCAGCAATATAACGCCGATCCCAAGGTGCTTGGGCAGAAGGTGCGGGTAAATGGGGTCGCGAAAACGATCATAGGAGTCCTACCCCAGGGCTTTCGATTTCTCTCCTCCAACGTCCAGGTCTTCCTGCCACTCGCATCCGATTCCAAGGAGCGCGGAATTGATCGCAGATACAGCGGGAACGCGGAGATGATCGGTCGCCTGAGGCCTGGTTATGGTGTTTCTACGGCCCAATCCCAGATTGACGCCCACAATGCAGCACATGCGGCCGAGTATCCCTATGCGAGAGAGGTGGCCGCCGCGGGATTTCGTTCGTTCGTGGCTCCCCTCCAGGCCGACCATGTGCACAGGGTCCGCTCCACGCTTCTGATGCTTCAAGGGGGAGCCCTTCTGCTCCTGGTCATCGGTACCGTCAACATCGTGAACCTGCTGTTGATCCGGGCCAGTGCCCGGGCCAAGGAATTCGCGATCCGGCAGTCGTTGGGAGCCAGTGTCCGCCATGTGTCCCTGGACGTGCTGATCGAAACCGTCACGCTCACCCTGATGGGAGGGATTCTTGGCCTCATTCTGGGAGCCTTTTTCATCCGGATGATGGGGCTGCTCGGGGTGAACCAACTCCCCCTGGGATCGGAAGTAAGGATCGACCAAACGCTGATGTTTGTGGCGGTGGCCGCGGCCGTTCTCCTGGGGGTCGTGATAGCGATCCCGATCATCTGGTTCAATGTGAGCAATCACCTGGCCAACGCCCTAAAGGCGGAATCCAGGGGCGGAACGGCCGGTCGCGGGGCACAAAGGCTGCGAAATGGATTCATTGTCGCCCAGATCGCCCTCGCTTTCGTTCTTCTCGCGTGGGCGAGCCAGCTCGGCGCCAGCCTGAAGCGGGCGATGGCGGTGAATCCGGGGTTTCGCGCCGATCATGTCCTCACCGGGGAGGTTTCACTGCCATGGGAAACCTACAAGGACAACGCGGTGCGCCTCGAATTCACCGACCGATTGCTGGAGAAACTGCAGCATCTGCCCGGGATGGCATCCGTCGGCGTGGTCACCTCGCTCCCCCTCCAGGGCATGAGCAGCACCAACAACACGATCATCCTGGGGCGAACCCCGAAGGTCGGAGAACCGCCGAACATCAACAATACCTACGGGGTGGACGGCGATTATTTTGCCGCAATGGGCATTCCCCTGGTGGAGGGCCGTCTCCTTGAGGCCGCCGACTCCCATCGCAAGGAGCGAATCTGCGTGGTCGACGTGAATTACGCCCGTCGTTACTGGCCGAATGGCGGTGCCGTGGGACAACGGTTCTACCTGGGGTTGCCCCAGACCGACCCATCAATGGCGTTCACCATTGTCGGTGTCGTCGGATCCGTGAAGCAGGACGGCCTCACCGAAAGCCACGCCCTCGATGCGATCTACTTTCCGTTCGGGATGGACACCTCCAATGTCGAGGTTGTCGCCTCCACGAGCATGGCTCCTGATTTCCTGGCCTCCTCCCTTCGATCGGCCGTCCGGGACATAGACCCCGAGATCCCCGTTCACGATATCCGGTCCATGGACGAGCGGATATCCGAGAGCCTCGCCACGCAGCGCTCGCCCGTCCTCCTATGCGGCATTTTCTCCGCGGTTTCACTCTTGCTCGCCGGGATGGGCACGTACGGGGTGCTGGCGTACGCGGTTGCCCAGCGCCACAGGGAAATCGGCGTGAGAATCGCACTTGGAGCTGAGCCGGTTGCGATCACCCGCCTATTTCTCCTTATCGGCCTAAGGCAGCTGGCCATTGGAATTGTCCTCGGGATCGCAGGCACTGCCGTGGTCGGGCGAATCGTGGGGCAGCTCCTCTTTGAAGCACCCCCGTTCCCAATGGGGACTTTAGTGAGCACGGCCGTCGTCATTGCCGCCGTATCGTTGGCCGCATGCCTGATTCCGTCGCGCCGCGCCGCAAAGGTCTCACCGATGGAGGCCTTGGGGAGCGATTGACCGTCCTGCCTCCCGAACCGCCCCCTAGCGGGCCTTGCGGAACGAGGCCTGGAGCAGCTGGAGGTCTGATGCCCCCTGGGTCCGCTCGCGGGCCTTGGTAATCAGGTCCGCCTCCAGGCGGTTCTTGGTCGGCCGCGGGGCGTCGTAGAACACCCCGAAGAGCCCGGGCCAGGGCTCGGAGGCGAGCTTGAAGGCCGCCACCACGTCGGTGGGGTCGTGGTTCTCGACAAGCTTGAACTGCCCGCCCTTGCGGGGATTGGCCGCGTCGAACGCGCCCTCGTAGAACTCCACGCACTCGGAGAGAATCTCCACGACCGAGAACCCGTCGTGGCGCGCCGCCTTCTCCATCATCTCAATCATGTGGTTCACCTGGGTCGCGTGGCTGCGGGCGACGAATGTCGCCCCGGAATTCACCAGGGTCCGCATCGGGTTGATCGGCTGGTCGATGGCGCCCGTGGGGTCGGTCTTCGACTTGAACCCGATCGGCGAGGTCGGGGAAGTCTGCTTCTTCGTGAGCCCGTAGACGAAGTTGTCCATGATCACGTAGGTGAGCCTCACGTTCTTGCGCGCGGTGTGGACCAGGTGGTTGCCGCCGATCGAGAACCCGTCCCCGTCGCCGCCGAAGACGAACACGTGCAGGTCGTCCCTACCCAGGCTGACCGCGGCCGAGAACGGGAGCGAGCGGCCGTGGATGAAGTGGCCGCCGTGCGTGTTCACGAAATAAGGGAAGCGCGACGAGCAGCCGATGCCCGCCATCGTGACGATCTTCTCCTGCGGGTACTGCAGGCGCTCGAGCACCTTGTAGAAGCAGTGGAGCACCGCGAAGTCGCCGCAGCCGGGGCACCACGTCGGGTGGTCCGCGGTCAGGGCCTTCTTGGTGAGGGGCGCCCCTGGGGCGGCCGGGGCGGGGGTGAGCGCGGTGGTGGACATGTTGGGGAGGGGTTCGGGCCGTTCAGTGGTCGCCGTTGCCGTTGCGGGCCAGGCGGCGCACCGCGCCGTCTACGATCTCGCTCACCTTGAAGGTGAGCCCGTCGGTCTTCGCGATGCTGCCGATCTGGGGCTGGGCGAGCCGGGCCCGCAGGAGCATCGCCATCTGGCCATAGCCGTACAGGCCCTCGTCGTTCATCTCGACGACGAGCACGTGGCGGTAGCGGCTGAAGATCTCGCCGAGGCCGTCGGGCAGCGGGTTCAGGTGGCGCAGGTGGAGCTGGCCGGCCGTGGTCCCCGCGGCCCGCAGCCGCCCGACCGCCTCGCGGACGGGACCCCACGTGGAACCCCACCCGACCAGGAGGACGTCGCCCTCGGCGTCGCCGTAGACCTCGGGCACCGGGATGTCGCCGATAAGCGCCTTCAGCTTCTCGCGGCGCTTGGCGTTCATCTTCATGTGCATCGCCGGATTCCCCGAGGGATGCCCGAGCTCGTCGTGCTCGAGGCCCGTGACCGTCGGGTACTTCCCCGAGGCGATCCTTGATCCCGGCGCGGCGTGGCTCGTGATGCGGTCCAGGGGGTACGGCTTGAAGTCTTCCCCGCGCTCGGAAAGGTCGGGCTTGGGATCGGCCATCAGCAAGGCGAGCTCCGGCTCGTCGAACGCCTCGATCCGGGTCGCCAGGCCCTGGTCCGTGAGGATCAGGACCGGGATGCTGTACTTGCGCGCGATGCGCGCGGCCTCGATCGCGATGTAGAAGCAGTCCTCGACGTTCTTCGGCGCCAGCACGACGCGCGGTGCGTCGCCGTGGCTCCCGTAGACCGCCTGGAGCAGGTCGCTCTGCTCGACGTTCGTCGGCATCCCGGTGCTCGGGCCACCGCGCTGGACATTGATGACGATGAGCGGGATCTCGGCCATGACGGCCCAGCCGAGCGCCTCCATCTTGAGCGAGAGCCCGGGGCCCGCGCTGCCGGTGACCGCGAGGTGGCCGGCGTAGGAGAAGCCGAGCGCGTAGGAGACCGCGGCCAGCTCGTCCTCGGTCTGCACGAAGAGGCCGCCGTACTTGGGAAGCTCCGCGCGCAGGGACTCCATGATGGAGGACCAGGGGGTGATAGGGTAGCCGGCCCCGTAGCGCACGCCCGCCGCGAGGAGGCCGTAGGTGAGCGCGGTGTTCCCGTCGAGCGTCACCTGCTGCCTGCCGTTCGGGGCCTCGGGAGGGGAATCGAACCGGAAGAAGCATTCGCGCAGGCCGTCCGCCGGGTGTCCGTAGCCCGCGTCGAAGGCCAGCATCGCGTTGCGCACGATGTCCTCGGAGCGGCCGCCGAAGCGGTCCTTGATGAGCCCGGAGAGCTTCTCGACGTTCAGGTCGAAGAGCCGCGCGAGGAGGCCCAGGACGAAGAGGTTCTTGCCCTTGTCCTTCGAGGAGCCGCCGACGGCCTCTACGGTGTGGGCGGTGATCGGGATGCCGACCGAGGTGAAGCGGTGGTCCTCCGGGTTCGGCTTCACGTGGTCGCTGTCGAAGATGAGCACGCCGCCCGGGCGCAGGAAGTTGATGTGGTTGTCGTAGCTCTCCTGGTAGAAGGCGACCAGCAGGTCCGCGTTGTCGCCGGCGGAGAGGATCTCGCCGGTCCCCATCCTCACCTGGAAGATCGACGGGCCGCCCGAGATAGTGGACGGGATCGTCATGTAGGTCATGACGTCCTGGGCGGAGCGCCCGGCGAGGCGCGCGAGGAATCCGCCGATGGACTGGATGCCGTCCTGGGAATTGCCGGCGAGCCGGATGACGACGTCCTGGATCGACCGAGGCGAATCAGCCGCGGACGCTCCATCCGAAGGGGGCACGGACGAGGGGGAAACCATGGGGTCTAACGGGGGTTGACCGGGGGTAAGGGCAGCAAGGTATCCACGAACGGCCCCGGTTTGGCCATGCCAAAAAAGCCTCCCCGCCGGCGGCCGGCCCCCCTGCCTAGGCGTCCACGCGCTGGCGGATCTCGACCGTGACGTGGCGCAGCTCCTCGTGCTCGCCGAAGATCCGGCGGTAATGCTCCGGCGTCCGCGGCTCCCGGGCCACGATCGACACGATCGCCGAGAACTTCCCCACGCCCACCTGCCAGACATGGAGGTCGTCGACGGTGGCCCCCTCGTCGGCCTCCACGGCCTTCCGGATCTCGTCGTTCAGGTCGGTGGCCGGGGTGCGGTCGAGCAGGATGGCGCTCGTGTCCCGCAGGAGGCCCCAGGCCCACTGGGCGACCACGCAGGACCCCGCGATGCCCATCACCGGGTCCATCCATGACCATCCGAGGTACTTGCCCGCCAGGAGCGCGCTGATCGCGAGCACCGAGGTGACGGCGTCCGCGATCACGTGGACGTAGGCCGCCTTGAGGTTCAGGTCGTCCCCGCCGTGTGCATGGTCGTGATCTTGATCATATCCGTGGCCATGATCGTGACCGTGGTGGTGGTGGTGACCGTGGCCGTGGTCGTGCTTCAGCATGAGCGCGCTTGCGACATTCACGCAGAGGCCGACAAGCCCGATCACGATCGCCTCGTTGTAGTGGATGGGAACCGGATCGAAGAGCCGCATCACCGACTCGGAGACCATGAAGAGCGCGACGATCCCGAGGATGATGGCGCTCGTGTAGCCCCCGAGGACGTCGATCTTGCCGGTCCCGAATGTGAAGGTTTGGTCGCCCCGGTGGCGGCGGGCCATCGCGTAGGCGATCGCCGCGATGAGGAACGCGGCGACGTGGGTGCCCATGTGCCATCCGTCGGCGAGCAGCGCCATCGAATGGAACCTCCAGCCCGCCAGGATCTCGACGGCCATCATGACCGCCGTCAGCGCGATTACGCGCCGCGTGTTCCGCTCGGCTATGTCCCGGTCGGGGTTGTGGTCCTCGCTGTGGAGGTTGCAGGTGACGGGCTTGTCTTGCATGGCGGTTTCGGGGGTCGGTTGCGTTCCAATATACCCCGCAGGCGCTACTTTGACAGCCCCGGCCTACCCAAAGTCGAGCTCGGGCTCGCCGGGCTCCTCGCCCGGGGGCTCGAGGCACCGGGGTCCGGCGTTGCGGCTGTTGCTCATGAAGCGGCTCACCGGGCGCGACTCCATGAGCGCGGGATCGATCGGCCGGGACAGGGCGCCGAGATCCCCCTCGGCAAGGGGGTGGTCGCCGATCCATCGGGGCATCGTCTGGCGTGTCAGGATGACGGGCATCCGGGTATGGACCTGGGCGACGAGGGCGTTGGGCTCCGTGGTCAGGATGCAGTAGGTCTCCGGCAGCCCTTCGGACGGGGGGTCCCATATCCCCGCAAACGCAAAGGGCTCCTCGTCCCTGAGGGTGAAGAGGTAGGGCCACTTCACCCCTCCCCTCGTCGCCCATTCATAGAAGCCGTTCGCCGGGACGAGGCAGCGCCTTGAGGCGACGGCCTTGCGGAAGGCGGGTAGCGTCGCGGCGGTCTCGGAGCGCGCGTTGGCGATCAGCTTCGGGCTCTTCTTCCCGCGCTCGCCGAAGGGCACGAACCCCCACCGCATCGCGCGCACCGCGGGCGGCCCCTCCTCCCGGGCGACGACGGGCATCACGCTCGTCAGCGTGACGTTGAAGTTGGGGACCGCCCAGTCCGGCGTCTCCAGCGGGACGCCGAGCGCGCTCGCGATCGCGTTGAGCGCGGCGTCCGTCTTGTGGAGCGTGTAGCGGACGCACATCGGGCAGGTCCCTCACCCCGCTGTCATCTCGCCTCAAAGGCGCCGCGCAGGTCGGAGCAGATGCGGTCGTGGAAGCCCTGGCGCTTCCTGAAGAGCGCGGCAGCCGCCTTGTCGGGGACGCAGCGGGTGGACTCGTCGAGCGAAACGCTCCGGGCGCAGAGCGCCGCAAGCGCGGCGGTGGAGCCGCGGCCGGGCGAGTCGCACCACGCCGCCTGCAGGGCGCCGCCGAGCGCCGCGCTCTCGTCCTGCGCCATCGCTACCACCGGGACCCCGAAGACGTCCGCCGCGACCTGGCGCCAGAGCGCGGAGCGCGCGCCTCCGCCGGTGAGGCGGATCTCCCTTGGCTTCACGCCGAGGGCGGCGAGCCGGCGCAGCCCGTAGTTCATCCCCAGCGTGACTCCCTCGATGGCGGCGCGCGCGAGGTGGGCCTGGGAAAGCGTCCTGCGGTCGAGCCCGAAGTACACGCCGGTCCCCCTTGGCAGGTTGGGGGTGCGCTCGCCGTCCAGGTAGGGCAGCAGGGTGAGCCCGTCGGACCCCGACGGCGCCCGGGAGGCGGCCCCCTCGAGGTCCGAAAGGCTCCAGCCGAAGAGGGAGCGGACCTGCTCGGTGACGCCCGTGACGTTCATCGTGCAGAGGAGCGGGAGCCATCCCCCCGTGGACGAGCAGAAGGCCGCAATCTCGCCCGCCGGGTCGACGACCGGCTTGCGCGAGAAGGCGTAGATCGTCCCGCTTGTGCCGAAGCTCGCGGTCACGGCGCCGGGCACCACGTTGCCGGTCCCGATCGCCCCCATCATGTTGTCGCCCCCGCCGGCGCTCACGATCGTGGAGGCCGGGAAGCCGTAGCGCGCCGCGATCTCGGGGCGCAGGGTGCCGCAGGGCTCGTGCGAGGCCGAGAGCGCGGGCAGGCAGCCGGCCACGCGGGAATCCACGGCGTCCATCGCCGCCTGCGACCAGACCCGCCTGCGGATGTCGAGGAATCCCGAGCCGGAGGCGTCGCCGTATTCCATGAAGTACCGGCCCGTCAGGTGAAGGTTCAGGTAGTCGTGCGGCAGGAGGATGTGCCTCAGGCGCCGGAAGTTCCCGGGCTCCTTGCGCTTGAGCCAGAGGACCTTCGGGGCGGTGTATCCCGGCAGGAACGGGAGCCCCGTCCTGCGGATCACCGCCTTCGGGCCGCCGAGCTTGCGCGTCAGGATCGCGCACTCCGGCGCGGTGCTCGTGTCGCACCAAAGCTTCGCGGGGCGGATGACGTTGCCGTCGCCGTCCAGGGCGACGAAGCCGTGCTGCTGGCCGGAGACGCCGATCCCGCGCACGCGGGAGCGGTCGATGCGGGAGGCGACCTCGCCGACGGCGGCGTCCATAGCGGCGGCCCATTCCTGGGGGTGCTGCTCCATGTGCCCCGGGGGCAGGCCGGAAATCAGGTGGTGCGGGGCGCGGGCCTCCGCGACCACGCTCCCGGTGTCCGTGTCCAGGGCGATCGCCTTGACGCTCTGGGTTCCGCTGTCGACCCCGACGTACAGGCTCATGGCGGGTCAGCCCCCGGTCAGGTAGCGGTTCAGCAGGTTCTCGAGGTACTCCTGGCGGCCGCTCCTGAGCACGGGCTCGCCGAGCTTCCCGAGGACGAGCTTCTCCAGCTCGGGGAACCCGACGCTGCCCTTCTCGATGTCCTTGCCGAAGCCCGTGTCGTAGCTCGAGTAGCGGTCGGCGACAAAGCCGTCGAGGTGGCCGTCGGCGATGATCCGGCGGGCGGTCTTGAAGGCGAGGGCGTAGGTGTCCATCCCCCCGATGTGGGCGTAGAAGAGGTCCTCCGGGTCGACCGAGGGACGGCGCAGCTTCGCGTCGAAGTTGAGCCCGCCCTTGCCGAGCCCGCCCGCGCGCAGGATCGTGATCATCGCGAGCGTGATCTCCTTCACGTCGGTGTTGAACTGGTCCGTGTCCCACCCGAGGAGGGGGTCGCCGGAATTCGCGTCGATGGAGCCCAGCATCCCCTGGGCGGCCGCGACCTCGATCTCGTGCTGGAAGGAGTGGCCCGCAAGCGTCGCGTGGTTCGTCTCGATGTTGAACTTCAGGTGCTTCTCCAGGCCGAAGGTCCGCAGGAACGCGATGCCGCTCGCGACGTCGAAGTCGTACTGGTGCTTGGTCGGCTCCTTGGGCTTGGGCTCGATGTAGAACTGACCCTTGAAGCCGATCCGCTTCGCGTGGTCGACCGCCATGTGCAGGAACCTCGCGAGGTGCTCCTGCTCCCGCTTGAGGTTCGTGTTGAGCAGCGTCTCATAGCCCTCGCGCCCGCCCCAGAAGGTGTAGCCGTCGCCGCCCAGCTCGTGGGTCACCTCCATGGCCTTCTTCACCTGCGCCGCCGCGTAAGCGAAGACGTGGGCGTCGGGGTTCGTGGCCGCGCCGCACATGTAGCGCGGGTTGGAGAACAGGTTGGCCGTACCCCAGAGGAGCTTCACGCCGGTGGCCTTCTGGAGGGCCTTCGCGTGCGCGACGATGGCGTCCAGGTTGCGGTTGGACTCCGCGAGCGTCGCGCCCTCGGGGGCGATGTCGCGGTCGTGGAAGCACCAGAACGGCGCCTCTATCTTGACGAAGAACTCGAACGCCGCGTCCATGCGGCGCTTCGCGACGGAGATCGCGTCCTTGCCGGCCTCCCAGGGGCGCCTGATCGTGCCGGGGCCGAACGGGTCGCCGCCGACGCCGCGGAACGAGTGCCAGTAGGCGATCGAGAACCGCATATGGTCCTTGAGCGTGACGCCGTCGATGACCTCGGACGGGTCGTAGTGCCTGAAGGCGAGGGGATTCTCGGACCGGGGGCCCTCGAAGCGGATGTGGGGGACGCTGAAGAACGGGGGTTTCTTGGATTTAGCCATCGCCCGTCACGAATACCACGGCGGCCATGCGACCGTCGAGTTTTCGTTGGATCCGCGGGCGGGACCGTGCGCCCTAATTTGTTCTAATATTAGAGCGCTGAGCCACTAACGGCTCCCGAAGGGACACCACCGCGGGACGCGGCGGGGCCGGTTCGCGTGCGCGCCACTCCCTTCCGAGGTGTCGACGAGGACGAGGAGCGTCATCATGGAGAGGACGGTGAGGGCGGCGATCATGGGCGCGGAACCGAAATTGTGGAGCCAAGGGAAGCCATGCGTTGACAAAAGTGAGCCTAGCCTCACGTTTGGCAAGCAAATATGAGCGTATCCTCACTTTCCACCCGGCCGGCCCGCCGCGTGCCCGTGCAGAACCGCGCGGAGCGGCGGCTGGAGAGCCTCCTCGAGCACGCCGCGGCGGTGATCGCGAGGGTCGGCTACGAGGCGGCCACCATGACCGAGATCGCCTCGCGCGCCAAGGCGTCGATCGGCTCGGTGTACCAGTACTTCCCGAACAAGGAGGCCATCGCGGGCGCGCTCCGCAGGAAGTTCGCCGCGGACCTCGCGGACCGCTGGAATTCGCTCGAGGCGGACACCCGGGACACCGGAAGCGAGGCGCTCGCCTCCGCCATCATCGACAAGTTCGTCGCGCTCGCGAACGAGCACCCGGCGGTCTTCCCGATCATGAACGTCACGCAGGCGGTTAACCACGACCCGGCGCTCAAGAAGCGCCTCCGCGCGCAGTTCTCGTCGCTCTTCGTGGCCCGCAACCCGAGGCTGTCGAAGGCGGATGCGGACCAGGTCGCGGCCGTTACCCTACTCACCATCAAGAGCCTCATCATCCTCTGCGGCGAGGTGCGCGCGAAGGATCGGCCGCCGGTGGTGGCCGAGCACAAGGTCCTCCTGGCCGCCTACCTGGAGCGCCGCATCTTCCCCGCCGGAGCCCGCCCGAGCCCTTGAGCGCCGCAGCGACAGCCTCGCCCCATGGGACCCTCTATGGGTCCGACCCGGCGTTCCTCTCGCCGATCGCGAGGCGGCTCCTCGAGCGCGGCGTCCTCAAGTGGGCCATCACGCTGGCCGCCTCCCTCGGCGCGATCCTCGAGGTCATCGACACCGTCATCACGAACGTCGCGCTGCCGGACATCCGCGGCAACCTGGGCGCGACGCTCTCGGAGGCGGGCTGGGTCTCGACGAGCTACGCCTGCGCCAACGTGGTCATCATCCCCCTCTCGGCGTGGCTCGGAATGCGCTTCGGCAAGAAGAACTACTTCCTCTTCTCGCTCGTCGGCTTCACGGCGGCGTCGACGCTCTGCGGGTTCTCGCAGAGCCTGGGCATGCTGATCTTCGCCCGCGTCATCCAGGGGATCACCGGGGGCGGCCTCCTGGCCAAGGCCCAGTCGCTGGTGTTCGAGGCCTTCCCCCGCGAGGAAAGGCCGATGGCCCAGGCCCTCTTCGGGCTGGGGGTGATCGCCGGGCCCGCCTTCGGCCCGCTCCTGGGCGGCTGGCTGACCGACAACCTCGGGTGGCGCTGGATCTTCTTCATCAACATACCGCTGGGGCTGCTGGCCGTGTGGCTGTGCCTCATCCTCTTCCCCACGGACGAGAGGGCGTCGACCCGCCCGAGGACCTCGGTCGACTGGGCCGGGATCGGCTACCTGACCGTCGGCCTCGCCTCGTTCCAGATCATGCTGGAGGAGGGCCAGCAGGACGACTGGTTCGCCTCCCGGTTCATCGTGTGGGCCACCGTCTTCGCCGTCGTGGGGCTCGGGCTCTTCGTGCACCGGGAGCTGACGACCGAGCACCCGGCGGTCGACCTGCGCATCCTGCGCTTCCCCTCGATGGTGGGCGGAAGCATCTATTCCGCGATCCTCGGCATGGGGATCTACGGCATCATGTTCGCCGTCCCGATCTTCGTGCAGGACTTCCTCCACTACACCGCCCTGCAGAGCGGCGAGGTCCTGGTGCCCGGTGCGCTGGCCTCCGCGTTCACCATGGTGCTCTACGGGAGGATCGCGAACCGGCTTCCCCAGCAGCTCCTGATCGGCCTGGGGGCCATCCTCACCGCGTGCACGGGCTTCATGCTCATGGGGATCAACACCGGGACCGGGACCCCGCAGCTCTTCTGGCCGCTGGTGGTGCGCGGGATCGGCAGCGTCATGATGTTCATGCCGCTCAGCATCGCGACCCTGGGGCCGCTGCCGAAGAAGGACATCCCCGCCGGGGCCGGGTTCTACAGCCTGACCCGCCAGCTCGGCAGCAGCATCGGCATCGCCCTCATCACGACCGTGCTGGCCCGGCGCATCAACGTCCACCGCGCGGTGCTCGTCGAGCGCGTGACCAACTTCAGCCAGCCCGCGATCGACCGCATGGCCATGCTCGGCGGACTCTCAAGGCACGGGGCCGCGGCGGGGCGCCAGGGGGCGCTCGCCGTCATCGACCGGATCATCAACGGGCAGGCCGCGCTTCTCGCCTATTCCGACGTATTCTTCTACGTCTGCATCCTCTTCCTCGCCTCGCTCCCGCTGATCCTCCTCCTGGGCGACAAGCACAAGGCGCCCGGGCCCGTCGCGGTTCCGACCGCCGAGACCGAGGAGATCGAGGAGGCCGAGGCGGAGGCCTCGGTCCACTGATTCACCGAACAGGCAACCCAGACCCAATTCCATGAGCAACACCGACACCAAGACCGCAACGTCCGCCCTCCCCGCCAACGCGCCGCCGAAGAAGAAGAGGGGTCCCGT
>Ga0181537_10002033_pt1 | contig 18115 bp, 14 predicted proteins | sample PEATcosm2014_Bin_39_FD_119765 | JGI IMG/M metagenome (GOLD analysis project Ga0181537, IMG submission 119765) | Peatland microbial communities from MTU Mesocosm Facility, Houghton, MI, USA - PEATcosm2014_Bin23_10_metaG | ecosystem: Environmental > Terrestrial > Soil > Wetlands > Peat | place... | reverse complement strand
CTGGGGTAGCGGGTCTAGCACCACCGATCATGCCGGATGCGCCACCAATCATGCCTGCCGCACCACCGATCATGCCGTCTTTGACTGGGGTAGCGGGTCTAGCGCCACCGATCATGCCGGATGCACCACCAATCATGCCTGCCGCACCACCGATCATGCCAGCGGGACGAGCCCCATGGGCTGCCGCCAGGCTTACCGGCGCAGAAACCAACGCAGCGATTCCAGTCAGCGCCAATGGCAACAAAATTCGAGATCGCATTTTATAAACCCTCTATAAAGACTAATTACTAATTCGCTTTTTCAATTTTTGTCGGCTCTACGACAGCAGCTCCAAAATCTCGCTCCCTAAATGAGAACGTACATACGCCATATCGCGCACCGGCTGGATCTTGAAAATCAGATTCCTTTGACACAACCCATCGATCTAACTCTTCGAGATTCTTTTGCATATGCGTGCGGAGATAGGCGTCCATTTCATCGCGAAATGCCGTCGACACGGTCGATTCAGTAACTACCGCAACGTCGTAAAAGCGCGCGTCCTCTGGCTTTCTCATCAGATTGTGCGCGAGGTTGTCTGAATACGCTCCAAGCATCCGCCCCATGTGCACTACTCGCGTGACATCCATGCCGACGGGGACAAACACTCGGCTTACGCATCTGACGAATTTATTTACATGTATCTCAACGCATCCGGCCGCTGCCAACTCGTCCAGCACCAAATTTGCCTCGGAGCCAGGAATAGCGGCGTCAACTAGATCCGAAAAAGTCTTAAAGTTGCGCTCTGGCTGGAGAGACAAATCCACCGGTGCGCCGTAGGGCGTACTAAAGCGCGGGTCGTCATGCCAAGTTGAAAGCACTTGCGAGAGCTCGGTCATTTTTGCTGTGCCGTGCGATCTGCGCTCTCGCCGCTCGGCACGCCGCGTCAAGAGGGCCTCGACCTCGCTGCGATTTAGACCAGCCATCAATGCAAGCCTTGGTATCGTCGCGGGTCGACCTAGTTCTATGAGCCGCTCAGCGAGCGTCTCTAAGTAAATCGTCTTGAAAACCTCGCCGACGTCTGCGGCTTCAACCCCGTAATGCAAAACCAATGGCATAAGCGGGCGCATCGTTGACTCCAACGAGTCAAGAAATGCACCGCGCGCCGCGCTCTCCTGCGAATCGAGGTTCACAAAACTCCCTCTTATTCAGCGACGAATGTCTCAGTTCCCGCTGATTTTATTTGACAATATCGGGAGAATTACCTTATGTCAATGAAGGACCTACAATAAGTTATTAGCAAGGCGAGTAAGCGCCGCAGCCGGTTCGTCGCCATCGTAAAGAGTGGGTTTCCCGAGCATTATTGGTGCGACGCAGAAGGTCGTAAGCTGCTCGGTCAAATTACTGAATGCGCTATCGTCTAAGTGACCGCGAAATACGGATCAGATAGTTGGAACGCTTGAATGAGTTTTTTGCTTGGTATTTAAATTATTTATATAATTCAATCAATTACGATAATATGCATCGAAATTCCGACCAACCGTAAAACACCGGTTCGTTACAAATCTATCTTAGAGGTAGCTGATTTCTAGCTGCGCCGGCCGCCTAAAACGCTGGCAATTTGGCCCTGCATCGTCTCTGCCGCCGCACGCGGATCGGCAGCGTCCCGAATCGGACGACCCACGACAATGTAGTCGGCTCCATATTCAAAGGCCTGTTGAACGGAAACGACGCGCTTTTGATCATCGGTCGGCCGATTTTCCACCGGACGGATGCCCGGCGTAACGACCAGCAATCGCTGATCAATGAACTGGCGCAGCATCTTCACTTCCAGTCCCGACGAGATGACGCCGTCGCAGCCAGCTTCGAGTGCCCGGCGTGCGCGCGACAGCACCAGCTGCTCGATCTGACAATCGAAGCCAAGATCATCCAGATCCCCGCGATCCAGGCTCGTCAGCACCGTTACGGCCAGGATCTTTACGTCGCCCTTGGCTTCGCCGGCCGCCTGCATGATGGATTGGTTGCCGTGGACTGTAGTAAACGTGACGCCGCGATTTTGCAATTGACGCACGGCGGCCGACACGGTGGCCGGCACGTCGAAAAATTTCAGGTCAACGAAAATCTTTTTGTCCTGCGCCACCAGCCAGTCCAGCAAACCAAAATATTCACCGCTCATGAACAGCTCGAGTCCGAGCTTGTAGAACTGGACGGCATCACCAAGCAGGTTGACAGTGCGCCGCGCCGCCTCCGCGTCGGGCACATCCAATGCGAAAATCAACCGCTCGCGGACCGGAATCGGCTTCAGGTTCAAGTGCGCTCCCCGGGATCAAACAATCTTCGGTGCTCGAGAATGGCGTAACGATCGGTCATGCCGGCTATGTAGTCGGCCACGGTACGCGCCCGGCCTGGCGCGCCCTCGCGGGCCTCGGCCTCGGCAGCCGTGGCGTGGTATTCGCCAGGCAACAGCCGGATGTCCCCCATGAACGCCTCAAACAGCGCTTTGAGCACGCGTCCGGCCTTGCTCGTCATGCGCAGCACCCGGTGGTGCCGATAGACGTGCTCCCGCAGGAAGCGCTTGAGCTCCAGATTCTGCTCGCGCATCGGCGCGCTCATGCCGATCAGCGGTTCCCGTTGTGCGCGCACCGCATCGATGTCGGCCGGCGCGGCGACCTGCAGGCGCGCGGCGCTGGCCTCGATAACATCCGAGACCACCTCGTTGATCATGCGCCGCACGGTCTCGTGCACGACGCGCCGCTCGGCCAGCCCCGCATACTGGGCCCGCACGGCCTCAACGTGATGCCGGACGAGCGCCACCGCGCATAGCTCATCGAGACTCAGGAACCCGGCCCGAATGCCGTCGTCGACGTCGTGATTGTTGTAGGCGATTTCATCGGCCAGATTCGCCAGCTGCGCTTCCAGGCCCGGCTGCTGGCCGCGGACAAAGCGCTCGCCGACGTCGCCCAGCGCTCGGGCTTTGGGCAGCGCGCAGTGCTTCAAAATGCCCTCGCGGCTCTCGAAGGTCAGGTTCAGCCCGGGGAAGGTCGGGTAACGCTCCTCGAGCTCATCGACCACGCGCAGCGACTGCAGGTTGTGCTCAAAGCCGCCGTACTCGCGCATGCACTCATTGAGCGCGTCCTGGCCAGCGTGACCGAAAGGCGTGTGCCCCAGATCATGCGCCAGCGAGATGGCTTCGGTCAGGGTCTCATTCAGCCGCAGTGCGCGGGCAATCGAGCGGGCAATCTGCGCCACTTCGATTGAGTGAGTCACGCGGGTGCGGTACAGGTCGCCCTCGTGATTGACGAACACCTGCGTCTTGTAGGCCAGGCGCCGGAAGGCGTTGGAGTGGATGATCCGGTCGCGGTCGCGCTGGTATTCGCCGCGGTAATTTGGAGCAGGTTCCGCAAAGCGCCGGCCGCGCGAACGCGACTCGTGCGCCGCGAAGGGCGCCAGCGTCGCGCCGTTGTCCGCATCGGCGTTCATGCGCCACCAAAGTGCGCGGCGAGCGTGGCGCGCAGCGCATCGTTCGGATAATCGCCGGTCAGCACCGCCTGCCCGAAGCGCTTGAGCAGCACCAGATGCAGCCGCCCCGCCCGCGCCTTCTTGTCTATGCCCATGTACTCGAGCGCGCGCGCCGCGCCGATCTGCGGCCCCGCAAGCGGCAGCCCCGCGCGGCGCAGCAGCGCCTCGACGCGGGCGACATCCGCAGCCGCGATGTTGCCGAGCCGGTGCGACAGGTCCGCGGCCATCAGCAGCCCGGCCCCGACTGCCTCGCCGTGCAGCCACTGCGTATAACCGGTCGCCGCCTCGATGGCGTGACCGAACGAGTGCCCGAGATTCAGCAGTGCCCGGTCGGCACGCTCGCGCTCATCGCGCGCGACAATCTCGGCCTTGATCTGGCAGGAGCGCAGGATCGCATGCGCCAGCGCCGCCGGGTCCCGATGCAGCAGTGCCGGCAGCTGCTGCTCCAGCCAGCTGAAAAACGCCTCGTCGCAGATCAGACCGTACTTGATGATCTCGGCCAGCCCCGCCCGCAGTTCCCGATCCGGGAGCGTAGCGAGCAGCTCGGTGTCGGTCAGCACCGCACGCGGCTGATGAAAGGCCCCGATCAGATTCTTGCCGCCCGGGTGGTTCACCGCCGTCTTGCCGCCGACCGCCGAATCGACCTGCGCCAGCAGCGTCGTCGGCACCTGAACGAACGCCACCCCACGCTGGTAGCAGGCCGCCACGAAGCCGGCCAGATCGCCGACCACGCCGCCGCCCAGGGCTACGACTGTGGCATCGCGCCCGAAGCGGTTGGCCACCAGCACGTCAAAAACACGGCCGGCGGTGGCGAGCGTCTTGTGCTGCTCGCCGTCCGGCAGGATGACTTCAACGATGCGCCGCCCCGCGAGGCTGCGGACCAGTTGCGCGGCGTATACCGGCGCGACCGTGGTATTGCTCACCAGCAGCAGGTCGGTACCCGGGACGTGGCCTGAGACCAGCTGCGGCTGCTGAATCAATCCCGGCCCGATCAGTATCGGGTAGGAGCTATCCTGCAGCTTGACCGTCAGTGTTTGCATGGGCGGTTTCGGGTGGCCATGGGCCGCCACGCGGACAGCCAGCGGCCTTCGGACGGCGCTCAGTATAGTGACCGGACCGCCTTTACGCCCGGGTAACACCGCTGGCAGCCGCGACCTGGAACGCCGCGACGATGCGCTCGGCAACCTGCCCGACGCCCCGGCGCGTGGTGGAAATCGAGAAGTCCGCAACGTCGCGGTACAGCGGTTCGCGGATCAGCATCAGCTGCTCGAGCCGCACTTTCGGATCGGTGCCCTGCAGCAGCGGACGGTGCCGCGTGCGCCCGGCCCGCTCCACCTGCAGGGCGATGGAAGTCTCCAAGTACACCACCCAGCCGCGCTCGGCGATCAGGCTGCGGTTATCGGGGTCAAGCACGGCCCCGCCGCCGGTGGCGAGCACGATGTGATCGCGGGCGGTCAGCTCGGCGATGATGTCCCGTTCCCGGCGCCTGAAACCCGACTCCCCCTCGCGCTCAAAGATCAGCGGGATATCGGCGCCGGTGCGCAGCTCGAGTTCCTGGTCACTGTCGAGGAATGGGTAGCCGAGCAGCCGGCTGACACGCCGACCCACGGCAGTCTTGCCCGAGCCCATGGGGCCGACCAGAAATATGTTGCTGCTGCCAATCATGCACGGCCGAATACGGTGTATCCGATATCCGGCATCTTAAACAAAGCGGCCGCCCTGAAGGCGGCCGCTGTGGTTCTGACCTTAAGTCAGTTTACGGACAGGCTACCGGCGGCACGTCGGTGCCAAACGGGCTGGGATTGCCTGGAATCGCCGCCTGGATGTTGTCGACATAGGCGGCCAGCATCGGCAGCCAGAAGCTCGTGCTGCTCGAGGACTGCGTGCCGGTCACTGTCGCGGTGGCCGTCAGCGATACGTACACCCAGTCGGCATAGTCTTCCGGGTACAGCACATTGAGCGAAGCTGAGCCCGGCTCAGACGATTCATTCGTGGTGACCGTAGCCGGCGCCACCGCGGCAATGTTGCCCGGAAAGACCGGACTGGTCGTGGCCGGACAGGTCAAATTGATGACCTGCTGCCACTGGCTCGTGCCGGCGACCCAATCGCCCAGGGCGAAACTGACGGAGGAGACCACCATCGTGACGTTCACGCCGTCCACCGGATTGCCGGCCGAATCCACCGCGGTCACGACCCACGGCATGATGAACTGTGTCTTGGCGGCGTTTTCACTGATGAAGGCACCCGTGCCGAGGGACAGGAACACGGTCTGGCCGCCCACGGTAAGGCTCACCTGCCCGGGTGGCACGGCCGGGAACGCCGGCACCGTGCCGGTAATCGTCACGCCGTTCTTGGTGCTCGCTGTCCCGCTGGCGGTGTAAACCGTCTGCGCCTGACCCTGGCTATTGGTTATCGCGGTACCGACCGACAGCGATCCGCCGGTCACATCCTGCAGCTCAAAGTCGATGGTCTGGTTAGCGACCAGATTGCCATTCGCATCGGTCAGCGTGGCGCTGATGGTGCTCTCGCCTTCGGTCGGGACCGTATCGGGACTCGCCTGCAGCACCAGCATGGTCGGCGCGGTGGCGACGAAATTCACGTTGTCCTGCGCGGTGACGCCCGTGCCACTCGCGGTAATGGCCGCGGGGCCCGCTGAAGTCGAGGAAATCATGACCGTCGCCGTGCCGGTGGCGTCCGTCACGGCAGTGGTGGAGACCTCACCGGCTACGCCGCCGAAGATGCCACGCGTGGTCGAGAACGTGACCGTCTGGCCGACCTGCGGGGCGCCGCCTGCCGTCCAGGTCACCGTCACCGCCTGATTCGTGCCGATCGGAATATTGGTCCCGGTTGCCGGCGTGGAGAATGAAAACAGCTGGTTGCTGATCGTGATCGCTTCCTGCGCCGTCAAACCGAGGGAAGTGGCAGTCAGCGTATCGTTGGCGGCCAAACCGGCAGTCATCGTAAAGCTGGCGTTGCCCGCAGCATCGGTCACAAGATTCATCGAGCTCAGCACGTTGCCGGCCGAATCGCTGATGACGACCGGTTCGTTGCCGATACCGGCCCCGCCTGAGTCAGTCAGCGCGACCGTGTAGGCGCCCTGATTGCCCGAAATCAGCGTGTTGGGTCCGGCCAGATTCAGGGTCGTCCCGATCACGCTCACCGTAATCTGCGCCGTGCTGGTGCCGGCGCTCGCGTTCACCGTGATCACCCGGTCGGTCGGATCGCTGGCGGTCACCAGCTGAATGGTGGCCGCGCCATTGGCGCCGGTGATGGCCGGGTTGGTACCCGAAAGGCCACCGGAGGACGACGCGAAAGTCACTGCGACATTGGGCAGCAGCTGGTTGCTCGCGCCGCGCACCAGCGCGGTGATGGTGGCTGGCGTTGAGCCGTTGGACGGTATCTGCGGTACGCTGGTGGTCAGGCTGATGGTCTGCTGCGCGCTGATCACCTGGACCACGATAGTGCCGGAAATGCCGCCGGAAGCGGCCGTCACCGTGATATTGGTGCCGGAGGCAACACCGGCGCCCGACACCGTCGCGCTCGCCACGCCGTTGTCATCGGTGGTCCCCGAAACTACCACCACGGAGCCGGCGCTGGCCGCAAAAGTGACCGCCACGCCGGTGACCGCATTGCGGTTGGCATTCAGCGCAGTCGCCGTAATGGTCGCCACGGCGGTGCCGTCCGTCGGGATCGTGGCCACTGAGGTCGTCAGCGTGATGCTCGCGACGCCGTTGCTGCCGCCCCCGGAACTGGACCCGCTGCTGCAGGTGGCAAAGTCGCTGCAGCCGTTGCTTGAGCTGCCGCAACCGGTAAAGGCGTTGAAGGCCACGACCGCAGCCAGGAACACCAGGAAATTAGCAATGCGCATATTCGTCACCCAAAAATGAAGGATCGTGGAGGCGGCGGAACCCCTTGGCTGCCTTAGTTAACATTGACCCCTTCGCGGATGATCTTCGGTGTCACGAAGATCAGCAGCTCATCCTTCTTATTGATCTTGGTCGTGGTCTTGAACAGGTTGCCGAGCACCGGGATATCGCCCAGGTACGGCACTTTGGTCTCGTTGTCGGTTTCAGTGGTCTGCAGGATGCCGCCGACCACCACGGTCTGGCCATCACTGACCAGCACCTGCGTGGTGATCGCGCGCGTGTCGATCGACGGCACGTTCACGCCGCCGCTGGCCACGACCACCGTGCCGACGCTGTCGTCGGAGACATCCATATCGAGGATGATGCGGTTGTCCGGCGTGATCAGCGGCGTGACTTTCAGTTCCAGCACCGCGTCCTTGAACGAAATCGTGGTCGCGCCGCTCGAGGCCGACTGCTGATACGGAATTTCCACACCCTGCTTGATCGTCGCCTGCTTCTGGTTGGCGGTGATGAAGCGCGGCGAGGACACGACCTTGCCGCGGCCTTCGGTCTGCGCCGCCGACAGCTCCAGATCCAGAATGTGGCTGTTGCCGAGCAGCGCAAAGGCGATGCTGCCGGCCGGCGTGCCCACCGGCAGGTTCACGTTATAGCGGTCCACTGCGGCCGAGCCCGTGCCGACCGCCACCGGATTGACGGTGCCGGTCGTGCCAAGATTGGTGATCGCCGAGGCAATGCCGAGGTCGGTGCCGGCGGCTGTGCCGGTGGTTTCAAACAGCCCGTTGCTGCCGACGGTGCTGGTGGCGGTCACGCCAAGCACCGCGCCCAAGTCACGCTCGAAGTCGTCATTGACGATCACGATGCGGGCCTCGATCAGCACCTGCCGCACCGGAATGTCCAGGGTCGCAACCAGCTTGCGCACCTCGGTCAGCTTCTCGACCGTATCGGTGACCAGCAGCGTATTGGTGCGCGCATCGACGCCGACCGAGCCGCGGCTCGACAGTATCGAATTGCCGCTGCCACCACCGCCGCTGCCGGCGACCGTGCCCTTGAGCAGCCCGGCGATGTCGGCGGCCTTGGCGTAATTAATCTGCAGGTACTCGGAACGCACCGGCACCAGTTCGCGGATGTCCTTCTTCGAGGACAGCTCGGCCTTCTCGCGGGAGGCCAGCTCCTCGGCCGGGGCAATGATGATGACGTTGCCCTGCTGGCGCTTGTCCAGTCCCTTGGTGCGCATCACGATATCGAGGGCCTGATCCCACGGTACGCTTTGCAGCCTGAGCGTCACGCTGCCGGTCACGGTATCGCTGACGACGATGTTCTGGCCGCTGGCGTCAGCCAGCAACTGCAGCACCGCGCGCGTCTCGATGTCCTGGAAGTTCAGCGACAGCTTCTCGCCCTTGTACTCGACCTTGTCATCCGTCACGGCGGTCGCAGCGGCCCTTCGGGGCTGCACTTCGACCACATACTGATCGTCGGACTGGTAGGCCAGCTGTTCGAAATCGCCCGAGCCATCGAGCACGATGCGGGTATCGCCGCCCTGGCGCGCGGCCTCAAAGCCGGTGATCGGCGTGCCAAAGTCCATGGTGTCATAGCGCCGCTGCAGCGTCTTCGGCAGATCCGTGCCGCCGAAGCTGACGAAAATCTGCGAGCCCTGCTGCTGCAGGTTGATCGGCGTGCGCGGATCGCTCAGGCGCACGACCAGGCGGCCGACATTGCCTTCACCGCGTCGAAAATCGATGCTGCGGATACTGCGCCCGCCACTGCTGGCGGCGGTTGCGGCCTGGGTGGACTGGGCAGCGGCCACCACCGTGCCGGTCCCGACCGTCACGATCAGGTCGTTGCCGTCGACGCGGGTCGTATACGGCTGCAGCGTGTCAAGGTTCAGCACGATGCGCGAGCGGCCATTGGCCTCGGCGGCCAGCAGCGTGTCGATGCCGCCGGCACGCACGTCAATGCGCCGCGAGGGCAGGGCGAGGCTGGTGTTGACCAGATCGAGCGAAATGCGCGCCGGCTTGTCGATGGTAAATGACAGCGGTTCCGGCGCGGGCCCGGACATATGCAGCGTCAGCTGCACCTGCTTGTCACTTAAGGTCTGCACGTCGATGGACTGCAGCTGATTGGCCGCCGCGTCGGCCGCCACGGCCGCAACGCCCGACAGCAGGCCGGCTGTCAGGAGCGCGGCTATGCCGAGCACCAGGCGCAGCGGTTTAACGGCAATTACTCGGTTCATTCGCATTTTCTCCCAGCCGATCACTCGTTCAACGGCAGTTCAGCGGGTCGCTCAAGGTACCCGCCGAGATTGTCCGGAACGACTTCCGTAATACTGATCTTGTTCGGCGAAATCGCTGTGATCTTGCCGTCATTTTGCCCAATATAATTTCCGACGATGACGCGCTGCACACGCCCGTCCTTGACCCTAACGAGCGCGCAATTCTGGCCGTTGAGGTTCAGCGTGCCGACCATCTTCAGCGAATCAAGCGAAAACTGTTCGAGGAACTCGTGATTGCGCCGGTCCGCCGGCCGGTTGCGCATCGCGCTGCCGGCGCCGGAGCCGCCAGGCACGAACGGCGAGCGGCGTGCCGAGCTCGTGTAAGCATAGGTGTCGTACGGCTTGACCTCGGGCAGCGGTTCCACGCGGCCGCCGGGCTGGTGCTTGACCTCATCGATAAACCGGTCGAGCTCGGCGTCGCGGCCCGAACAGCCGGCGAGCAGGCCAAGACCCAGGGCGGCTGCGCCAAGCAGCGCCGCGCATCGTGCGCCAAAGTGCCTCATGCGCCACCTCCGGCCTTTTTCCTGGCCGCGTCGGCCTTGCGCTTCTCGGCCTCCGCGGCCGCTACTTCATCGTCATCCAGGTAGCGGTAGGTCTTGGCGGTCACGTTCATTTCCAGCTGGTCATAGACGGTCGAGCCGCTGACCGGTTTGATCTGCACGTCATGCAGCGTCACGATGCGTCCGAGCGCCGCGATGCCGCTGACGAACTGGCCGAACTGGTGGTAGCTGCCGTCGAGCCTGATCTGGATCGGCCGCTCGGCATAAAAGTCGAGCTTGGCCTCGGTCATCGGCTGAAACAGTTTCTGCTGCAGGCCCTGCGCGAGCGCCACCTGCGAGATGTCCTCCAGCAGGTTGTCGACTTCGGTCTTGCTCGGCAGCTGGCGCAGCATGAAGCCAAAGGACTTCTCGATGTCGGCCAGCTGCTGCTTGTAAAGATCCAGGTTCACGGCCTTGGCGTGCTTGTCGCGGAATTCCGAGCGCAGCGCGTTTTCCTGGTCCTGCAGCGACTGCAGTTGCGGGCTGAGCGAATTCCACACCAGAAAATACAGGCACAGCGCCGTGACGGCCACGAAGCACAGGCCCACGGCCCCGGCCCGCACCGCGAGCGGCCAGCGGCCGGGATCGCGCGGGTCAAGGTTGCGCAGTTCGTCGAGCAGCTTCATGCGCCACCCCCGGCGTGCCCGGCGCGCTTGGGCTTGGAGGTGGCAGCGGCCTGCTCATCGTCGGCCGCGGTGCTGGTCTCATCGGCACTGAGCTTGAAGTTCAGTCCCGCGTTGTCATTCTTGGCGGTGCTCTCGATCACTTCCAGATCGGCATTGCGCATCCACTGCGAGGCATCGATCGCGCGGTAGAAGTTGGAGACCCGGGTCGAGGACTGGGCGACGCCCTCGAACTTCAGCTTGCGGCCGTTCTGCACGAACGAGGTCAGATAAGTGCCGTCGGGCAGGGTGTTGACGACCTCGTCGAACAGGTGCACTTCCTCGGAGCGCGAGCGCTGCAGCTTGTCGATCACCTGCATGCGGGAAATAAAGCGCTGCTTCTGCGACTCCAGATCGTTGATCTCCTCGATCTGCTTGTCGACGATCTTGATCTGCGCGCGCAGCCGGTCGTTGCGGGCGCTCTGCGCATTGATCATCGAGTCGACCAGCAGGTAGCCGGCGAAGGTCGCTACCAGGGCCGCGACTGCGGCGCCGCCTAAAGACACGAGGAACTTGATCCGCCGGTCTTTGCGCTGCGTCTCCCGCCAGGGGAGCAGGTTTATTCTTGGCATGTCAGTCGAAGCTCCGCAGTGCCAGGCCGCAGGCGGTCAGCAGTGCCGTCGCATCGCGCTGCACGGCCTGAGCCCGGGCCTTGGCCGAAAGTTTCATCTGCCCGAGCGGATCGCCTTTCTCGGCCGCGATGCCGACGCGGCTCTGAATCACATCGGCGACTCCGGGCACGTTGCCGCAGCCGCCGCAGATCAGGATCTTGTCCGGCTGCTCGCGACCGCTTCCGGAAGCCAGGTAAAACTGCAGCGAGCGGCTGACCTGCTGGGTCATGTCGTCGATGAACGGGTCAAGCACCTCGGCCTGGTAGTTGCCGGGCAGGCCGCCTTCCTTCTTGGCGCGGCCGGCCTCTTCCATGGTCAGTCCGTAGGTGCGCATGATCTCTTCGGTCAGCTGCTGGCCGCCGAAGGTAAAGTCACGGGTGTAGACGACCCGCAGGTTCCGCAGCACGCTGAACGTGGTGCTGCTGGCGCCGAAATCCACCACGGCGATGCTGCGGTCGATGCCGCCGTCGGGCATCTGGTGGGTCATCAGCTTGCAGGCGTTTTCCAGCGCGAAGGCCTCGACATCGACGATCCGCGGGCTCAGGCCCGCGGCGGCGACCGCGGCGCGGCGCTGATCGACGTTATCGGTGCGTGAAGCGACCAGCAGCACGTCCACCGCATCGGGGTCCTTGTCGGAGGGCCCCAGCAGTTCAAAGTCGTAGCTGACCTCATCCATCGGGAACGGGATGTACTGGTCGGCCTGCATTTCGACCTGCGATTCCAGCTCGCTGTCGCGCAGGCCGCCCGGCATCTGGATAATCTTGGTAATGGCGGCATCGCCGCTGATCGCGATCGCCACTTCGGTGCTGCGGGCACCCGAGCGTTTGACGGCGCGATTGATCGCATCGCCAACCGCCTGGGGGTCGACAATGCTCTTTTCGTTCATGGAGTTAGGCGGCGTAGGCTCGGCAGCGTACGCTTCCACCCGATACTGGCCGCCGGCCATGGCAAGCTCAATGAGCTTGATGGACGACGTCGTAATATCCAGGCCAAGTAACTGGCGATACTTACGCGAGAACAGGAACACTTTTTCCCTTCCTTGTCAGTAAGATACGCGACATGGCGTGGAAATTAACACTGATAAACACCGCAAATATATATCAGCCTTTAGTTAAATTGAACGTGAGCACGCTCACGAAACCGGCCGATACCCCGCTGCCACGGACCCACCCTAATAAGGCATGCTCACCCCAAGGGCTTCGAGCCAAGCCCTGCGGGCGCACTTCAACACGCGCTCGGGCCCTAGCGCAATAACCGGAGTGTTAAATCCGTGAAGTCCCGCACGTTTCGCTTGCTCCTTGGCTTCTGCGCCACAGCCGCCGGCCTCGTACTGCTGGGTTTGTATGCGCTGGCGGGCAGTTACGTGTACTTGTACCCCTCGCTGCCGACGCTCGATGCCATGCGCGGCGTCGCAACCCAGGTGCCGCTTCGGGTCTACACGCGCGACGGCGAGCTCATCGGCCAGTTTGGCGACAAGCGCCTGATCCCGGTGAGCTACGACCAGATCCCGCCGCTGGTGCGCGAGGCCTTCGTCGCGGCCGAGGACGACCGGTTCTGGCAGCACCACGGCATCGATTACCTGGGGATGGTGCGCGCGGTGTTCGTCGACATTTCCTCGCACGAATTCTCGCAGGGCGCCAGCACGATCACGATGCAGGCGGCGCGCAACATGTTTCTGACGCCGGAAAAGACGGTGCGCCGCAAGCTCCAGGAGGTGTTCGTGACGCTGCGCATGGAGCGCGAATTCTCCAAGCAGCAGATCCTCAATACCTACCTGAACGTGATTTTCTTCGGCCAGCGCGCCTACGGCGTCGCCGCCGCCGCCGAGGTGTACTTCGGCAAGCCGCTTGGCGACCTGTCGCTGGCCGAGGCGGCGACCTTGGGCGGTCTGCCGCAGGCCCCGTCGCGCTACAACCCGGTCACCAACCCCAAGGAAGCAACCCGGCGGCGCCATTACGTGCTGCAACGCATGGTGGCGCTGCGTTTCGTGGACGCGGCCACCGCCGCGCAGGCCGATGCCGAGCCGATGCATGCGCGGGAATACGCACTGCGCATCGACGTCGAGGCCTCTTACGTCGCCGAGATGGCGCGCCAGGAGATCGTCAACCGCTACGGCGAGGCGGCGGTCAACAACGGCTACCGCGTGATCACGACCCTGGACGGGCGGCTGCAGACCGTGGCCGACCGGGCGTTGCGCCTCGGGCTGATCTCCTATGACCGCCGCCACGGCTACCGCGGCCCGATCCGTACTACACCGCTCGAAGCCGGCGCCCCGACCAGCCGCTTCGAGCAGCTGCTCGCCGGCTTAGGCGACATCGGCATTCTGCACGCGGCGATCGTCGTTTCGGTGGCTCCGACCGCAGCCCGGGTTTACGTGCGATCGATCGGGTTTGCGCAGATCGACATGGATGGCCTTAACTGGGCGCGCGCGCCGGGAACGGCGGCGAAGGCCGACGCCGCCGTGCACCGCGGCGATGTCGTTTATGTCATCGCCGATGATCATGGCAACGCGCAGCTCGCGCAGCTGCCGGAAGTCCAGGGCGCCATGGTCGCGCTCAATCCCAATGATGGCGCCATCACCGCGCTGGTCGGCGGCTTCGATTACTACGCCAACGCCTTCAACCGCATCACCCAGGCCAAGCGCCAGCCGGGCTCGGGCTTCAAGCCGTTTCTGTATTCGGACGCGCTCGAGCACGGCATCACGACGGCGAGCATCTGGATGGACGCGCCACCGTATATCTCCGACGACAAGGGCGCCGAGCAGTCCTGGCGGCCGCAGAACTCCGGCGGCAGCGCCGATTTCCTGGGCCCGATCCGCTTTCGCGAGGCCCTCGTCCGCTCCCGTAACCTGGTCTCGATCCGGGTGCTGCGCACGGTCGGCGCCGACGATGTCATTGCCTACGCCAGCCGGTTCGGTTTTGACCCGGCCAGCATGCCGCACACCGAATCGCTGGCCTTGGGATCGCTCAGCGCCAGCCCGCTGCAGGTGGTCACCGGTTATGCGGCCTTTGCCAACGGCGGCTACAAGGTCGACCCGTATTTCATAGACCGCATCGAGGATTACAACGGCCAGGTCGTCTTTAAGTCGACGCCCAAGGTGGTCTGCGCGAACTGTGAGGCCGCGGCGGCGAGCGCGCCGGCGGCGCCCACCACCACCGCCGATCCGGCCGCGGTGGCAGCTCCCGAGGCACCGGTGCCGGCCGCGCCGCCGCCTCCGGACGGACCGGTGCCGCCGTCGAGCTGGCTGCCCTCGCTGAGCCCCGAAGCGCTGCGCGCGCCGCGTATCATCACCGCGCAGAACGCCTGGCTGATGGATGATCTGATGGCCGATGTGATCAAGCGTGGTACCGGCGTGCGCGCCCGGGTGCTGGGACGCAGTGACATTGCCGGCAAGACCGGCACGACCAACCTCGACCGCGACGCCTGGTTCAACGGCTTTAACCAGCAGATTGTCGCCACCGTCTGGGTCGGCTTCGATCAGGATCTGCCCCTGGGTGAGAAAGAGGAAGGCAGCTATACCGCGGTGCCGATCTGGATCAATTTCATGCGCGAGGCACTGCGCGGCCTGCCCGATGTGCCGCGGCCGCGGCCGGACGGCTTAGTCGCACTCAAGGTCTCGGCCCACAGCGGCCTGGTGGCCGGCGGCAACGAGCCCGATGCCATCAACGAATGGTTTCTGGCCGACCATCTGCCGGCCGACGCGCTGGCGCCACAGGCGCCGCCCGCCAAGAACCCGGAGGGCGGTCAGTCGCTGTTCTGACGCCGATGCCCCGCCGCCACTTCAGCCGCAGCGACAACCTGCGCCGGGCCCTGGCGCAGGAGGCCGCGCGCATCATGGCCGAGCAGGGCATCCACGATTACCTGACCGCCAAGCGCAAGGCGGGCGAACGCTTAGGGGTCACCGACGAGTCGGTGATGCCGCGCAATACCGAGGTGGAGGCCGCGCTGATCGAATACCAGCGGCTGTTTCGCGCCGACAGCCACCCCGAGACGCTGCTCGCGCAGCGCCAGGCGGCGCTACACGCAATGCAGTACCTGGCCGCCTTCGAGCCGCGGCTGGTAGGTCCCGTGCTGAGCGGCACGGCCACCGCCTACGCCGATGTGCAGCTGCACCTGTTTGCCGAGCGCGCCGAGTCGGTGGCGCTGCAGCTGCTCGATCGCGGCATTGCCCACGAGGTGACGGAGCGGCGCCTGCGCTTTGACGCGCTGCGCTCGCGCAGCTACCCGGGACTGCGCTTCGCGCTCAACCAGCAGATGTTTGAAGTGACGGTGTTCCCGCTGGACGGGATCCGCCAGGCGCCGGTGAGCCCGGTCGATGGCCGGCCGATGCGCCGCGCCGACGCCGCGGAATTGAGCCTGCTGGTCAGTCCGGCGCAACGGCCGGCAAGCCAGCGACTTTAAGCGCTGGCGTTGCGCGGCCGACCGGCGCGCGCCGAGGCGTGCGGATCGGCATCATGGGCCGATCGAACGCGTTGTCAGGCTACATCGCACCTAAGGAACCTGAAATCGGTCTTGCATGGCGCTTAGCCAGTCTATGAGTGGCTTTAGCTGAACTGGGGACTTTCCCTTCTCGAACGTGATTCGTTCCAGGTGACCGCTTCTATTGACCTCAATCCATTCGGCACCGCTGTCATCACAATCCGGGCAGCCTATTCGCTCGGGAAGTCCCTCTATGGAGGTGCCGGAGAGCAAGCGCCGCACTTCGACTTGCTCCTCGCGACTAAGCGGGATTGCGCTACTGAAAGGAGCGCGTCCGGGTTGCGAGGCAAAACCGCTTGCTGAGAACTTTACGCGCGTGGCAAACACTTCAATGCTCTTCGAGCAGTAGGCAACGCACTCGCCGTACGTTGTGCCGTAACGCACCAGCGCCGCGGGTTCGGCGGCCGTTGTTGGAGCGCCCGGCGTCAAGGAGCCGATAAGGAAAGCCATGGCCAAAATACGCGCTACGCGGCCATTCATATGCAGCCTGACTAAGGCTTAAGCGCGCCCTAGGCTTTAGATCCGCTCGGCGAGCGGCTTGAAATCGCGCTTGACCGGTCCCGTGTACAGCTGCCGCGGCCGCGCGATGCGCATGCCCGGATCCTCGATCATCTCCAGCCAGTGCGCCACCCAGCCGGCGGTGCGCGCAATGGCGAACATCACCGTGAACATCGAGCGCGGGATGTTCAGGGCGCTGTAAATGATGCCGGAATAAAAATCCACGTTCGGATACAGCTTGCGCGACACAAAATACTCGTCCTTGAGCGCGATCTCCTCCAGCCGCAGCGCCAGCTCGAACAGCGGGCTGTCAGTGCGCCCGAGCCGCGCCAGCACCCGGTGGCACATTTCGCGGATGATCTTGGCGCGCGGATCAAAATTCTTGTAGACGCGGTGGCCAAAGCCCATCAGCTTGGAGTGTCCGGACTTGTCCTTGGCGATGGCCAGGAATTTGGGGATGTTCTCCACCGTGCCGATCTGCTCGAGCATCGACAGCACCGCCTCATTGGCGCCGCCATGCGCCGGGCCCCACAGCGCCGAGACGCCGGCGGAGATGGCCGCGTACGGATTGGCGCCGGTGCTGCCGGCCAGCCGCACGGTCGAGGTGCTGGCATTTTGCTCGTGGTCGGCGTGCAGGATGAACAGCAGATCGAGTGCCTCGGCCGCGGTCGGATCGACCGTGTACGGTTCGCACGGCACTGCAAAGAACATGTGCAGCATGTTGGTGCAGTAATCCAGATCGTTGCGCGGATACATGAACGGCTGGCCGACGGAATGCTTGTGCGCGGCCGCGGCGATGGTCGGGAGCTTGGCCACGATGCGGTGCGAGAAGATCTCGCGGTGGCGCGGGTTATAGATGTCCATCGAGTCGTGGTAGAACGCCGACATCGAGGCCACCACCGCCGAGACCATCGCCATCGGGTGCGCGTTGTGATGAAAGCCGTTGAAGAAGCGCAGCAGCGATTCATGGATCATCGTGTGATGACCGATGCTGCCGGCATAGGCGGCCAGCTGCTCGGCGTTCGGCAGCTCGCCGTGCACCAGCAGGTAGCTCACTTCGATAAACGAGCTCTTGGCCGCAAGCTGCTCGACCGGGTAGCCGCGGTACAGCAGCACGCCAGCGTCGCCGTCGATGTAGGTAATCTTGCTCTCGCAGCTGGCCGTCACGCTGAAGGCCGGATCGAGCGAGAACACGCCCTGGTCGCGCGCCAGATGGCTGACGTCGAGCACATCGGGACCAATCGTCCCGGAACGCACCGGCAGTTCGGATTTCTTGCCGGTGGCCGGATTGGTCAGTTCGAAGACCCTGCTGTTCATACCGCCTGCGTTAGGTCGAATAGCTTAGTTTTCCGCAGCGCAAATGCGCGCGCGCAACTCGCTGTCGGAGCCTTACATGGTCTCGCGGCGGAATCAAGGCAGCCGCCGGGCGCGCGCGGACGCGCGCGACCACGTCGCTGCCAATGACTTAATTGCCGGGCGGTGCGGCGACGCGCGCGCTCAGCGCGCGACACCAGCGCTGGCGTATTTCTTGCGGAACTTGTCGACGCGGCCGGCGGTGTCGACGATTTTCTGCTTGCCGGTGTAGAACGGGTGGCAGTTCGAGCACACGTCCACGCTAAGGTCCTGGCCTAAGGTCGAACGCGTCGTGAACGTGTTCCCGCAGCTGCAGGTCACGGTGATCGGCTTGTAGTCCGGG
>Ga0181537_10002032_pt1 | contig 18117 bp, 11 predicted proteins | sample PEATcosm2014_Bin_39_FD_119765 | JGI IMG/M metagenome (GOLD analysis project Ga0181537, IMG submission 119765) | Peatland microbial communities from MTU Mesocosm Facility, Houghton, MI, USA - PEATcosm2014_Bin23_10_metaG | ecosystem: Environmental > Terrestrial > Soil > Wetlands > Peat | place... | reverse complement strand
CGCGGGATTGGCGGTGTTTTATCCCTACCCGGCGCAAGGATTGCCGGCGGTGGAAGTCGGCGTGGCGGCGCTGTTGTTGGCGGGCATTTCGATCGCGGCATGGCGCTGGCGGCGGACGCAGCCGTGGCTCCTGACCGGGTGGTTGTGGTACGTGGGCATGCTGGTTCCCGTGATGGGTCTGGTGCAAATCGGGGCGCAGGCCCAGGCGGACCGCTACACTTATCTGCCGCAAATCGGTTTGTATGCGGCGCTGACCTGGCTGGCCTGGGATTTTTGCCGGCGCCGTGGTGTCCGCCGCGAGGCGTTGGTGCTGGCAGGTATGATGGCGATTGCCGCGTTGGGTGTGGTGGCGTTCGTTCAGACAAGCCATTGGCAGGACAGCGAATCATTGTGGAAACATACGCTCGCCTGCACCACGGACAATGCGGTGGCGCACAACAATCTCGGCAGCTTCGAATACCAGCACGGGCGAAATGACGAGGCGGCGGCGGATTTCCAGAAGGCCGTGGATATCCGGCCGGACTTCGCCGATGCGCACTGCAATTTGGGCAGCGCGTTTTTGCAGCAGCGGCGCGTCGATGACGCCATCACCGAGTTTCAAAAAGCGGTGGAACTCCAACCGGGCAATCCCAACTATTCTGGGGACCTCGGCGCCGCGCTCCTGCAGAAGGGGCGGCTGGACGAGGCCATCTCCGCATTTCAACATTCGCTGGCGATCCGGCCGGATGACTACGGAGTTCATAATAATCTCGGGGTCGCGCTCTTTCACGCGGGCCGGTTGGACGAGGCCGCCGAACACATATTGAAGGCCCTGGAGTTAAGGCCTGGTTCCCGGCAGGTCCAGAAAACGCTGGCGGGCATCGCTTGGGCGCTGGCGGCGAGTCCCGATGCCTCGGTGCGGAACGGCCCGAAGGCGGTCGAACTTGCGGAAGAAGCGGACCGGCTTTCGGGCCGCGACGACCCGGTGCTGGCCTGCGTGCTGGCGGGCGCTTATGCGGAAGCCGGGCGGTTCCCCGAGGCCGTCGCCACCGCGCAACGCGCCCTGCAAATGGCCACCGCGCAATCCAATTCACAACTGGCGACCGCGGTGCAGGTGCAACTTAATTATTACGAATCGCGCCGTCCGTATCGCGACGCCGCCATCCGCGTCGGCCCGGCCCAAGGCGCGCATTGAGCGGGTAACAAGTGGACGCGCTGCGGCCCGTCAATCGTGAGGCGGGTTGAGGTTGCCATGTTCACGCGGCCGCGTTAATATTTCGGCCAAGCCATGAAAATCCCGCGGCCAATCCGCATTTTTACTCTCGCTTCCATGGCTTGCTTTGCACTTGGCATTGGCCCAGCCCGCGCGCAATCCCCTAATTCCCCAACCATCACCCTGCCCGAGGTGGCCGACCTGCCGGAGCTCAAGGACATGCCGGACGCCTTGACGATGCTCAATGGTCAAAAAGTCGCGACCGTGAAACAATGGCGCGCGCGCCGCGAGGAAATGAAGCAGATCCTGGAGTTTTATGAACTCGGCCACGCCCCGCCGCCGCCGGGCAACGTCACCGGCGTGGATCTCCAGTCCCGCGACCTGCTCAACGGGACCGTTCATTACCGCCTCGTCCACCTGAAGTTCGGCCCGGATCAAAAGCTTGGATTTGACATCGCCATCCTGACCCCGGCCGGCAAGGGGCCGTTTCCCACCATCATCAACCCTTCGTTTTTCAGCACACCGGGGGTGCGCACCACGAACGCGCCGGTCGTCGCATCCGTTCCCGCGGTGACCAACAGCGCGACGACCAATGCCACCGGCGCAAATGCTTATACGCGCACCGCACGAGGACTTTTTCTTGGCGGACCGGTGAGCCCCGAAACCGCCGCCAGCAATTTCAACAATTGTCTCCAACGCGGTTATGCCGTCGTCACCTACCATTATACCGAGTGCGGCGAGGACAATACGAATTACCACAAGTCCGCCTATTACGACGCGTATCCGCAATACGATTGGGGCCTGCTGCTCGGCTGGGCGTGGGGATTGTCGCGCTGCGTGGACTATGTGGAGACCCAGCCCTTCGCCAACACAAACAAGCTCATCGCGCTCGGTCATTCGCGGCTGGGCAAGCTGGTGATGGTCGCGACGGCCTTTGACGAGCGCATCTCGCTGGGCGCGCCCGCCGGATCCAGCGGCGCGGGCACGGGCGCATACCGTTTTTGCGGCCCGGGCCGCGGCGGCAAGGAGGGGATCGAGGACATGACACGCAAGTTTCCCTACTATTTTGTGCCGCGGCTCAAGGAATTCACCGGCCACATGTACAAGCTCCCCTTTGACGCCCACTGGTACATCGCGCTGGCCGCGCCGCGTCCCTGGATTTCGGTGGAAGGCACGGACGACCAGAACTGCGTTCCCAATGCGGTGAAACAATCCATCCTCGCCGCGCAACCGGTGTACTCCTTCCTCGGCGTGCCGGTGGACGGCGTGGGCGTCAATTATGAAACGCATCGCCACGCCCTGACACCCGCGGATTGGGCGGCCGCGATGGATTTTGCCGACAAATATCTGCGCGGCATGAAGGTGGACCGCACGTTCGACCATTTTCCGCCGGAACCCGCCGCGCCTGCCAAATGAAATTTCTCGCGACCATGGCCGTCGCCTGCCTGCTGCTGGGCTTGGCCGGCTGCGTCCGGCCCCCCCGCCCGGCGCTCAATGTCCGCTCGTTCGGCGCCGTCGGCGACGGCACGAACAAGGACACCGCCGCGTTCCAAAAAGCGCTCGACGCCTGCGCCCACGGTGGCGGGGTTGTTTTTGTGCCCGCCGGCGATTACCTGATCGGGAGCATCCAGCTCAAATCCCGCACGACACTCTTGCTGGACTTCAATTCGCGGCTGCTCGGCAGTCCGGACCTGGATGATTATCCGGTGATCAAGGTTCGTTGGGAGGGCAGGTGGGTGGACGGCCATCGCGCGCTCATCTTCGCCACCAACGCCGCGCACATCGCCATCTTCGGCCCCGGGGAAATCCTGGGCAATCCCGCGCTGGGCGGGCGCCAGATGCCCCGCCGCCCGGTCATCATCGAGCCCATCAACTGCCGCGACATAAGCCTTGCGGATTTTTCCACCCGGCACCGCGGCATGTGGTCCATTCACCCCACGTATTGCGAGGGCGTGCTGGCCTCCAACCTCACCATCCGCAGCCTGGGCGGCAACGGCGACGGCATTGACGTGGATTCCTGCCGGCATGTGCGCATTGAATCGTGCGTCATTTCGACCGGCGACGACTGCATCGCCATCAAATCCGGCCGCGGCATGGAGGGTTATCGCGCCGCGCGGCCGACCGAGGACGTAATCATTTCGCATTGCACGATGGCGGACAGCAACTTTGCGTGCATCGGCATCGGCAGCGAAACCTCCGGCGGCATCCGGGGCGTGCGCATCGAACACTGCGTCTTTACCCACGCCAAGAGCTTCGCCATTTACATCAAGAGCCGGCCCGGTCGCGGCGCGTTCATCGACGATATTTCCGGAAGCGACCTTGATGTCTCGACCGCGCCCGGCGGTTTTCTGCGCGTCAATCTTCTCAACAGCGGCATCCAGGATCCCGAACCCGTGCCCGGCGACGAGGGAATTCCGTCGGCAAAGAATTTCAGTTTCAGCGACGTTAAAGTGCATTGCGGAGCGCTCGTCGACGCCTGCGCCATTTCCCCGGTGAAACCCGTCAACGGCTTCTCACTCACCAATGTCAGCGGCGACTGCACGAAGGGGATCGCCCTGGCCAACATCACGGGCGCGGAGTTGCATGATATCAGCGTCACCGGTTACGCCGGGGCGCTGATTACGCAGACCAATGTTCAGGGCAGCGGCCTGGTTGCTCCCTGAGCCCGTCCGCACTTGACGCGTTATTTCAGGTTGCGGTCTTGACGAACTTTGGCAAACTCCGGCCCATGACCAACCCTTCCGCCAGTCCGGCCGCGGCCATTTCCACGGCCCCGGTTTCCATCAGCAACCGCGGTTGGTATGTGACCTTCGCCGGCACGGGCATCAATCTCGCCCTCGGCGTGCTCTACACCTGGAGCATGTTCAAGGCGGCCATCGCGAAGGAATTTGGCTGGAAGGACGCGCAACTGAATGATCCTTACGCGCTCTGCTGCCTGGTATTCGCGTTCTCGATGATTCTGGCGGGGCGCTGCCAGGACAAGGTGGGGCCGCGGTTGACGGCGTCGCTCGGCGGCCTGTTCGTGGGCGCGGGTATGGTGCTGATTTCAACGACGCAAAGCTACACAACGTGGGTGATCGGCTTCGGCCTGCTGGTGGGCCTGGGCCTGGGCTTCGGTTATTCCTCCGCCACGCCGCCGGCGCTCAAATGGTTTCCGCCCGCGAAGACCGGCTTGATTGCGGGCCTGGTGGTGGCCGGATTCGGACTCGCGCCGGTCTATCTTGCGCCCGCGTCCGAACATCTCCTCGGTCATTACGGTTTGCTGACGTCCATGCGCATTTACGGGATTGCGTTCACGGTGATTGTCTGCGGTCTGGCCCAGTTCCTGGTAAATCCGCCGGCCGGTTACGTCGCGGCGTCGCCGGCCACCGGCGCCGTCGCCAAACCCGCCGTCGCAAGCATGACGCCTTCGGAAATTTTGCGCACGCCGACGTTCTGGGTGTTGTGGGTGATTTATTTCATCGGCTCGGGCGCCGGGTTGATGGTCATCAGCAGCGTGAGCGGCATGGCGAAGAAAACGATGGGGTCGGCCGCGTTCGTGGCCGTCGCCGTCATGGCCATCGGCAATGCCGCCGGGCGGATTTGCGCCGGGCTGTTGTCGGACAAAATCGGCCGTCGTTGGACGCTGATGCTCGTGCTGCTGTTGCAGGCGGCGCTGATGCTGGTCGCGATTCCGGTGACGGGCTCGGCGACCGGGCAAAAATTTGTGATTGTGCTGCTGGCGACGCTGATCGGGTTCAATTACGGCGCGAACCTGTCGCTGTTCCCGTCCTACGCGAAGGATTTGTGGGGATTGAAGACGTTTGGGATGAATTACGGCATCCTGTTCACGGCCTGGGGCGTGGGCGGGTTCATCCTGAGCCGGTTGCAGCAGATGCTGTTCGCGGCCAGCAAGAATTTCGATTCATCGTTCGTGACCGCGGCGATTCTGCTGCTCGCGGGCGCCGCGTTGACGTTCCTGCTCCGGACCAGGCCGAAGGCGGCGTGAACCGGCCTGGAACCCGTTATTTTCTGAGCAGCTTGAAGGCGTGCGTCCATTCGTTGTTCCGGAAGCCGAGGACGCACCAGAGCATGCAGAGCGGTTCGATGGCCCGGGCCGATTCCACCAGTCCCATGTCCGCCGTCTCCCAGCCGAACTGATCGAGAATTTGCGCGGCGATTTTCTTGGCCGATTCGTCGTTGCCGCAGATGAACATCGTCGGCCGCCCGGCCTCGTACTTGGGATTCACGAACTCGCCGTTGCCGACGGAATTGAACGCCTTGACAAGGCGCGCGGCGGGAAATTCCCGCTGAAGCTGTTCCATCAACGATTCATCGTGGGTGGTGAAGAACCGGAGAACGCCGTTGGCGGGCGGGGCGTCGGCGATGGGATTGGTGGCGTCGAGGACGGGTTTGCCCGCGAGATTTTTCGAGCCGGCCGCTTTCAGCGCGTCCATGGACGCCAGGCCTTTGACGGCCAGAACGACCACCTCGCCAAACGCGGCGGCTTCGCTGAAACTGCCCAGCCGGCCCTTGGGATTGGCGCGGGCCCAATCGGCCAGCTTGGAAGTGTCGCGCGTGCCCATCATGGTGTCGTGGCCTTGCTTGAGAAAGCCGCCCGCGAGCGTTTGGGCCACGATGCCGGAACCGAGAACTCCAATTTTCATATCATTTCCCCTATAGTTGTTTGGTTGTTAATCGTATCGGGGCAACACTAATGCGACATTTCAACCCGTCAAGTGGACCGGTGCGGTGATGGGAGATGCAAGCGGGAACGCGAACAATCCCATTATTTCCGCCCGCCCGCCGCGCCCAGGTCCTTGGCGGGAATGATGTAAACCTGGCAGGGCTCGCGATAAAATGACCAGCGCCGCAGACCCATGCCCCACACCGGCTGCGGCAGGTTTGTGAAATGTTTCTGGTTGAGCGTGTCCACGTTCAGCGGCCCCAGCAGATACACGTCTTCCGGGCGGATTGCCACATCGATGGCCCGCTCCGCCGGAAACGGCGCGGAAAAGGGCCAGTAAAGAAATCCGGCCGGTATCCGGTAGTCGAAAGCATAGCGCGCGACGAATTCATCCACCAACACCGGATGTTCCGCCGTGGAGCGCATCGCCAGCGCCTCGCTCCGGCGGTCGCCGGGCCGGGCCCTGATGTTTCCGGTGAGAATTCCGGCGACATTCACCAGCGGCCGCGCGTTCGCCAGCACGAGGATGGCAACCAACAGGGCCGGGATCGCGCTTCTGGTAAATTCCGACTTGGGCAGTTTGAGCACGGTGGCCGTCAAAGCGAACATGCCCAGAAAAATGAACCACATGGTGCCGTCGCCCAGCCCGCCAATCAGCATGACGAGCGGAAACGTCGCGGCGATGGACATCCCGACGCGCTTCAGCGCTTGTGATGGAGCGCAGAACGAGTAGGCCAGCAACCACAGGAACAGGGGAAACACGGCCCATTGGGTCACGCCGACGTACCGCGTAAAAAACACACGGAGCAGTTCCAATTTGTTGCCGGCGACGAGCCGCGAATAATACTCGAACGCGGCCCAAAACTCCGCCAGGCGGAAGTCCAGCATGAGGCAAAACAGGAAAGCCGCCGCCATCACTCCGGCGAGGCCGATGGCAACGGACTTTGAAAAACTCCTGCCCGTCCCGCGGGCGAGGATCCAGCGGTCATATCCCGCGACCGCCATCAAGGCCGCCCCAAAAAATGCCGTCCGGGGCGCGGTCGCCGCCCCCAAGGCCATCAAGAAAAAACCGGGGAACAGGAAAAAATCATTCGGGCCGCAATCTTCCGCCAGCGCAAACCCGGCCATGATCAGTGCCGCCGCCAGCGGTTCCGGTCGGAGCCCGAATGGCAGAAATGCCGCCGCCACGCCAATCGGCACCAGCCACTTCAGCCAGGGGACCGCCGCTTGCGACCGGAGAAAGGCGATGGTTGCCGCCGCCGTGACGAAGTACATGAGCAACTGGAATCCGGTCATGCTGGCGGAGCTTATCCCGAAAATCTTGAGCCAGCCGGCCAGCACAAACGAATGCACGGGAGGGTAGATGAGGAAAAGGTGACCCGGAAAATGTTGGCGCAGCAGCAGCGGGTTGGACAGGTCGCCGCCGTGCGCCAGATTCAAGCCCGCCCCGCAGTAGAACAAATCATCGCACATCGGCTTGGGAAAATCCCAAAGCCACAACAGGAGGAAGAAAATCAGCGCGCCGGTCAGCGTGGTCGGAACCGCGCTGAAAATGGAACCCCTCTTTTGCCGTGATGGCGCGCCACCAGGCTCATCCTGCGGCCGGCCGCTGGCGCTGGATTTCAAATGTGTGCCGAGGCTCATTCAAAGATAACCCGCCCAAACGCCCTGCTGCGTCCCGCGCCGACACCGCCCAAAACCTTGATGCCGGCTAAATGACCGTGCCGTGGGGAACGACGCCGTTCTTGGGGATGATGACGATGCCGTCGCGGATGAAGTAAAGCGGGTGGTCGTGGTTCTCGGGTTTGCCGGCGGGGGAGATGACGACGTTGTCGCCGATGCGCGCGTTTTTATCGATGATGGCATTTTCGATGCGCGTGTTGAGGCCGACGCCGATGCGCGGGCGGTTGGCGCGGGTGCTTTCGTCGATGGACGCCTGGGACTCGTAATAATCGCAGCCGAGCAGGATGACGCGGTTGAGTTCGCTGCCGGCGCCGACGAGGCTGCGGATGCCCACGATGCTGTGCTTGATGCGCGCGTGGTTGATGATGCAGCCGTCGGTGACGACCGCGTGGTCGATGTGCGCGCCGTTGATCTTGGAGCCGGGCAGGAAGCGCGGCCGGGAAAAGACGGGCGCGGCCATGTCGAAGAAATTGAACCGGGGCAGTTCGGAGGTGACGTCAAGGTTGGCCTCGAAAAAGGAGCGGATGGTCCCGATGTCCTCCCAGTAGCCCTGATAGACGTGGGAAAAGACGCGGTGCGTCTTGATGGCGCCGGGGATGATGTGCTTGCCGAAATCCGTGTGGTTGTTGTCGAGCAAATGCACGAGGACATCGCGTTTGAACACGTAGATGCCCATGGAGGCGAGGAGCAGTTCGCGGTCGTCCTTGATGCCGAGGGCGGGGTACGAGGAGCGCGCAAGTTTCAGGGAATCCAGCAGCGCGGGTTCGCGGGGTTTTTCGACGAAGCGCGTGATGCGGCGATCGCCATCAATCTGCATGATGCCGAGGGCCTCGGCCTCGGTGCGGCCCACCGGGATCGTGGCGACGGTGAGGTCGGCCTCGGTTTCCGCGTGATGACTGATGATCTCGCGGAAATCCATCCGGTAAAGCTGGTCGCCGCTGAGGATCAGCAGGTGCTCGAAATCGTGGTTCAGGACGTGGATGAGGTTCTTGCGGACGGCGTCAGCGGTCCCTTGGTACCACGAGGCGTCGGACAGGGTTTGCTCGGCAGCGAGGATTTCGACGAAACCGCCGCTGAAATGGTCGAATTTGTACGACTGGGAGATGTGCCGGTGGAGCGAGGCGGAGTTGAACTGCGTCAGCAGATAAATGCGGCGGAGGCTGGAGTTGATGCAGTTGGAGATGGGGATGTCCACGAGGCGGTATTTGCCGGCAAGCGGGACGGCGGGCTTGGCGCGTTCCTTGGTGAGGGGGAAAAGGCGCTTGCCCTGGCCCCCGCCCATGATGACGGAGAGCACGTTGCTGGTGTTGACGGACTGTCTGGGGCTCGGCGGCATATAATTCCTCAGCTACAAAATGTTATACTTTTTTATAGCCTGTGATAGGCTCACACCGCAAGCGCCAATGCGCTTTGAACGCGATAATCGTTCAAGGCGGTCGGAAAGTTTGCATCAAACTCGAATATGTGCGGCATCGTTGGCTATATCGGCAGGCAATCCGCCGCCCCCATCATCCTGGAGGGCTTGCGGCGGCTGGAGTACCGTGGTTACGACAGCGCGGGCCTGTGCGTCCTGAACGGGCACGAGGCGGAGCTGCGCAAGAAGAAGGGCAAGATTGACGAGGGGCTCGCCAAATTTCTCCTGGCCAATCCCGTCACCGGCAGCCTCGGCATCGGCCACACCCGCTGGGCCACGCACGGCCCGCCCGCCGATGAAAATTCCCACCCGCACCTCGACCAGGCGGGCCGCATCGCCGTCGTCCACAACGGGGTCATCGAGAATTACGACCGCCTCAAGGCCCGGCTCCTCAAGGCCGGCCACACTTTCCGCTCGGAAACCGACACCGAGGTGCTCGCGCATCTGATCGGCGAAAATTACGCGAAGCGGCGCAAGGAAAATTCCGGCGGCAACGCGCTGGGCCTGGCCGTTTGCGACGCCCTTCGCGAGGTCATCGGCACCTACGGCATCGCCGTCATGAGCGCCGACCAGCCGGACACCATTGTCGGCGCGCGGCGCGGTTCGCCGCTCATCATCGGCATCGGCGACGGCGAGAATTTCCTGGCGAGCGACGCGAACGCCATCGTCGCCCACACGCGCAAGGTGGTTTACCTGAACGATTACGACGTGGCGACGGTGACGCGCGAACGGTTCGACGTGCAGAACCTGGGCTCGGACACCGCCAATGTCCAGATCAGCAAGCTCGAGTTCGCGGCCGAGGACGCCGAGCGCGGCGACTACGAGCATTTCATGCTCAAGGAAATCTTCGAGCAGCCGCGCACCGTCGAGAACGCCCTGCGCGGGCGCGTGGACATCGAGAACGCGACGGCGAAATTCGGCGGCCTGAACATGACCTCGGCGGAACTCCGCACGGTGGACCGCATCATCATCGCCGCCAGCGGCACAAGCTGGCACGCGGCGCTCGTGGGCGAATATTTAATCGAGGAACTCGCGCATCTGCCGGTGGAAATCGAATTCGCCCATGAGTTTTGCTACCGGAACTCGCCGCTGGACCGTGACACAATTTTGCTCGTGATTTCGCAGTCCGGCGAGACGGCAGACACGCTGGCGGCGCTGCGCGAGGCCAAGCGCCGCGGTCACAAGGCGCTCGCCATCGTCAATGTCGTCGGCAGCACCATCGCGCGGGAATCCGACGGCGGCATTTACATGCACGCGGGGCCGGAAATCGGCGTGGCGTCCACGAAGGCGTTCATTTCCACGCTGACGATTCTGTCGCTGCTCGCGGTGCATCTGGGCCGGATGCGGATGCTCTCGGCGGGGCGCGCGCTGGAGATTTTGCGCGCGCTGGAGGCGGTGCCCGGGCAGCTCGAAGGGCTGCTGGCGCAGGACGCGGTCTATAAAAAGCTCGCGCTCAAATACGCGAAGGCCGAGGACTTCTTCTTTCTCGCGCGCGGATACAATTATCCGATTGCGCTGGAAGGCGCGCTGAAGCTGAAGGAGATTTCCTACATCCACGCGGAGGGTTATTCCGCGGCCGAAATGAAGCACGGGCCGATTGCGTTGATTGATCCCCAGACGCCCACGGTCTTTCTCGTGCCTGAAGGTCCGATGTATGACAAGACCATGGCGAACCTCGCGATGATCCGCGCGCGCAAGGGGCCGATCATCGCGCTGGCCACCGAGGGCGACATGCAAATCAAAAACGTGGCGGATGACGTGATTTATCTGCCGAAGGCCCTGGAACTGATTTACCCGCTGCTGGCGACGGTGCCGTTGCAACTGTTCGCGTATCACATCGCCGTCGCCCGCGGCTGCGACGTGGACAAACCGCGAAATCTGGCGAAGAGCGTGACGGTGCAGTAATCGAAATCACAAGATTGGGCGTGCAACCCAAGGGTCTGGCATGATTCGCAAGATTGCATGCATCAATTCGGTGCTGGTTGTGCTGCTGGCGGCCGCGCTCTTCGTTTATCCGCCGATCCGCGCTTTTCTGAACGTCCGGGATCCGGCGCTTCAACAACCGGGCATTCCAAAGGCGGCATGGCGGCTATACCGGAACCTGACGCCGCGCTACGCCGACTGGGCGCAAAAGCGGGTCGCCGAGGGCCGCGCGGAAAACCTGTCCACTGCAGACATCTCCGGCACTGAATGGCCGCTGTTTGGTTCAGTGTTTTTTCTTTGGGGAATTGACAACCTGCAAACCGCTTGGGACGCCGGCGACCATTCGGCGGGCGTCGAACCAAAAGTGTTCGCCCGGGACGCAATCATCGCCGCCTCGGAACTGGTGATTGATCCGAAACACGCGTCATGGGTTAAAAAACACTGGGGTAACGACTATCTTCACCGGGAAAATGCTTTCTACCGCATGCTGGTCATCGCGGCGCTCACCACGCGCGAGAAGCTGCTGCATGACGGCGCGCACCTGGACCTGCTGCGCGACCAGGTCGAAACTTTTTCCAAGGAATTGGACGCCTCGAACACGGGGTTGCTCGACGATTATCCGGGAGAATGTTACCCCGGCGACGTGATGGCCGCGCTTATGTGCATCAAGCGCGCCGACGCCGTCCTCGGCACGGACCACACCGATTTCCTCGATCGCGCCGTGCGCGGGTTCGTCGGGAGAAACACCACGCGGCTGCAATTGCCGCCCTACGCGGCCAATTCGAATTCCGGCCGTCCCGAATCCGATGCGCGCGGATGCGCGAATTCATACCTCTGCCTCACCTCTCCGGAATTGTGGCCGGCGCAGGCGAAGCGGTGGTTTGCGCTGTACGACAAATTTTTCTGGCAGGAACGCGCCGGTGCCGCGGGGTTTCGCGAGTATCCGCGCGACATCACGAACTCGGACTGGAGCATAGACGTGGACGCCGGCCCCGTTGCGGACGGTTACGGGGTGGCTGCGAGCGCGTTTGGGATTGGCGCGGCGCGAAAGAACGGGCGCTTCGACCGGGCGTATCCGTTGTCCGCGGAAATGCTGGCCACCATCGTGGAACTGCCCAACGGCGTGCTGGCCGTGCCCCGGCTGCTCTCCAATTTCAGCGACGCGCCAATGCTGGGTGAGGCGGGGATTCTCTGGCAACTCAGCGTCCAACCGCAGAATGGGTTTCCCGTGAAAACCGGCGGCAACATCCCCATATACGTTTGGATCGTTCTGGCGGGCATGCTGCTTTTCGGCATCTGGCGAATCTTGACGGCGATCGGCACCATGGTGGACGCCTTGCGCGAACCCGGGTTGCGCGTCTGGGTCCCACGGTTCCAGACGGTTTTATGGAGTTGCCTGATGCTCGGGGCGGTGGTCGCGTTCTCGCTTCGCCGGGATGTCCTGGGGTTCGTTGTGCTGGTTTTGGCCGTGACGTTGCCGGTTGTGAAAGGGAAAAAACCTCCCAAACCTGTCGATGAATGGCCGGCGGCGTTTCCACCTCAGGCCGACAAAACGGCGAAGCCGGGCGCAGACGACTAAAGACTTTCCAATCCGCGAACTGCCACCGGCGGCATCCGTGTTTTTCCCGTCAGCGCCGCATTTTGCAGGCGTTTCGGCCATAATTTGCGTGACAAAAGCCAAAAAAGTGTGCTAAATAGATTGGCTTTTCACTCTGCCAACTGCCGCAAGCTTTTGCACATGAAATCGGCGAATCAGTTTTGTTCCCCGCGGAAGCTTGGGCGACTCCTGGCCTTTCTTTTCATCGCCGCCATGTGGCCGCAGGCGGGTTTTGGCTCGAACTATTATCAGGGGGTCGCCACGAACAATGTGCCGTGGCCCGGCGGCACCGTTCCGTACAAGTTTGACACGAATGTCACGCCCACCGAGCAGACCATTTACCTGGAGGGGATGAAGGAGTGGGAGCTGGCCGCCAATGTCCATTTTGTCCCATACACCAACCAGCCGAATTACGTGCTCCTCCGCTTCGATTACACGCAGGGGACGGACACCTACATCGCCAGTTTCCCGGAAACGGTGATGACGGTCGATACCCTGTCACGGGCGCAAGTTTGCCACGAGACCGGGCATCTCCTCGGATTCCAGCATGAGCACGTGCGAACCGACCGCAACACCTACATCACCGTCAACTTTACGAACCTGATTGGCAACGGGACCGGCAGCGGCACAAACGGCAGCGGCGAGGGCAGCAGCGTGTCAAACTTATACGTCATTGACACGAACTCCACGTCCTTCGGCGCGTACGATTTCGAGTCGGTGATGCATTACGGGCGCACGCTGTTCTCCACCGATCCCACGACTTTGGATACCGTTGATCCCAACGCGCCGTACTATGGCGAATATTATTATCGCATCGGGAACTATGCGCTGAGCCCCGGCGACCGCGCGGGCGCGGCGCATCTTTACGGCCTGCCCACCACCGCGCTGACCAATGTGGTCACCAACACTGCTGACGGCGGCTTCGGAAGCCTGCGCGCGGCGCTTTATTATGCCAATGACCATCCCGGCACGACCATTCGTTTCAATATTTCCACCAACGACGCCGGTTATTCCAACGGCGTTTACACGATTAGTCTCAGCGGCGAACTGCCGCCGCTCATCGCGAACGGCACGGTGATTGATGCGACGACGCAGCCCGGCTATACCAGCCATCCCGTGATTGCGTTAAGCGGGTCGCAACTCAATCCCGAGCTTGCCTACCCGAACGCGCTTTTCAATTGCGGGCTTCGGGTTTACGCCGCCAATTGTGTCATCAACGGCCTGTCCATTTATGATTTTCCGTTCCTTGGCATTGCCGTGGAGTATGCGTATGCGGAAAGCAATCGCATTGAAGGCTGTTACATTGGCGTGGCCCCGAACAGCACGAACGCCGTCGGGAATGCGTACCAGGGCATCAGCATTGACACCGGCGCTTCCTACAACATCGTCGGCGGCGCCAGCGCCAGCCAGCGCAACGTGATTTCCGGAAATGCCCAGTATGCCATCCTGGTCATCGGAACCAACGGTCAGCCCGGGGCCGCGAAGATCGGCACCAATACGGTCGGGACCGTCATTCAGGGAAACTATATCGGCACCGATCCAACGGGGAGTTATGCCGTGTCCAACGTCGTCGGCGGCATCTGGGAATTCAACGGAGCAAGCGGCATGACGGTGGGCGGCACCAATTCCGCCGCAGGAAGCGTCTTTCCCGGCAACGTCATTTCCGGCAACGGCAGCGCGGGCGTCTTCCTCACCGGCACGAGCAACAATGTGGTGCAGGGAAATGACATCGGCTTGAACGCGGCCGGCACTGCCGCAGTGGCGAACGCGGATTCCGGCATTTACGTGGTGTCGGGTTCGAGCAGCAATCTGATCGGCGGCACCGCGGCGGGCGCGCGCAATGTGATTTCCGGTAATGTTAATTATGGCATCTACGTTTCAGATCCCGGCACGAAGAATCTCGTGGTGCAGGGGAATTATATCGGCACCGACCCGCACGGCGCCACGGCCATTGGCAACGGCTTCTCGGGGATTGGAATCTGGGGCGCGGCGACCAATATTCTGGTGGGCGGCACGAATGCCGGGGCGGAGAATTTGATCTCCGGCAACGACTACGGCATCAGCGTGGGCGACGCGGGGACCGGCGGAGTGCAGATTTACGGGAATTACATCGGCGTGGCGTCCAATGGTGTGGCCGCGTTGCCGAACACGGGCATTGGCGTTTACCTTGAACTCGGCACGCAGAACAACAGCATCGGCGGCACGCTGCCCGGCCAGGGTAATTTGATTTCCGGCAACGGCAGCGACGGCGTCCAGTTGTATAATTACGGCACCAGTTTCAACACCATCCAGGGTAATTACATTGGCACGACAAAAACCGGGTTGAGTCCGCTGGGCAACGGAGGCAGCGCGGTTTCATTTTTCTACGGTGCCAGCAATACTTTGGGGGGCACGACGGCGGCGGCGAGGAACCTGCTTTGCGCCAGCAAGGACGAGGGTGTCTTCATTTATTACGCGAACAACGAAACCATTCAGGGAAATTACATCGGGGTGGGGGTTGACGGCGCCACCCCCATGGGCAACGGGTTGACGGGACAGTTTACGGAGCCGGGGATTTACGCGCTGGTCAGCGCGAGCAATCTCATCGGCGGCGCGGTGGCCGGGGCGGGAAATGTGATTTCTGCCGGTGGAAACGATGCCGTGCAGTTCTATGGTTCGGGCGCGGATTACAATGTCGTCCAGGGAAATTATATCGGCACCACGGCCACGGGACTGACGGCCGTCGGCAATGGCGCGAGTGGAGTGTCCTTCCTTTACGGGCCGCAGAGCAACACGGTGGGCGGTGCCACGGCGGCGGCCCGGAACGTGATATCCGGCAATACCGGCGTGGGCGTGTACATGGCGGGCGCGTCCAACATCGCCATCCAGGGCAATTACGTTGGCGTCGGCGCGGACGGAACCACTCCCATGGGCAACGGCGGGGTCGGGGTTTACTTGGACACCGGCGAGAGCAACCTGATTGGCGGCACCGTGGCGGGTGACGGCAATGTGATTTCGGACAACGGCGGCGACGGCATCCAGATCCGGGACGTGAACACGGTTTACAATGTCGTCCAGGGAAATTTGGTCGGCACGACGAAGACCGGCACGAACGCGCTGGGCAATCTGCAGAGCGGGTTGTCCCTCCTTTACGGCGCGCAGTCCAACACGATCGGTGGTTCCACGGCGGCGGCGCGAAATGTTTTCACCGCCAGCACTTATGACGGCGTTTATATTTCCGGCGCTTCCAACAACATTGTTCAGGGCAATTACATCGGGACGGACAGCACGGGCCTGCATGGTTTCGGCAATGGCTACGAGGGAATCGTCCTGAACGGCGCGTCGGCGGGGAACCAGATTGGCGGCCCAACGGCGGGCCAGGGAAATGTGATTGCCGACAGCACTTTTCACGGCATTTACATCTCTGACGCCGGCACGACGGGCAATCTCATCCAGGGAAACGACATCGGCGTGGGTGCCGATGGCGTGACGGCCCTGGGCAATGCCGAGCAGGGCATAATTCTGCAGGCAGGCGCATCCAGCAATGTTGTCGGCCTGGCGTTGAACGGCTCGGGCGCCGGCAACATCATCGCGTACAACACGTATGAAGGCATCATCGTATATGACGCCGCCACCGTCGGGAACGTGCTCCGTGGCAATTCAATTCATGACAACGGCGCGCTCGGCATCAATCTCGAAGGCGGGACCGAGGACGGTTATTTCGTCACGGCGAACCATCCGGGCGGGGCCGTGCCGGGGCCGGAAGATCTCCAGGATTATCCGGTGCTCACCACTGCAGCCGTGGCGGGTGGGGCCACGACGATTTACGGCACCTTGAACAGCACCGCCAACCGCGGATTTCTGGTTGATGTTTATCGCAATACCATCCCGGATCCCTCGGGCCACGGTGAGGGGCAGGTTTACGTCGGCAAAGCGAATTTGACCACCGACGCCGGCGGGAACGGCTTTTTCGCCCTGGCCGCCGCGGGCGCGTTGACGGGGCAATATTTCACGGCCACGGCCACCGATGCCACCACCGGGGACACCAGCGAGTTTGCGCTGGATTTCACGGCCACGAACGGCACGGCGCCTTTCGTTTTGTATGGTCCGTACTCCTGGAGCCGCAGCAACGGGTTCAGCCTGAGCATGGCGCTCGTGTCGAACCAGAATTACACCGTCGAGATGACGACCAATCTTGGGGCGGTCCCGATTGTCTGGACGAGTTTGACCAATTTCACTGCGACGAACATCCTTTACCAATTCACCGACCGTTCCGCCACGAATCAGGCCGTCCGCGCACGTTTTTATCGTATTGAATCGCCCTGATGAAAAAAAATCCGCCAGGGAACGGCGAAATTTGTCCTGATCCCGCCGGTTCATTCGTCGTTTGATTGAGCGGAACAAACAATCAACCAATCAAAGGAAAGAAACTATGAGCAAACCCAGAAAAAGTGCGAAAAGCGCGGCCAAAGTGCCGGCGAACATTGTGTGGTTCGAGATTCCGGCCGATGACGTCGGCCGGGCGCGGACGTTTTACTCCAAGCTGTTCGGCTGGAAGATCAAGAAGTTTCCCATGCCGATGGAATACTACCACATCGACACCGGCGGGGCCGATGCGTCCCCCGACGGCGGATTAATGAAGCGCCAGCAGCCTCAGCAGCAAGGGCTGCTCAACTACATCGCTGTGCCCTCGGTGGACAAGTACATGGCGAAAGTCCAGAAACTCGGCGGCAAAATCTGCATGCCGAAGACGGCGGTGGGGGACATGGGCTTCTTCGCCGTCTGCCTGGACCCTGAGAACAACGCGTTTGCGATTTGGGAAATGATGGGCAAGGGCGCAAAATAAATGTCCTGAGCGGGGCGGCCCGTTCGTCACAGTATTGAACGATCCAAACGATCAACCAACAAAACGAAAGGCAATTATGAACAACCAATCAAAGAATGAATACATGCTGATTTTCCGCAACACGGACTGGCACAAGGGCTTGTCGCCGGAAGAGATGCAGCAGGTCGCCGGCCAGTGGATGGCTTGGTTCAAGGGACTGATGGAGCAGGGCAAGGCCGTGGCCGGAAATCCGCTCCAGCCGGAAGGCAAAATCGTTTCCGGAAAAAACGGCCGCGTCGTGGCCGACGGCCCGTTTGCCGAATCCAAGGAGGCCATCGGCGGTTATTTCCTGCTCCAGGTGAACACCCTCGACGAGGCCGTCGCCATCGCGAAGGACTGCCCGGGCCTGCCGTACGGTGCCAAGGTCGAAGTGCGGCCCGTCCGCGAACAGTGCCCGCTCTCGGCTGAATTGCAGGGTGAACCGCAACTCGCGCACGCGACCGCGTGATCTCCTGATTGCAACTTGCGCGCGGGGGACGGCGGCTTTTGGCCAGGTGGCCGGCTGTCCCCCGGCGCCCTTATCCCAAGGCAAGAATATGACCACCGCTACCCATCCGACCGAGAAACCCATGCAACGCGAGTTCGTCATCTCGCGTGTCATCGACGCGCCGCGTGAACTTGTGTTCAAGACCTGGACCGAAAGCAAACATATGGAATGGTGGGGGCCGAAAGGCGTCACCATTCATCACGCCAAACTCGAACTCCGGCCCGGCGGTATTTTTCACTATTGCATGCGGACGCCTGACGGCCATGACATGTGGGGCAAATGGGTGATTCG
>Ga0181537_10002030_pt1 | contig 18135 bp, 16 predicted proteins | sample PEATcosm2014_Bin_39_FD_119765 | JGI IMG/M metagenome (GOLD analysis project Ga0181537, IMG submission 119765) | Peatland microbial communities from MTU Mesocosm Facility, Houghton, MI, USA - PEATcosm2014_Bin23_10_metaG | ecosystem: Environmental > Terrestrial > Soil > Wetlands > Peat | place... | reverse complement strand
ATGACGAACCTCTGGTGTTCCGGTTGTCACGTCAGTGGCAGCGCCGGGTAGCTATGTTCGGAAGGGATAAGCGCTGAAAGCATCTAAGCGCCAAGCCCATCCCAAGATAAGATCACAATCCGTCGCAAGACGGTGCAAGGTCCGGGTAGACCACCCGGTTGATAGGTCAGGAATGTAAGCGTCGTAAGGCGTTCAGTTTACTGATACTAATGACCTTGCTTGGTTAGTGCAGCTCTGGCTGTTCGAAGGCGTTTATTTTACCCCCTTGTCCGCGCACATTGCCCTAAGCTTTTGACTCTTTCTCCCCCCACGGGGAGTCCCAATTCCTGGTGACCATTTGCCGGGGGTCCACCCGTTCCCATCCCGAACACGGCCGTTAAGCCCCGAGCAGCCAATGGTAGTAGGACGATAGGTCCCGCGAGAGTAGGTTGTTGCCAGGTTACGGCCCGGTTCCTCGAAAGAGGAGCCGGGCCTCCTTTTTGGGGGGTCCGCCGGCGAGGCGGGCCCCGCTTCCGCGCGTCGGTCGTTGGTCCCCCGGGCGAAACGCCTAGGCGCGGGCCGGCTCGCGGGCCGCACCCCGGGGGTAGTTCCGGGCGTACACGGCCAGGCCGCAGGAGATTGCCGCGAGCGCGAGGCCGCAGACGCCCCACCAGCCGTAAAGCTGCCAGCCCAGCGCCCCAAGGAAGGTCCCAAACGCACCCCCTGTGAAGTAGCAGGTCATGTACACCGAGTTGAGCCGGCTGCGCATGCCGGGGGCGAGGCTGTAGATCCACGCCTGGTTCGCCACGTGCCCCGCCTGCACGCCGAGGTCCATGAGGAGGACGCCGAGGATGAGGCCGGCCATGCGGTGGCCGGCGGCGCCGAGGAGGACAAAGGAGGCGAAGGCGAGGGCGAGGGCGAACCCGACCGCCTTGCGGGAGCCCACGCGGTCGGTCATCCGGCCGATGATGGGCGCGAACGCGGCGCCTGCCGCGCCCACGAGCCCGAAGAGCCCGGCCGCGGTGCTCCCGTAGTGGTAGGGGGGCGTCTCGAGGAGGAAGACGAGGGACGTCCAGAACGCCGAGAAGGCGCAGAAGAGCATGGCGCCGTAGAACGAGGACTCCCTGACGGTGGGATGGTCGCGGACCATCGCCACCATGGAGTGGAGCAGGTCCGCATACGGCATGTGGTGTTCCGGGGGGCTTCTTGGCAGGAGCACGGCCAGGAGGCCGGAGAGGACCAGCATGAGGCCGCTCGCCATGAGGAAGACGGACCTCCACCCGAGGTGGGCGCCGACGAACCCGCTCGCCGTGCGGGCGAGGAGGATGCCCATCAGGAGCGCGCCGATGACGGTGCCGACGACGTGGCCGCGCTGCGCCGGGGGCGCGAGGGTCGCGGCGAACGGCAGGATGAGATGGACGACCGAGCCCGAGGCGCCCACGAGGATGCCCGCGAGGGCGAGGCAGGCGTAGTTCGGGGAGAGGGCGACGCCGGCGAGCCCGACGGCGAGGACCAGCACCATCGAGGCGATGAGCGAGCGGCGCTCGCGGATGTCCCCCAGCGGGACGAGGAGCAGCATGCAGCTGGTCGTCCCGAGCTGCATGAGCGTGGCCACCGAGCCCGCCCGGGACGGGCTCAGGTGAAACGTGCGGCCCATGTCGGCCAGGAGCGGCTGGATGTAGTAGATGTTGGCGACGATCATCCCGACGGCGGTCGCCATGAACCAGAGGAGGCTCCGCTTCATGGGCGTCGGGGGCAGCCGGTCGCTTTCATGGCGGGTGACACTCCCGACTTCGGCGGGCCTGTCAGCTTTTTTTTTGCCGCCGTGGGTGCGGAAACTGCTTCCGGGCGTGCATGAGACGACGCCTCGCCCCGCTTCTCCTTGCCGTCGCCTGCGCCGCGGCTGCCCGGGCCGCCGACGCCCCCGTCAGGGTCAAGGTCGTCGTCGTGGCCATGTTCGAGGTGGGCGAGGACACGGGCGACGTGCCGGGCGAGTTCCAGTTCTGGGTCGAGCGGGAGAAGCTCACCCGCACCTGGGACTTCCCGCAGGGGGAGCGCAGGCTGCGCTCCACCGAGGACGGAAGCGTCCTCGGGGTCGTGACGGGGGTGGGGACGATCCACAGCGCGGCGACCATCATGGCGCTCGGCCTCGATCCCCGGTTCGACTTCACGAGGGCCTATTGGCTCGTGGCGGGGATCGCAGGGGCAAATCCCGACGTCATGTCGCTCGGCTCGGCGGCGTGGGCCGAGTGGGTCGTCGACGGGGACCTGGGGCACGAGATCGACGCAAGGGAAATGCCGGCGGGCTGGCCGACCGGGCACCTCCCGCTGCGCAAGAAGTCCCCCTACGAGGAGCCTGTCGCCGCGCCCGAGGGGCAGGTGTTCCACTTGGACCCGGCGCTCGTCGAATGGGCGTACCGGCTGACGAAGGACACGCCGCTCCCCGACAGCGACCCGCTCCGGCGCCACCGCGCCCTCTACGTCGGCTATCCGAACGCGCTCAGGCCGCCCTTCGTCCTGAAGGGCGACAACGTCGCGTCCATGAACTACTGGCACGGCAAGCTCATGAACGCCTGGGCCGAGCAGTGGGTGGCCTACTACACGGGGGGCAAGGGGACGTTCGCGACGAGCGCCATGGAGGACACGGGGACGCTCCAGGCGCTGACGTGGCTCTCGAGGGCCGGCCGCGCCGACGTCCGCCGCGCGCTCGTCCTGCGGACCGCGTCCAACTTCGAGATGCAGTGGCCGGGCGCGAGCGCGGCGCAGAGCCTCTCCGGCGAGAGCCTGTCGAAGGGCTACTCGGCCTACATCCCGTCCCTCGAGGCGGCGTACCTCGTGGGCAGCCGCGTGGTCCACGAGATCACGGGCGGCTGGGCCGTCTATGAGGCGACGCCGCCGCGGTAGGCGCTCATTTGCCGTCGACGACCCCGAGGGACTTGACGGGGCCGATCTCGACCTTGCCCTCCGGCAGGTCCACGTGCTGCAGCCCCCCGCTGTCGCGCCCGAAGTAGTCCGAGGCCCGCGCCACCATGGCGGCGAGGCGGCTGTCGAACGCGTTTCCGTGCTCCCGGATGCTGAAGCGCACCTCCCAGAGGAACCTCGTCTTTTTCTGCCTCACGAGCGCCTGGTAGTCGAAGGCCGAGAGGACGACGAAGTAGCGGTCCTCCTCGAGCTCAGCCTCCATGTCCGCCCTCCTCCGGCCAAGGGGCGAGCCGCCCATGGCCGAATTGGTGGCGACCCACCAGGAGTCGTAGCCGAGGAGGGTGGCATTCCTCATGTCGGTGTCCTCGCGCCGCTGGTTTTCGGCCTGGATCGCAATGTTTGCCGTGAGCAGCTGGCTGTCGGCGTCCGCGAGTTCGGCCTGCGCCGCCCGCTGCTCCTGGGGCTTTATGGCATCGCGCAACGCGGTGACGGCCGCGGCCTGCGCCTGGGTGGCCTTCTGGGCCAGGTCGTGGCTGCTGGACTCCGTGGCATACTCGGGCGCCTGGGTCGTCCCCCAGTAGACCATGATGAGCAGGTTCGTGGTTTTCGGGTCCTGGGTCGGGACGTACCCCTTCTCGGCAAGCGGCACGGCGATCGTCCGGGCGACGTCCATGAAGTCCAGCCTGTCGACCGTCGGGTCTACCCTGGCGCCGAGGTTGTCGCCCTTGCCGAAGGCATAGGTTTCCGGTTGGAAGGTGCCATCGGGGAGCTTTTTGCGGTGGTAGTCCTTGCTCGCCTTTGACGCGATCGCGATGACCTCGGGATCCGCGGCGCGGGCACTCACCGCGAGCACGGCCGCGATGCCGATCATAAGGGCCGGAAACGGCCGTGACGTCTTCATGGTGGCTCCTGCGGGATGGGGTGCGCGCGGGCGCGGGAAGCCCCAGCGGTTGCAAGGGCCATGCCGCGCGGGCCGCGTGAAACACAACATATTTTCGTTAAATGACTAACGTGAGTGGCATCGCGGACGGCGTCGGACGGACCCAGGACGGATGGTTGTGCGCGCCCGGCGGGTGCCGGCTCTTGCGCCCCCTTATGGACGAGGGCAACCGGCGCATCGGGGTGCGCTGCTGGCCTCCCTTGGGGGCCGGCTTCCTTCTGGACGAGGCTTCTGGCAACGGATCCGGGGCATAACACCGCCGTGGGGCGGATCCCGTCAATCGCGCGGGATCGACATTGCCGCGGCGACCTTCCTAGGGTGCGGCATGTTCCGTCGCCTTGTCCCGCTCCTGCTTCTGCCGTCCCTCGCCGCCCTCGGCCAGACGCCGGCGCCCGCGCCGTCGGACCTTCGAGCACGGATGTGGATTGCGCAGCTCGGGATGCACTACCTGCCCGGGGAGTCGGGCTTCCTGTCGCTGATCGCGACCTCCGCGCAGAGGGTCGACGTCGGGGGCCGGAGGCTCGCGGTTCAGAGCCAGGTCTACTACATGCTGACCCGCGAGCTCCCGGTGAACTACCTGCACTGGCTCGCGTCCGACGACACCCACATCCTTCTGGACGGCGGCCCGGTCGACTACTTCATCTTCCACCCGGACGGGCGCGCGGAGAAGGTGACGCTCGGGAGGGACGTGGCCGCGGGCGAGAGGATGGTCGTCCCCGTCCCCGGGGGGTGCTGGAAGGCGCTTCGGCTGCGGCCGGGCGCGGGCTACGCCCTGATGGCCAACGCGCTCTCGCCCGAGTGGACGGCCGACCGCGTCAGGATCGGGGCGGACGAGTCCTGGGTGGCGCGCTACGCCGGCGCGGCGCCCTGGGCCACGCCCGCCTTCCTGAGCGAGCTGGTCGGGCCCAACCTCCATCCCCGGCGCGCGCCATGAGGAAGAACGCCATCGTCAGGAACTACTTCGTGCTGCCGTGCTGCCTGCTGCTGCTCAACCTCTGCGTGGGCATGGTGGGCTACAAGGCGAAGATGATCGACGACCCGTTCGTGCAGACGGCGGCCGTCATCGCGATGGTGCTCTTCGGGGGCTCCATGGTCGCCTTCGTCCTCGCCCCGGCGATCGAGGGCATGGTGGGCACGCTGCGGCGGGGCAGCCGCAGCATGGGCGACCTCGGCGAGGTGCTCTTCCTCGTCGGGCTGGCCGCGCTCGTCTTCTGGCTCTACTACCGGATGTACATCCTCGGGCCCGAGTACCTCCTGCCGCGCGCCTGGCGCAACCCCAGGCATTTCTAGACGGGGGCCATCTCGTCCGACCCGTCGGTGACGCGCGCCCGGCTGCGCTCGGCGTACTTGATCCAGCGCCGCTTCTTCCAGCGCCAGTACATGAGGAGGCCGCGCAGCCACTCGTCGGTCATCATCGCGATCCACACGCCGACGAGCCCGAGGCCGAGCTTGAGCCCGAGGAGCCACGCGAGGGGCACCCAGACGAGCCACATCGAGAGCACCGCCATCTGGATCGGGAAACCCACGTCCCCGGTCGCGCGCAGCGAGCTGATCACGATCACGTTGAAGACGCGGCCCGGCTCGAGGATGACGGCGAGCCGCAGCAGCAGGCTGCCGGTCGCGATGATCGCCGCGTCCTGCGTGAAGCTGCGCAGGATGCGCGGCCCCGCCGCGGCGACGCAGAGGATGACGATCGTCACGAGGACGAGCCCCGTCCGCACGCTGCGCAGGAGCTTGGCGTAGGCCTCCTCGAAGTGGCCCGCCCCGACCAGGTGCCCGATCAGGATCTCCGTGGCGAGACCGATCGAGAAGCTGAAGAGCATCGCGAAGCGCTGGATCTGGAGCGTGTAGGACTGCACGGCGAGGCTCTCGGGCCCCATCCGGGCGATGAAGGTCGTGACGACGATGAACGCGGACCAGTAGCACATCTGCTCCCCCGCGGCGGGCAGCCCTATGTGGAGGATGCGCCGCACCCGCCCCCACTGGATCGAGAGGAAGTCCGCGGGCCCGGGGCGCAGCCGCGTGTGGTGCTTCAGGAGGATCCAGAGCGCCGCGGCGGCGACCAGTCGGCTGAAGACCCCGGAGAGCGCGACGCCGAGGACGCCGAGCCTCGGGCAGCCGAGGAGGCCGAAGAGCGTGATGCAGTTGCCGGCGACGTTGATCATGTTCTGGGCGACGACGACCAGCATCGCGTCGCGGGTGTGCTGGTGCGCCCTCAGGACGGCCGCGATGGAGATGTTCATCGACTCCAGGAAGAGGGTGCCCCCCATCAGGCTGAGGAAGGGCAGAGCGTAGTCCATCAGGCTCGCAGGCAGCTGCATGAGGCGCAGCATCGGCAGCGCGAGGAAGTACACCGCCGCGCTGAACAGGGCCCCGAGCCACGTGTTGACCGCGATCGCGTTCGTCGCGATCCGGTCCGCGCCGGGCTTGTCGCGCGCCCCGAGGTGGTGCGTGATGACGACGCTGGTCCCGATGCCGATGAAGTTGAAGGCGATCAGGAAGAACATGACGACCTGGTTCGCCACCCCGAGGGCGGCCACGGCGCCGTCGGAGACGTGGCTCACCATGAAGGTGTCCACGGTCCCGATCAGCATGCGCAGCGTCTGCTCGACGAAGATCGGCCAGGCGATGCCGACCAGGCTGGTCTGGGACTTGGGCGAAAGTGTCATCTTGCGGGCGACCCAGCATACCGGGGGCGCCGCGCGGGGAGTCAACCGGTCTCGGATTGTGCTCCCACCCGAAACCGGCTATGTTCCCCGGATGCATCGCCCCTGCGTCCCTCCAGACCCCGCGCGCCCCCTGCGGCGCGCCGCGGCGCTCCTCGCCGCATGGGCGGCCTGCGCCGCCGCGTCCGCCGCGCCCAGCCCCCCTCCCGTTGTCTCGCCGGAGGTGTCGGCGGACGGCCGCGTGACGTTCCGGATGCTTGCGCCGAACGCGCACGCCGTGTCCGTGGCCGGGATCCGGCACCTGCCGGAGCAGCCGATGACGAGGGACGAGCGCGGCGTCTGGAGCGTGACCGTCGGCCCGCTGGAGCCCGACGTGTACAGCTACACCTTCACGCTCGACGGGGCGGTCGTGACCGATCCCCATGACCGGGACATCAAGAAGTACTTCTCGTCGGAAAGCCTCTTCGAGGTCCCGGGCAGGCCGCCGATCCTGGCGCAGGCCCAGCCGGTCCCCCACGGCGTCGTCCACCACCAGTTCTACGCGTCGAGGGTCCGCGGCGTCGACGCCGGCATGGAGGTCTACACGCCCCCCGGCTACGACCCGCGCGCCTCGAGGCTCTATCCGGTCGTCTACCTCCTGCACGGCTACGGGGACCGCGAGGACGCCTGGGTCGACGTCGGGCACGCGAACACGATCGCCGACAACCTGATCGCGCAGGGCCGGATCGCCCCCATGATCCTCGTCATGCCCTACGGCCACGCCGTGCCCGTCCCTCAGGACCACTCCGTGAAGGACTACGGCGCGGCGAACAACGAGGCGATGGCCATGGACCTGATCGGCCAGATCATCCCCCTCGTCGAGCACGACTACCGGGCCGACCCGCGCGCCCCCGCAAGGGCGATCGTCGGGCTGTCGATGGGCGGCGGCCAGTCGCTCGACATCGGCCTCTACCACCCGGACCTCTTCGGTTGGGTGGGGGCCTTCAGCGCGGCGGCCCCGCAGACGGACCTCGACGCGACCTACACCCGCGTGGTCGGCGACCCCGCGTCGCGCCCGCGGGTCCTCTGGATCGCCGTCGGGAGGGAGGACGGCCTCCTGAAGCGCAACCAGGCCTTCCACGAGTGGCTCGCCGCGAAGGGGATCGCGCACACGTGGGTCGTGAGCGACGGGGGCCACGAGTGGCCCGTCTGGCGCGCGTACCTTCCCCAGTTCCTCGAGCTCATCTTCAGGTAGCCCTTCAGAAGCCGCCCCGGCCGCGGCCAACCCATCCGCCGGAAGCAGGACCTCCCATTATGAAAATCGCCAAGATCCTCCTCATCGCGGCCCTCGCCGCGCCGGTCTGCCGGGCCGACGACAGCCTCGCGCTGGCCGGGAAACTGCTCGACCTGACCGGCACGTCCTCGTTCATGCAGCAGACCTTCGAGACGGGCATCAAGCCCTCGCTCGACCAGATGCGCGCTAAGGGCGCCCCCGACGAACTCGTGGAGGCCATCCACGCCGAGGCCCGGAATTTCTTCCAGGAGAACTTCAACTGGGACACGATGAAGCCCAAGCTGGCGAAGCTCTACGCCGAAAACTACACCGAGGCGGAGCTGCGCGACATCATCGCGTTCTACCAGACGCCGACCGGGCAGAAGACCATCGCGAAGATGCCCGTCCTCATGCAGGAGAGCCTGGTGATGTCGATGTCGGGCGTGCAGGCGAACATGCCCGAGTTCCAGAGGCGCGTGGGCGGCCTGATCCAGGACTACCAGAAGGCGCACCCGCAGGGCCCGCCGGCGGCCCCGGCCTCGGGCCCCGCTCCCGCGACGATCACCGTCCCCGCCGCCCCGACGAAGTAGCCCCTACTTGAGGAGCATGTCCTTCACGGTCCTGCCGGCCGGGATCATGGGAAGGACGTGCTCGGTGTACGGGACGATGACGTCGAGGACGAACGGTCCGTCGCAGTCCAGCATCTCCTGCATCGCGTCGCGCAGCTCGCTCTTGCGGATCACCCGCCTGCCGCGGACGCCGAAGCCCTCGGCTATCTTGACGAAGTCGGGATAGAGGGCGTCCGGGTTGTCGGGGCTGCCCACGTTGCTCTCGTCGCCGAGGATCGTGTTGCCGCGCACGCTCCCGTAGAAGCGGTCCTCCCACTGCACGACCATGCCGAGGTGCTGGTTGTTGAGGATGACGGCCTTCGCGGCGATCTTCTCGATGTGCGCGGTCGCGAGCTCCTGGATGTTCATCGCGAAGGAGCCGTCGCCGTCGATGTCGATCACCTGCCTGTCCGGGCACGCGACCTTCGCCCCGAGGGCCGCGGGGTAGCCGAAGCCCATGGCGCCGAGGCCGAGCGAGCTGATGTAGCGGCGCGGCTCGTCGAAGCGGTAGAACTGGGCCGCCCACATCTGGTGCTGGCCGACGCCGGTCGTGATGATGGCGTCGCCCTTCGTGAGCTCGTAGAGGACCTGCACGGCCTCCTGCGGCTGGATGTGCTTGCTCGGCTCGAAGCTGAAGGGGTGCTCCCGCTTCCACGCCGCGATCTGTGCGTGCCAGGGGGCCGTGTCCGGCGGCGCGAACTTCGACGCGGCGATGAGCTCGTTCAGCCGGCCGAGGGCGTACTTGATGTCGCTCACGACCGCGAGGCTCACGCGCTTGTTCTTGTTGTGCTCGGAGGCGTCGACGTCGACGTGGACGATCGTGGCCGCGGCCGCGAACCTGCGCGTGTCGCCGGTGATCCGGTCGTCGAAGCGGGCGCCGAGGACGAGGAGGAGGTCGGCCTCGTCGACGGCCCAGTTCCCGTAGGCCGCGCCGTGCATGCCGAACCACTGCATGGAGAGGGGGCTCGTCTCCGGGAAGACGCCGACGCCCATGAGGGTCGTCGCGACCGGGATGTTCGTTGCCTCCGCGAACCGGCGCAGCTCCCGGTGCGCGTCCGCGGAAACGATGCCGCCGCCCGCGTAGATGACCGGCTTCCTGGCGCCGGCGACGAGCGAGAGGACCTTCCGGAGCGACTCGTCGTCGGCCCGGTGCTCCACGTTGAGGATCGGGTTGCGGAACTCCGTCGCGGCCGGGAAGACCGGCTGGAACTTCGCCTGCTGGACGTCCTTCGGGATGTCGATGACGATCGGGCCGGGCCTGCCGCTTCGCGCGAGGTGGAAGGCCTCCTTCATGATCCTCGGCAGCTCGTGCACGTCCATGACGAGGTACGAGTGCTTCACGATCGGCAGCGTCATCCCGAAGAAGTCGGTCTCCTGGAAGGCCATCTTGCCGATGAACTCCTTCTTGACCTGGCCCGTGATCGCCACGAGCGGGATGGAGTCCATGTAGGCGTCCGCGATCGCCGAGACGAGGTTCGTCGCCCCCGGGCCGCTGGTCGCCATGCACACGCCGACCCTGCCCGTGGCGCGCGCGTAGCCCTCGGCCGCGAAGGACCCGCCCTGCTCGTGCCGGGGAAGGATGACCCGGATCTTGTCCGTCCGGGCCAGGGACTGGTGCAGCTCCTGGGACGCGCCGCCCGGGTAGGCGAAGATCACGTCGACCCCCTCGCGTATCAGGCACGCGACGACGGCGTCGGAGCCCTTCATCTCGGGCCCGATCTCGTCCTTGGGAAAGGAGGCTTGCTTGGGGTGGGTCTTCATGGCGGGATGCGGTCTGTAGAGCCCGCCATTAGAGGCGATTTCGCCGTGTTGACGCAAGCCTCCTCGTGAACGCCGTTTTCCCCGACTGCGCCCTGGGGTGCGACGCAATCACCGTGGCCGCAGCCGCTTGGCTCGCCGTGCGGTGGATTGCCCCGCGCCTGCCGGGCCTCCTGGAGCCCCTGCTCGCATGGCTCTGGGCCATGGGCGGGATCGTCGCGGGCTCGGGCGTCGTCCTCGGCTACGGCGGCCTCCTCGGCCCGGCGGCCTTCATGGCGGCCCACGCGGCCGTCCTCGCCGCGCTCGCCTTCGCGCGGCGGCGGCGGCTCGCGGGCGACGCGGCGCAGCTGCGCTCGCTGGCCGCCGGCGTCGTCGGCGCGCTCGCCAGGCGCCGGCCCGAGGGCCCTCCCCTGGCGGCGCTCGCCGCCCTCCTCGCCGTCCTTGCCGGCCTCGCCGCGTTCGCCCATCCGGTGCTCTACGACGCGCTCACCTACAGGCTTCCGCGCATCGCCCAGTGGCTCCAGGACGGCCGCATCCACCATTACCCGACGGGTGACCCGCGCCAGAACTACATGCCCGTGGCGCCCGATCTCGTCATGGCCTGGCTCCTCGGCGCGGGACGCGATGGCTTCCGTCCCGCGGCCCTTGCGCAGTGCTACGGGGGCGCCCTCGCCATGCTGTCGACCTATGGGATAGCCCGGCGCACCGGCGTCTCGCCGCTCGGGTCGGCCGGGGCGGTCGCGCTCCTCCTCGGGATGGCCAACGTGGTGCCGCAGTTCACGACGGTGCACACGGACCTGTTCACAGCCGGGGAGCTCGCTGCGGCGTTCTGCCTCTGGGCCTGCGCCGCGCAGAGGGGCGAGGGCTCCGTCCTCGCGGGGCTGGCGGCGGGGCTCGCGTTCGGCTCGAAGGGCACGCTCTTCTATCTCCTGCCGGGCCTCGCGATCTGGCTCGCATGGACCGTCCGGCTCTACCGGCCGGGGCTGCGGGCCTGCGGGGCGACGCTGGCCGGGGCGGCCCTGTCCGGGGCGCTGTTCTGCGCGCCCGTCTTTGGGAGCAACCTGCGCGCCTATGGGAGCGTCTTCGGGCCGGCCGACTCGGTCCGCATGGTCCTCGGCGGCGGCGCCTCCGACACGCGGCCGTCCAAGCTGCTCCTGAACCTCGAGTCCTCGCTCGTCCAGGTCCTCGACCCGAACTCCCAGCCCCCGGGGCTGCGCGAGGGCGCCCGCGCCCTCGGCACCGCCCTGGCCGCGCGCCTGCCGGACCAGGACCCGTTCGCCTACGGGAACCTGGACCGGCGGGCCGCGCTCCTCGAGGTGTTCGCCCGGAGCGAGCCCGACGCCGACTCGGCGACGTTCGGGGTCCTGGCGCTCGCCGGGCTGGTCGCGGCCGCGGCGACCGCCGCCGCGGCGCCCTCGCGCCCAGGGGCGGGGAGCGTCCTCGCGTGGGCGCTCGGGATCGCCGCGTTCTGGGCGTGCTTCAACCAGCTCCAGCTCTGGAATCCCTACGGGTTCCGCTACAGCGCGCTCGTCGCCCCCTGGATGGCCGCCGCGGCCGCGTGGTGGCTGCAGGCGCTGCCGGGCCCCGTGAGGCGGGCCGCGTGGGCGGTCTCGATAGCCGCCGCCCTCGGCGTGGCCTGGGCGGCCCTCGCCTCCACGCACCAGGCCGGCTGGCGCGCCGTTTCCGACCCCGCGCATTCGCGGGGCTACTTCGTTTACAGCCGCTGGCGCGAGTGGCTGGGGAGCCTGGACTCTCCGGCGGAGCCGCTTCGACCGGCGCTTGGGTACAACGAGCCCGTCGCGGCGTTCTACCGGCTTCCCGTTCCCCGCGAGGTCCGCCCCGAGGAGGAGCCGGGCGAGTCCGTGCGGACCGCCGAGGAGCTGGTCCGGGGCCGCACCGGCTGGGTCGTCGTTGCGGCCGCGCTCTTCGCGGGGCGCGAGGGCCGCGTCCAGGGGCGCACCTGGCTCTTCGGCGGCGACCCCCGGAGCCCGTTCAGCCTGGCCGCGTACCGGTGCCTGCGGCCGGGCGAGGCGCCCGCGCCGGTCCTCTACCAGAGCACGACCACCGACATCCCGGGCGGCGTGCAGCGCTCGCTCCTCGTGCGCGCGTGGCCCGACGGCCCGCTGCGGCTCGCGCTGCGCAACGCGGGCCCCGCCGCCTGCCGGTACACCCTCGCGTCCCCGCTGGCCTCCCAAACCGGGATTCTGGGCGCCGCCTCGGAGGAGCGGGTCCAGGTCGCCATGCCGGCGGGCGCCGTCGGCGAGGTCACGGTCCGTTTCGAGGCGGCGCCGGGGGGAGCGGCGGCGCCCGCGGCGGCCACCGTCGCGCTCGAGCCGTAGCGCCGGGCAAAAATAGTTCGCAGGGGCCGGCCTTCCGGGGCCACCGTCGGCGCGTGCTCAAGCTCCTCTTCATCGGCGACATCGTTGGCAAGCCGGGCCGCGAGATCGTGGAGGAGAGGGTCCCGAGGATGAGGCGCGAGCTGGGCCTCGACTTCGTCGTGGCCAACGCGGAGAACGCCGCCGCCGGGGCCGGCATCACGGCCTCCCTCGCCCGCTCGCTCCTCGACTCCGGCGTCGATGCCATCACGCTCGGAGACCACGTCTGGGACCAGCGCGGGTGGGAGAACGACATCGCCCAGCTGGACCGGGTGTGCCGCCCGGCGAACCTGCCGGCATCGTGCCCCGGCTGGGACCACGTGGTCGTGGCGTCCCGCGGCTTCCGGGTGGCTGTGTTCACGGTCCTCGGACGCCAGTACATGAACATGAAGGCGGAGGACCCCTTCCTATGCGCCGACAGGATGGTCGAGCGCCTGAAGGGGCAGGCGGACGCCATCGTCGTGGAGATACACGCCGAGGCCACGTCGGAGAAGCAGGCGCTCGGCTGGCACCTCGACGGCAGGGTGACGGCGGTGCTCGGGACGCACACCCACGTGCCGACCGCCGACGCCTGCGTGCTGCCCAGGGGCACGGCGTTCATGTGCGACGTGGGGATGACGGGCCCCTATGCGGGCGTGCTCGGCCGGGAGACGGCCCCCGTCATCGCGCGGTTCCTGGACGGAATGCCGAGGAGGCTCGAGGTGGCCACCGGCGACGTGCGAATGTCGGCGGCGCTCATCGACGTGGACCCCGCGATGGCGCGCGCCGCGCGGATCGAGCTCCTGACGGTCCGCCCCATGTCATCTAGAGCCGGCGTCAGGACTTGATGACGCCAGCCTCCTCGTAGGTGCCGAGGTGCCGGTAGCGCTGGTAGCGCGTCTCCAGGAGCATGTCCGTGTCGAGGGCGCGCAGGTCGTTGAGATGCTTCTGGAGGGCGTACTTGAGGGCGGCCGCCGCGTGAGCCGGGTCGTTGTGCGCCCCGCCGAGCGGCTCGACGATCACCTCGTCGACGGCCCCGAGCTTCTCGAGGTCCTCCGCGTCGACCTTCAGGGCCGCCGCGGCCCTCGGCGCGGCCGCGGGGTCCTTCCACAGGATCGCGGCGCATCCCTCGGGCGTGATCACGGAGTAGTAGCTGTTCTCGAACATGAGCACGCGGTCGGTGACGCCGATCCCCAGGGCGCCCCCGGAGCCGCCCTCGCCGACGACGACGGAGATGGTCGGGGTCTTCAGCATGGCCATCTCGCGGAGGTTGACGGCGATCGCCTCGGACACGTGGCGCTCCTCGGAGCCGACGCCCGGGAACGCGCCGGGCGTGTCGATGAACGAGAGGACCGGGATCTGGAACTTCTCGGCCATTTTCATGATCCGGAGCGCCTTCCTGTACCCCTCGGGCTGCGGCATCCCGAAATTGCGGGTGATCCTCTCCTTGGGGTCGCGGCCCTTCTGCTGGGCGATGATCATCACCGCGTGGCCGTCCATGAAGGCGGTGCCGCCCACGAGGGCCCGGTCGTCGCTGAACTGCCGGTCGCCGTGGAGCTCCTGGAAGCCCGTGCACATCATCGCGACGTAGTCGAGGGCATAGGGCCGCTTCGGGTGCCGGGCGAGAAGGACCTTCTGCCACGGGGTGAGGTTCGAATAGATCTCCTTCTCCATCACGTCGATCTTCCTCTCGATCGAGCGGCCCTCCTTCACGCGGTCCACGTTGGACTCAAGCGACTGCTGGCGTATCTCGTCGAGCTGGCGCGCCAGGTCGCGGAGCGGCTTTTCAAACTCCAGCGTGTACGAGGGGGTTTCCATCAAGGTGACTCTGCCTCAAAAATACCGGTGGCACGCCGACCGTGTCAACGGGGGGGACGGGCCTCAACGCAACCCGCCTGCATCGGCCTGCGGCGGCGAGCTCAGCTCGTCCTTCCAGCCCTGCATCCGCGCCATGGCCCCGAAGTGCTCCGCCTTGGCCTTGTCGCCCCTCTCCATCCACGTCCGGGACAGGGTCGCGATCACGAGGGGGTCGGATTTCCTGAGGGCGTGGGCCCGTTCCGCGGCCGCCAGCGCCTCGTCAAGGTTGCGCAGGCTCAGGTTGATCTCGGCCGCGGCATGCCAGGCCTCGAAGGAGTCCGGATTCTCCGAGGTCGCGCGGCCGAGCCTGGCCAGCGCGCCAGGCGCGTCGCCGGAGACATAGTCGAACGTTGCCTCCTCGACCAGCGCCTGGAGCTCGTCAGGGGTCACTTCTTGAGATCGGCCTCGACCGAGATCGAGACGCCGACATCGCTGCCCAGGGCGTTGCCCAGCATCGCCGGCCCCATGACGCCGAAGTCCTCGCGGTTGAGCGTCACGGACGCGTCCCAGCCCGACAGCTGCGCGCCCATCATCCCCGGACCGAACCCGAGAAGGTCGACCTTGAGAACGACCTCCTTGGTGACGCCGTGCATCGTGAGGTCGCCGGTCACGTCGAACGTGCCGTCGCCCGTCTTCTTCCACGCCTTGCTCTGGAAGGTGATCGTGCCGAACTTCGCGGCGTCGAAGAAGTCGGGGGACTTCAGGTGCGCGTCGCGCTTGTCGTTGTAGGTGCTCACGCTGCCGACGTCGATGGTCGCCGTCACGGAGCTGTTCTCGAGGTTGGCGCGGTCGACCGTGATCGTGCCGCTGAACTGGGTGAACCGGCCGGGAACCTTCGTGAGGAAGTGGCGGACGGTGAAACCGACCGACGAGTGGACGGGATCGATGACGTAGGTCTCGACCGCGGCCGAGGCGCCTGTCGAGAGGGCAAGTGCGAACGCAAGCAGTGCGGGTATTCGGGTGTGGGCTTTCATGGTATGTTGAGTCTGGGCGGGGGTCGGTACACATGGGGCCTATTTGGCGGAAACTCAACCGAAGAGGTTACTTTTAAAGGAGAAGCATCGAATCGCCGTAGCTGAAAAAACGGTACCTCAGGGAGACCGCCTCCGCATAAATGTCCATCAGCCACGGGATTCCCTCGGTCGAGCCGGGTGCGAGGAAGGCGGCGACGAGGCAGAGGAGGGTGGACCTCGGCTGGTGGAAGTTCGTGATCAGGGCGTCGACGCCCCGGAAGACCCGCGGGGGATAGATGAAGGTCGACGCCTCCGACAGGAAGTCGGAGCCCGCCGGGCCCTCGTGGCGCGAGAGGAAGTCCTCGACCGACCGGACCGTCGTCGTCCCGACGGCGACCCGCCGCCCGGAGAACGGCGCAAACAGCGCGCGCTGGGTCTCGAGCGGGATCTCGTAGAATTCCGAGTGGATGGGGTGCGACTCGACCGCCTCAGTCGCGATGGGCCGGAACGTCCCTAGGCCGACGTGAAGGGTCAGGTCCGCCGTCCCCACGCCCATTTCCCGGATGCGGCCGAGGAGTTCCGGGGTGAAGTGAAGGCCCGCCGTCGGCGCCGCGACGGCGACCTGCCGGCCGGGGTCGGCATAGACGGTCTGGTACCTCTCCCTGTCCTCCTGCCGGTGCGACGCATCGGACCTGCCGATGTAGGGGGGCAGGGGCACCTCCCCCGCCCGGTTTGCGGCCTCAACCACGGATTTTCCGTCCCGCGCCACGAACCGGACGAGGACGCACCCGTCCCCGAGGGCCGACTCGACGGTGCCCGCAAGGGCGTCGGCCGCCGCGTGGAACACCGCGCCCGCCTGAAGCCTGCGGCCCGGGCGCAGGAGGCATCGCCAGACCTCTCCGGCGCCGTCGGCCTCCTCCCTTCGCAGCAGCAGGCATTCGACCCTTCCGCCGGTGGGCCTGCGGCCGATGAGCCTCGCGGGAAGGACGGACGCCGTGTTGCGGAACAGGATGTCCCCGGGCTTCAGGAACTCGGGCAGATCGCTGAACATCCTGTGCTCCAGGGTGCGCCTCGAGCGGTCGACGACGAGCAGGCGCGAGCCGTCCCTGCGCGCCGCGGGCCTCTGCGCGATGAGCTCGGCGGGCAGGTGATAGTCGAAAAGGGAGGTCGGGATCATGCGGAGGCCTTCGGCCGCGCGGCCGAGGGCCCCGCGTGCGACGCGTCGTCGAGGAAACCCGTGGCCGGCCGAAGCGTCAACGCGACAGCGGGATGCGGTGCGGTCTTGGCCTCGATTGAGGGCCGCCTGGCCGCCGCACACCCTCCCGGGCGAGAAGTGTCCGTGGTCGAATCAGTCCGGGTTGCCGATGGTTGAAAGGGGTTCGCGGCGGCGGCAAGGCGAGGCGCGGTAAAATGCTGCGGATGGGATTTGGAGCCTTCGAAGAGCGGCTTGCCAAAGGACCTGTCCCCAACGAGGCGACCCTCGTCGCAGAGGCGACCGGCAATGCCTTGCCTTGGGCCCGCACAGTCGCTACCCAATGCCTTGGAAAGGAATCCGCAGACCTCCGCCGGGCCTGTCCGTTCGCGCCGATTGCTCCAGAACGTCGCGTGCTTCATAACCGTCAGAACCACCTTCAAAATCCCATGCGTACTGCTGCAGCTCTCATCGTTCCGCCGGCAATACTGGTCGTCATAGTCGGATGGGTGATCGTCGACAACACGACCAATGTCCAAGCGCCCGCGGGCTACGCAGCCTACATCGTGAACAGGCCGATCATCGGGAGAACGTCTTTCAGTGACGTCATCACGGGGCCAAGCTCGACGGGGCTTTCCTGGCGCCTTTACGGCGATCTCGTCAGCGTGACACCGTACTCCTACTCTGAAAACTTCGGCATCTCCGAGGCGCTCATCGCCAAGGACAAACTGGCAATGACCGGCAATGCCCACATCGTCTTCAAGATCCGCGGATCCAAGGACCAAATCCGCATCTACATGGAGGATTTCGGCGGACTCGATGAGGCCCACAGTCCGGACGCTGTCGCGCAGCTGGCCTACGCGAACTATATCAAGGAGCCGTTCCGCACGCTGATCCGGCAGGAATTCGCCGCGTACAACGGCCTCGACGTACCCGACAACGTCGGAGCCATGGGCAAGCACATTGCTTCCGAGCTGACCGATCGCCTTTCGAAGACACCGTTTGAGGTGCTGCAGGTTGTCATCGGCAATGCCCAGCCGCCGCAGGTCGTTCTGGACCAGATTGCCTTCAAGGTCGCCAAGACCCAGGAGCTTGCTCGAAAGGCGACCGAACAATCGATTGCCGACGCCAACAAGAATATCGAGAAGGCTAATGGAGAGGCCGTCGGCGAGAAGGATCTGGCCGTGGCCAACAAGAGGGCCGAAGCCAACAGGGCCCTCGCCGCTTCCCTCACGCCTGAACTCCTGCAATACAACGCCATCGAGGCGATGAAGGGATCCGAGCGGATATACGTTCCGATCGGCCCGTCGGGCTTGCCGTTGATAGCGACCCTTCCGGATGCCGCGGCCAAGAAGGGTCCGTAGGAGACAGCTTCGGCCACGGCATTGACCCCCTCAACTGGGCGGCTCGCAAGCCCTTCATCAGGCGACTTAGAGGCTCGCCCGGGGTTTGCTTTCCCGGGGGATGAAGGCGCGGGGCCGCGTTCGCGAGTTGGGTTCAATTCAAGTCGGGTCAAGATCTCCCGGGCGGGCGGCCTTGACAGCCCGATAGGCCGATGGTGGACTGACCGTTCTGACGCCGGCTTAGCTCAGTGGTAGAGCATCGGTATCGTAAACCGAGGGTCGTCGGTTCAACCCCGACAGCCGGCTCCATT
>Ga0181537_10002029_pt1 | contig 18141 bp, 17 predicted proteins | sample PEATcosm2014_Bin_39_FD_119765 | JGI IMG/M metagenome (GOLD analysis project Ga0181537, IMG submission 119765) | Peatland microbial communities from MTU Mesocosm Facility, Houghton, MI, USA - PEATcosm2014_Bin23_10_metaG | ecosystem: Environmental > Terrestrial > Soil > Wetlands > Peat | place... | reverse complement strand
TTCCTGCGAGCCTACAAGAATTTCGAGTCGATCAGATACAGCGACACCGTACGTGGATGGTTAAAGACCGTGACAACGAACCTGGCCCTGAATCACATCACGCGCTACCGCAACCGCTGGCGGGTGTTCTCCGGCCTGCGCGCGGCGGATGCGGAGGAAGACGCGCCGGATGTCGAGATCGAGGACGAGGCTGATTTGGTGGCCGACCTGGAAGCGGTCGATCGCGAGCAGATCGTGGAACAGTGCCTGCAGAGTCTGCCCGAACATCAGCGCGTGCCGCTGGTGCTCTATCACTTCGAGGAACTTTCCTACGAGCAGATCGCGCGCGATCTGAAGGTCTCGGTGCCCAAGGTAAAGACCGATATCTTTCGCGGTCGGGCGGCGCTCGCCAGGATTCTTGCGCGTCGTGGCGTGAGCGCCACGGTGCAGGCCTAGAGAGAGGATGTCATGAAGATCGAATCCGGCGACAAGCTCGAGAAGATCGTGAACGAGCTGCTGCGCGCCCAGCCGCCGCGTCGTGCTCCGCTCAATCTGGAGCGGCGCGTCATGAGTGAGCTGCGCCGGCAGGCACTGCCCTGGTGGCAGCAGAGCTTCCTCTACTGGCCACTGCTCGCCCGTGCGGCGCTGGTCGTTGCCTGCGCACTGGTAGCCCGCCTGTGCCTCGGCATCAGCATGTGGCTGGGCGGCGGATCACGCCTGCTCGCTACGCCCTCAGCCCTGGTCCGGCCCGCGGAGTGGACCCACAGGATTCTTGATGTGGCTGCCGGTACCCGGGATCTGGGGCTGGTGGTCCTGCACGCAATTCCTTCCACGTGGCTCATCGCCGTCCTCGGCGTGGCTGCAGTGTTCTACGCCGTGTTTTTTGGCCTGTGTGCGACTGCCTATCGGATGCTGTTCGCGCAACCGGCATTTCAAAGGTGAACTTTATGAAAATCTTCCTCGCTAAATTACTACTGGCTCCTGCTGCTGCGCTGTTACTGATGGCGCTACCGGTGGCCTCGCTCCAGGCGACGAGCATGCCTGCGAATCCGCCCGCTCAATCGGCACCGGAGGCCGTCAAGGACGCCCCGGCGGCGCCGAAAAGCGCTGCCGTCGATTCCAATGAGCATGAGGGTCACAGCCACAGGATCGTCAAGATCGAGATCAACGACGATGATCACTCGGATAACTCGCTGGTTGCCATCGGGCATGACGCCACGCTCGATGCCGGCAAGCAGGCCGACAATGTAGTCGCGATCTTCGGTTCGGCCACCAGCGAGGGCGATGTGTCGCAGGCAGTCGTCTCGGTGTTCGGTAATACCCGCGCCACGGGCACGGTCGGCAACAGCGCCGTGGCGGTACTCGGTAACGTCTATATCGATAGCAAGGTCGGCGACTCGGTCGTGGCCGTGCTGGGCAATATCGAGCTCGGTCCGCACGCCGATGTGGGCGGTGACCTCTCCACCATTGGCGGCACGCTGACCAAGGATCCGGGGGCCCAGATACACGGCGATGTCAGCACCGTGCAATTGCCGGCCGCCTTTGGTGGTGGACAGTGGATACGCACCTGGGTCAACCATTGCCTGATGCTCGGCCGGCCGCTCGCCTTTACGCCGGGTCTGGGTTGGGCCTGGAGCCTGGCGCTCGGATTCCTGGTGTTCTATCTGCTGTTCGCGCTGCTGTTCCATCGGGGCGTGGACCGCTGCGTGGCGACCCTCGAGACACACCCCGGTACGGTCACGCTGACCGCGCTGATCACACTGCTGCTGCTGCCAGTGCTGTTTGTGCTGCTGTGCGTAACGATCATCGGCATTCCGCTGATTCCATTCCTCGCGCTTGGCTGGTGGCTGGCTGGGCTGTTTGGCAAGTGCGTCATGCTGGCATGGATCGGGCGGCGTCTGATTACGCTCTTCGGCCGGCGCGAGCCGGTGCCGGCGGTGCTCGCAGTGCTCGTGGGCGGGGCAATCGTGCTGCTGCTCTATACCGTGCCGGTGGTGGGATTCATCACCTACAAGCTGCTGGGACTCCTCGGCCGCGGTGCGGTGCTGGTCACGCTGGTGCAGCTGTTCCGATCGCGCAACAACGGCGTCGCCTCCCAACCGCCCGGGACGCCGGCACCTGCGGTACCGCCGCCGGCTCCGGAGATGGGCGCACCAGCGTCTGGTGCAGAAGCCGCTGCCGCTGCCGCCGGAGGTGCTGCTGAGGCTGCCGCGACTTATGCGGCGCCGGCTGCGCCCGCAGTGTCGGCGGCCGCCAGCCTGCCACGGGCTGGATTCTGGCTTCGCATGGCCGCCTTGTTTGTCGATATGGTGATCGTTGGCATTGTGCTGTCTCCGCTAAGGCACCACGGCGAGCACGATCTCATGCTCATCTCGCTCGCGATTTACGGGGCGGTGATGTGGAAACTCAAGGGCACAACGATTGGGGGCGTGCTGTGCGGTCTGCAGGTCGTGCGTATCGATGGCAGAGCGGTGGACTGGGGTACCTCCATCGTGCGGGCGCTAAGCTGCTTCCTGTCACTGGTGGTGCTTGGGCTGGGGTTCATCTGGATCGCGGTCGATCGCGATCGCCAGGCCTGGCACGACAAGATTGCCGGCACGGTGGTGGTGCGCCCACCCAAAGGCGTCTCGCTGGTCTGAAGCCCGGTTGCCGCAGCTTCTGGGCTTGCGGCAACCGCCTGGATGGAGTGCGCTGCGGCGATCACTCTGGCGTAGTCTGCGGCTGCGGGTGCGAGGGGTAGTCCGGACCGGGTCTGCTTCATGTAGGGGATTGGATCCATGACGTTACGGCGCAAGATTTGGGTCTCGATTCTGCTGCTGCTGCTTATTGCTTTTGCAGCGGCGGAATACGCGTTCAGACACCCGCCACCGCCGCACCCCGCGCCCGTTCCGACCGACCCGGCAAAACGCATGAAGGCGGTCGTCTTTTACCAGTATGGTTCGGCCGATGTATTGCAGATAGTGGATGTCGAGAAGCCCACGCCTGCCGACGACGAAATGCTGATCAAGGTTCATGCAGCGTCGCTGAATCCTTATGAATGGCATTTCATGACCGGTAAACCATATCTGGTGCGCATGATCGCTGGTTGGCGCGCGCCCAAGAATTACCGGCTCGGCATCGACTTTGCCGGAACCGTTGTCGCGGTCGGCAAGAATGTCACGCATTTTAGGATTGGCGACGCAGTCTTCGGCGGCGCGGATGGGGCGCTGGCTCAGTTCGTCAACCTGCGGGAAGATGACCGCTCACTGGCTGCGGCGCCTTCCAACATGAACTTCGAGCAGGCGGCGTCGGTACCGATCGCAGGCCTCACGGCGCTTCAGGCGTTGCGCGACAAGGGGCAAATCCACGCTGGTGAGAAGATCCTCGTGAATGGCGCCTCCGGAGGCGTGGGCACGTTCGCCGTGCAGATTGCCAAGTCTTATGGCGCGGATGTCACCGGTGTGTGCAGCACGCGGAACCTGGAAATGGTCCGTTCCCTGGGTGCAGATCATGTCATCGACTACACGCAGGAGGACTTCACTCGCGGTGATCAGCACTACGATCTGATTATCGACAACGTGGGCAGTCACTCGCTGCTGCAGTACCGGCATGCGCTGACGCCCAATGGCACCCTGGTAATTGTCGGGGGTAACACGGACGATCCGTGGCTCGGAGCCCTGGATGCTCCAATCAGGGCTCTGTTTCTGAAGCCCTTTGTCAGCCAGAAATTCGTCCTGCTGCTGGCCAGCGTCAATAGGAACGCCGATCTGCAGTTTCTGAGTAACCTGATGCAGACCGGGAAGGTGACCCCGGTGATCGACCGGCACTATCCGCTGGATCAGGTCCAGCATGCGATGCGTTACCTCGAGACCGGCCACGCGCGCGGCAAGGTCGTCATTGACATCGACTAGGCAGCAACCCTGCTGCCGTCAGTCTTCGGCCGGCATCGACAGCGCTGGAAAACCGGACGTCGCTGTCGCCTGTTCAACACAACAAGCCGCTTTTGATCTGCTGCTCGCTGCGCTGCTCACCCTATGATCTCTGTCGCTGGCACGCTGGCACGCTGGCGAGTGCGGATCGATGGGTTCAGGTCGGCGCAGCGTCGGAAAGCGCAGCAGCACAGTAACCATCGGGGGCGGCTCCTGCGCCCGATGGCGTAGGCGCCTGCGATCGCACGCCAGCCTCTGCGTGCTGCGGCCTGTCATGTGGTGATTTCGACACGGGGTGCCTCTTGGGCAGCACAATCACTTGCACCGGCGATGTTGCCACACGGACCGCGCTCAGGAGCTGAGGGCACGATGTCAGCCCGTCATACCCGTGGAATCGTGTACATGCTGATTGCGGTGGCAATCCTGTCGGTGCTCGATGTCCTGCTCAAGATGCTCTCCACACATTATCCGGCGATGGAGGTCGCCGCGCTGCGCGGCGCGGCCTCCGTGCCCTTTGTGCTGGTCACGCTGAAGCTGCAGGGGCGGCTCGGCTTGATCCGTGCCCGGCGCTGGAATCTGCATATCGTGCGTGCCACGCTCGGCATGGTGATGATGGCGAGCTTCGTCTATGCGCTGCACGGCGCTTCCCTTTCCAATATCTACACGCTGTTCATGGTGGCTCCATTGCTGGTCACCGCTCTTGCGGTGCCCTTCCTGAAGGAGCGCGTGAGCTTCGATGGCTGGATTGCGGTGTCGGTCGGGCTGCTGGGAGCGGTATGCGTCTTGCGACCGTCGGGCCAGGGTGTCACGCCGATCGTTGCCACGGCGGCACTTGGTTCTGCATTCTGTTATGCGGTGCTGTATGTGCTGAGCCGGCACATGATCAAGACCGAGTCGCCGGAGAGCCTGTTGATCTGGTACCTGGTGCTGCTGGCGCTGATCTGCGGTGTACTGGCCTGGCCCAGCTGGCAACCGATCCTGCACAGCGACTGGCTGGTGATTGCTGCCCTGGGTCTGTCCGGGGCCATCGGCCAGCTGTTCTTCACCCGTGCGATGGTGTTCGCGCCGGCTTCGCTCGTCGCCCCGTTTGATTACACCGCGCTGCTGTGGGGAGCGCTGTTCGACTGGCTGATCTGGTCGGTCACTGAGCCGCTGGCCACCCTGATCGGTGCGCTACTCATTGTCGGCAGTGGCATCTATATCATGCTGCGGGCCCATCGGATGGCCGACCCGGAGCATGCGATCATTCCTGCGACCTTGCCCTCGGAGCCGCCGATATAGCGGATTCGCCGCGCGGTTGCTTCATGGAGCTTGCGTCGGCGCCAGCACGCCGGCGCAGCTTCAGTTTAGCAGGTGAGTTGCGAGGCGATTCACTGCGTAGCCACCAACGACCAGAAATACAAACAGCAGGCCCGCGAGGGCCATGGGCTTCAAGCCCGCCTGGCGGACCGCGCCAAACTGGGTGCGCAACCCGAGTGCGGCCATGGCCATGGCCAGTAGCACCGTGTCGATCTGTACGAGGATGCTGACGGTGCGGGGCGGCACCCACTGCATCGAGTGCACGGCGCTGACGGCGATGAACAGCACTGCAAACCAGGGGATGGCTATCCTTCCGTGCTGTTGGCCGCGATCATCACCTGAGGGTCGGGTCGCGGACAGCACCAGCAGAAAAGGGGCCAGCATCATGACTCGCAGCATCTTCTCGATGACCGCAGTGGATGCGGCGCCTTCGCTGATGCTGTTTCCGGCCACGACCACCTGCGCAACTTCGTGGATGGTCGAACCGGCGTAGATGCCGTACTGCTGAGCCGAGAGCCCAAGATGCGGATAGAGCAGTGGGTACAGGAACATGCCCAGCGTTCCGAATATCACCACCGTGGCCACCGCGACGCAGACTTTGTGCGCCTGAGCCCGGATCACCGGTTCAACTGCGATGACCGCCGCTGCGCCACAGATGGCACTGCCGGCGCCGATGAGCATCGAAGTCTGCCGATCCAGGCCCAGCAGGCGCGTTCCGATCTGGACGGCGATCAGGTAGGTCAGGGTCACCATCAGCGCCGCAATCAGCACTCCGCTCCAGCCCACCGCGGCGATCTGCTGAAAGCTGATCCGCAAGCCGTACAGGATGATCCCGGCGCGCAGCAGCGAGCTCTTTGAGAGGTCCACGCCGGCAGCGCAGCGCGCAGCGATCGCGGGGAAGAGTGTGTTGCCCGCCAGGATGCCGCCGACGATGGCGAGCGTGAGCGCACTCAGTCCGGCGTGCTGCGCCCCCGCAGTTCGTGCAGCAAGCAGGGCGATGATCGCAATCACGCCGACGAGCAGCAGGCCAGGGACCACATGCGATCCCTTCGCGGGCTCAGCGGGACACGGGGAAGGCGTTGCGGGACTCACTGCGACCTTGTGGCTGCCCGGGACCTTGGGCGGCGCCGAGTACCGTAGCTTCCGCGCTAGTATGAGTCCAATGTATACTTGTAACTAATCAATAACTTGTAGTTATTCCAATGAATCTCCATCTCTTGCGCATCTTTATGGCAGTGGCCGAGCGCCGCAGCTTCTCCCGGGCCGCCGAACAGCTCTTTATCAGTCAGCCGGCGGTCTCAAAGGGGGTCCGGGCACTGGAAACCGAGCTCGATCTGGCGCTGATCGATCGCGGCGTGGGATCGGCCAAGGGCGTGCGCCTCACCGACAGCGGGGCGGCGCTCGCCGAGCATGCCCGGGGCATCTTTGCGCTGGAGAAGGCGGCCACCGAGGAGATTCGCGCGCGTGTCGGTCTGAAGCGCGGCCGGCTGCTGATTGGTGCCAGCACCACGGTGGCGGGGTACTGGCTCGCGCCTTATCTCGCTGCGCTCATGGGGCAGCTGCCTGAGATTGATGTGCGCGTGCGCATGGGCAACACCGATGTCATCACGCAGGCGCTGATCGCCTGCGATATCGATGTGGCACTCGTTGAAGGCGTGGTCAGCGATGCGCGCGTGGTATCAGAGCACTGGCGCAACGATCCGTTGCAGATCGTCGTGCACCCAGGCGCGAAATTCCTGCAGCGGGACCAGCCACGCCTGCGCGATCTGGACGAGCAGGTGTGGCTGGTGCGCGAGGCAGGCTCGGGAACGCACCAGGTCGCGGCGCGCATCATGCAGGAGAACAATATCCGGCCGATGCGGACCATTGAAATTGGCAGCAACGAAGGCATTGCGCGCGCTGTCGCAGGAGGACTGGGCGTTGCCATCCTTCCGCAGCGGGTGGTGCGCGAACTGACCGCGCTGGGTGAGATCCGCTGCCTGGAATTCCCCGAATTGTTTCTGCTGACCCGGCCGTTGTTCCTGGTCCAGCTCAAGGAGCGTCCGGCCTCACCGCTGGTCCGCGCTTTCTGCCAGGTACTGCGGACGCCCAGCGAGATGGAATAACAGGGCCCAAGATCAGGTAATTTTCCCGCAACATCGGCACGCGTCCAGGGCCTTACTCCAGCCGTCGGCCGTCAACCGGATTTGCGCGCCGAGTCAGGCAGCTGCTGACGGACCGAAGTCACCACCGTCCATTGATCGGAGGTTGAACTCTTTTGCAGCGAGACGTGCACGCTATAGGAACTTGCGGCATCCCAGCTGCTCAGCGCACGCGGTCCGTCTGCAACGCTCTCGAAGGTTTTCCTGTCGGCTGCCGCGAGCTTGTCGGAATCCAGCTTTGGCAACTTCAGCTGGGCGGCGACCTCCGCCCTCGCAGCATCATAAAGAGTTCTGGCGTGCGCCTCCTCATTCGTCTGGATCGTAATCGAGTAGCCGTAGACGGCGCCCGGATAGCCGCCGCGACATTGATACAGCACCTGTGTTACCTGGCCAGTGACACTGCTGTCGGTGAACAGCAGTGTGCCGGTCTCAAACATCTGCTGGGCCTGTGCGGCGGGTTGGGATCCGAGCACAGTCTCGCGACTGTAAGCGTCCTGACAGGAGTCGCCGATGTCAGTGGCGCGCAGGGTCAGCACGCCGGCTATGCCGGGACTCGCAAACATCAGCAACAGCGGGAGCAGCGGCAGTTTGATCGTCATGATGCGCAACTTCATGCTGTGTGAGGCCATTCGCGAGTTATAGCACTGTGCATTGTGCATAGCATGCAAAGAAATTCGAAAAGAACCGGCGCCGCCCGTGTTTCCTCTGCGTCGCGCTTATCAATCCGAGAAAGGGGAAGTGGCGGCTCGTGCGCCACGGGCCACCCGGAGCGCTCAATGACCCAGCACGTCGATATGCCGTAAAGGCACCGGCCCTTCACGCGGAAAATGCTGTGCGAGAAAAGCCTCGCCATGTTCAAGGATGAAATAGCGGAATGCCTCGGCCGCGGGCGAGAGCGTCTTTGCAAGGTTGTTGACGACGTGCCAGCGGCGCATCACCGGCAGCCCCTCAGTTTCTGGAACTGCGATCAGCTGATGGTCCAGTTCCAGGCCGATGGTATGCAGCGACAGCAGCGAAATGCCCATGCCCGCCATCACCGCCTGCTTGATCGCCTCGTTGCTCGACATCTGCATGACGACACGGGGGCTCATTCGATAGGCCTCCATATATTCATTTAGGGCGGCTCTCGTGCCCGAGCCGGGCTCGCGCACGATGAACTCCTCGCCGAGCAACGCGCTTGCCGGCACCGACTCCAGTCGCGTGAACGGATGATCAATCGCAGTGACCAGCACATGCGGATGCATCGCGAAGGGTTCGGCGCGCGTTGGCCAGTCTTTCGGGGGCCGTCCCATAATGGCCAGTTCTACTGCGCCCTCCTGCATCAGCGCGACCAGTTCGTCGCGGTTGTTGCCAACCTGCAGCCGGATGTCGATGCCGGGATGCTCTTTGCGAAACTGGGCGAGCAGCCGCGGCAGGAAGTACTTGGCAGTGCTCACCATGCCGACGTCGAGCGGCCCGATCTTCAACCCGCGGAAGCGGGCCACGGTGTCCTCGGCATCGCGCATCGCTCCGAGCACCCGCTGTGTGTGAGCCAGCAGGTACTCCCCGACGGTCGTCAGTGACACCTGGCGGCTCGAGCGATCAAAAAGGGGCAGGCCCACCTGGGTCTCCAGCTCGCGCACCTGCATCGAGACGGCGGGCGCACTCAGACTCATTTCCTCGGCAGCGCGCGTAAAGCTCAGGTGCCGGGCGACGGCAGCAAACACCCGCAACTGGCGCAAGGTGGCGTTTTTCATTAAGTAAATCTTATCTTAGAGATAACTTTATCTGACTATACCTTAATAATAAGCGCCCCTACAGTGCGGATTACCGTCTGCAGCTCGAGGGAATGCCATGGTTCGTGGGAGCGAAGGGGCCGCACTTGAGGTCATTACCGATACCAAGAAGCGCTACAGCGCCGGCGTCCTCAAGTACCGCCAGATGGGGTACTGGGCCCCGGACTATGTGCCGAAGGCGACCGACACGATCTGCCTGTTCCGCATCACCCCGCAGGAGGGTGTCGATCCGATCGAGGCCGCCGCCGCCGTAGCCGGGGAATCGAGCACCGCGACCTGGACCGTGGTGTGGACCGATCGGCTTACCGCCTGCGACAGTTACCGGGCCAAGGCATTCAAAGTCGAGGCGGTACCGGGCATCCCCGGTCAGTTCTTCGCCTGGGTCGCCTACGACATCATCCTCTTCGAGGAGGGCTCGATCGCCAACATGACCGCGAGCCTGATCGGCAATGTCTTTAGCTTCAAGCCGCTGAAGGCCGCGCGCCTCGAGGACATCTGCATTCCGGTCGCCTACGTCAAGACCTTCAAGGGGCCCCCGACCGGCCTGATCGTGGAGCGCGAACGACTCGACAAGTTTGGGCGACCGCTGCTCGGGGCGACCACCAAGCCCAAGCTCGGTCTCTCGGGCCGCAACTACGGTCGTGTGGTTTACGAGGGGCTCAAGGGCGGTCTCGATTTTCTCAAGGATGACGAGAACATCAACTCGCAGCCCTTCATGCACTGGCGCGATCGATTTCTGTATGTCATGGACGCGGTCAACAAGGCCAGTGCCGCGACCGGCGAGGTCAAGGGCTCCTATCTGAACGTCACGGCCGCCACGATGGAGGATATGTACGAGCGTGCTGAATTTGCCAAGGAACTGGGCTCCGTCATCCTGATGGTGGACCTGGTGATCGGCTGGACGGCGATTCAGAGCATGGCCAACTGGTGCCGCAAGCACGACATGATCATGCACATGCACCGCGCCGGTCACGGCACCTATACGCGCCAGAAGAACCACGGTGTGAGCTTTCGCGTGATCGCCAAGTGGTTGCGCCTCGCCGGCTGTGATCATCTGCACGCCGGCACTGCCGTTGGCAAGCTCGAGGGGGACCCCATGACGGTGCAGGGTTACTACAACGTCTGCCGGGACAGCTTTACCCATCGGGATCTGGCGCGCGGACTGCACTTTGACCAGGACTGGTGCGACCTGCGCAAGGTGATGCCGGTGGCCTCCGGCGGCATTCACGCCGGCCAGATGCACCAGCTGCTCGATCTGTTTGGTGACGATGTCATCCTGCAGTTTGGCGGGGGCACCATCGGTCACCCGGCTGGCATCCAGGCCGGCGCCGTCGCCAACCGTGTGGCGCTCGAGGTCATGGTCAAGGCACGCAACGAAGGACGCGACATCCGCAACGAGGGAGCGCAGATTCTGCGCAAGGCGGCGCAGTCCTGCACGCCACTGCAACAGGCGCTCGATACCTGGGGCGAGATCAGCTTCAACTATGCCTCAACCGACACGTCGGACTACGCCCCGACACCCTCGCTGTCCGCCTAGAGCGTCACAGCAAAAGGAGCATGCAAGCCATGATGAGCAATCCAGCTGGCCGGGTTACCCAGGGTCAGTTCAGTTTTCTGGCGGACCTGAGCGATGCGGAGATCAGCCTGCAGGTTGAGTACGGACTGCGCAGGGGTTATGCCTGGAGCGTCGAGTACTCCGATGATCCGCATCCGCGCAACACCTACTGGGAGATGTTCGGCATGCCGATGTTCGACCTGCGGGATGCTGCTGGCGTGCTGATGGAGCTCAATCGCTGCCGCAAGAGTTTTCCCCGCCACTACATCCGCCTCATGGCTTTTGACTCGACACGCGGCATCGAGAGCATTGCGATGAGCTTCATTGTCAACCGACCGCCAAATGAGCCGGGCTTCAGCCTGGTGCGGCAGGAAAGCCGTGGTCGCACCCTGCGCTACACCGTTCATAGCTACGCAACCGATGCGCCCGAGGGTCAGCGCGCGGACGGCTGAGGCGCAGACCGTAGGATTTCCCATTCCATCGAGCCGAGTGAACAAAGGTGCATTGAGATGGTCTCCCCGCTCTACAAGATCGCCGGCCAGACAGATGCCGCGGGCGAGACCCCGGCGCACGAGCCGGCGCCGCAGTCCGCCTTGGCCAGCGCGACCACGGTTGGCGAGGTGCTGGCACAGACCCAGGCGGGCGCTGTCATCGAAGAGCTGGAGCGCGATCTGATCGGGCTGGCGCCGGTCAAGAGCCGCGTGCGCGATATTGCGGCGCTGCTGGTGATCGACAGGCTGCGCATGAATCTTGGCCTTCAGGCGCAGGCGCCAAGCCTGCACATGTGCTTTACCGGCAATCCCGGCACCGGCAAGACGACGGTGGCGTTGCGGATGGCTGCCATCCTGCATCGGCTCGGCTACGTGCGTAAGGGACATCTGATCGCCGTGACGCGCGATGATCTGGTGGGCCAGTACATCGGCCATACGGCACCCAAGACGCGCGAAGTGCTGAAGCGGGCGATGGGCGGCGTGCTGTTCATAGATGAGGCCTACTACCTCTACCGACCCGAGAACGAGCGTGATTACGGGCAGGAGGCAATCGAAATACTGCTGCAGGTGATGGAGAACCAGCGCGATGACCTGGTGGTGATTCTGGCTGGCTACGAAGATCGGATGAACACCTTCTTTCGCTCCAATCCCGGCATGAGTTCGCGCATCGCACACCACCTGGAGTTTCCTGATTACTCGGCCGCGGAGCTGGTGCAGATCGCCGAGCGCATGCTCGCCCAGCACAATTATGGCTTTGGCCCCAACGCCCGCGAGGCCTTCGAGCAGTACGTGGGCTTTCGCATCCTGCAGCCGAATTTTGCCAACGCCCGCAGCGTACGCAACGCACTTGATCGGGCCCGTCTGCGCCAGGCCAGCCGCCTGTTTGCCGACAATGAGCGGCGCCTGACGCGCGAGGAGTTGTCGACGCTGGAGGAATCCGACATCCGCGCCAGCCGTGTGTTTCAGGTTGCAGGCGCCAGAACCGGCCCGCAGCAGGAGATCTGATCATGCACCTTGGACGCACTACGCTGTCAAAGTTTCTGATCCAGCAGTTAAGCGGCATCGAAGGCACGAGTGATCTCGGCGCCTTGCTGGTGGATGTCGCGGCCGCAATCAAGGCCATCTCGGCGATGACCGCCAAGGGTGCACTCGGGGGTTATCTGGGCGAGTTCGGTGCGAAGAATGTACAGGGTGAGAATCAGCAGAAGCTCGACGTGCTTGCCAACGAGGTGCTGCTCAAGAGCTGTGACTGGGGTGGCCTGGTCGCCGGCATGGCCTCGGAGGAGCTGGATGAACCCTACGCCATCCCGGCTGAGTATGCGCGCGGCCGCTATCTGCTGGTCTTTGATCCGCTCGATGGCTCCTCGAACACCGATGTCAATGTCTCGGTCGGCACGATTTTCTCTGTCTTGCGCCACGATCGCCCGACCGCACCGCTGCTGGGTGACTACCTGCAGAGCGGGCGGCAGCAGGTGGCCGCCGGCTACGCCATCTACGGACCGGCAACGATGCTGGTCATCAGCGTCGGCAAGGGCACGCACGGGTTCACGCTCGATCGTGAGATCGGCAACTTCATCCTCACGCACCCGGACCTGCAGATTCCGGCCGACAGCAGCGAGTTCGCGATCAATACCAGCAACGCGCGTTTCTGGGAGCCGCCGGTGCACCGCTATGTGAGCGAATGCCAGGCGGGCCAGACCGGCGATCGAGGCCGGGACTTCAACATGCGCTGGATAGCCTCGCTGGTGGCCGAAGCGCATCGCATCCTCATGCGTGGCGGAATATTCATGTACCCGAAGGACACCAAGGATGCGGCCAGGCCAGGACGCCTGCGGCTGCTCTACGAGGCCAATCCGATCAGTCTGCTGATCGAGCAGGCCGGCGGGCTCGCCTCCACGGGCCGGCAGCGCATCCTGGAGGTGACCCCGGAGGCGCTGCACCAGCGCGTGCCGCTCATCCTCGGCTCGCGCAATGAAGTGGCGCGGATCGAGCGCTATTACATCGAGCACGCCAAGGGCACCGATCGGCCGTTTGTTTCGCCACTGTTCAACGAACGCTCGATGTTTCGTTCCGAAGCCAGCGGCTAGCCTGCGGGCTGACGCAGCAGCTCGGCCGCGGACAGGAATCTGAAGTGCATGTCGATCCAACACCCAATCATTGCTGTGACCGGCTCCTCAGGAGCCGGCACGACCTCCGTGATGAAGAGTTTCGCGCACATATTCCGTCGGGAGAAAATCCAGGCGCAGGTGATCGAAGGGGATGCATTCCATCGCTTCGATCGCAAGGAGATGCGTGAGCGCGTGCGCGCCGCCGATGCGGGCGAAGGACCTGCGATCAGCCACTTTGGCCCGGAGGCCAACCTGCTGGGTGAGCTGGCCGACACCATGGCCGAATACGCCAGGAACGGCACCGGCAAAGTCCGCCGCTATGTCCATGATGCTGCTGAAGCCAAGGAACTGAGCTGTCCCGAAGGGACCTTCACCGACTGGCAGACGATGCCACCAGACTCTGACCTGCTCTTTTATGAGGGGCTGCACGGTGGCTACAGCAGCGGCTCCGTGGACGTGGCCCGGCACGTGGACCTGCTGGTCGGTGTGGTGCCGATCATCAATCTGGAGTGGATCCAGAAGCTGCATCGGGACAAGCACCAGCGCGGTTACACTCAGGATGCGGTGGTTGAGACGATTCTCCGACGCATGCCCGACTACGTCAAACACATCTGCCCGCAGTTCAGCCGCACGCATGTGAATTTTCAGCGCGTGCCGACGGTTGATACCAGTAATCCGTTCATCACCCGGGACATTCCCACGGCCGATGAGTCAATGGTCGTGATCCGCTTCGCCAGTCCACGCGGCATCGACTTCCCCTACCTGCTCTCGATGCTGCATGACTCGTGGATGAGCCGCCCCAACAATATTGTCGTACCCGGTGGCAAGATGGGACTTGCCATGCAGTTCATATTCACCCCGATGATCCTGCGGCTGATGGATCAGAAGCGCCGTGCCCAGTAGTGTCATGCCAACGCGGCGTTCGCTTTGGCGCAGCATTCGCTACCGCCCGATGAGCCGAGCAGAGCTGCCACCGGCACCAATTGCCGTCCGTCGCGCACTGGCACCCTGTTGAGCTTCGCGGCCTACCAGTCGCGGGCGCGCTGGCGATCCCAGCGACTCGATGCGGTGTTATTTGACCTGGACGGCACGCTGATGGATACGCTCGCCGACATCACGCTGGCGTTGAACCGGGCACTGGCCGAGCAGCGGCTGGTTTCCCTGAGCCCGGCCGAGGTCCGCCCGCTCATCGGACGCGGTGGCCCGCTGCTGATCGAGCGCGCCGCAGCCCACCTCGGGGCGCCGATGGATTCGAGAGCGCTGGAGCAGCTGCACGAGCGCTTTGCTCGGCACGCTCGCGGCCTGCAGCAATCCAATGAGAGTACTGCCGTGCTGTTCCCGGGGGTGCTTGCCGGGCTGGAAGCACTCAATGCCCTCGGGCTGAAGATTGCGGTGGTCACCAACAAGCAGCAGCGCCTGGCGCTCGAGCTGATCGCACGGCACGGGCTGGGCCGGTGGGTACAGACTGTGGTCGGAGGGGATGAATGCGAGCGGCGCAAGCCCGACCCGCAGCCGCTGCACATGGCGTGCGAACGTCTGCAGGTCTCGACAGCGCGGGCGCTGATGGTCGGGGATTCGCTCAATGATGTGCTGGCGGCGCGGGCCGCAGGCATGCCGGTGGTGTGCGTGCCGTATGGCTACAACGAGGGCAATGACGCCCGCATGCTGCCCTGCGATGCGTTCATTGAATCGGTATCAGAGCTGCCCTCATTGCTGGAGGGCGAGTCGGCGCCAGTGCGGGCAGCGGAGTGAGCGGTGGCCGACCACCCGATACCCGCCCTGCAGGCCATTCTGTGGGATGTCGATGGAACGCTGGCCGAGACCGAGCGCGATGGGCACCGGGTTGCATTCAACCGTGCATTTGAGGCACTCAATGTGCCCTGGCGCTGGAGTGAGGCACGCTACGGTGAGCTGCTTGCCATCGCCGGCGGACTCGAACGGCTGCTGCACGACATGGAAACTCAGGTTGCGGCCCCTGCGCAGCGCGCCGCGCGCATGCAGCTGGCAAGCCAGCTGCATCAGCTGAAAAACGGGTTCTATACCACTCTCGCCGGCGCAGGGGGGATTGGCCTGCGCGAGGGCGTGCGCGAACTGATCGGGGATTGCGCGGCGGCCGGTGTCCACATGGGCATCGTAACGACCACCGGTCGCGCCAACGTTGCCGCGCTGCTGCATTCGACCCTCGGCGAGCGCTGGCGCGCGCGATTTTCGGTCGTTGTCTGTGCCGAGGAGGCGCCGCGCAAGAAGCCCGATCCGCAGGCCTACCATCGGGCCCTTGAGAAGCTTGCGCAGTTCGGGCTGCATGTGGCCGAGGTGGTCGCAATCGAGGATTCGCCCGCTGGCGCTGCCGCGGCGCGCGCTGCGCACATCGCGGTACTTGTCACGCGCAGTCTCTACTTCACTGCGGAGGACTATGCCGACGTCCTGGCGGTCGGCCCATCGCTGGCAGCTTCCGCGGGCTGGCGGCCGCCGCCCGAGCTCACCGGCCGCATCACGCTGCAGCAAATCCGCCAGTGGCACGCGCAGTTTGCAGTGGCCCGTAACTCCAGCGCAGCCGGGCGCTGAGAGTTGCGATGCAGTGCTCAGGCGTCGCTGCGTCGCTTGCGCGTGGCCGCCGCCGCATCGCGGATGCGAAAGCCCCAACATGCGTTGTCATCGCCGGGGACCGCGACAGCACAGATTTCGATCTCGCGCTGAGCTCCCTGAGCGTGCTGCAAGGTCGAGTGAAACTCCTGAACAGCCTGTCGCAGCGCCAGCTGGTTATCGAGATTTACCAGGTCAAGTACTGACAATTCGACCCACTTCGAGAGCGGCTCCCCGCGCAACGCCGTCGCTGACCAGGCGCCAGCCATCTCGGCGAAGGCGCGGTTGGCGTAGGTGATGCGCAATCGCTGATCGGTCACGAGGAACCCATCAGGACTCTCCTGCAGCATGTCGAGAACGCCCGACCACGCCTGCGCATCCGGTGGCTGCTGCCCGCCATTGCCAGCAGCCCCCAGGTTCACGAGCAGATACGCCTCGCCACCTGAGCGGACCAGCGCCACGCTCAGGTGGATTCGCTCGCGCCCAGTGCGGCCGACGCCCTCGAGCGATTGGGTGCTGCCATCAGCGAGTGTCGTCTCGAGCGCGGCTTGCAGCGCCTCGCGTCCCGGGGCTGCGAAGGATTCGAGGAAGGGACGCCCGATCAGCTCGCTGCGCGGGATTTCAAGCAGCTGTGTCGCCGCACGATTGGCTTCCAGGATCGTGCCGCCTGTCGCCTCCACAATCACGACTGCCCGCGTGGCCGCCTCGAACAGCCACGCCTCGGGAATCGCACCTGGCTTAAGACCTGGTTGCCTGTGCTTTGGGGCACCGATCAAACGGATGAGCGCGAGGAGGTCTTTCATGCGCGGCAACGCTGGCGTCGCGGGCAGCCGCAGGCCAGAGAGGTCCGGCAGAAGCCAGTCACCGTCGAGGGACTGTCGATGCCGTTGTTGCCCGGCCGGACCTTCAGCAAGTCGCCCACGCTACTGCCTGCACGTACCTTTCAGTAGGAAGAACCCCTGGACCCTGGCCGCATCGACAGCGTCCGCATGCCCCGATGTCAAGGCCGCCGAAGCGCTGAGGAGTCGGCCGGGACCGAGCGGCGCGGCTCACAGAGCGACAATGCCCTCACGAATCGCATACTTGGTCAGATCCGCCACCGTGCGCAGCGACAGCTTGCGCATCAGATTGCGCCGGTGGACTTCCACGGTGGCGACCGACACCTGCAGCTGGGCCGCAATGGCGGGGGAACGTACCCCCTCGGCAATCAGGCGCAGCACCTCGCGCTCGCGGCGCGTCGGAGTAGGGGTCTCACGATGAGCGGCGGCGTCGCGCATCTCGGTGGCCAGTGTACCGGCGATGTCCGGGGAGAAGTAACCCTGACCACCGGCCACCGCGCGAATTGCGCGCACCAGTTCGGTACCCGCGGCCGACTTGGTGACATAGGCCGCGGCGCCGGCGCGCAGCATGGCCGTGACAAAGCGCTTGTCTGAAAACGCCGAGAGCGCGACGACCTTGGCCTGGCTGCCAAGCTCCCGCAGTCGCGTCGCTACCTCGATACCGTTCTGATCCGGCAGGCCGATATCCAGCACGACGACGTCCGGCACGACCGAGCGGGCCTGCTCGAGCGCTTCGCGCGCGTCGCCGGCTTCGGCCGCGACCTCGATGTCGGGGACCTTGGTCAGCACATCGCGCAGCGCCTCGCGCACCATGCGATGATCTTCGACGAGCAGCACTTTGATCTTCACCGGCCCAGCTCCCTGTCTGGTGGATCTTCCGCGGCAAGTGGCGCGCTCAGCTGCACCACTGTACCGGAGCCCGGCGTGGTGCGCACTTCGGCCGTACCCCCGATCAGGGAGAGCCGCTCGCGCAGCATCATCTGGCCCAGTCCCCGCTTGGGCCTGGCCGCGATAAGCCGCGTGTCGTAGCCGATGCCATGGTCTGAGACCCGTACCAGAAACTTGTGGTCCCGCAGCCGGCACTCGACCTGGGCCGAATCGGTCTGGGCGTGCTTGGCCACGTTGATCAGCAGCTCACGCACCGCGCGGTACAGTATCGCGCGCACCTCATGCGAAAGTGGCTTGGGCCGGCCATCATCGGTTACGTGCACTTTCAGAGCAAAGATGCGCCCGATCTCCTCGCCGAGCCATTCAAGTGCCGGAACCAGGCCGAGCTCGTGCAGCATCGCCGGGGCCAGTTGGGTGGCGAGCGAGCGGGTCGATTCCGAGGCCCGATCGATCAGCGAACCGACCTGGTCGGCGGTTGCGCGCACCTGCTCCTGCGGATCGTTGCACAAGGCCGTCAGCCGGATGCGGGCTGCCGCCAGGGTCTGTCCCAGATCATCATGCAGGTCGCGCGCGAT
>Ga0181537_10002028_pt1 | contig 18153 bp, 16 predicted proteins | sample PEATcosm2014_Bin_39_FD_119765 | JGI IMG/M metagenome (GOLD analysis project Ga0181537, IMG submission 119765) | Peatland microbial communities from MTU Mesocosm Facility, Houghton, MI, USA - PEATcosm2014_Bin23_10_metaG | ecosystem: Environmental > Terrestrial > Soil > Wetlands > Peat | place... | reverse complement strand
CACCGACCAATGCTGCACTCGTGAATAAAGTCCTTGCCAACTCGGAGCCGTCCACACATGGCCCTTAGCGGACACCCCAACCTTCCGTCTGCGTGTACGCTATTGGGAGTAAAGCGGACATCCTAATCTAACCGCGCCGCGATAGCTAATGACCCGGAACGGAACTCAGATCCTACTCTCCCATTTTTGTTTTTCGCTGACGCCAGAATGTGACGCGCTTCATACCGAAGAGCCTTTGAAAGACCGTGCCTCCGGTCTGACCAAGGATAACGAAATAGGCGACGATCAATGCAAACGCCGCGAGATTTTTATGAGCAGGGAATGCTTTTTTATTTCACCCTCCCCTGGAGGGGGGAGGTATTTATTTGTCACTCAAATCCGAAGAACTTACAGAACTCGGCAAGCTCGGCGCGCGGGGCGCGGAAATCGTTGGCGGGGTGCGTGTGATCGCCGTAGCCGATGGCGACCGCGCAGAACAGCATTTGCTCCGGCGGCATGCCGACAAACGGGCGAACGACTTCGTGCATGCGCGCCCAGGATTCCTGCGCGCAGGTATCGAGCCCACAGCCGCGAGCGAGAAACATCAGCGCATGGATATAGCCGCCGAGGTCGGCCCATTGGCCGGGGCCCAATTTGCGCTCGATGCCGATGAACAGCGCGACCGGCGCGTTGAAGAATTCGAGATTGCGGTTGTATTGCGCCTGCCGCGCCGTAGCGTCGCCGCGGTCGATGCCGAGCGCGCCGTAGAGCTGCACGCCGTGATAGTCGCGGCGGCCCTTGTACGGCTCCCACATCGGATCGGGATAGATCGGATATTCGGATTCGATATGGCGCGCGTCGCGGCCGGCAATGTAGGCCGCGGTCCTGCGCTTGAGCTCGGCGAGCGGCGCGCCGGTGAGCGCATAGACATGCCACGGCTGCAAATTGCCGCCGGATGCCGCGCGCTGCGACCGCACGATCAGGTCGCGCACGATTTTCGGATCGACCGGCTTGTCGAGAAACCAGCGGCACGAAATGCGGGAATCGACGGCTTCAAAAACATCCATGGGGCGACCTTTGGCGGCGACCTTCGGCGACGGGCATGCAGAGCGAACAATTTTCCGGGGAGAGGTCATATACTATCGGCGGTTAAAGGCGAATTCCGCCTGGCGGGTGCTGAACCGGCCTCGCGTCCCTATCGACTAAAGGCAAACAGCGGGCGACACGTTATGTTTTGCATCCGATCGAATTTGAGCCTCGCGATTGTCGCGGTGCTGCTGACCGCGGCGGCGCTGCATGGCGGGGCCGCCGAGGCGGCTGGCGCCATCGCGGTCGGGGAGACCGGCAACCTCGCCCGCGACGGTTACGCGTTCGGGGCGGATTACGACAATATTCATCCCGAAGCGGCGACCGACCTTGCGCTCGCCTCGTGCCGCGCCAGAACGGTGCCGGCAAAGGCGAGTTGCGCACTGGTCAAGACGTTCAACGACCAATGTTTCGCCTTCGCGATGGATTCCAAGATCGCGCTCCGTGGCGCCGAGTGGGCTCTGGCGCTCACGCGCGAGGCGGCCACGTCTCAAGCGTTGAGCCAATGCCGGGCCTCGGCGGGCCGGCAATGTTTCATCGCCTTGAGCGGCTGCGACGGTCAGGCGAATTTTTTCGCGGCGCCGGCCGATGCGGCAGGCTTCCGCGACCGCGGGCTGGCTTACGTCATGAGCTACAAAGCGCAACCCGCGATCGACGATTTCACGCAAGCGATCAAGCTCGCGCCGAAAGATCCGGCGTCTTATGTCTATCGCGGCGAAATCTACAAGCTGACGGACGAACCCGACCGCGCGCTCGCCGATTTCAACGCGGCGATCGCCGCCGACCCGGACTATGCCAGCGCCTATGTCAATCGCGCCGCCGTCTATATGAGCAAGAAACAATTCGATCTCGCCGTTGCCGATTACAACAAGGCGATCGCATTGCAGCCGCAGATGGCGATCGCCTATGTCAATCTCGGCATCATTCACAAGGCGCGAGGCGACATCGACGGCGCCATTGCCGACGCGTCGAGCGCGCTGCGCGCCGATCCCAACAGCATGCCGGCTTATGTACTTCGCGCCGTGATGTATGCCCGGAAAGGCAATTATGACGCGGCGCTTGCCGACTATAATGCGGTGCTGGCGCTGTCTCCCAAGGATGCCGGCATGCTCTATGCACGCGGCATGGCGAAGCTGCGGCTCGGCGATCTGAGCGGCGGCAATGCCGATATCGCGGCGGCGCTCGCCGTCCGCCCCGAAGCCGCCGAGGACTACGTCAAGGCGACGACGCAGTGAGATCGCGCCTCTGTGCGCATGGCTGCACCGCTCGCGGTCCGGTTGATCTTTGCTGCGCCGGTGACGTATCAACAAGACCATAAAAACAAACGTCATGGGGAGGACTAAGATGGGCGCCGATCAGATCACCGTTGCGGCGCGGCTCGACCGCCTGCCGCCGTCGCGCCACACCCGATGGCTGGTGACGCTGATTTCGCTCGGCGGCTGGTTCGAATTTTATGATTTGTTCTTCACCGCCTATGTCGCGCTCGGCCTGTTCAAGGGCGGGCTGTTCACGCCGACCACGCTGGGCCTGTTCGACCTGCACGGTTTCGCGAGCTTCGTCGCATCGCTGTTCCTCGGCCTCTTCGTCGGCACGCTGGTTTTTTCCTGGCTGTCCGACCGCTTCGGCCGCCGCTCGATCTTAACCTTCGCGCTGCTGTGGTATTCGATCGGCGCCTTCATCATGGCGTTCCAGAATACGCCGGAGACCATCGACCTGTGGCGATTCATCGCCAGCGTCGGGCTCGGCGTCGAACTGGTCAATGTCGATACTTACGTTTCCGAACTGGCGCCGAAGGAGCAGCGCGGGCCCGCCTTCGCCTATAACCAGTTCATCATGTTCACCGCCGTGCCGGTGGTCGCGTTTCTCGCCTGGCAACTGGTGCCGCAGCAGATCTTCAGGCTCGACGGCTGGCGCTGGGTCGTCATCATCGGCTCGGTCGGCGCCTTTGTGATCTGGTGGATCCGCAGAAGTTTGCCGGAGTCGCCGCGCTGGCTCGAACAGCACGGCCGCACCGCCGAAGCCGAGGCCATCGTCGGCGAGCTTGAAAATAAAATCCGCGCCGACGGCGTCGAACTGCCGCCGCCGCAGCCGTTGGCCGGCGAAGCCGAGCGCAAGACCGGCGCCTGGGCGGAAATGTGGAACGCGACCTACCGCGGCCGCACCGTCATGCTGATCATCTACAATCTGTTCCAGACCGTCGGCTATTACGGCTTTTCCAGCTGGGTGCCGACGCTCCTGATCTCGCAGGGCATCGGGGTGACGAAGTCGCTCGTTTACACCTTCATCATCGCGGTGGCGGCGCCGATCGGCCCGCTGGTCGGCATGGTTTTCGCCGACCGCTTCGAGCGCAAATGGCAGATCGCCTGGGCCGCCGCCGGCATCGCGGCGTTCGGGCTCCTGTTCGCGCAGCAGACCACGGCCGTCGGCGTTATCGTGTGCGGGCTCCTCATCACGCTCGCCAATAACTGGATGTCGGTCTCATTCCACGCCTATCAGGCCGAGCTCTATCCGACCCGCATCCGCGCCCAGGCCGTCGGCTTCGTCTATTCGTGGAGCCGGTTCTCCGCGATTTTCTCCGGCTTCATCATCGCTTTCTTTCTCGGCAATTACGGCACGCTTGGCGTGTTCGCGTTCATCGCCGGCGCCATGGCCGTGGTGTTCGTCGTCATCGGCGGCTTCGGGCCCGCAGTGACCAAGCGCCGCCTCGAAGCAATTGCGGCCTGACGGCTGCGGGAGGCTCCCATGCGCGCGCATGCGGCGGTGCTTCCAAGATTTGTTGCGGCGCACCCCTGGTGCCTTGCTGCGAGCGGCAAACGGGTCATAAGTAGCGCCCACGAATCGCCGCGATCCGTCGCGGAAAAGAAAACAAATATGCCGGGAGAAACGTTCATGGACATGTCGCTGAAGCGACAGGCCGCGGCCGACACATCCGCGCTGGAAAGCTCATCGAATGAGCTGATCAAGCTGATCTGCAAATTGCGGTGGATCGGCATGGACGACGAGGCGCAACGGTTGTCGCAGGAACTGACGCGGCGCAGCACCGCGGCTGACGACAGCGTGGTCGCAAATTCGGCCGAAACCGACTAGACGCCGCGCATTCAATACGCCGTCTTGGCGATCTCGCCCGAGCCGGCAACGTACCAGCGCTCGCTGATGAACGGCTTGCCGGCAAGGCGATCGGCAAGCCAGTCGGCGACCAGGATCGGCGGAAACGGCCCGAGGTTGGCCGCCGGCACATTGCCGACCGAATGTCGCGACTCCTGATAGATCACCATCTGCTTCGGGCCCTTGAGCGCCGCGATCAGATCCTCGGAGTGTTTGACCGGGCTGAGCTCATCGGCTTCGCCGGCGACACAGAGAAAGGGCACGCTGATTTTGTCGGCGTGACCTTCCCAGGTGATGGTCTGGCGAAATTTGTCAAACTCGGCTTCGTCGGTGATGCCCGACATGTACATGAAGCGCTTCTTGAAGGTCGGCGACGCCTCCTCGAAAATCGTGCGGCAGCCGGGCTCGTGACATACCGACATCACCGCGCAAGCTTTGATTCGCGGCTCGTGAGCGGTGAGCACCGTGCCGAACAGCGTGCCGAAACTCGTCCCGGAGACGCCGATGCGCGTTGCATCGAGTTCCGGCCGCGCCGCGATCCAGTCGACGATCGCCTTTCCCGCGGCCATCCAGTTTTCCATGCTGAAGTTGAGCCCGATCATCGGCGCTTCGTATTGGCCGGGCCCGTCGATCGCCAGCACCGCCATGCCGCGATTGAGGAAGCGGTCGCCGTAGAGCGCGACCTGGATTTCCTTGTAGCTGTCCATGCCGGGCACCGCGATGATGATCGGCACGCGCCCGCTCGTATAGCTCGGCGGCAGATGCAGCCAGGCCGGAATTGCCTTGCCCTGAAACGGCACCCACACCGCTTCGACATGGTGATCCGACAACGCGGCGTATTTGGCGTAACACTCGCGCCTCTTGTTGTTATAGGCGATGTTGGTTTCGTCGTTCTCATCATAGGGCCATTGCGCCGCGCCCCAATGCACCGCCGCCATGAAGAAATTGTCGCGCGCGGTGACCTTGCGGTCGGCGGCAGCCGCGGCATTGGCCTTGGCTTCGCGGCGGCGCGCCACGGCGGCGAAGGCCGGACCGATATCGGCCATCTTCTTCACCCGCTCGCGGATGCCGGCAAAATCGGCATTGGCCTCAATGCCGCACGGCGCGTGGATATAGAGCGAGCGCGGCTGGTCCCAGTCGATGCCGTTGGCGCGGATGATATTGTCGATCAGCCAGCGCTGCGCGTCGAAACGGGCCACTTGCGGCGCGCCACGATGATCGAGAATGGGCGGAAATCCTTGCTGCGGGCGGTTCATGTTGGGCTCCTCATTTTGGGCAGCCTTGGGCGTGCGACATTATCGGCGCGCCAGGAGCCGTATTGTCAACGCGGTTTGCCTGCACTCGCCGCAAGCTGCGTGATCGCCCTGCGGTCGGCCTTGCCGCTCGATCCACTCGGCAGCGCGTCGCGGACATAAAAGACGTCCGGCACCTTGAACCTTTCGGTGCGCGCAACGAGCCAGTCGCGCAACACTGCCGTGTCGATGCGGGCGCCGGCGCGCGGAACAATGACGGCGTGAACCACTTCGCCGAGCCGTTCGTCCGGCACACCGGCGCAGAGCGCCGCGGCGATGTCGGGATGCTCGGCCAAAAGATTGTCAATCTCAAGCGGTGCGATCTTGGTGCCGCCGCGCGAGATAATATCCTTGGCGCGGCCGATCAGTTCCACATAACCGCCATCGGTCATTCGCGCCAGATCGCCGGTACAAAAATAATCGCCGTCGAATGACGTGGCCGTGAGTTCCGGGTTGTCGAGATAGCCGAACATGCCGAATGGTGTGCGGATTTGCAGTTCGCCGGTTTCGCCCGGCGCCACCGTGCGGCCGTCGCGTTGCAGCCGGAATTCGACGCGATCGGTCGGACGCCCGATTGTGCCAAAGCCTTGCGGCTGATCGGCGGGCGCAAGGCAGAAATCGCACGAGCCGGTTTCGGTCAGGCCATAGAGATCGTGAATCGTCACCCGCGCGAACTGCAGAAGAGCGCGCGCCAGCGCAGCCGGCAGCACCTCGCCGCCGGTGAGGATCGCACGCAGTTTTGGCGCGGAGATCCCCTGGTAGCCGAGCAAAGTGCGAAACATCGAGGGCACGCCGCCGAGCACGGTCGCTTCACCGAGCCCCCGCGTCATCGCCTCGCTGGTGAACTTCGGCACCAGCACGAGCCTAGCGCCCTTCCTCAGCGCCAGTAGGCTCACCCAAAGCCCGAAGATGAAAGTGAGCTGCAGCGGCAGGAGCACAATGTCGTCGGATCGGATCTTCAGAAGTGGATCGAGCACAGCGAGCTTGTCGGCTAGACGCTGATGGCCGATGACGACGCCTTTGGGTTCGCCAGTGCTGCCGGACGTGAAAATGACAAGCGCCGCGTCATGCAACAGCGGACCATCCGGCGGCGGCGATGGGGCGATGGCATCGAGCCGTCCGCCATCGATTGATAATCGCGCGCGGGAGACGCGGCGTACGCGGTCGACGGTCGATGCGGCGGCGGTCACGTGAATAGGCACCGCGACCGCACCGGCCTGCCATATGCCGAGCAATGAGCCGAGATCGGATGGCCGATTACCGATGACGACGTGCACCGGCTCGTTCGGCACAATGCCCTGCGAAGCGAGAGCGTGCCTTATCTTTTCAGCTAATGTCAGCAGGCAATCGGATGCTTCACGCTCGCCGGTTACGCTCTCACTGCCTTGGACACGCGACATCAAAGCACCGCGCAGAAGCTTGGCGAGCGCGCCGCTTTCCGCCCCGCTCATGCGATGCGGCCCGGAAACCGCGCGTCACGCCAGGCCAGCGCCGCTTTGAGCCCGTCGCGACGGGCAATCTCCATGAATTGAATCTTGTCGGGCGAGCCGGCGCCTTCGATGGCAAGATCGATGGCCAGCGCCTCTTCGAGCGCGGTGAGCATATTCTGCGCCTCGAAGGCGCGATTGATCGCACGCTTGGTTTCTTTCACCAGATTGGGATCGATTGCCGCAATGTGGTTGGCGATTGCGAGCCCGGTTGCGTCCAGTTCGTCGACGCTCACGACGCGGTTGACCATGCCGATCTCGCGCGCGCGGGCCGCCGGCACGCGGTCTTCGCCAAGCAGGATGATCTCCTTGGCGATCTTGGGCCCGGCGATCCACGGCAGCAGCAGCGCCACGATACCAGCGCCGAATTTCAGCTCCGGCTCCCCGAAGAACGCATCGTCGGCGGCGATGGTGATATCGCAGGCGAGCGCCAGCTCGCAGGCGCCGGCGAGACACGGCCCGCGCACCGTCGCAATCGTCGGCAGCGGAAAATGCCAAAACCGCATGATGGTATCGAAATCGTGGCGCAGGATGGGGCGCCATTGCTCGACGCCTTTGGGCTGGCGCTCCATCTGCTCTTTGAGATCGAAGCCGGAGGAGAATGCCGCGCCCGCGCCGCGCACGATCAGGGCGCGCAAGCGCGCGTCGCGCTCGATCTCATCCAGCGCGGTGCCGATCTCGCCGAGCATGACGGCATTGAGCGCGTTGGCGCGTTCGGGACGGTTGAGCGTGAGCCGCGCTACCGCACCGATCGTCTCCACAGCGATCGTCGTGAAACGCCCAGCCATGCGATCCGTGCCCGCGAAGTGCCCATGGCACTCTACATTCCTTGTGCGGGCGTGGAAATGTTGCGCCGGTCGCACGCGTTGACTTTCCGGCGGGTTCTCCAAATACTAGCATTTCAGACGCTATAAACCCGGCCATAGAACCGGAACTCCAGGGAGGAATGCGTTATGGCGACCTCACGCAGATCGCTGTTGAAGAATACTGCCGCGGCTACTGTCGCATTGAGCTTCGGCACCCGTTTCGCCCGCGCCGATGCCGAAACCGTGCGCATCGGCGTCATTTACGACCTGTCCGGCCCGTTTGCCGCCGGCGGTTCGGCCGCCTGTGCGGTCGGCGCCCAGATCGCGATCGATCTGGTCAATGAGCGCGGCGGCGTCGGCGGCAAATATAAAGTCGTACCGATCAATGCGGATTCGCAAAGCAAGGCCGATGTCGCAATCAACGAGGTCGAGCGTTTGATCGACCAGGAGAAGGTCGACATCGTCAATGGCGTCTACTCCAGCGCGCACGCCGTGCCGCTCTCCGCCAAGATGGAAGAGCAGAAGAAGATCCTCTGGATCACGACCGCCGTCGCTACGGCGGTGTTCAAGAACAAGAACCTGCACTACGTGTTCCGCGCGCAAATTCATTCCGAGCAATACGGCCAAGCCTTCGCGCAGTTCATCGCGGGAAATGCCAAGACCAAGCTCGGTACCGACCCCGCGAACGTGAAAGTTGCGATCATCCACGAAGACGGGCCATACGGTACCGGCGTCGCCGACGCCAGTGAGCGGTTCGGCAAAGAACAGGGCCTGCAAATCGTCATGAAGGAAGGCTATTCGGCGGCGGCGCCGGATCTTTCCTCGCTGGTCACGCAGCTCAAGCGCGCGGCGCCGGACGTCATTTCGCATGCCGGCTACAATCCCGATATCACGCTGTTCCTGCGGCAATCACGCGATAACGGCCTGCGGTTCAAGATGCTGGTCGGCGACGGTGCGGGCTACAGCCAGCTCGACAAATTGCGCACGACCTTCGGCACCGACATCGACAATTTCTGCAACATCGATCCGGTTCCGGCGCAACTGCTCAATCCCGCGACGCTCGCACCCGGTCTGGGCGACCTGATCAAGATCATGGTCGAACGTTACAAGGCCAAGACCAATGCGACAGAGGTGCCCCCGCATTGCTCCATGGGCTTCAATCAGACCTGGGTGCTGCTCAACAACGTGCTGCCAGTGGCCAAGGAAAAATACGGCGGCTTCGATCCGGAGGCCGTGCGCAAGGCCGCGCTCGACGTCGATATCCCGCCGGGCGGCACGATCCAGGGCTATGGCGTCAAATTCTATCCGCCCGGAACCGAACTCTCCGGGCAGAACGAACGTTCGACGCCGGTCGTCATGCAGAATGCCGGTCAGCACATTTCCGTGGTCTGGCCGGACAATATCCGGACCCAGGATCCGGTGCTGCCGCTGCCGTCTTCGTCCGTCTACGCCATGCGCTGAAAATGCTCGCTGTCGACGGGCTGACCAAGCGCTTCGGAGGATTCCTGGCGGTCAATCAGGTTTCCTTCGAAGCGCGCCAAGGCGAAATCCTTGGCCTGATCGGCCCGAACGGCTCAGGCAAAAGCACGACATTCAATCTGATCTCCGGCAATCAGCGCCTCACCAGAGGCTCGATCCGTTTCGAGGGCAAGGAAATCGGCGGCCTACCGGCGCATGTCATTTGCCGGCAGGGTATCGCCCGCACCTTCCAGATTCCGCGGCCGTTCCGCCGGCTGTCGCTCCTCGAAAACGTGACGCTCGCCGCCTATTACGGCGAGTCCGGTGGCCTGTTGCAGGCCGAGGCGCAACACCGCGCCGAGGAGGCCCTCGGGCTGGTCGGGCTGCCGACTGACGCTGCGGCGCGAACCGACGGCCTTGGCGCTGCGGCGCTGAAAAAGCTCGAACTGGCCCGCGCGCTCGCCACGCGGCCGCGGCTTCTGCTCGCCGACGAAAGTCTCGGCGGACTTGATTCCACCGAAATGGAACACGCCGCGAGCCTTCTCGAAAGCATCCGCACTCGCATGGGCATCACCATCATCTGGGTCGAGCACATCATGGGCGTGCTGATGCGCATCGTCGACCGTGTCGTCGTGCTCGACCACGGCGAAAAAATCTTCGACGGCGCGCCGGAAAGGGCCGCGGTCGATCCGCGCGTGACTGAGGTCTATCTCGGCAAGGGGCGGACATAAAGCAATGCTGTCCCTTGCCGCCGTTTCCGCCGGCTATGGCTCGATGCGCGCGCTGTTCGACGTTTCGCTCGAGGTACCGGCGGGCGAGGCGGTCGGCGTGATCGGTCCGAACGGCGCCGGCAAGACCACGCTGATGCGCGTTATTTCCGGGCTCATTCCGTTGCGCGGCGGCGCAATCACGCTCGAAGGTCGCTCGGTCGGTGGCCTTGCCGCACATCGCATGGTCGAACAAGGCATCGCCCATGTGCCGGAGAACCGGCGGCTGTTTCCGCGCCTGACCGTTGAGGACAATCTTCGCATCGGCGCCTTCATTCCGCAGGCGCGCGCCTATTTCGCCGAACAGCTCGACCGCATCTACGCCCTGTTTCCGCGGCTGAAGGAACGGCGCGACCAGCCTGCCGGCACGCTGTCCGGCGGCGAGCAGCAGATGTGCGCGATCGGCCGCGCGCTGATGTCGCGCCCCAAGCTTCTCTTGATGGACGAGCCGTCGGCCGGGCTGGCGCCGCTCGTCGTCGCGCAGGTGTTCGAGTTCGTCCATCGCATCCGGGCCGAAGGGCTGACTGTCCTTATCGTCGAGCAGAACGTGCAACAGGTGCTCGACGTGGTCGATCGCGCCTATCTGCTCGAGGTCGGCTGCATCAAGCTTTCCGGCACGGCGGCCGAGCTCAAGGGCAACGACTTCATCCGCAAAAGTTATATGGGCTTGTAGCGGCGATGGACATTTATCTCCTCGAAGCGATCGTCAACGGCATCCTGCTCGGCGGCGTGCTGGCGCTGCTGGCGCTCGGGCTCAATCTGATCTTCGGCGTGATCGACGTGGTGTGGATCGCTTATGCCGACATCGTCATGTGCGGCATGTATGTGGTCTATTGGCTGCATGACTTCGGCTGGCCGCTGCCGCTCGCCTGCGCCGCCACCATCGTCGCGCTCGCCGCGTTCGGCGCGCTGATTCATCTTCTGATCATCGAGCCGATCCTCGGTTCGGCGCCGATCAACCAGCTACTCGCCACCGGCGGGCTGCTGTTTTTCCTACAAAGCTTCGCGACGCTTTTGTTCGGCACCGACTTTCTCAATATCGGCGTCCGCCTGCCGATCATCGAGTTCGGCGGCATCTATATCAGCTTCGCACGGCTCCTTGCCTTCGCGCTGGCGCTTGTCGGCGCGGTTGCGCTTTATTTCTTTCTGCGCCGCACCTTCATCGGCACCGCGATCCGGGCCATCGCCCAAGACCGCGACATTATCGGGCTTATGGGCGTCGACCAGCGCCGCATTTACATCATTACTTCGATGATCGGCGGCGCGCTGGCCGGGCTCGCGGCGTGCCTCCTCGTGTTGCAGTACGACGTGCATCCTTTCATCGGCAATACGTTTGGGCCGCTGATCTTCATGATCTGCGTGCTCGGCGGGCTCGGCGACATGATCGGCGGTTTCATCGCCGCTTTCGTCATCAGCCAGATCATCTCCATCGGCGGCTATTATTCCAATACCGAGCTGTCCTACGTGCTGGCGTTCACTTTCTTCATTGTGCTGATGTTTGTGCGGCCGCGGGGGATCTTTGCCCGATGAGCGCGCGCAACATTCTCCTTGCCGGCGGCCCCGCCATCCTCCTCATTCTGTCGTTCCTCGCCCCGCCCTATTTCATGCATCTGCTGATCCAGATCCTGCTGTGGGGCTTCATTTACACCGCATGGGCAATGATGGGCCGCTTTGGCTTCGTCTCGCTCGGCCACGGCGCCTTTATGGGCGTCGGCGCTTACGTCCCGGCATTGCTGTGGAACTACTACGGCGTCACGCCATGGCTCGGCATTCCGCTTGGTGTTGCGCTGTCTGCGCTGCTTGCGCTTGTCATCGGCTATCCCTGTTTCCGCCTACGCGTCGTCGGCCACTATTTCGCGCTGGTGACGCTGGCGCTGAGCCAAGTTGTCCTCCTGTCGATCGTGGCAGCGCGCGATATCACCGGCGGATCGCTCGGCCTGTCGCAACGCGCGGTCGGCTTCTCCTGGTACGCACTGCAATTCCCGGACAAGCGCTATTTCTACGCGATCTCGCTGCTCCTCTGGCTCGGCGGCCTTGCGGTGTGGCGCTGGATGAACCGCGGCATCGGCCGCGAGGTGCTCGACGCTCTGGCTGAAGACGAAGAGGCCGCGGCGTCGATCGGCATCGACGTGATGCGCGAGAAGCTTCGCGTCACCGTGATCAGCGCGGCGCTGACCGCGCTTGGCGGCGCGATCTTCGGGCAGTATCTGATGTATCTCAATCCCGAAACCGTCTCCGGCATCGCCGTCTCGCTGCAAATAGTCTTCGCCGCCATCGTCGGCGGCATGTATTCCATGCTCGGCCCGACCGTTGGCGCACTGCTGACGATCTCGCTCAATGAAGGCTTGCGGGTCGCCTTCGCCACCAATTTCATCGGCGCCGCCAATACCATCTACGGCATTCTGCTAATGCTCTGCATCATCTTCATGCCGCGCGGAATTGTCGGACTGCTCGGACCCATGACGGCAGGCACGAGCATCCGTCCCGCACGCAAGCCCGACGAAAAGCTTGCAGCCTGACCTCGTCGCGGGGAGTATGAGGCATGAAGCTCGCCGTGCCGGACATGATCTCAAACTCCTATTTTCCGGCCGAGGCTGCGGTCGAGCTCGGCTTCTTCAAGGCCGAAGGGCTCGATGTTTCGCTCGAACTGATTTTTCCGGTCGACAAGGCCTATGCGGCGCTGCGCGACGGCGCGGTCGATTTTGTCGGCGGCTCGGCGCATTCGGCGCTGGCAGCCTTTCCCGGTTTTCGCGGCGTCAAACTGATCTGTGCGCAGGCGCAAGGCATGTACTGGTTTCTGGTTATGCACGCCGATTTCAAGGCAAAGCGTGGCGACGCTTCGGTGGTCAAGGGTCGCAGTATCGGCGCCGCACCATGGGTCGACAAAGGCTTGCGTGGGTTGCTCGCCGCTGCCGGCATCGATCTGGTGCGTGACAACGTGAAGATTGCACCGGTGCCGGGCTCGCTCGATGCCGGAGTGAATTTCGGCGTCACCGCGGCAAAAGCGCTCGAGGAACGCAAGATCGACGGCTTTTGGGCCAACGGCATGGGTGCCGAAGTCGCGGTGCGCCGCGGCATTGGTACCATCGTGCTTGACGTGCGCCGCGGCGACGGTCCGAAACAGTGTTTCCATTATACTGCGGCGACGATCGCGACGACCGATGCACTGATCGCGCGTGCGCCGGGGCAGGCCGCCGCCGCCGTACGCGCCATCGCCAAGACGCAAGCCGCGCTCAAGGCCGACGTGACGCGCGCCGCCGAGGTCGGCAAGAGATTATTCCCACCGTCGGAGGCCGCGCTGATCACGGATCTGATCCGCCGCGACCTGCCCTATTACGACGCCACGCTGCCACGTGAATTCATTTCCGGCATGGCGGATTTTGCGCGCGGGCAAAACATTCTTGACGGCGACCTCGCTTACGAGCAGGCCGTCGCCACGCAGTTTGCGCCGCTATGGAAGGACTGAATTAGAAACCGCCGGCGTTGAATTGCAGCCGCTGGGTCACGTCGTAAGGCTGTTTGGCGATCGGATAGGCGTAATCGACCCGGATCGGCCCGAACATCGAATCCCAGATCAGGCTGCCGCCGACCGAGGCACGTAGCGCCCGCGAATTGGCGATCTGCTGCGATGGGGTTGCCGCCGCAAAACTCGACACCGACGATGCATTGTTGGCCCACAGGCTGCCGACGTCGGAGAACAGCGCGAATTTCAGTTGCGCGTCGGGCGTGACAAACGGCACCGGTGATTGCAGCTCCGCCGTGGTGGTCCAGTAGACGTTGCCGCCGAGATTGTCCTGCGTCGTGCCAGGTGTAATGTCGCGCGGCCCAAAACCATTGGGCGCGAAGCCGCGCACAAGCTGCGGGCCGCCGAAGAAGCCGTTGAGCAGCGGCAATTGCTGGCCGCCCCACGGCGTCACGTAACCGGTTTGCGCACGCACCATGCCGACCACGTCGCCGACGATCGGATGATAAAACCGGACGTCCGAGGTGGTCTTGGCGAAATCGGCGGCGCCGCCCACACCGGCGAACTCATTGTTGGTCTGCGCCCGGATGCCGGTCGTCGGATCCTTGGGATTGTCGAGCGTCGAATAAGTGAGGCCGGTGCCGACCGACGACACCCAATAGGGGCCGGCCTGCGCCGCCTGCTGGATTGGCACCGATGCGGTGCCGAACGACGGATCGAGCGAGAGGCCCTGATTGTAGAGCGAATAGTTCCAGCTCATGCCGAGATTGTCGGTGAGCGGCGTGGAGACATTCAAGCGCCCGCCGTAATAGCTGGTGTTGAAAGCCTGATTGCTGTTGGCAAAGGTCTGCCGGCCGAACGCTTCGAGTCCCACCCCGACGTGCTGACCGAGAAACCACGGATCGGTAAAGCCGACGTCGAAGCCGCGGGCATATTGGCCGTAGGTCACCGAGGCTTTGGCGATGTCGCCGGTACCGAGAAAATTGGTGTCGCTGATCGAGACTTCGCCGAGCACGCCGTCGGTGGTCGAATAGCCGCCGGAAACGAAGAAGTTACCGGTTTGCTGTTCCTCGACCGCGACATCGACGACGATCCGGTCCGGCGCCGAGCCGGGCTCGGTTGTGATTTTCACCGACTTGAAATAGCCGAGCGCCTTGAGATGGCGTTCGCCGCGGTCGACCAGCGCCTGGTTATAGGGGTCGCCTTCGCCGAAATCGAATTCGCGGCGAATCACGATGTCGTTGGTCTTGGTATTGCCCTTGATGTCGATGCGCTCAACATAGAGCCGCCTGCCCTCACCGACCGTATAGACGAGATCGACCGTCCCGCCGCCGTCGGCACCTGCCGCAGAATGGCGCTCGATGCGCGGAGAGACGCTGGCGAAGGGCTCGCCGGTTCTGGCAAGCCCGATGGTCATATCCTCCACGGTCTTGCTCACTGCGTCGGCGTTGAACACGTCGCCCGACAGGGTATGCACCGATCCGCGCAGCACCGCCGGATCGGCGCCCGGCAGGTTCGACTGGATGTCGACCTTGCCGAACCGGTAGAGCGGGCCCTCGTCGATCTTGTAGGTCAGCACCACGCCCTTCTGCGTCTCATCGTAATTCGCCGAAGCAGACACCCGCACATCGGGATAGCCGTGGGCCATGTAGAATTTGCGCAACAGATCGCGGTCGTTCTCGATGCGGTCGGAATCGTAGATGTCGTTGTCGAGAGCGAAGCTCAGCAGATTGGTCACTCCGGTCTGGACGACGGCCTTGAGTTTGGTCGCCGAAAACGCCGTATTGCCGGCGAAGGCGATCTGCCGGACGCCGAGTTTCTCGTTTTCCTTGATTTCGAAGACCAGATTGACGCGCGAGCTGTCGGCGGTTTTGAGCTGGATCGTCTTCGGCACGATGTGCACGTCGTAATAACCGTGCTGACGATAGACATCCATCATGCGCACGACGTCGCTTTGCACGGCTTCGCGCGACAGCGGGCCGTTGTCCTTCGACTGCACCACCTTTTTCAGGTCCGCGTCCTTAACCTTGCGATTGCCTTCGAAGGCGACGACGCCGATGGTTGGATTTTCGACAACCATGACCAGGATGCGGTCGCCGTCGCGGGCGATCTTGACGTCCTTGAACAGGCCGGTGGCGTAGAGACGCTTGAGCGCGGCGTTGACGGCTTCATCGTCGAAATGGCCGTTCGCGCCGGGATGAAAATACGAGCGGACCATATCGGCGCCAATGTGCCGATTGCCGTTAACCGTGATGTCGGAATCGGCCGGGCCTGCCGCGGCGCTGGCGCCCGCGGCAATCGCAATAAATCCCGCGAGGATAACGGCAATCCCCCGGCAACGCATGACGCGCGGCTCCCCACCTGCCGCTGATCTGACCCGATCGGCAGGGCGGGAGCATGGCGGATTGTGTCGAAATCCGAGGAATTTGTGGGTGAGACCGCCACAATAGTTTACGCGCGATCAAGCAGCCCCCGCCGGCACGCGGGCGGATCAAAGCGCGCTAGAGCGCGCGCGTGGTGTCGTCGAACAATTCCTCGACCGAATAGCGCCGCGGAATGATCTTCATTTCCAGCGCGTAGCTCGACATCAATTCGAGCGCCGGTTTTACCGCGGCAAAGCCGAACGGGATGGCGTCGATGGCGCCCGGCTTCGGCAAGCCCGCGGCCTTCTTGCTCTCCGATAGCATGCGGAAGACCTCGCGCACCGCGCCGGGATCGGACTTGGCAAGGCTGGTCTTGACCACGACCATGTGATTGACCGGCACGATGCCGTGCTTCTTGTACCATTCCTTTCCCGCCGTCTCGGGATCGGGGATGACGCTTTTGAGCCGCGGATCGTTCGGTATGTTGCCGCCGAAAATCGCGGCATCGAGCTCGCCGGCGAGCAGCATTTTCAGCATGTCCTTGCCTTCGGCGGCGCGTTCCACGCCCGGCGGATCGCGGTATTCCGGGAGGTGGGCGTCCTCGAACGTCACCCATTTCACCTTGGACAGATCGACGCCGTAATCTTTCCAGAGAATGCCGCGCAGCCACACGCCGGTGGTTTGCGAGAAGGCCCGCACCCCGACCCGACGGCCAGGCAGGTCGTCCGGCCTCACCGTGCCGCGCTCGGCATTGTAGAACATGGTGCCGTGCTGAAAGCGCCCCATCATGGTCGCAGGAATAAGCACCATCGGCTTGCCGTAAGCCTTGGCCTGCAAATAGGTGGCGATCGCCATTTCGCTGACGTCGAATTTTTCCTGCCGCACCATCTGCAGGAAGGCCTTGTTGATCGGCTCGACCTCGGTGAAACGGAACGTCACGCGGTCGGATTTGATGGCGCCCTTTTTCAGCGCCTGGGTGTGGGGATAGTTGCCCAAACACGCATCCAGCGTCTCGACTTTCTCGGCGGTCATGGTGCTCATAGCGGCATACCTCCCAACTTCACTGACATATTGTCTTGATCTTATGATCCGCCGCGGGGTTAAACCAGTCCTCGTGCGCCCACAGGAGAGCATGACCACCATGTCCGAAAATCAGCCGCGGGTTTCAGCCGCGGACCTTGCCGCTTTTACCGTTCGCGCGCTTATTGCGGCAGGCTTGCCGGCCGACAACGCCGAAACCGTCGCCGGGCTGATGGTCGATGCCGACCTGCGCGGCAGCGATACCCACGGGGTGATCCGGCTGCCGCTCTACATCCGCCGCATTCGCGCCGGCGGCATCAACGTCAAGCCGGATATCCGCGTGGTCAACGACCGACCGTCGGCGGCGCTGATCGACGGCGACAACGCCATGGGCCATCTGGTGATGAGCCGCGCCGCCAATCTTGCCATCGACAAGGCCAAGGCGACCGGCATCGGCTGGGTCGGCGCGCGCATGAGCAATCACGCCGGACCGGCCGCGCTCTATGCGACCATGCCGCTGCCGTACGACATGATCGGGCTCTATTTCGCCATGGGCAGCAACAATCACCTGCCGCCATGGGGCGGCAGCGAAAACCTCCTCGGCACGAGCCCGATGGCGGTCGCGGTCCCGGCAGGCGATGAACCGGCCATCGTGCTCGATATGTCACCGACAGTTGTCGCTTTCGGCAAAGTACGGCTCAAGGCGCAGCGCGGCGAGCCGATGCCGGTCGGCTGGATGATCGACCGCGACGGCAAGCCGCTGACCGATCCGAAGAAAGCCGACGAAGGCTATCTGCTGCCGATCGGCGAATACAAAGGCTACGGCCTGAGCCTCATCATCGGCATCCTCGCCGGCGCGCTCAACCGCGCCGCAATGGGCCGCGACGTGATCGATTTCGTCAAGGAAACCGGCAAGGCAACCAATACCGGGCAGGCCATCGCCGCCATCGCCATCGACACTTTCGTCCGGCCGGCCGAGTTCAAGCGCACCATCGACGGCTTTATCCGCGACATCCGCAACTCGTCGCGGCTACCGGGCGTCGAGCGCATCTGGCTCCCCGGCGAGCAAAGTCACGCCAAGCTTCTAGACCGCCGCGCCCATGGCATACCGATGCCGAAGGCGTTGCGCGAAAGCCTCGATAGCGTGGCGCGCGACCTCAATATCGGGCTGCTGGATTAGCGCCGTGGCCGCTTCCACTCCCGTCGGCGTCGTCGGCCTCGGTCTGATGGGCGAAGTCTATGTGCGCCGGCTGCTCGCGGCTGGCTTTACTGTGACCGGCTTCGACGTCGATGTGGCGAAGGTCGAACGGCTCATATCCGCCGGAAT
>Ga0181537_10002027_pt1 | contig 18155 bp, 17 predicted proteins | sample PEATcosm2014_Bin_39_FD_119765 | JGI IMG/M metagenome (GOLD analysis project Ga0181537, IMG submission 119765) | Peatland microbial communities from MTU Mesocosm Facility, Houghton, MI, USA - PEATcosm2014_Bin23_10_metaG | ecosystem: Environmental > Terrestrial > Soil > Wetlands > Peat | place... | reverse complement strand
GTGAAGATTCCGATGGAAGGTAAGTAGGCATGGCAAAGAGCGCGAATGCGGAAGTGCGGCACGACGCGGCGGTGCTGCTGCATCGCATATCGCAACTGGTGACGATGGCAGGCGATGCCGGGCCTCGTCGATCAAAGGCTATGCGCGAAATTGGCGTGATTGAAGACGCTGCGGTGCTGATTTGCGGTGGGCAGATTGTTGCCGTGGGGAAGACGCGCGAAGTGGTGCGGCATCCGTGGTTGAAGGAGCATCGCGCCGAGGTCGTCGAACTGGATTGCCGCGGCAAGGTAGTGCTGCCGGGGTTTGTGGATTCGCACACGCATCCGGTGTTTGTTGCTCCGCGGCTGATCGATTTTGAAAAGCGTGCGGCGGGTGCAGGATACGAGGAGATTGCGGCGGCAGGAGGCGGCATCCGCGCAAGCATTGACGGAGTGCGCAAAGCGACGGAGGCTGTGCTGGCCGGACACGTGTACTCGGCGTTGCGGCAGGCGCAATCGCAGGGAACTACGACGCTGGAGGCGAAGTCAGGGTATGGGCTGGACGCGGCTTCGGAGCTCAAGAGTTTAAAGGCGATTCGGCGCGCGGCCAGCGAATGGCAGGGAACGGTGGTGTCAACATTTCTCGGCGCCCATGTGCCTCCGCCGGAATTTGCGGAGCATCCGGAGAAGTATGTTGACCTGCTATGCGCGGAGGTGCTGCCGAAAGTTGCGCGGCAAAAGCTGGCGACGTACGTGGATGTATTCTGCGAGCGTGGCGCGTTTACATTGGCGCAGACGGAGCAGATTTTGCATGAGGCCGCGCGGCTTGGAGTGCGCTCACGCGTCCATGTGGGGCAGTTGACGAACACTCCGCTGGCGGCGGTGATTGCGCACAACCCTGTGTCTGTCGATCATCTTGACTGCCTGGAGAAAAGCGACATTGCAGCGCTGGCGGCGAGTAAAACGGTGGCCACGTTGCTGCCGGGAGCGAACTATTTCCTGGCAACGAAGAAGTATCCGCCGGCTCGCAAGCTGATTGATGCAGGCGCGGCGGTGGCGCTGGCGACGGACTACAATCCGGGAACGTCGCCGACGATCAGCATGCCGATGATGCTGTCACTGGCGTGCACACAGATGCGAATGAGCGTTGAGGAATCGCTGACGGCAGCGACAATCAACGGTGCTCACGCCCTGGAATTGGGTGAGCGGAAGGGAAGCGTCGAGGCTGGCAAGGACGCGGATCTCGCATTCTTCGAACTGGATGATTATCGCGAACTGGCGTATTGGTTCGGTGCGAATCACTGCGCTGCAGTGATGATGGCGGGGCGCTTCGCAGACTTGTTCTGAGCAGGCATCGCGGGCGAGATTATCCACAGTGCTGGTTTGCGAAGTGATACCCGGCTGCTATAATTAATTTCGTTCCAGCAAGCGATGTTTGATGCTGTAACTCCTTCCGTAAGCACTTCCTAGTGCATTCAGGATGGCCAGGTAGCTCAGTTGGTAGAGCAGCGGACTGAAAATCCGCGTGTCGGGGGTTCAACTCCCTCCCTGGCCACCATTACTTTCCCTATAAAATCATATGCTTAGGCCGTGGGCTTAGGATTTGCGGCTGCGGGCGATGGCTTCGCGGGCTTCCTTGTCGGCGGTGCGTCCGCGCTCGGTTTCACGTTTATCCCAGAGTTGCTTGCCCTTGGCTACGGCGACCTCTACTTTGACGCGACCGTTTTTGAAGTACATGCGCGTGGGGATGATGGTGAGTCCCTTTTGCTGGATGGCAGCGTGCAGTTTGAGGACCTGGGCGCTGTGGACTAGCAGCTTGCGGGTGCGGAGCGTATCGTGGTTGAACTGCGCACCGGGGGCATAGGCTCCGATGTGGGCGTTGAGGAGGAAGAGTTCTCCGTCTTTCACAAGGCCGTAGGAGTCCTTGAGGTTGGCCTGTCCGTTGCGGATGGATTTGACTTCGGTTCCGCGCAGGGCGATACCGGCTTCGTAGCGGTCGAGAAGGAAAAAATCGTGCGACGCGGCGCGATTTACGCAGGCGTCCCGTTCACCGCTGGCGACGGGATCTCGCTTGACGTTCTTCGGCTTGTTCGGTTGGGTCTGTTGGGTCTGGTTCCGTGCCATTGCTGGTATTCCTAGAGGGCGGTAAACGGTTGAAATTCAGGGCGGACTTGCGCGTTGTTGCGAATTCAGTATCGTAACACAGGGTGATCTTTGACGCGGGCGGGCGGGTACGGCTGCGGTGCTATAATCGGCCCGTTGACGAATCAGCTTCGACTGCTGCCGTGGGGACTTTCAGGGCCCAGCCCGCGGAGCAAATTATTCCTTTCTAAAGGACTGCGATGAAACGGTTTCAATGGATGTGCCTGATCCTGGTGATAGCCCTTGCAGCTACGCTTCCGGCAGGCGCCGAGAGCTCAAAATCGCTGTACTCCAAGGGAGCAAAGGCCGAGACAGCGCAGAATTACGAAGAAGCCTACAAGTATTTCAAGCAAGCCTACGATCAGCATCCGGAGATGACCGAGTACCGGTCGGCGTTTGAGCGCACGAAGTTTCTGGCGGCCTCGACGCATGTTCACAAGGGGCAACTGCTGCGCGATGCAGGCAAACTGGACGAGGCGCTGCATGAGTTCCAACTGGCGGTGATGATCGATTCGTCGAGCGGCATTGCACAGCAGGAGATCAAGCGAACGCAGCGCCTGATTGACAAGGCGCAGCAACCGGCAGTGCCGACTTCGCGAGCGCCGCAGGAAGGGCTCAGCGAAGCAGCACAGAATATGGCGGGGCCAATGGTACTGGCCCCGATTTCACAGACGCCACTAACGCTTAAGCTGGCTGAAGATTCAAAGACAATCTACGAGACGATTGGCAAGCTGGCAGGAGTCAACGTGCTGTTCGACCCGGACTATACATCGCGCCGGATCAAGGTGGAGTTGAACGGCGTCTCACTGGATCAGGCACTACGCATTGTGGCATTGCAATCGCGCACGTTCTGGCGTGCGGTAACGCCGAATACGATTTACATCGCGCAGGACACGCAGCAGAAGCGCAATGACGTAGAGCAGCAGGTGCTCCGCACGTTTTACCTGAATAATTTTTCGACGGTCAGTGAACTGCAGGATGTGGCGAACCTGATCCGTACGATTCTGCGCGTGGAACGTGTGCAGCAATTTCCTTCGCAAAACGTGATCGTGATGCGAGGCACTCCGGACCAGGTGGCTCTGGCGGAGCTACTGATCAACAATCTGGACAAGGCAAAGCCTGAAGTCGTGGTTGACATCGTGGTGATGCAGGTCAGCAAGGACAAACTGAAGCAGTTGGGTATCCAGTACCCATTCCAGGGCGGAACGACGAATCCAACGATTACGTTTCAGAATCCTAGTACGACGAGCAGCAGCTCTAGCTCAAGTTCTAGCTCAAGTTCCTCGACCAGCTCGGGATTGACGCTGAACAGCTTGAAGGGTTTGAACGCTACCGATTTTGCGGTGTCGATTCCGTCGGCGAGCGTGGCATTCCTGATGACCGACAGCAATACGAACATCATGCAAAGACCGCAGATGCGCTCGGTGGATGGGCAGAAGGCGACACTGAAGATTGGTGAAAGGGTGCCGATTGCGGTGGGCACGTCGAGCTCGACTCTGACGTCAACGGCACTGACTCAGACGCAGTTCCAGTATCAGGACGTTGGTGTGAACATTGAGATGACGCCGCACATTCACGGCAGCGGCGAAGTGAGCATGAAGATTTCGATCGAAGTCTCGGCAATTGACAGCTATCAAACAATTGGCGGACTAACAGAGCCGGTGATTGGGCAGCGCAAGATCGATCATGAGATCCGCATGCGTGACGGCGAGGTAAACCTCATCGGCGGCATGATGGAGCACGATGATGTGGCGAACATGAGTGGATTGCCTTGGCTGTCACAGATTCCTGTACTGAAATATCTGTTTGGCCAGGGCCAGAAGGAAAAGAAAGACAATGAGACGGTTTTCGCGTTGATGCCTCACATCGTGCGGCGGCTGGATGTAGATGACCTGAACATAAGGCCAGTGGACATCGGTACACAAAACGTTGTGGAAGTGCGGCATCAGCAGCGGGCCTCAGCGGTGCCCGCGCAGCCGGTGACGCCGGTTCCCAGTGGCGCTCCGAGCGCATCGATCCCGGCGAGTCCTTCCGGTTCAGCGAGTGGGAATACGGTCAGTTCGGATATGCATCCTTCGCCGATGGGGAATATGGTGGAGCACGCGCCACAGTTTCCGGTGAGTGCTTCTGAGGATTCGGCTGTGCCGCCCTCGCGAGGTTTGGGAGCGGTGCTGAGCCTCGATCCGGTGATGGTGAATCAGGCAGCAGGTCAAACGTTTGCCGTGAACGTGACGCTCAATGGCGGGCAGAATGTATTCTCTGTGCCAGTGCAGGTAAACTACGATCCGAAAGTGCTGCAATTGGTGAGCGTCTCGAATGCAGGCGCACTCTCCAAGGACGGGGCGGCGGTGGCTCTGGTGCATCGCGACGATTCCGGGACGGTACAGATTTCTCTGATGAGGCCTCCGGGTTCAGGTGGAATCAGTCCGCAAGGACCGCTGTTTACCATGATGTTTTTGGCGAAGGCAGCAGGGCAGGGATCGGTTATCGTGCAGCAGACGACGTTGAAAGACCCGAGCATGGGAGCGATTCCGGCGAGTGGCTCGCAGGCCATGGTCAATGTGCGATAGGAGAACCAGCAAAGAGTGAAGCAAAAGAAGCGACAGTCCGGAATGACGCTTGTGGAGCTGATTGTGGCAATCGCCATCATGGCGATTCTAGCCACAGGAGTGCTGCCGATCTCACGGACGGTGGTGAAGCGGCAGCGGGAAAAAGAGTTGCATGCGGCGCTGTGGCAGATGCGGGACGCAATTGACCGATATAAAGATGCGGCGGATCGCGGCGCGTTTCAGGTCAAACTGGGCAGCGAAGGCTACCCTCCAGACATGGACACGCTGGTGAAGGGTGTGGATGTTGCAGGCAAGACGGTGCGCTTTTTGCGGCGCATACCGATGGATCCAATGACGCACTCGACAGAGTGGGGGATGCGCTCGATGCAGGACGATCCGACGTCGGATTCGTGGGGCGGACAGAGCGTGTTTGACGTGTACTCGAAGTCAACGGGAACGGCGCTGGACGGAACGAAGTATTCAGACTGGTAAGAAGACGGATGGGAATGATTCTGAGCTTCAGGAAAGACCGGCACTTCGGGTCGCGCGGGCAGGCAGGCGGCGAAGAGAGCCGCGCAGGCGGGCGCGGCTTCACGATTATCGAGTTGATGATTGTGCTGTCGATCATCGCCATTCTTGCGGCGGTGGCGGTGGGGAACTATCAGCACTCGATCTGGCGCGCGCGCGAGGCAGTGCTGCGCAATGATCTGTTCACCCTGCGCAGCAGCATTGACCAGTACACACTGGACAAGCAGAAAGCTCCACAGTCGCTGGACGACCTGGCGACAGCGGGATACATCAAGTCCGTGCCGAAGGATCCGATTACGAATGAGCCGGACTGGGTGACGGTGCAGGAAGATACGCTGATGGCCATCGACCAGACTCAGCCGGGCATTGTGGACGTGCACAGCGCGAGCGGGAACGTGAGTACGGATGGGTCGGTTTATAGCAGCTGGTGAGAAGAGCAGGTTACACAGGTTTCAAAGTTTCACAGGTTAAGAGCAAGGGCAGGTGCTTGACTGGCGGTCTCCCACTCTAGCCCAAATGCGGGGCTAGAATGGGCCACCCGGTCATTGTGGATAGTGCCATCCGCACTCCACTTCAAGACTCAACTTCCAAATCAGATACAACAGTGCCGCTCTACCAGCGGGCGCGTTCGTATTGCTTGGGCCAGGCTACCTGCTGTTTGAGGGCGTGGGCGGCGCGCAGGGGCCAGTATGGGTCGCGGAGGAGCTCGCGCGCCAGCAGGACCATGTCGGCCTGTCCAGTGCCGAGGATGTGCTGCGCCTGTTCGGGCGATGTGATCATGCCGACGGCTCCGGTCAGGATTCCAGCTTCATGACGGATGCGCTCGGCGAAAGGCGTTTGGTAGCCGGGGCCGAGAGGGATTTTAGCGCTGGGAACGATGCCTCCCGAGGACGAGTCGATGAGATCGACGCCCAGAGGTTTGACTTGTTTGGCCAGTGCGACAGAGTCTTCGATGGTCCAGCCACCCTCGGTCCAATCGGAGGCGGAGATGCGGAGCCACAGGGGCAGGCGCTCGGGCCAGACCTTGCGGACAGCCTCTATGATTTCGCGGAGGAGGCGGGTGCGGTTCTCAAAGGTGCCGCCGTACTGGTCGGTGCGGGTGTTGACCAACGGCGAGAGGAACTGGTGGACGAGGTAGCCGTGGGCTCCGTGGATCTCAACCAGCTCGAAGCCTGCGTCCAGAGTGCGGCGGGCGGCATCGGCAAAGGCAGTTACGACGCGCGCGATACCTAGAGTGGTGAGCGCTTCAGGCTGAACTGCTTCGGGGGTGAAGCCCTTGGTGGTGGATGAATAGATGGGGCGCCAGCCACCTTCCCCGACGGGTACATACGTGCCGGGCTGGGTCCAGGGAACGGCAGTGGAGGCTTTGAATCCGGCGTGAGCGAGTTGGGTCCCGGCGACGGCTCCGTGCTGATGGAGGAAGCGGACGATGCGAGCAAGGTTCTCGATGTGAGCATCTTTCCAGATGCCGAGATCGGCGGGGCTGATGCGGCCTTCTGGAAGGACAGCGATGGCTTCGGTGAGGATGGTGCCTGCTCCTCCGACGGCGCGTGCGCCCAAGTGGACGAGGTGCCAGTCATTGGTGAAACCGTCTTCAGCAGAGTATTCGCACATGGGCGAGACTGCGATGCGGTTGCGGAAGGTAATATCGCGGATCTGTAACGAGTCAAATAAGTTCATACGGTATGGATGACGGCAGAATGCGATTCGGTGCAGAGGTGTGCGCAAGGTGGGGAATGCGATGAACGCTGGAATGCGGTGTGAACTCGCCGATGCCCACCGGCATCTCACAGGCGTTAGAGAGGAGGTCGCCCCATGACTTCACCTATCAATCCCCAGCAGGAACCGACTGAGCCTACCGCTGCCCAGGTTCCCATGACGGAGGAGTTTGACAGCTTCAAGCACACGCTGCCGAATGCTGTTCCGGTCGGAGTTGCGATGCTGCTGGTTGTCCTCGTGCTCGGAATTCTTGCTTACGTGCTGCGCGCCAGGCCCGTGGCGGCGGGATCTATTGATGAGGCGTTTGCAGTAACCGTACCGAACCAGAACAGTTCACTGGCCATTGTGAATGTGAGCTTCCAGAATGTTTCCGAAAAGCCGCTACGGCTGCTCAATGTGAGCGTGGGTGTGAATGCGAAGGGCGCGCAGTTTAATGATGACCTCGGTGCGGTTGCTGATTATCCGCGCTATTTTCAGGCCTTCCCAGAACTGGAACAGCATGCCCGCGCTGCGCTGGTTCGAGATTCCAAACTCGCGCCGATGGAGAAGGCATCGGGATCAGTCATTGTGTCTTTTCCTCTGACGCAGGAGGAGTTCGATGCGCGTGATTCACTTACGGTCACACTGACGTTCGATGGTCATCCGCCGGTGAAGATTACGAAGGGAAAGAAGTAGTTCGCGAATGCTGGCAAACTACTTCTTTCAAAGGTCACGGTTGCAGTGACGTGTCTGCGGCGACAACTACGGAGAGCCGCATCCCAGGTTTGATCTGCGCCTCTTCGCCCTTCACCGCAAGGCTCGCTAGACCTACCACTGGAACCAGCAGGAAGCCTCTCATTTTGTAGCGATTCGCACCCTCGAGCGTTTCTCCGCCGCTTAGAGGGATGAGTTTGCCGGATGCGGAAAGCGAATGAACCTCAAAGGAAATATTGCCGGGGATTCCGGCGTGGCTGGCTGGATCTGCCTGGGTGATGATGGCCTCCACGGGGCTGCCCTTGGGCACCAGAACTGTGTCGCCTGCTTTTACATCCTGGTCCAACATGAGGCTCAGGGGATCGCCAACTTGCGCAGACTTGGAACTGACGGTTGAAAGCGTGACGAGGTGCAGGCGCGTTCCGGTGTGGAGAACTTCGTCAGAAGAAAGAGTCAGCGGCAGGATGGCAGGCTGAGCGCCTTGGACAGTGTAGGTCGCGCTGGTGATAGGGCTGCGCATCATGTTGGGAGCTACGGCGATGGCCTGCAACTGAGTGGTTGCGCGGATGGGAATTGGGCCGGTGTAGCGGCGCGAGTCAGTGGTGGGCGTCCAACCATTAGTGGTGTAGTAGATGACCGCGTAGTGGGAGCGAGTCTTGATACGTACGGTGGTTCCTGGCTTCACCTTGCCAGCATTGACAGAGAAGGTTGGAGGGAGAGTATAGGCCACAATCGGCCCGGTGTTTTGCGCAGCGTTTGCGGAGGTTTGCATTGCGTTCTGCATGTCCTGCTGGCTGGCTTGCTGCATGGACTGGATGGCCTGCTGATTGGCTTGAATGGCTTGCTGCTGGGCTTGTTGCGCAGCCCACGCTCCGGGGTCCTGTCCATAGGCGGAAACACAGGTAAAAACTAATGCTAGAAGAATGGCTTTCATTTCGGTTCACCAATGTTGGATTCGTCACCTTCGCTAGAACCTGAGAGTGCACTAAGAGTTGCGTGGAGGGGAGTTAAGTTATGTTGCCGCGAGTTAAGTTGTGTTGCGGACAATGTCATGCAAACGAGAGCTGCGAACAGAGGACGATCCGGCGCTCGAATCCCACATTCGCCAGAAGATGGCGGACGTGGGGCAGCTGCGGCGCAGTGGTTACAGAGTCTTGAGGCGCAAGAGAGTTTCGCCGACCAGGTTGGCGGCGCGCTCGCAGAGCTGCTTGTCTTCGGGGCCGAAGGCGGCGGCGAAGTGGCTGTCGATGTCCAATTCTCCGACTACCTTGCCGGAGACGAAGATTGGGACGACGATTTCGGACTTGGTTTCAAGGGAGCAGGCGAGGTAGCGCGGATCGTTCCTCACGTCATCGACGATGACGGTCTGTCCGGTGGAGGCCGCTGCGCCGCAGATTCCTTGATTGAGCTCGATGCGGGTGTGAGGCGTCATGGAGCCGCGATAGGGGCCAAGGACGAGAATGGGCGTGATGCCGGGTAGTTCCTCGATCATGTAAAAGCCGACCCAGTTGTAGCGGAACATATTTTCGTGAAGGAGCTGTACGACTCCTTCTAGAATGTCGTCGGAAGATTTGGCGGCGGAGGCGAGGGCGTTGAGCCGTTCCGTGATCTGCTGCGGCGTAAGAGAGATCTGCATTCGAGCGCTCCGATGTTTAGGAAACATTATGCATGAAAGCGGCGGCGATGGGAGATGACTTTGGTGTTTCTGAAGGTAAGAGAGGCATTCGGGCGTTGCCTGATCAGGCGTCAAACACCAAGTTCCGGTCAGGCGGGCTCGCGTTTCGATGCGATTCCTAGCTGATCACAGGAGCGGAAACGCAAGGAAGAGAAGAGGGGCCGCAATGCTGCCCCTGACTGATCCATGTCAATGAGAAATCGATGCTTGTTTCCCCCTGAACAAAGTCTTGATGCTGATAAGTGAAAACGTCGAAGCCTCTGACGGTTTCGTGATCTGTTCCCGCAAGACCAGGATAGTTACGGCAAGCGCAGCGACGAACGCGGTAATCGTCAGCATAAATACATTGAACAGCGCAGTGAAAAACCTACCGGCGGAATTGAGTGCAATCGCTCCCCAATCCAGAAGTTCCAGCCAGATCGTCGTCAAGAACTCGATGGCCGAATGCGCACTTATGTGTCGGCTAGAACAGCCCTGCTCAGTTTCCATCATCGCGTTATACCTTTCACTTTCCTGGGCCGCAAATCCGGCCTGAGATCACGTTACGGCAGGCAGAGAAGATTCGAAGCCAGCGAAGACCGTGATTTCTGTGGGGTATTGCAATCCAGCTCTGTAGGGTTATTCCGGCAACGATTTTGACGTGTGGCCCTAATGGTAGTTTTCGGACAGCACGAAGAGAGGCTCAGAAAGCCTTCGATGCTGTGGCACCCGGAGTTCCGCTAAGGGGCGGGTTCGACGATTAGTTCCAGTTGAGCTACGGAGACTACGCGTACTGAGGTTCCGGTGTGGATTGGTTGGGTGGAGCGGGCATTCCACAGTTCGCCGTGGACGAAGACCTTGCCGGAAGGGGCGAGGTCGGTGCGGGCCACGCCTAGTTCGCCGACGATTCCCTGCGAGCCGGTGATGATTTTGTTGCGGCGGGCGCGGAAGGCTATCGACATCAGGAAGGCCGTGATGACTCCGAAGGGAAGGCTGACGGCGAGGGCTACGGCTAACTTGACGCGCATCTCGGGGATGGGGCCGTCGACGAGAAGGAGGCCCCCGATGGTGAGCGAGACGATGCCTCCGATGGTGAGGATGCCATGTGAAACAAACTTGGCCTCCAGGGCGAAGAGGACGAACGCGAGTGCGATGAGCCAGAGCGAGGCGTAGCGGGTGGGAAGAAGATTGAGCGCGAACAGCGTCAGCAGGACGGCAATGGCACCGACGACGCCGGGGATGATGGCTCCGGGATGGTTGAATTCGGCGTAGAGCGATAGGCAGCCTACGGCGAGGACGAGGAAAGCGATATTGGGGTCCATGAGCCAGCCGAGGACTTTCTGGCGCAGGGTGGCGGGGATTTCTTCGACGGGCTGCCCGGCAAGGTGGAGCGTGGCAGTGGAGCCGTCAAAGCGGTGGATGGTGCGTCCATCGAGCTGCTTGAGGAGGTCGGCTTCATCGCTGGCGGTGAGGTCGATGAGGTGGAGTTTGAGCGCTTCGTTCTCGGTCCAAGAGATGGACTGGCGCACGGCCTTTTCAGCTTCCTCGGTGTTGCGGCCTCGACGGGAGACATAAGAGCGAAGGAAGGCCGCGGTGTCGTTTTCAATCTTGGCCTTCATCACGTCGTCGAGCTTGCCTCCGCCGATGGTTACGGGATGAGCGGCCCCGGTATTGGTTCCATTGGCCATGGCGGCTACATCGGCGGATTCGAGGATGAAGAAGCCGGCGGATGCGGCGCGGGCTCCGCTGGGTCCGACAAAGATGATGACGGGAACGGTGGAAGATTCAATCTTGGTGACCATCTCGCGAGTGGAGTCGAGGAGACCGCCGGGAGTGTTGATTTCGATGAGCAAAGCGGCGGCATGGCGGGATTGGGCGGCGTCCACGGCGCGCTCGACCTGCTCGGCGGCGATGGGCTGGATGGTTCCGTCAATGTGTATGCGGAGGACCTGCGCAGCGGCGGGGAGAGCCGCGATGAGAATGACGAGGAGCAGGAGTAAGCGCTTCATGGACGACCTCCGTCGTGTGAGGTACTAGGATAACTCTGATGCCGGGGAAAAGCAGAAGCGCGAGGCTTGCTCGCGACATCTTCATACAGTTCAGCGCGAGTACAGGCCAGTTTTTGGGTTGAAATGTCTTTGAGCGGTATTGGAGGGTTCAGCGGCGCGGGGTGCTTCACTTCATTCAGGATGACACAAGTGTAAAGGCAAGCCAACGCAACGCGAGGCGAGACCGATAGCCCACACTCAGGCCGAAGGTTGGCCTGAGTGTGGCTATCTTGCCGGCACCGGAGAGTGAGCGGAATGGCGATTCATCGTCCAGAATCCCACTAAGTCCGTCCGACTCACGCTACCGCTCTCATCTACGAAGCGCGTTTGAACCGCGTCGTAACGGTGAAACGAAGTTACTGCGTCGCAGAATTCTCAGGGTCTTTGGCTGCTGGTTTTGTTGCGTCCTTGTTGTCAGGTGGTTTGGAGATATGGAGTTTGCTCATCTCTTTGGCGCCGACCGATGGATCCACGGGCGTTACCTTGATGCCCGTTGCCATGGTTCCGGCGGTCCATTTGAAATAATAGGTTTTGCCTGCCTCCGCCTCAAACCGAGCCCGCTCCTGTTCTTTTTTCCTGGCGTCGTTCGCGGCAGCCCCGACGGACTGGATGATGCCTCCGTAGTACATCTTTGGCAATCCGTTGACGATCACAGTCCCAGGCGAGACTTCCATGAATGCGTATTCGCCGTTGAGGAGTTTGGCTAAATGAATGTCGTTGATATAAAGCTCGTCGTGGGAGGCGGAGCCGGTGAACCTGCCCACACGATAGATGCAGACGATCGCTTTTCCCTGGGATGGCGCGGGAAGGACCGCAGGAGTTTTGGAGTCCTGCGCGACGGCCATGGGCGCTGGGGCGAGGAATGCCATTGCACTGAACGAGAGGAGAAGGACTGCGAGGAACTTGCACGGTCCTCTTACGCAAAACTCTGCGACGCCGCTGACTGAAATGTTACGCATGGAACACTCCTTTTCCGGGGTCCGGAATCTTTGACTTCATCAGAGACAGCGGGAAAGGAGGGTGCAGTGACTCAAACGGGTGTCGAACGTTGGGAAGGGAGAAATCATGGACTGAGGATTGCGGAGAGGTGGCCTTGCGTCACGAGGGAAGTTGAGCGGAATGGGGGTCCTTCGCTTCGGTCAGGATGACACTCCAAAACAAGAGCAAGAACAAATGCAAGAACAAGGTCAACTGCCCCACACAAGCCAACAGAGGGCTTGTATGGGCCACCCTGAGAGTTCTACTCCTGCAGCTCTTCACTGGCGGATGCGGGGGTTCAGGGCGGAGTAGACGAGATCGGTGAAGAAGTTTACGGCGACGTAGGTGAGGCCGATGCAGAGCAGGCAGCCTTGCACGAGGGCGTAGTCGCGATTGCTGATGGCGGAGATGGTGAGGCGTCCGAGGCCGGGCCAGGAGAATATGGTTTCGGTGACGATAGCTCCGGCTAGCAGGGCTCCGAACTGGAGGCCAAGGACGGTGACTACGGGGAGCATGGCGTTGCGCAGGGCGTGAGCGTAGACAACGCGGCGCTCGCTCAGGCCCTTAGCGCGGGCGGTGCGGATGTAGTCCTGGCCTAGCTCCTCTAACATGCTGGTGCGGACCATGCGGGTGAGGATGGCTGCGAGTGAGGCTCCCATGGTGATGGCCGGAAGAATGATGGCTCGCCAGCTTTCCGCGCCGGAGACAGGGAGCAGGTCGAGGCGGATGGCGAAGAGCAGAATCAGGAGCGGGCCGAGAGCGAAGTTGGGGAACGAGAGGCCGAGCAGGCTGACGAAGCTCAGGGTTCGGTCGTCCCAACGATTGCGGCGGGTGGCGGAGTGGACTCCGGCGGGGATGGAGAGCAGAACGGCGATGGCCAGTGCGGTGAGCGCCAAGGCAAGCGTGGCGGGATAGGCTTGCGCTACGAGAGAGCTGACTGGTTTGTTGAGGCGCACGGAGCGGCCCAGGTCTCCGTGGAGAACGCCGCGCCAGTAGTGGACATACTGAGTGGGCAAGGGAACGTCGAGTCCGTAGGCGTGGCGCGCGGCTTGGATGTCGGCTCCGGCAGCGCCTTCGCCGAGCATGGCCTGGATGGGATCGCCGGGGACCAGATGGATGAGCAGAAAGACTACGCTGACGACGAGCCAGACCACGGGGATCATGTACGAGAGGCGGGTGAAGACGTAGCGGATCATGCCTGGCTCACCGTGGCGGCATCTTCTGGAATGAGATCGACTTTAACGGCTCCTACGCGGCGGCCTTCCATTTCAAGGACAGTGAAGCGGCGCTGCTGGTAGAGGAAGCTGTCACCCGGTTTGGGGATGCGCTGCAACTTTGTGAGGACGAATCCGGCGAGAGTTTCAAAGCCTTCGTCGCGCGGCAGGTGGAGGTTGTGCTGCGATTCGAGATCGCGAATGTTGAGGGCAGCGTCGAGCACGATGGAGGTGGCGGTGCCACGGGGAGTGCGCGATACATCGTCGAACTCATCTTCGATTTCACCGACGAGTTGCTCAAGGACATCTTCTACGCTGACGACTCCGGCGGTGGAGCCGTACTCGTCCACTACGACGGCGAGGTGGCGGCGGCGGTGCTTGAATTCGTCGAGCAGATCGGGAAGCGGCTTGGTCTCCGGCACGACCAGAACATCCCGCATGATGTGGCGCACGGTGAGCGTGGGCAAGGCAGGCAAGGGCTCCGAGGCGGACTGAGGGCGGTGAATGCGAAACTGCATCCAGCGCATGAGGTCCTTGGAATAGAGCACACCGATGATGGCCTCTGGGCCGCGGGCGGGATCGTAGACAGGGATGCGTGAGTGCTGCTCCTCGATGACCTTGGTGATGGCTTCTTCGAGCGGCATGTCTCCGGGAAGAGAAAAAATGTCTGGGCGCGGCACCATGATCTCGCGCACGGTGATGGTTTCTAGGTCGAGGGCGCGGTGGAGCAGTTCCTGTTGAAGCGAGGAGATGAGACCGTAGCGGTGCGAGGCGGTGACGGAGAGTTTGAGCTCCTCAGGAGTGTGCACGCCGCCTTCGCGAATGTGGTTCCAACCAAAGCTGCGGAGGACCCAGCGCGAGGATGCAGCCATGGTGCGCGTGACGGGCGAAAAGATGGTAATGAAGACGTCGAGCGGCCCGGCGACAGTGAGGGCAACCTGCTCGGCTTTTTGCAGTGCGATGGACTTGGGTACGACCTCGCCGAGGATTACGTGGAGGTAGGTGATTCCGATGAACGCGAGAGCCGTGGCCAGGGCGTGCGCATAGACGGCGGCGTGAGGCAGTCGCGCGAGTGGGACTTCGAGGAGATGCGCCATGGACTCTTCGCCGATCCAGCCGAGAGCGAGGCTGGCCATGGTGACGCCGATCTGGATTCCGTTGAGAACTTCGTCGAGCTTGTTGTGCAGCTTGCGAATGGTGCGCGCGCCGATGCGTCCTTCATCGATGAGCTGCTGGAGGCGGGTGTCGCGGATGCTGACGAGCGCGTATTCGCCAGCGGCGAAGAAAGCGTTGCCGGCGACCAGCAGGATCACGGCGATGATCCGCATGAGGACGAAAGTGAACAAGACGCGCTCCGAGGTGAAGAACCTTTAGAGATGGATTCTACAAGGTTTCAAAGTTTCAAGGTTACCCAGGTTTCGCAGGTTAAGAACAAGGCAGAGGCGGGAGCAAGAGCAACGGCGCATGGTGACCTTGGGGCGCTTATTGGAGTTGAGGGGCGCGGGGGCCTGGGATGACAACTCAAGAACAAGAGCGAGAACCCGACTATCACGAACGCATCGCCCCGACCCCACATTCGCCAAAGGAAGGCGGATGTGGGCCACCAGATTACTGAGTGGCGCGGTTCTGGATTTCTTGCGCGAAGGCGCGGGCGTCTTCGCTGGTTGGGGCGATGGCGAGGGCTTTCTCCAGGTTCTGCTGGGCTCCGATGCTGTCATTGTCGTGAAGATCGGCGCGAGCCAGAGCCAGGTAGGCTTCCGCGTTGGGTTTGAGACGGAGGGAAGCGATGGCCTGGTAGCGGGCCTCGGAAAACCTGCTTTGGAGGACTAGCGCGTGGGCCAATCCGGCTAGCGCCTCAGGGTTAGAGGGCTCGTGGATGAGGGCTTCGCGGAATTGGCTCTCGGCCTCTCCGGTTGCTCCAGTGGTTAGAAATTCGCGGGCGCGCTGTATGTGGAGAGCGGCGCGGTCGGCCGGTTTTGCTTTATCCACCGAGGCCTCAATGGCGTTCTGCAACTCTACGGCGAGCTGGCGGTAGGAGCTTTCATCGTAATTGCGCTTGATGCGGGTTAACGGGACGAAGGCAGCTGGGGTATGAGTGGTGAGACCGGCGGCAATGGCGTCCTGAAACTTGAGGGCTTCGGGGTCATTGCTGCGGCGGGTGAGAGTTTCGCGAAGCTGGCGCTGAGCTGCGGTGAAGTCTCCCTTGCGGTAAAGCGCTACGGCTAGATTGAAGTGATAGTCGGGATCGGAGGGATCGGCATCGACGACCTTCTGGAAGTAGGTGACGGCGTCATGATGTCCACGGCGGTTCTCGGTGACTCCGATGTTGTTGAGCACCTCGGTGAGAGGAACGCGTTCGGCGGTGGACTTGAAGGCGGCAGAGGCTTTGTCAAAGTGTCCGAGGTGATACTCGCAGAGACCGAGAAAGAAATTGGATTCCGAAAACGCGGGATCGTCGCGAGGCAGCTTGGCGAACCAATTGGCAGCTTGCTCATACTCGTGCGTGGAATAGTAGGTGCGGCCCAGCAGCAGAAGGGCCTGCGAGTAGGTCGGGTCGATGGCGATGGCGGCCTTGAGGTAACGGAGTTTATCAGCCTGTGAACTGGTGACTACGCCGCGAATGAAGTTCTCAAATGCGTCCAGACGGATGGCGGGCGCGCGCTGAATGAACGACTGGCGGGATTCGTAAAGATCGGGATAGATATGCAGAGAGACATCCCATGCGAGCGCGGTCTGGATGGCGATGAGGTTCGCAAGTGGGCCGCTCTCGACCAGATCAGGCGAGAGGCGGAGGGTCTTCATATCGAGAACCTGGGCGCGGGCGGTGAAAGTCTTGCCGTCGTAAGAATAACTGCCAAGGATGATGTAGTCGGCGTCCAGCTGCGAGGCGATGCGATAGAGCGTGGCGCGGGAAGCATGGAGGTTGACAGGGATTCCCATGCGATCAAAGGCGTACTGGCGGTCATCACGGCTGATGACGAAAAGCGACTGGGCGCTGAGACGCTGACCGAGAATCTCGGGAAATGCCTCGGTAATCCACTCCAGCCCTGGCTGGTGAGTGGAGTTGTCAAAGGGGAGGACGAGAACGGTGCGCGTGCCAGCGGAGTCCTGCGCGAGAGCTGAAGCGCAGAGCAGGAGAATGATCGCGAAGAGACGGTAAGGGTTCAAAGCTCCTCCATTATAGCGAGTGCGAGGGCAGAGATTTCCGCAATTGATGGCGGTGCGGGCAGAGGCAGAGTCAAGGACAGAGGAAGAGCCGGGTCAACAGCCCCACCCTCCGCCCAAAGAGCGGCCGGAAGGGGATAGAGCACCTCAGCCTCCTTGATGCCAACCTGCGCGGGCTGGAAGCGCTCTAAACAGTCTCCGGAGATGGGATTTGCCATGAGGCCAGGCCAACTCCAGAGAGTGGGCGCATAAGCCCGGGAGCAGGGAAGATGAAGAGCAGAATTGTGTATGCAGGCTTGGTCGCGTTGCTGGCCTGCGGTATGGCTTGGTCGCAGAGTAGCAGTAGCCAGGGAACAACGGATTCACAGACCCCGGCAGCACAGTCGGGTTCGCACACGGATGGACAGGGAGACCTGCCAGCAGTGAAGGAAGGCGAAAGCCAAAGCGGAAAGAGTGGAAATGGGGATGCGGCAGACCAGCGTCCTGGGTCGATGGGCACGCCGACCACTCCGGACGCGGGGACGACTCCTAAGGGTGAAACTCCAGCAACCGGCACGCAGACGGAGCAAAAGGGAAGCGCGAAGGAGAATGGCGTACGTCCGGGTGTGGATACGACGAATACCGATTCTTCGACGCCCTCCCAGAAGAGCAACGGGAGCGGAACCGAGAGCCCGAATAAGTAAGCTGTCGCTGAATTACACATCCGTCAAGAGATGGCGGATGTGTGCTACCTCTACATCAGGGCCTGGTTAATCTGGGCGGTGATGGCGCGGGCGGCTGCGGCAGGGTCGTCCGAGGCAGAGATGGGGCGTCCTACGACGAGGTACGTGGCCCCGGCTCGGATGGCGTCCTCCGGGGTGACGACGCGCGCCTGATCTGCGGCTGCGGCGCCGGCCGGACGGATACCGGGAGTGACGAGGGTGAAGGCAGCACCGTAGGAACGGCGGAGCCGGGAAGCCTCCTGCGCGGAAGCGACTATGCCGCCGCAACCGGCTCGGAGAGCCAGTCCGGCGAGTCGAAGGACTTGGACTTCCACCTCGTCAGGAACGCCAATCTCTGCTAGATCGGCAGCGGCCAAAGAGGTCAGGACCGTGACGGCCAGGACGGTGGGGCGGGAGGCAGACTGAGCGGCAGCTTCAGCAGCGGCCTTCAGCATCCTGGAGCCGCCTGCGGCGTGAACAGTCAGGAGTGAGACCCCGAGCGATGCTGCGGCATGAACGGCTCCGGCCACTGTGTTTGGAATGTCGTGAAATTTGAGATCGAGAAAGACTTTCTTGCCATCGGCAACCAGGTCACGCACGATGCCGGGACCGGCGGCAGTAAAGAGTTCCTTGCCTACCTTATAGAAGCGGACGGAATCGCCGAGGGATTGCACCAGCGCCCGCGCCTTATCTTCATGGGGCACGTCCAGCGCGACTATCAAGCGGTCTCTACCATCATTCATGAGACTAGGATAACGCACTTCGGCAGCGTGGTAATTCGCGATT
>Ga0181537_10002026_pt1 | contig 18155 bp, 13 predicted proteins | sample PEATcosm2014_Bin_39_FD_119765 | JGI IMG/M metagenome (GOLD analysis project Ga0181537, IMG submission 119765) | Peatland microbial communities from MTU Mesocosm Facility, Houghton, MI, USA - PEATcosm2014_Bin23_10_metaG | ecosystem: Environmental > Terrestrial > Soil > Wetlands > Peat | place... | reverse complement strand
TCCGACTGCTGCAGGGTGTGAGCCTTCTCGTCGCCGAACTCGGGAAGGGGAGGGAACTCATCCTTGCCCATGCCCATGATGCGGAAGGTGGATCCGCCCGAGGAGAGCTTGACCTGGTGGTTCGGGGAGGCGTCCACCGTGACGTCGGAGTTCGGCAGCTCGCGCACGATGCTGGCCAGGCGCTTGACCGGGAGCGTCACCGAGCCGCCCTCCTTCACGTCCGCCTTGATCTTGCACCTGATACCGAGGTCGAGGTTCGTCGTCGTCAGGGAAAGCTGGTCCTTCTCCGCCTCGATGAGGACGTTGCTGAGGATGGGCATCGTCGCCTTCGACCCGACGACATTGAGGACCTGCGAGAGGCCGTTGGCAAAGTGGTCGCGGTTCGTCTTGAATTTCATGGGTCCGGGGCGTTGTTCCGATGTAAAGCGGGAGAAACTAACAAAGTCCAGATGACTGTATGTTCAATAATGAAAGATAGCAGTAGTCGTATGGGGGTCCAGGAACACCAGCAACCGGGCCGGGGCGCTCTCAAGCGGGGATACTTTCGGGCTGCGAGCAATTTCCCGGTCGCTGTGTGTAAATGGCTGGTTATTCGCAGGCGGAGGGTTGCTCGGAAAGAGCCGACACATTCCCGACACGATGTTCGCAGGCGGCGGCCGGCCGGCGGTCAGCGCGCGATCCTAGGCGACCTTGCGCGCTTCCAATGCCGGACCAGGCCGAAGAAGATGTAGCCCAGGCAGAGGCCCATGAAGGCCACCTCCTTGAACACGATGATGAGGCCGATGAGGAGGATCATGGCGACGAACGTCCGCGGTCGCGTCTGCGTCTGGAGGTCGACCTTCTTTCCGCTCGGGTACCGGACGGTGCTCATCATCAGGGACGCGATCAGCAGCATCAGGAAGGGAAGCACCAGGGCGAACTTGTTCAGCGACTTGTCGGCGTCCTCGAGCTTCAGCAGGAACAGCACAAGGGAGGCGACCGTGAGGGCCGCCGCGGGCACGGGCAGGCCCACGAAGTCCTTTCCCGACTCCTTCTTGCCGCGGTGGATGAGGGGATTCGTGATGACGTTGAACCGCGCGAGGCGCATCGCGGCGAAGAGCAGGTAGAAGAATCCGACGAATCCGCCGATGTCGCGGAACCACGGGAAATCCTGGGACGGGGAGAGGATCAGGAAGAACATCAGGAACGCCGGGGCCATGCCGAACGAGACGACATCCGCCAGGGAGTCGAACTCGGCCCCGAACAGGGACTCGCGGCCCCCCATCCTCGCGAGCCTGCCGTCAAGCATGTCGAAGATCGCCGCGCCGAATATGAAGTAGACCGCGTAGCGGTAGTGGTCCGGGGCCGTCGCGGCGAGGTAGAGCCCGTCGTCCGAGGTGCCCGCAAGCTTCGCCCGGATGCAGCTGAGGACGGCCATGAAGCCGCAGAGCAGGTTGCCCGCGGTCATCAGGTTGGGCAGGATGTAGATGCGGCTCGCCTGCGCCTCGTTGTACGGGTCCTCGCGGGCGGCGAGGTCCTCCTCCTCCGTGGGCTGCTTGAAGCGGCGCGGGAAGATCATTTCGTGAGGCTCTCCAGGTACTTCCAGAACTTGGAGTGCTGCTCGACAAGCTGCTGCTCGGAGACGGGAAGCCGGTTGCGCAGGAGGAAATCCTCAAGCGAGTTCTTGTGGAGGATGTAGTTCACGTGGAGCGTGTCCCCATGGACGTCAAAGTAGAACCGGTGCTCGCCCGCGCGGAGGCGGTAGAAGGGTTTTCCGTTCCGCTGGAACCTCCCGAGCGGCTCGCGCGGATGCTCCAGGTCGGCGGACTTGACGCCGCTGATGGGCTCGACCACCTCGAGCTGCGCCAGCGTCTCGAGCTTGTTCAATTCCCGCATGGCTTGCTCTGAAAAGGTAACCTGATACATCCGCATTTGGGGTCTAGACCGCTCCCGGTTGCCCGCAACGCTATTCCTCGCAAAACGATGGCAGAACAGCCCGTTAACCTTCTGGATATCAGGGCCGCCCGCCGTCGGATCCGGTCGGGCGTGATCGTGACCCCGTGCCCCGCATCGATCCCGCTCAGCGAGATCACCGGGGCGAGGATCGTCTGCAAGCTCGACAACTTCCAGCGCACGGGATCGTTCAAGGAGCGGGGCGCGCGCAACGCGCTCCTCCTGCTGCCGCGGGCGAACATGCGCCGCGGCGTCGTCGCGGCCTCGGCGGGGAACCACGCGCTCGGCCTCGCCTACCATGGGAAGCTCCTGGGAATCCCCGTGACGGTGGTGATGCCCAGGTTCGCGCCGCTGATAAAGATCACGACCTGCCAGCGCCTCGGCGCCCGCGTCATCCTCCACGGAGACGATTTCGCGGAGGCGCGCGCCGAGGCGGAGAGGCTCGTGGCGCGGGACGGCCTCGCCTACGTCCACGGGTTCGACGACCCGGCCATCATCGCGGGGCAGGGGACGCTCGGCCTGGAGATCCTCGAGCAGATCCCCGACGTCGACGCGATCATCTGCCCGGTGGGCGGCGGGGGGCTCCTCGCCGGCGTCTGCGTGGCGGTGAAGTCGCTCAGGCCCGGGGTCAGGGTGATCGCGGTCGAGAGCGTGTCGACCGGGAACCTCTCCGCCGCGATGAGGGCTGGGCGGCCCGTGAACGTTCCGCGGAGGTCGACGCTGGCCGACGGGCTCGCGACGCTCTGCGTCGGCACGCGGGCCTTCGGCCTGATCCGGCGGCGGGTCGACCAGGTCGTGCGCGTCGAGGAGAAGTGGATCTCTCTTGCGATCCTGCGGATGCTCGAGCTCGAGAAGACGGTCGTGGAGGGAGCCGCCGCCGCCCCGCTCGCGGCGATGATCTCGGGAAGGATCAGCGGGCTCGCCGGCAAGCGCGTGGCCCTCGTCGTCTGCGGCGGCAACATCGACCCCGTTATCCTCGGCCGCGTGATCGAGAAGGGGCTCGTCCACGACGGGCGCCTCACCCGGTTCACGGTGCGCATCTCCGACCGGCCGGGAGGCCTTGCCGAGCTTTGCCGCGTGATCGCCGCCTGCGGCGCGAGCGTGAACCAGGTCGACCACGACCGGGCGTTCAGCGGGCCCGACGTGAGCGCCACCCACGTCGTCTGCACCGTGGAGACGCGCGACCGCGCCCACGTGGCTTCGCTGCACCGGGCCCTCAGGAAGGCTGGCTTCCGGTCGTGACCCTTCGGTCGCCCCCCCTGGCTGCCTGCGCCCTCCTCGCGGCGCTGTTGCCGGCGCGCGCCGCGCCGGCGGTCCGGCTCGACATCCCGGTGTTCGAGGGGGGCTACGGGATCGGATTCTACGCCGACACGGCCCGCAGGTTCGAGGCGCTCAATCCCGGCGTCTCAGTCCACGTCTACGGCGATCCCCGCATCCAGGACCAGCTGAGGGTGCGCATCATCGACGGCAACCTCCCCGATGCGGCGTGGGTGCCGTACATCCTGTGGCCCTCCCTCATCCGCGCGGGGAAGATCGCCGACCTGCGCCCCTACCTCGCCGGGTTGAACTGGGAGGGCGACGGGAAGTGGGGCGACACCTTCCAACCCGGATCGCTCGACTCCTGGAGGGTGGGCGAAGGCGTGTACGGGCTCCCGTTCTCCTACTCGTGCTGGAGCCTCTTCTACAACAGGGGGATGTTCGCGGCCAAGGGGTGGAGGAAGCCTCGGACGTGGGCTGAGTTCTTCGAGCTTTGCGCCCGCATCCGAGCCGAGGGCATCGCGCCCGTGAGCCTGCCGGGGACGCGCTGGCTCTACCCGGCCGCGTTCTTCCGGGCGGCGTGCCACGACCTCGCGGGCCCGGCGGGATGGGACGCCCTCGCGGGCCTGAAGCCGGGGGCCTGGGCCGGCCCCGGCGTCGTGAGGAGCGCCGAGCTCCTGAGGAGGGTGACGCTCGAGGACACGCAGCCCGGGTGGGAGGGGGAGACCGCTCCCGGCGCCGAGCTTTTTTTCCTCGAGGGCAGGTCGGCCATGACGGTCTCCGGATCATGGTTCTTCAACGAGATGGCCGGAAGGATCCCGCGGGGATTCGAGGTCGGGACCATGAATTTTCCGGTCTTCACGGACGGCGTGGCGGACCCCTCGACGATCCAGACCGGAAGCGACTGCTTCTTCGTGTTCAACACCGGCGACCTGAGGAAGCAGAGGCTGGCGGTCGGCTTCCTGAAGTTCCTGACGTCGCGCGCGCGGGCGGAGGCGTTCGTTCGGGCGACGGATGCGCCCGTGGCCGTCAAGGGCGTGCCGGCGTCCGCCTATTCGCCGCGCATGCGCGACACGGCGGCCATGATCGCCGGCGCGCGGGCCTCGTTCAACATGCCGCAGACGGAGCAGCAGCCGCCGGCGCTCCGCCAGGCGCTCGTCGACAGCACCCGCGCGCTCATGGAGGGTCGCCTCGGCCCGGATGAGTTTGCGCGCCGGCTCGAGTCCGCCGCTTCGGAGGACAGGGCCCGGGCCGCCGATCCCGGGCGCGTGAGCTACCGCCACCCCGCGGCGGGCGCGGCGATGGTCGCCGGCCTGGCGGCGGCGGCCGCGTGGGCGTGCCTCGGCTGGCTGCGGCCGACTCGCCGTCGGGGCTCCCCCGCGCGCCCCGGCGACGGGGCCTACCTCGGGCGGCTGCGCCCCCCGATGGCGGCGGGCTTCGTGGGCCCCGCGTTCGCCCTCTACGCCGCGCTCATGCTCGGTCCCGCCCTGGTTTCCTTCCTGTGGGCCTTCACGCACTGGGACGGGATCAGCCGCAGGACCTGGGCCGGCCTCTACAACTTCAAGTCGCTCCTCTTCGACAGCGACGCGCTCTGGACCGCCCTGGGCAACAACCTCTACCTGATGGTGGTCCCGGCCCTCGCGGTCGTGCCCCTCGCCCTTCTGTTCGCGATGCTGATCCACCGCGGCGTGTGGGGCGCGGGCGCGTTCCGGGTGATCCTGCTTTTTCCCAACCTGCTGGGCGGCATCGCGGCCATCCTCATATGGCTGGCGGCCTACCAGCCGCACGGCGGACTCGTGAACGCGGGCCTCGTCGGCCTCGGCAACGTCCTGCACTCCGGCTGGCTGAGGTCCTTCGCCGACTACCCTTGGCTGTCCGAGGGACACCTGTACGCCGCGCTCATCCCCATCTACATATGGATGGCGTGCGGGTTCAACCTGGTGCTCTACCTTGCCGCGATGGAGGGCATCGACCCCCAGCTGTACGAGGCCGCCGAGATGGACGGCGCACCGGGATGGATGCAGTTCTTCAGGATAACCCTCCCGCTCATAAGGGAGGTGGTCGCGATCTCCGCGGTCTTTCTCGTGATCGGGGGGCTGAACGCGTTCGAGATGATATGGCTCCTGACCTCGCAGGACCCCTCGGCCTCCGTCGGGACGCTCGGCACCCTCCTTGTGACGACGATGTTCAAGGAATTCGACATCGGGCGGGCGGCGGCCCTCGCCGTCATCCTCTTCGCGCTCGTGCTGGCCGGGAGCGCGGCGGTGCTTCGCGCCCTGAGGAGCGAGCCCGTGGAATCCTGACATGGCGCAAACCGAACAGCCGAGGCGGCAGTTCTCAAGGCCGGTGGCGTTCGCGGCGCTCCTGGGCTACTCGGCGTGGCTCGTCTTCCCCATGGTCTGGGTCGTGTACTCGTCGCTGAAGGCCGACGATGCGATCTTCCGGGACGCCCTGTCGCTGCCCTCCCTCGGCGGCCTCCGCGCGGACAACTACGCCCGGGCGTGGAGCGGGGCGCACTTCGGCGAGTATTTCACGAACTCCGTCATCGTCACCGGGGTGTCGGTGGCGCTCATCGTCTCGCTGGGCGCTACGGCGTCGTATGCCCTTGCCCGGTTCTCGCATCCTCTTGGACGGGTCGTCTTCGGGCTGATCGTCGCGGGCCTGACGATCCCGGCCCAGCTCTCGGTCGTCCCCCTTTTCTTCGAGCTTCGCTCGCTGGGCCTCCTCAACTCCCGGACTGGCCTCATCCTGGTCTACACCGCGAACGGGCTCCCGTTCGCCGTCTTCATCCTCTCCGGATTCTTCCGCTCGCTGCCGCGCTCGCTCTACGAGGCGGCGGTCGTCGACGGCTGCGGCGAGTTCTCGGCCTTCTGGAGGGTCCTTCTTCCCCTGGCGAGGCCCGGGCTCGTCACCGTCGCGATCTTCCAGTTCATAGGGGTTTGGAAGGAATACTTCTACGCCTTCATGCTCGTGAGCGGCGACACCGCGGGGACGGCGCGCACGGTCCCGCTGGGCCTCGCCAACCTTTCGATCGCCGCGGAATACCGCACCGAGTACGGGATGCTGTTCGCGGGGATCGTGCTGGTCACGCTCCCGATCCTGGTCGTGTACCTCCTGCTGCAGCGCCAGATCGTGCGCGGGATCGCCGCCGGCGCGCTGAAGGGCTGAGCGGCGGCGGCTAACGGCCGCCCGCCGGGGCCCTCCTGATGCCGTCCTTCCCGGCGAGGAAGGAGCCCAGCCGCGCGGTGGCGCGGGCGAGCTCCGCGACGCGAGCCTCCACGTCGGCGTCCGAGATCCGCCCCTCCGTGAAAGAGTCGCCCGTCGCGTAGACGAACCTCGGGACGACCACGCACCGGAAATCGAGCATCAGGCAGCTGGCGAGGGACATGATCGCCATGTAGCTTCCCATGGCGCCGGCCGCGCACAGGAAGCCGACAGCCTTGTCCTCCCAGCGGCTCCCGGTGAGCTCGATGAGGTTCTTGACCGCGGCATTCGCGTCGAAGTTGTAGATCGGAGTCGCCACGAGGATCGCACTGGCCTTGCCGACGAGTTCCGCGGCGCGTGTCACGGCGGGATGGGAGTAGGCCGCGTCGCCGTCGCACATCGGCAGGGGATGCTCGCGGAGGTCGAGAAGGGTCACGGGAACGCCGTCCCTCTCGAGGACCCGCCTTGCCTCGTGGGCAAGTATCCGGCTGTTGCTGTCGGTCCTGAGGCTCGAGGTGACGATGAGGATCATGGTCGGTCGTTTTTCGGCTGCTGGGAGGGAGCAGCCTGGGCGGCGGCCCTCGCGTCAGCAAGGCGTTCCCGCAGGATGGCCGCGCGGCCCGCGAACGTGCCGAGGGGGCTGAGGCGGCCTGCGTTCACCCATTGGCCTGTAACCTGCTGTCTGGCCGCATGGGACGAAACGCATTCCTGGCATGGCTGGCCATGGCAGCCGCCAGCAACCTCTGCGCCGGGCAGGCGCCCAGGCGCAAGGTGATCATCGACCAGGACGCGTTCGGGGGCGTGAACCTCCAGCCGATGCTGCTTATCCTGCAGTCGAGCGACGTGGAGGTTCTTGGCATCACGGTCGAGAGCGGCGACGGCTGGCAGAAGGAGAGCGTCGCCCACACGCTGCGCATGCTCGAGCTCATAGGGAGGACCGACGTGCCCGTGGTTGCCGGCGCGACGTATCCCCTCATCAACTCGGAGGAGGCCACAAGGCGGTGGGAGGCGATGTATGGCAAGATCCCCTACAAGGGCGCGTGGATGGACCACTGGCCCGACTACAACACGATGAACAGGCCCCATTACCACGCCGCCGACGTGGTGCCGCCCCTCGAGGAGGGCGAGCCGACGACGAAGCCCGCGCCCGGGGTCGCCGCCGAGTTCCTTGTCCAGCAGGTGCGGCGCTACCCGGGCGAGGTCTCCATCGTCGCGCTAGGCCCGTTCACCAACATCGCCCTTGCAGCAAAGCTCGACGAGGGATTCGCGGCCAGCGCCAGGGAGCTCGTGTTCATGGGCGGCTCGATGAACCCCAGCGCCGCGACGGTCGACGAGTTCTCGCTCCAGTACATCAACAGGCCCCGCGTGGAATTCAACTGCTGGTGGGACCCGGAGGCCGCGAGGATCATGATGCATGCCCACTGGAGGAAGATAACGGCGGTGCCGACCGACGCCACGGTGGGAACCCGGCTCACAAAGGCGCTGGCGGACGAGGCCGGCTCCGCCGACACGCCGGTGGCGCGTTACTTCAGGCGATTCGGCCAGACCGGGTTTCCCATGTGGGACGAGACGGGCGCCTCGGTGTGGCTTGACCCGTCGATCGTGACGCGCAGCGACCGGCTGGCCATGGACTTCGACATAGACCACGGGCCGAACTACGGGGCGACGCTGAGCTGGCCCCCCGACTCTGCGCCCGGCCTGGGCGAGCCGATCATCACGGTCGTGAGGACAGTCGACGTCCACAAGCTGGAGCGCATGTTCGTGCGCCTCATGCAGAGCCCGAACCCGGCGCCCTGAAAGGTCCGCGGCCTCGCTACTTGGCCCGGCACGTGCTGAAACCCGGAAGGTGGAAAACCAGAACCCCACGCTTCCCATCCACGTGCTCGTCTACGGCGCGGAGGATCGGCTGCCCGTCGGCCCCGCCCTCCTTGTCGCGGGCCAGCAGGTCGCCGCCATGGTCGTCGGCGTCGTGACCCCGGCGCTGCTTCTTTCCGGGATCCTCAAGTTCTCGCAGGCCGACACCGCCTATTTTGTCAGCATGGCGCTCATGGCCGCCGCGGTCGGTACCTTCCTCCAGACGATGAAGTTCGGCCCCATCGGGTCCGGGCTCCTGAGCGTGACCGGCACGAGTTTCGCCTTCCTGACGCCGCTCATAGCGGCGGGCCGCCTCGGCGGCCTTCCCCTGATGTTCGGGATGTCGCTCGCGGGCGCCCCCGTGCAGATCCTCCTGGCCCCCTTCATGCCTAGGCTCCGTCGGCTTTTCCCGCCGCTCATCTCGGGCATCGTCGTCCTCCTGATCGGCCTCTCGATCATCCCCGAGGCGATCAAGGGAATCGTGGCCCCTGCCGCTCCGGGCGCTCCCGTTATGAGCGGGGCGGCCGTGGCCGCTGCCGTCATCGGGACGGTCCTCGTCGCCCAGGCGATCGGGCTCGTCTGGGCGCGCCTCACGGGAATCCTTTTCGGGGTCGTCGCGGGATACGTCGTCTGCGCGGTCTTCGGCTGGCTGCGGGCCCCCGCGCCAACCGCCGCCTGGATCACCCTTCCCAGGCTCCTTCCCCACGGCTTCGCCTTCCGCTCCGACCTGCTTCTGCCCTTCGCGTTCATCTACCTTGTCTCGCTTCTGGAGTCTTTGGGGGACATGACGGCCACGGCGCAGCTCTCCGGCCTCAAGGCCTACGGCCCGGAGCATGCGGCGCGCCTTCGAGGCGGCCTGCTCGCGGATGGGATCACGAGCATGATCGCGGCGCTCTTCGGCTCCTTCCCAAGCACCACCTACGCGCAGAACAACGGCGTCATACAGATCACGGGCGTCGCCAGCCGCCGGCTCGGCAAGTGGATTGCCCTCATCCTTGCGCTTCTCGGGCTGTTCCCCGTCGTCGGCAACTGGGTGACGGCGATGCCGCCCGCCGTCCTGGGCGGGATGGCGATCTTCCTTTTCGGCCTGGTCAGCGTCTCCGGCCTGCGCCTGATCGTTGGCACCCACCTGAGCCACCGGGACGGCCTGATCGTCGCCCTGGCGCTTGGGGTCGGCCTCGGTGCGCCCTCCCAGACCGAGTGGCTGGCGCAGCTGCCGGCTTTCTTCAGGGGGGTCCTGGATTCCGGGGTCTCGGCCGGCGGGATCACGGCGATTGTCCTGAACTTCCTCCTCCCGGGCGGCTTTCGCCCGGTGGACGAGCGCTGATCCGCTCAGACGGGAGCCTACGCACTGCCTGGCAACGCGTTGGGCCGGGGCAAATCGCGCAGGGCGTGCAGGGGCGGCGACGCAATCGCGCCTTCGCAAGAAACTTCGACACGGTTGACCGGTCGCATACATACAAGGTCCGACGTGAAGGCTATCCACCCCCAACTCGCACTGCTCCTGACGATCGCGCTCTCCTGCGCGCCCTGCCGCGCCGCGACGCCGTCGCAGGGGCGCACGCCATTTCCCGACAGCGTCAAGAAGGTGGCGACGGCCCCGGCAGGATCGGAGCGCACGCCGCGGATCTCGCGGTCCGTCCTGCGTGCGGACGAGCTGTCGGCGCCGATGACGGTCGAGGTGGGCCTGCGCATGCGCAACTTCGACGAGCTGCAGGCCCGGATCGCGGGCGGCGAACAGGTCTCCGACGCGGAAAAGCAGGAGAGGTATTTCCCTCTCGCCTCCGACCACGACAGGGTCGTCGCGTGGATGAGGGCCCAGGGGCTCGAGATCTCGAGGACGGACGACGACCGGCTCGCGGTGTTCGCCAAGGGCTCCGTCGACACCGTCGGCAGGGCCTTCGGGGTGTCCTTCGCGCGCGTGACCACGCCGGACGGCGAATTCACGTCCGCGGTCACGCCCCCGAGCCTCCCCGGGGACATCGCCCCGGCTGTTCTCGGGATCCACGGCCTGCAGCCCTACCTGCTGAAGCACCCCCTTGCGACTCCGCGACAGGGCAACCAGACCATCAACCTCGGCGGCTACCTTCCGGCCCAGATCGCCGCGGCCTACAACGCCACCGGCCTGAGCGAGACCGGGTCGGGGCAGACCATCGCGGTCTACGCGTTCGCCTTCCCGCTCTCCACGGACCTCACGGCGTTCTGGAGCGCGGCGGACGTGAGCCAGTCGCTGAGCAACATCCAGGACGTCACGGTCGGTGTGGGCCCCACCTCGCCGAGCACCAACTCCCTGGACGAGGTCTCCCTTGACGTCGAGTGGGCCAGCGCGCTGGCGCCCGGGGCGGCAATCCGGGTCTATGCCGCGAGCGAGACGGACCCTGCCGAGAACGACGAGATCTTCCAGCAGGTCTACGCGGACCTCCCGAGCCAGCCGAACATGCACGTCCTGTCGATTTCGATCGGGGGCAACGAGCTGGACGTGCCGAAGGACTACCTTATCCTCGAGGCCCAGTACATCGCCAACCTCGCGAGCTCGGGGGTCACGGTGCTTGTCGCCTCGGGAGACAACGGCGCCGTGGAGGAGGGAAAGGTCCAGACCACGTATCCGACGTCCGATCCGGACGCCACGGGCGTCGGGGGAACCACGCTCACGCTGGGGACGAACAACGTGGTGACGAGCGAGGTAGCCTGGTCGGAAAGCGGCGGCGGCGTCAGCGTGGTCTTCAGCAGGCCCTCCTGGCAGACCGGCACGGGCGTCCCGACGGGCACGATGAGGTGCGTCCCGGATGTCGCCGCGGCCGCGGACCCCCAGCAGGGGGCGGTGATCGTCGTCAACGGGGCCCAGGCGGTCTTCGGCGGCACGAGCTGGTCCACGCCGGTCTGGGCGGCCTTCTGCGCGCTCATCGACCAGCACCGCGGCACGCCCATCGGCCTCCTGAACCCGAAGATTTATCCCCTCATGGGAACGTCCGCCGTCCGCGACATCACATCGGGAAGCAACGGGACCTACAGCGCGGGGGCCGGATACGACCTTGTGACGGGCATTGGCGTGCCCGACGTAAGCGCGCTCATGGCCGCCAACCTGACCTCGAGCACGGGGGCCAACATCCCCGCGGCGGTCGGCAACCAGGTCGTGACCCTCGGCCAGCCGGCCACGTTCTTTGTCGTCGGCGACGGCGCCCCGCCCCTCAGCTACCAGTGGCAGCGCATGCCGAGCGGATCCACGACCTGGGCGAACCTTGCCGCATCGGCGACCTACGCCGGGACCACGACCCCGACCCTCACCGTGAACGCGACGACAACGGCCATGACCGGCGACCAGTTCCAGTGCATGGTGAGCAATTCCGGGGCGACCGTGACCAGCAACCCGGCCTCCCTCACCGTGAACAAGGTTGGCGTGACCACCCTCGCGGGCTGGCCGGGATCCTCGGGCAGTGCGAACGGAACGGGTCGCGCCGCCCGTTTCGCGCTCGCGGGCGGCCTGAGGGCGGACAACCAGGGCAATGTCTACGTTGCGGACTCATCCAACTACACGATCCGAAAGGTCACGGCCGCGGGCGTGGTCACGACCGTTGCGGGGACGCCGGGCGTGAGCGGCAGCACGGACGGCCCGGCCGCAACAGCCCTGTTTGCCGGCGTGGGCGGCGTCGCCGTCGACGGCTCCGGCAATCTCTACGTCGCCGACTCGGGGAACTACACCATCCGCAAGATCACGCCCGCGGGTGTCGTGTCGACCCTGGCGGGCGTCGCCGGCTCGCGCGGGGTAACCGACGGGACCGGGTCCTCGGCGCGCCTCTACGACCCGCAGAACCTCGCCGTCGACCAGTCGGGCAACATCTACGTACCCGACGGCATGGGGGACATCATCAGGATGATCACGCCGGCGGGCGTCGTCACGACCCTCGCGGGAACGCCGGGGACCGCCGGCTCGGCCGACGGGACCGGCAGCGCCGCCCAGTTCAACGACCCGACAGGCATCTCCGTCGACGAGTTCGGCAACGTCTACGTGGCCGACTACGGGAACAACACGATCCGCAAGATCGCGCCTGGCGGCGTCGTCACGACGATCGCCGGCTCGGCGGGGACGAGCGGCTCGGCCGACGGCACGGGCGCCGCCGCCACGTTCAACGGGCCGACCGGCGTCGGCGTGGACAGCTCGGGCAACGTCTACGTCACGGACTCGGGCAACGACACGATCCGCGTCGTGAGCCCCTCCAATTTCGTGACGACAGTGGCGGGCCAGGCGGGGGACTCGGACAGCGTCGACGGCCTTGCGACGAACGCCAGGTTCGACGATTCCGGCGACGTCTGCGTCGACAACTCGGGGATCGTCTACGTCGCCGACGCCGGCAACAGCACCATCCGCAGGATCATCCCGGGGATGGACGAGGCGCCCACCTTCACGGCGCAGCCCGCCGCCCAGACGGTGACCCTTGGGTCGACCGCCATATTCTCGTTCGGCATATCGGGGACGGCCCCGTTTTCCTTCCAGTGGTACCTCAACGGGACCGCGATCGCGGGGGCCACGGGCCCCTTCCTGGTCATACCGGACGCGCAGGTTTCGGAGCAGGGCTCCTACAGCGTCGCGGTGACAAACCTGGACGGCACGACCACCAGTTCGGCCGCGTCGCTCACCGTGAACGTGCCCGCGGGGTCACCGGACATCACCGCGCAGCCCCAGGGCGGGGTGCTTCCCGCCGGGGGCGGCAGCATCGTCCTCTCGGTCGCCGTCACGGGCTCGGGGCCGTTCACGTTCCAATGGTTCCTGAACGGCGGCGCGATCGCCGGTGCGACGGGGTCAACCTACACCGCGACGTCTCCCGGCAGCTACACGGTCTCCATCACCAACTCCGTCGCGTCCGTGCTCAGCAGCGCCGCGGTGGTCGGCTCGGGCAGCCGTCTCGTCAACGTCTCGACGCGCGCCGACGTGCTGACCGGGGGCGCGATCGCCATCGCGGGGTTCGTCATCAGCGGCCCGTCCACGGAGGCCAAGCAGGTCCTGATCCGCGGGGTCGGCCCCGCGCTCGCGCAATTCTCCGTGACCGGCCTCCTGGCGCAGCCGACGATCACGCTCTTCAACTCCAGCAACACCGCCATCGCCACCAACACGGGCTGGGGCACCAACTCGGACACGGCGGCGATCGTCGCGGCGTCGGCGCAGGTCGGAGCCTTCGCGCTGCCGAGCGGCAGCGCGGACTGCGCCCTGCTGGCAAGCCTCACGCCGGGCAGCTACTCGGTCGAGATGACGGGGGTCGGCGCGACGACGGGGATAGGCCTCGTTGAGGTCTACGAGACGAACACGTCCGACCCGGCGCAGCTCATCAACATATCGACGCGTGGCGAGGTCGGCACGGGCGGCGACATCCTGATCGCCGGGTTCGTCGTGCAGGGGACCGAGGCCGCCACGGTGCTCATCCGCGCGGTCGGGCCCACGCTCGCCAACTTCAACGTCACCGGATTCCTGGCGAGCCCCGAGCTGACGGTCTTCGACTCGAGCGGCAACCAGATCGCCAGCAACACGGGCTGGGAGACCGGGACCGACCCGGCGCAGATCACCTCTGTCGGGGCCTCCGTGGGGGCGTTCGCCCTCAACGCCGGCAGCCTCGACAGCGCCCTCGTTCTGACCCTGCAGCCCGGGGCCTACTCGGTCCAGGTGGCGGGGGCGAACGCAACGACGGGAATTGCGCTGGCGGAAGTCTACCAGGTGGCGCAGTAATGCGCTGCCGATGACGACAGAAGGGGTCACGATCAGCGACGTCCGCGAGGCGCAGGCGCGGATCCGCGACCGCATCCACAGGACGCCGGTCATGACGAGCGCCCGCCTCGACGCGCTCACCGGCGCGGTGCTCCTCTTCAAGTGCGAGAATCTCCAGAAGACCGGCTCGTTCAAGGCCAGGGGCGCGGTGAACGCGGTGCTGTCCCTCTCCGACGCGCGGGCCGCGCGCGGCGTCGCGACGCATTCCTCGGGCAACCACGCCGCCGCGCTCGCGTGGGCCGCGGCCATGAGGGGCGTGCCCGCATTCGTCGTCATGCCCCGGACGGCGAGCCGCAACAAGATAGCCTCGGTCGAGCGGTACGGCGGGCGCGTCACCTTCTGCGAGCCGAACCACAAGGCGCGCGAGGAGGCGGCCGGTCGGATCATTCGCGAGACCGGAGCCGCGATGGTCCACCCCTACAACGACCCGCGCATCATCGCCGGCCAGGGGACGTCGGCCATGGAGCTCCTCGAGGATTTTCCGGACCTTGACGCGGTCGTGTGCCCCGTCGGAGGCGGGGGTCTCCTGTCCGGCACCGCGATCGTAGCGAAGGGAACCCGCCCGGGCATTCGCGTCTTTGCCGGCGAGCCGGAGGGCGCCGCGGATGCGAGCCTGTCGTTCAAGTCCGGCGTGAGGACTCCCGTGGAGAACCCGTCCAGCATCGCCGATGGCCTGCTCGCGTTGGTCGGCGACCTCACCCTTCCCGTGATCCGCCGGCACGTGGATGGCATCGCCACGGTGTCCGACGCGGAGATCGCGGCGGCGGTGCGCGTTATCCTTGAGGTCATGAAGGTGGCGGTCGAGCCGTCGGGCGCCGTCGCCTACGCGGCGGTCGCCGGCGGAAAACTCGGCCTTGCGGGAAGGCGCGTCGGGGTCATCCTGTCGGGTGGAAACCTTGACCTCGAGAGGGCCCCTTGGGCCGGGCCGGCCTAGCTGGCCCGCGGGCCCCGATGGGAGCCGCTGCCCGCGGTTCCTTTTTGAATTTTGGCGTTTCGCGCACCCATCGGGCCGATCGCGTGTCTGCTGAACCCAGAGCTACCATGGAATTCGATGTCGTCATTGCGGGGGGAGGTTTCGCCGGCGCCTACTGCGCGCGGGCGCTGGGCGCGGCGTACAACAGGACGGAGGGCGAGAGGAGGGTCGCGCTCGTCGCCGAGCGCAACGTGCTCGTCTTCCAGCCGATGCTCGCCGAGGTGGCCGGCTCATCGCTCTCGCCGATCGACGTCGTCAACCCGCTCCGCCAGTTCTGCCGCGGGGTGAACGTGCTGCAGGGAACCATCCAGAAGATAGACTGGGAGTCGCGGACGCTCAACCTGGACGGCGGCCGGTTCACGCGGGACCACAAGGTCGGCTTCAAGCACCTCGTGCTCGCCCTGGGCAGCGTGACCGACATGGCGGCCATTCCCGGCATGCCCGAATACGGCTGGCCAATGAAGAACGTCGCGGATGCCCTTCGGCTCAGGGCGGCCCTCATCAACAGGCTCGAGGAGGCGAACCTGGTCGAGGACGCGCCGACGCGGGACCGCCTCCTCACCTTCGTGGTCGTCGGGGGCGGCTACACCGGCGTGGAGACCGCCGGGCAGATGCTGGACTTCATAAAGCAGGCCCACCGCTATTACGCGAACCTGAGGAATTCGGCCCTCAGGGTCGTCCTGGTCCACAGCCGCGACGAACTTCTTGGCGAGATAGGGCCGGAGCTCGGAGCGTACGCCCGGGGCGTCCTCGAGAAGCGAGGGGTCGAGGTCATGCTCAACACCAAGGTGACCGCCGTGACTGCGCGCCGGGTGGTCCTCGGAAACGGCTCCGCGATCGAGGCCAACACGATCGTGACGACGATAGGGAACGCCCCGAACCCGGTCGTCACGGACCTTTGCAAGCAGTTGGGCATCGAGGCCCAGAAGGGGCGCGTTCCCACCGACGCGTTCATGCGCGTTGCCGGGATTGAGACCCTTTGGGCGGCCGGAGACGGCGCAGCCGTACCCTGGGACGACAAGGGGAAGCAGAAGGTGTCGCCGCAGACGGCCCAGTTCGCCTATCGCCAGGGGGAGCTCCTCGGGAAGAACCTGCACAGGGTGCTGATAGGCGCCGAGCTGCAGCCGTTCCGCTACCGCTACATGGGCCAGCTCGCGACGATCGGCGAGCGCGCGGCCGTCGCCGAGATATTCGGCATGCATTTCAAGGGATTCATCGCGTGGTGGATGTGGCGCACGATCTACCTCGCGAAGCTCCCGGGGACGATCCGGAAGCTTCGCGTGATGATCGACTGGACCTTCGACCTGATCTTCCCGCGCGACATCAGCCAGATCCTTCCCCCCCCCGAGGACGCCGTCCGCGCGATCCACCTGGAGAAGGACGAGACCCTCTTCGCTCAGGGCACGCCCTGCCGGGGTTTCTTCTACATACGCCAAGGTTCCCTCATCCTGTCGACCGCCGGCCTGCCCGACAGGAAGGTCTCGGCGGGAAACGTGCTGGACCAGGCCGAGCTCGACTCCTCCAACCTCTGGGAGGCCACGGGGACCGCAGCGGAGGCCACGGACCTCATCGTCTTCAGGGGCCGGCTGCTCGAGTACCTCAGGAGGGACCTGAGGCTGGTGAAGAGGGCGTGACGTCCCCGGCCTGGGTCGCCTCGCGCACGAGCTCCGCGATGGGCGCCGGCAGGTCGAGGCCGCGCGCCAGCTCCTGCGCGCGCGGGCTCAGCTTGCGCCAGGTCTTCCTGAGGATGTCCACGAACTTCTCGCGGGCGTAATCCGCGTGCTGGGCGGCGAAGGCCTGTATCTCGCGGTCGAGGAAGACCAGCACCGCGGCGTCCTCAAGAGCCTGTGTCCCCGGGTTTGTCCTCAGCCCGGACTTGGAGACCCAGGTCGCCGCCTCCGAGGCCTTCTCGGGCGTCAGGCCCGCCTCGAGGAGGATCTGGCGAGCCCGCTCCGCCTGCTTCACGTACAGGGACCGGCGCCAGGCGAGGTAGCCGGCCTTGCCTTCCGGAAACGTCGAGCGCGGCACGGTCCAGCGCTCAAGGTGCTGGCAGCGCGCAGCGAGGAGCAGGACCGGGTCGGCGCCCGGCGACAGCCGGGCGACCCATTTCTCGACCTCGTCGGCGTATGCGAGCTCCGCAGGCCTGCCGTCCGCCGCCCTTGCCGGGTCGGCCGAGTGGGCGGAGTCGATCAGGGCCCTCGCCCGCGCATGGGAATCCATGCTACTGCCGCGCCTCGGCGAGGATCGTGCGCGCCGTCTCGGCGTCCTCGTCCGCGACCTGGAGCCTGACGCCTCCGGCCTGGCCCCGGTAGGTCACGGTGAGCTCGTCGGGGACGAAGGCCGGTATCCCGCTTCCCTCGAGCAGCGACCTCAGCAGCGCCGCCTCGTCCATGCTCGAGCACTCGGCGACGGTGGTCATGGCCCGCTCAGTACACCTTCGCGTCCAGGAGCGCAAAGAGCTCGGCCTCGCCGATGCGCCTCTGCTGCATCGAGTCGCGCTCCCGAAGCGTGAACGTCCCGTCCTTCTCGATTGTCTCGAAATCGATCGTCACGCACCACGGGGTGCCGATCTCGTCCTGGCGGCGGTAGCGGCGTCCTATCGCCCCGGACTCGTCGTAGAAGACCGCGTACTTCCGCTGAAGGCTCTTGTGCAGCGCCTGCGCGCGCGCCACGAGCTCCGGCTTGTTCTTCAGGAGCGGAAGCACCGCCACCTTCACGGGGGCTATCCTGGGGCTCAGCCGAAGCACCGTGCGCTTCTCGACGTTTCCCTTGTCGTCCCTGACGTCCTCCTCGGCGTAGCCGGAGCAGAGGACGGCGAGGAAAATCCGATCGACGCCCACGGCGGGCTCGATGACGTGCGGGATGAACTTCTTCTTCGTCGCCTCGTCGAACAGTGCCTGCGGCACGCCGCTGAACTTCTCGTGCTGCTTCAGGTCGTAGTCGCCGCGGGCGGCGATTCCCCAGAGCTCCTGCACGCCGAACGGGTACCGGAACATGATGTCGGTGGTCCCCCTCGAGTAGAAGGCGAGCTTCTCCTTGGGATGGTCGTACTCCGAGAGGTGGGACTCGGGCAGCCCGATCGAGAGCAGCCAGTCCCTGCACCAGTTGATCCAGTCGCGGTGGCACTTGGCCCAGTCGGCGTCCTCGTGGATGAAGTACTCCATCTCCATCTGCTCGAAC
>Ga0181537_10002025_pt1 | contig 18160 bp, 14 predicted proteins | sample PEATcosm2014_Bin_39_FD_119765 | JGI IMG/M metagenome (GOLD analysis project Ga0181537, IMG submission 119765) | Peatland microbial communities from MTU Mesocosm Facility, Houghton, MI, USA - PEATcosm2014_Bin23_10_metaG | ecosystem: Environmental > Terrestrial > Soil > Wetlands > Peat | place... | reverse complement strand
TGCGGATTTTCGCACAGCAGACCGGTGGGGCGGCCGCGCGGCTGTTTGGCGACGGCCAGCTCGATCAGCGCGTTGATACCGGCGCGCGCGATGCCGGTGATCACGGCACTGTGGTGCGGCCCTACCCAGCACTGGCTCGGCAAGGCATAGGTCACTCCCGGCCAGCGCGACCATTGGTTGTCGAGCGGCGCGCCGGCATGGATCATCGTGCGTCGCTCCGGCAGGAAGACATTGTCCACCGTCCAGTCAAAGCTGCCGGTGCCTCGCAGCCCAGCGACGTCCCAGCTTCCCGGTACGATTTCCGCTTCGGATCGCTCAAAGACGCCGCGCCAGAAGGCCGGTTTGCCTTCGGGCGTCAGACGCGGCTTACCGTCGTCGAGAATCTGGAAGCTTCCCAGCATCCACGTGCTTTCCTGGCAGCCGCTGCCAAAGCGCCAGCGCCCGCTGACGCGGTAGCCGCCATCGACCGGCACGGCCTGCCCGCCCCCCTGCACCGCCGTCCCAGCGATGATGGACGGTCCGTTGCCATGCACTTCCTGGGCGCCGGCATCCGGCAGACCGAGCGTGACAAGCTGGCCGATGCTGTTATTGGCGACGTTCCAGCCGACCGAACCCGCCCCCTCGGCCATCAGCTCGACGACGCGCAGATAGGTCAGCGGATCGACCCCCAAACCGCCCAGCGCGCGCGGGATCACCATGCGGTAGAACCCGGCCTCACGCATCTGGTCGAGCAACGCGCGCGGCAGGCGCTGCTCGCGCTCGATCTCCTCGCGGTAGGTACGGATCACCGGCCGCATAGCGGCCGCCGCCTGCACCACGGGTTGCGCGTCGATATCGGCCGGCAGGCTGGTTTCAGGGGCAATCGCGTCGGTTATCGTGTCCATCGGCTTCCTCCTGCGCGCAAGCGTATAACCTGCGAGGCGGAAGAGCGAAGCGTATTCGCCCTATTTTCGCGTGATGGGGTGCGAACTTGTTGCCGGATACCGGGCGTGCGATGCTGGACCAATCAACAGATTTGCGGGAGGGGATCATGGCAAAATACACGCTAATCAGCTTTAAGGGCTGCCCCTGGGTGCAACGCTCGGCGATCCTGCTGCGCGAAAAGAACACCCCGTTTGAATTCCGTCACATCGAGTCCGACAACCGGCCGGACTGGTTCCTCGCGATCTCGCCACACAAGAAGGTGCCGGTGCTGCGCATCGACGACAGCGTGTCGCTGTTCGAGTCCAACGCGATCAACGAATATCTCGACGAGATGGTGACGCCCCGCCTGCACCCGGCTGATCCGGTGCAGCGCGCGATCAACCGCGCCTGGACCGATTACGTGCCAACCTTCGCGGCGGCGGTGACCGGCTGCGCCTATGCGCCGACCCAGGCCGATTACGAGGCGGCGATCGCCAAGATGCCGGAGGCTTTTGACAAGCTCGAAAAAGCGCTCGAAAAACAGGGTAGCGGGCCGTTTTTCAACGGCGCGGATTATTCGCTGGTCGATGCCGCCTATGCGCCGTTTCTGCAGCGCTATTTCTACCTGCACAACGTCAAGCCGGTCGGGCTGATCGAGAAATATCCGCGGCTCAAGGCTTGGGCGGAGACGCTGATCGCGCGGCCCTCGACGCATTCTTTCCCGGAGGCGGAGTTCGAGGCGATGTATCGGGCGAACTTGTTAAAGCGCGGCAGCTATCTGTCGCAATTCGTCGAGCCGGCGCGGGCCGCCGCGGAATAGGCAAAGCAAAAATCCCCCGACCGGCCGGCGATACGGTCAAGTCGGGGGATTTTTCAGTGCGGCCCCGCAGGGCCGCGAGCGCGGCGCTACGATGCCCGCGCCAAGCGGCGCTCGTCGCGATGTTCCAGATTTCCGGCTTCGCGCTCGAGGTCTTCGGCGGTGCGCAGCCGCGCGTCCCAGATCGCGGGGTTCTCGGCCCGCTCGGCAAATTCACGATACCAGCTCGCGAGATCGCGCAGCTTTTGTGCCTGGTCCATGTACTGACGTTCCTCTAATGAAACTTCATCAATAGAACGCCGGGTCGCGGGCGGCGTTCCGCCCTCGCGAAGCGTCAGGACGAATTCGTGTCCGGCGCGGCCGAGAAGCTCACATGCGCGGCGACGACGTACCACCCGTCAGGAAAGCGCACCCAGCTTTGTTGCTGACGGCCGAGCCGCGCCTGACCGGGGCGACGAAACTCGGTCGAGGCGGTCGCGAAATCGCGACCAAACGTGGTGATGACCGTGTTGGTAATCGTCCGACGCCCGGGCGGGATGCGAGCGCCGCGGAAGGCCGCGATCTGGTCGTGGCCGTAAAGTTCCTCGGCGATCCCAAAGCGCAGCGTGTAAGGCGCGTCGCGGAACAATTCGTCGAGCACGGCAACATCGTTGGTGTTGAGCGCTTCCTCATAGCGCATGAACGCGGTGGTCACCTCCGCGACGATTTCCGGAATGTTGATCTCGGGTCCGTCAGCCAAGCGCCGGCTCCGCGTTGGTGACGCCGCCGCGTTCGAGAGCGCGCGCGACGCGCAGCGCGTCGGCTTCGCGCCACGGCGCGGCGATGATCTGCACGCCGATCGGCAATCCGCCTGGCTGGCGCAACGGCGCGGCGACGATCGGCAGACCGATAAACGACAGCGGCTGGGTATAGACACCGATAAACGGCCGCATCGGCACGGCGACGCCATCGATCTCGATCGTCTCCTGACCGATCCGCGGCGCCGGGCACGGCGTCGCCGGCGCCAGCAGGATGTCGACCTCGCGAAACAGCGCCAGCACCTGTTCGCGATACCAGCGGCGGAAGCGCTGTGCCCGGAGCACCCAGCCGGCCGGGATAAGCGCGCCGGCCAGAAAGCGGTCGCGCGTCATCGGGTCAAAATCCTGCGCGCGCGATTTGAGGTCGGCGAAGTGCAGATCGGCGCCCTCGGAGGCGCTGATCACAAAGGCCGCCGCGCGGCCGCGCGCCGCTTCCGGTATTTCGACCTTACGCGTCGCAGCCAGGGCTTTTGCGGCGGTCGCCACCGCCTCGGCCGCGATCCCCGAACCGGCGAAATGCCCGCCAAGGACCGCGATCCGCAGCCCGCTCGCGCCATGTTCGAGGATCGGAAAAGCCGGTTCAACCGGTCGACCGGCACAAGCTGGGTCGTTGGGATCGGCACCCTGCATCGCGTCATAGCTCGCGGCGAGATCGCCAACGGTGCGGGTGAGCGGGCCCAGATGATCAAGGCTCGCGACAAACGGCCGTGTCCCCGCGCGGCTCAGCCGGCCATAAGTCGGCTTCAGCCCAAAAGTGCCGCAAAACGAAGCCGGCACGCGGACCGAGCCGTTGGTGTCGGAAGCGAGCGCGATCGGGACAAGGCCACCGGCAACTGCCGCGCCCGACCCGCCCGACGATCCTCCGGCGACATGGGCCAAATCATGCGGGTTGTGCGCCGCGCCGTAATGCGTGTTCTCGGTCGTGAAACCATAGGCGTATTCATCCATGTTGAGCGCGCCGACGAGGATCGCCCCGGCGTCGTTCAGTTTGCGCAGGATAAAGGCGTCGGCGGCGGCAGGCGGCCGCTCGGCATCGATCTTCGACCCGGCGAGGGTCACAAGCCCCTTGATGTCGAAGAGGTTCTTGACCGCGAACGGCGCGCCGGCCAGCGGCCCCAGGGTTTCGCCCCGCTTGCGCTGCCGATCGATTGCGTCCGCTTCGGCGAGCGCGCGTTCGGCGGTCACCGCGGTAAAGGCGTTGAGCGCCGGGTTGCGCGCCGCGATATGGGCGAGTGCCGTCTGCGTGATTTCGATCGCGCTCGTCGCGCCGGAACGGACGGCTTGAGACGCGGCGAGCGCGTCGACGACCGCTCCGGGTTTGGTGCTCACGGTTGGTAAACCGGCGCCGGCTCGGTGTCGTCCGGCAAGGGAAATTCCATCACCAGCGCCGCCATCTGGGCGATACGACCCAGGTTCAGCACGACGCCAGGACGATGCGCCGGATCGAGCGGCATGCCGACCAGCTCCGCCGCCGCATCGACATACGCTTCGAGATCAATCGGATCTGCCATGGCCCCTCCCCGCCCAACCGTCGCAACCCTCATGCCAGGGACCCAAAGTCCGGGGCTGGCAGCGGGACCATCGTCTGGCTGTTCCCACCGTTATTTGCAAGGAATCTGCGGCGAACTCCCTGCTCAATGTCGCCGAACGGCGAACACCGATTCATGTACGATATGGATCGATTTTGGCAATTTTAGAGCAGATCGGTCCTCGCCTTTCTCCGCGACGCGAAGATGTGGCGGCGCATTTGCATTCCGGCCTAAACAGGGAAGCCACCGGTTGAAGAACCTAAAGAGCCCATGTCCTTGAGTTTCGATTTCGCGTCGCTGCGCCGCGCCTATCGCGAGCGGAAAGCCAGCCCGGTCTCTGTCGCCAAAGAAGTGCTGTCGCGTCTCGCCGTCGCCGGCAACGACAGCGTGTGGATCTCGCGCGTGGCGGATGACGCCGTGCTGGCCGAGGCGGAAGCGCTGGAGCAGCGGAGCGATGCCGCGACGTTACCGCTTTATGGACTGCCATTTGCGGTCAAGGACAATATCGACGCCGCCGGGCTGCCAACGACCTGCGCCTGCCCCGAATTCGCCTATGCGCCGGCCCGGTCCGCGCCGGTTGTCGAGCGGTTGCGCCAAGCCGGCGCGCTGCTGATCGGCAAGACCAATCTCGACCAGTTCGCGACCGGGCTGGTCGGCACGCGCTCGCCCTATGGCGTGCCGCGAAACCCGTTTGACGCGTCTTGTATCCCGGGCGGATCGAGCTCGGGCTCGGCGGTCGCGGTCGCGGCAGGGTTGGTCGCCTTTGCCCTCGGCACCGATACCGCGGGCTCCGGAAGGGTGCCGGCAGCGTTTGGCAATATCGTCGGACTGAAACCGACGCGCGGGCTGTTGAGCGCGAGCGGTGTCGTGCCGGCCTGCCGCTCGCTCGATTGCGTCTCGGTCTTCGCGCTGACCGTCGAGGACGCGGCTGAAGTGGCCGACATCGCGCGCAGCGTTGACGGCGCTGATGGCTATTCGCGGGCGGCACCACCCGGCTTCGCCGCGCTAGGGCGCGTGCCGGAGCGGTTTGTGTTTGGCGTATTACCGACGAGCGAGCGCGAATTCTTTGGCAACGCCGATGGGTCAAAGCTTTACGCGGCGGCAATCGAGCGTTTGCGGGCGCTTGGCGGTGAGGCGGTCGAAATCGACTACACGCCGTTTCTCGGGGTCAACGAGCTGCTCTATCACGGGCCGTGGCTGGCCGAGCGCTATGGTTCGGTCAAGGATGCGATCGGCGCACGCTTCGATTTGCTGCACCCGGTTCTGCATCGGGTCATCACTGGCGGCAAGGCGATTTCCGGGGCGGCGGTGTTCGCCGGAGAACACCGGCTGACGGCGTTGCGCCAGGCGACCGCGCCGGTATGGCGGCGGATCGATTTGCTGTTGCTGCCGACCACCGGCACGACCTACAGCATCGCGCAGATCGAGAGCGATCCGATCGGCTTTAACGAAAGCATCGGCCACTACACCAATTTCTGCAATTTGCTCGATCTGGCGGCGCTCGCGGTGCCGGCCGGGTTTCGCGGCGACGGGCTGCCGTTTGGCGTCACTTTGCTGGCGCCGGCGTTTTTCGATCCGCTGCTCGCGGCGATCGGTGGCGCGCTGCATCGGGCCGCCGAGTTGCCGCTCGGGGCGACCGGGCATCGCCACCCTGTGCCGTTATCGCCGCCGGGCGCAACGACGTTCCCCTATGTGCCGGTCGCGGTTGTCGGCGCGCATTTGTCCGGGCAGCCGATGAACCACGAATTGACGGTGCTCGGCGCGAAATTGCGCCGTGCGACGCGCACCGCGCCCGAATACCGGCTTTACGCGCTGCCCGACGGCAAGCGTCCTGGACTGGTGCGCCGGCCCAATGGCGGCGCGGCCATCGAAGTCGAAGTGTGGGATATGCCGAGCGCCGAGCTTGGCGGGTTTCTCGCGGGGATCGCCGCGCCGCTCGGGCTTGGCAAGGTGGCGCTCGAGGACGGTAGTGAGGTCACCGGGTTCCTCTGCGAGGCGCACGCGGTCGCGGAAGCGCGCGACATCAGCGAATTCGGCGGCTGGCGCGCGTGGCGCACCGCGCAGGACGGGGATAGATAGGGCGCCCGGGGTATCCATCCCGGCGAAAGCCGGGACCCTTGTTTCCACCGCTCAAGCCGCGGAACGATAGGCCCCGGCTTTCGCCAGGGTGGGGCTATGCTATTTGGGTCCGTTACCGGGCGCGGGGCCTAAAACTCGTCGACGCCGAGGGCGCGCAGGCTTTCGGTCAGTTGCAACGACAGAGGCAGGTTGAGAAATTCGCCGGTCGGCGTGGGCTGCAGGAACCATTTGTGGTAGGTCGCGACTAGATCCCCGGTTTGCGCCATCGTCAGAAACGCGCGACTGACGGCGTCAGCCATTTCCGGGTCGTCCTTGCGGAACATCAGCCCATAGGGCTCGTAGGTGATGAAGTCGCCGACCACGGCCATCGTGTCCTGCGCCTTGTTGGCGGCGATAAACCCGGCGAGCAGCACGTCGTCGGTCGCAAAAGCGTCGGCCTTGCCCGAGGCGAGCATATCGTAGGATTCCTGGTGATCCTTACCGGCGACGATCGTGATGCCGAGCTTGTATTTGTCGTTGAGGAGGTGCATCGCCGCCTCATTGGTCGTGCCGCTGGTCACGACCAATGTCTTACCCGACAAATCGCGGTACGACGAAATCCCCGAGGCGCGCTTGACCAGGAGCTTGGTGCCGGCGACGAACATCACCGGGGAAAAGGCGACGCTTTTCTGACGTTCGGTATTGCTGGTCGTCGAGCCGCATTCGAGATCGGCCTTGCCCGACATGATCGCGTCCATGCGGGTGTCGGCGGTCACGGATAGATAACTGACCGCGACCGGCGCGCCGCCGAGCTCGCGCTTGATCTCGTCGACGACGCCGAGGCAGAGGTCGATCGAATAGCCAATCGGCGGCGCGCCGGCTTGCCGGACATAGGAAAACGGAAACGAGGCTTCGCGGTAGCCGAGGATCACGGTCCCGCTATCGTGGATTTTCTTTAGCGTCCCGGTCAGGACCGCCGGCATGCTGTCCTCGGTGGCGGCGGGTGGCGCGGTGTTGTTGGCGCCGGTCATGTCCTCGGCCCCGGCAGGGCCGGCGCGCAGCGCCACCAGTACCAGCGCCAGCAGCGCACCGCGCGCGATCGTCCGTTTCAATGACGCCTCCCGTGCTCGGGGATCGCTCCGTTCAGGCAGTGGCCGTCGCCGGCACGCCGCCCTCCGACTCTTCGTCGGTCGCCGGTCCGAGGTCATGCTCGAATTTGGCGACCGCGGAGGCGGCCAGCGAATTGCCGATCACATTGGTCGCGCTGCGCCCCATATCGAGGAATTGGTCGATCCCGAGGATCAGGAACAAGCCGGCCTCGGGGAGGCCGAATTGCTTCAAGGTCGCCAGGATCACCACCAGCGAGGCGCGCGGCACGCCGGCCACGCCCTTCGATGTGATCATCAAGGTCGCGGCCATCAGCAGCTGCTTGGACAGCGGCATGTCGACGCCGTAAGCCTGGGCGATAAACATCGCGGCAAAGGTCGTATACGCCATCGTGCCGTCGAGATTGAACGAATAGCCGAGCGGAAGCACAAAGCTGGCGATGCGCCGGGAAACCCCAAACCGCTGAAGCTGCTCGAGAATTTTCGGATAGGATGCTTCCGAGCTCGCCGTCGAAAAGGCGAGCAGGAACGGCTCGCGCATGCGACGGACGAGATCCATCATCCGGCCGGGTCCGAGGAGGAAGAAACCGACCGCCAGCAGGAGGATCCACAGGATCAGCAGCGTCAGATAGAAGCCGCCGAGGAATTTCGCGAAGTTGAGCAGGATCCCTGGGCCGGATTTGGTGATGACCGAGGCGACCGAGGCGCAAACCGCGATCGGCGCGAGCTTCATCACATAGCCGGTGATGTTCAGCATCATGTGGGAAATATCGTCGGCGAGGTCGATCAGCGGCTTGCCACGTTCGCCCATCGCCATGATCGCGACGCCGGCAAAGATCGAGAACACGACGATCTGCAGGATCTCGCCGTCAGCCAGGGACTTGAACAGCGAGGTCGGCACGAGGTGATCGATAAAATTATCGATGCTAAAGGCCTGCGTCGTCAGATTGGCGGTATTGGTGCCCTGATCGGCGATCGTGATGCCGACGCCCGGCTGCAGCACATCGACCATAAAGAGCCCAAGCAACAGCGAGACGATCGAGGCGGACACGAACCACCCCATCGTCTTGGCGCCGACACGACCCACCGTGGCCGCATCGCCCATATGGCCGATGCCGACAACCAGGGTCGACAGCACCAGCGGGCCGATGATCATCTTGATCAGCTTCAGGAAAACAGAGCTGACGAGCGACATGTATTTGGCGACGTCGGCCGCCGTGCCCTTGTCCGGGAAGGAGTAATAGCACGCCGTACCGAGCGCGATGCCGAGCAGCAGCCCGACCATCACGTAGATGAAATTCTTGTTCATGTCCCCCTCCTCGCGGCGTCCCTAACTCAACGTCACGCAAAGACGATGCCGAATTTTCCCGCGAGAGGCGAAAAGAGTAAAGCCCCGCTTCAACCGCAATATCCAGAGCCCGCAGCGATGCCGTCACCTGATAAGGCGGCGATCCGCCGTGCTCAGCGCGCGCCGCCGCGCAACCGCCGGTCGATCCATGCGACGGTCAGCGTCACATAGAGCGGCAGGGCGAAGACGAGAAACGCGATCGAATAGAGCAGGGTCTGATTGCGGATGTCGATGATCGGCTGCTCGATCTCGTCGATGGGCACCATGATCGCCAAGAGCTGGTCGCGACCATAACGCGACGGAATTTCGGCGACGCGGCCGATATAGGTCCGACCGGCGACATTGTAGACGCGAGACCCGACCATCTTTTTATCTTCGTAGGCGGCGACCAGCCCGCTGATCACCGGATCCCGCAAATCCGCGACTTTGGGCAAGGGGAGCATTGTTTCCCCATTGGCCGGCGCCGGCTTGGCGAGGGCCGCCTGATCGGGCATCGCGATAATCTCGCCGGCCTTGGTAAAGATGAAGGCGGTACTGCTCGGCGTGATGCGCTGCTGGCGCAGGAAATCGGCGAGGCCGTTGGCGGCGAGATCGGCGCCCATCACCCCGGCGGGTGATCCAGGGGACGGTCCGCTAAAACTGCGGCTGAGGGTGAACCCCGGCTCGCCGTTTGAGGCGAAGACGTAGAGATCGCTGTGCTCGACGATCTCGCTCTGCTGGGCGGGTCGATACCACGGCCGTTCGCGCGGATCGAACGTGGTTGGCGCCGGCTCCCGGATGCCGACCTGGCTGCCGTCTTCGCCGAGAAAAATCCACCGCGCGTTGCGCGCGCCCGCGGCATCCCCGCCAATCATCTCGACGGCGAAGACCGCATCATCGGGCGCCTGAAGGCTTTGCCGCAGGTTCGCCTCTTCAGGTCCCGCGATATGGGTCACCATCAGAAAGTCGCCATTGTCGAACCCGACATAGATCGACAGGATCTGCGGATAAATGCGCAGCGCCCGCAACAACAGCGCCCGGGCCGGCGCATCGTCCATGATCGCGGGCGTGGTGAATTCGGGCACCAACGAGGCGATCGCGACGATCGCGAACATCGGGTCGTAAAGCAGCTTGATCCGTTCGTCGACCTTGTCTTCGACTTCCCGGATCAACTGATCCGCGGCGGTGATCGCCAGGCTGCTCGCCTTTGACGAGTTGTACCAGATGATGCCGCCAGCCAGCACGAAGATGAGGACGAGCAGCAGCCCGGTAATCCCGAGATAGGCCTGCCAGCGCGGCGCCGGCCGGTCTTCGTCGAGCAATTGGCTTCGCAAATTCATCACGGCTCGCCCTCCCGTGAACGGTCAGAGGGGTTGGCGCAGCGAGCATATAGACCGGGTGCCGCAGCGCCAAGACGGCCTACTCATACGCCCGGCTTGTTGCCAAACATCGCTCAGAAAGACGTGTCCCCCCTGGTCAGGCCCGGGGGAGGCGATAATTTTACAGAGATCTTGCGCTAACCGCTGTTGCGCAGACCGGCGGCGATACCGTTGATGGTCAGATGGATGCCGGTCACCACATCCTCGTCGCCATCGCCCGCGCGGTAGCGGCGCAACAGCTCGATCTGCATGTGGTTAAGCGGATCGAGATAGGGGAAACGGTTGCGGATCGAGCGCCCGAGCAGCGGGTTGCCTTCGAGGAGCTGGTTCTGGCCCATGATCGCGAGCAGCGCCTCGATCGAGGCCTGCCATTCCGCGCGCAGCCGGGTGAAGATGCGCTCGCGAAGGCCGGAATCCGACACCAGCTCGGCATAGCGCGAGGCGATCGCGATATCGCTCTTTGCCAGCACCATATCCATGTTTGACAGCAGCATCTGGAAGAACGGCCATTCCTCGTACATCGCCCGCAGCGTCGCCATACCGGTCGCCGGCTCGGCCTCCAGCCAGGCGCCGACCGCGCTGCCAAACCCGTACCAGCCCGGCAGCATCAGCCGCATCTGCGCCCAGCTGAACACCCACGGGATCGCGCGCAGATCCTCGATCTTTTCCGAGGCTTTGCGCGAGGCCGGACGGCTGCCGATGTTGAGGTTGGCGATCTCGCTGACCACCGTCGCCTCGCGAAAGAAGCGGACAAACCCGTCGGTCTCGTAGACGAGATTGCGGTAGGCGCGGTAGGCATCGCCTGACAGCCGTTCCATCAGGTCGAGATATTCCGGGCGTGGCGCCGCGGCCTCGGCGCGCAGCAGCGTCGCTTCAAGTGTCGCCGCGGCTAAGGTCTCGATATTGCGGCGGCCGAGTTCGGGGTTCGAATATTTGCTGGCGATGACCTCGCCCTGCTCGGTGACGCGGATCGCGCCCTGCACCGCACCCGGCGGCTGGGCGAGAATCGCCTGATAGCTCGGACCGCCGCCGCGCCCGACCGAGCCGCCGCGGCCGTGAAACAGCCGGATCCCGACATCGTGGCGGCGGAACACCTCGACGAGACCGATCTCGGCCTTGTACAGCTCCCAGCCCGAGGTCAGGAACCCGCCATCCTTGTTGCTGTCGGAATAGCCGAGCATGACTTCCTGGATACGGCCGCGGCTTTCGAGCAAGCGCATGTATTCGGGCGTGCCGAGCAGCGAATCCATGACCTCGCCGCAATTGCGCAAATCCTCGATCGTCTCGAACAGCGGCACGATGTCGACGTCGAGCCGGCCGCCCGGCGGCTCCAGCAACCCCGCTTCCTTGAGCAAGACGCCGACTTCGAGAACGTCCGAAACGCTGGTCGCCTTCGATATGACGTAATGCGGCACCGCGGCACGCCCGTAACGTTGGTGCGCTTCCGCGGCGGCACGCACGATGCCGATCTCGCCGGCGGTCTCGCTCGAGTAGGTGATGAACCGCGAAAAGAGCGGTCGCGCGGTCGCCAACTCCATCAACAGCAGACGAACGCGATCGCTTTCGTTCAAGCCGAGATAATTCGTGCCCGGCTGAACCGCTTCGAGCAGCTCGCCGACGACGCGCTCGTGGACGTCCGAGTTCTGGCGCAGATCGATCGCCGCCAAATGGAAGCCGAAGACGTCGATGGCGCGGCGCAGATCCTTGAGCCGCCCCTTAGCCAACAGCTCTGAACCATTGGCGACGAGGGAGTTGGCGATGATCGTCAGCTCGGCGAGCAACTCGCCGCTATCGGCGTAGGGGGCCGCGCTGCCGACCGGCGTATGCAGCGGATCGCCGTGATCGAGCGCGCGCGCGGTCGCCGCCAACCGCGCGTAGATGCCCGTGATTGCCCGGCGATAGGGCTCGTAGCGGCGGAAGGCCGAGCGATCGGGCGAGCGCGCGGCAAGTTCGGCAAGCGACGGCGACACCTCGACAAGCCGGCTGTCCAACGACAATTCCGCGCCGAGTAGACGCAATTCGCCGAGGTAATGGCGCAGCGCCTTGGTGCTTTGCAGATGCAGCGCGTCACGCAGCACGGCTTCGTTGACAAATGGGTTGCCGTCGCGGTCGCCGCCGATCCAGCTGCCCATCCGCAAAAACGACGGCAGCGAGGTCGAGCCGGCGCCCGATCCGGCCAGCTCGGCCTCGAGATCGGCGTAGAAGCGCGGCAATTCCTTGAGGAAGGTGTAGTCGTAATAAGCGAGGCCGTTATTGACCTCGTCGGTAACCTGCAGCCGGGTGCGGCGCAGCAGATTGGTCTGCCACAGCGTCAGGATCGCGCGGCGCAGCGCCGCCTCGTTGGTGGCGGCTTCCTCATCGCTGAGCTGATAGCGGTCCCGCTCCGCCAAGAGGTCCGCGACCTCCATTTCGCGGTCGATCATGCTCTTGCGGCGCACCTCGGTCGGATGCGCGGTCAGCACCGGCACGACCATCGCCTCGGCAAAGAACCGGCGCAGCCGATCGGGCGGGACATTCGCTGCCCGTGCCTGCGCCAGCACATGCGCCATCGTCCCCTCGCGCGGCGCCGAAGGATTGCGCCGGTGTGCGCGGTTGCGGCGGATGTGGTGCTGATCCTCGGCGATATTGGCGAGATGCGAAAAAAAGCCGAAGGCGCGGATGATCTGGATCGCCTCGCCGCGCGGCAGCGAGTTCAGCGTGTGCGCCAGTTCCTCGCGCGCCGCGCCGTCCTCGTCGCGGCGGAAGCGAATCGAGCTTTGCCGGATGCGCTCGACCGTGTCAAAGGCCGCCGCCCCGCGCTGCTCGCGAACGGTGTCGCCGAGAATGCGACCCAGCAGGCGAATGTCGTCGCGCAGCGGCAGATCCTTGTCGTCGCGCTTTTCGGTGTCTTCGGGCGCGTCTGCTATCGACATCGGGCATCTCCTGCGTCGCGCAGTGTGTGTTGATTAAGCAAATGTGCGGCCAATTGGTTGCAAGACCCCTACCGTCAGTCCGCGGCGCCGCGCTCGGCAATTAATTGACCGACAGCGCTCCCCGATGACGGTCACTCTGTTCGCCATGGTCTGAAATTTGCGGCTTATGCCGCGGGCCTCGGCAAGCCGGAAGCATTGAGGGCACAACAGAAATGGGCGATATCCCGGACCGCGTGTCTCAGGTCGATTGCGACATCCTGGTGATCGGCGGTGGCACCGCCGGGCCGATGGCGGCGTACAAGGCCAAGGTCAAAAACCCGAAGGCGCGCGTGGTCCTCCTGGAAAAGGCCAACGTCAAGCGCTCGGGCGCGATCTGCATGGGCATGGACGGGCTCAACAACGCCGTCATCCCGGGCCACGCGACGCCGGAGCAGTATGTCAAGGAAATCACCATCGCCAATGACGGCATCTGCGATCAGGCGCCCGTCTACAAATACGCCGAACGCTGCTTCGAGATCATCCAGGAGCTCGACAAGTTCGGCATACGGTTTCTCAAGGACGAGAAAGGCGATTTCGACGTCAAGAAGGTGCACCACATCGGCACCTATGTCCTGCCCATGCCGAATGGCGACACGGTCAAGAAGGCGCTGTATCGCCAGCTGCGCCGCGCGCAAATCCTGATCTCGAACCGTTACATGGCGACCCGGCTGCTGACCGGAAACGACGGACGCATCGCCGGCGCGATCGCGGTCAACACGCGGACCGCGGAGTTCCTCGTGTTCCGCGCCAAATCGGTGATCTTGTGCCTTGGCGCTGCTGGGCGGCTTGGTCTGCCAAGCTCGGGCTATCTGTTCGGCACCTACGAGAACGCCGCCAATTCGGGGGACGGCTACGCGATGGCGTATCACGCCGGTGCCGGGCTCGCGAACCTCGAATGCTTTCAGATCAACCCGCTGATCAAGGATTATAACGGCCCGTCCTGCGCCTATGTCGCCGGACCGTTTGGCGGCTACACCGCCAACAACGAGGGCATGCGGTTTATCGAATGCGATTACTGGTCGGGCCAGATGATGCTCGAATTCTACAACGAGCTGCAATCGGGCAAGGGGCCGGTGTTTTTAAAGCTCGACCATCTCGCGGGCGAGACGATCGGCGAGATTGAGTCGATCCTGCACAAGGTCGAGCGGCCGACCCGCGGCCGCTTCCACGAAGGTCGCGGCACCGACTACCGGCATCGCATGATCGAGATGCACATTTCGGAGATCGGCTTTTGCTCGGGGCATAGCGCGTCGGGCGTCTTTGTCGACGAATACGCGCGGACGACGGTCGACGGGCTTTACGCGGCGGGCGACATGGCGAATGTGCCGCACAACTATATGCTCGGCGCCTTTACCAACGGCGCGATCGCCGGCGAGCACGCGGTCGATTTTGTCGCCGAAACCGATTTCGCGGAATTCGACCCGGCCGATGTCGCCGCCGAGTGCCAGCGCGTGCTGGCGCCGACCCTGCGCGAGGACGGAATACCGCCCAACCAGATCGAGTTCAAAACGCGACGCTTTGTGAACGACTATTTGCAGCCGCCCAAGGTCACCCGCAAATACGAGCTGGCCGCCGACCGCTTCGCGGAAATCCGCGACGACCTCGACCACGGCATGGTCGCGCGCGACCCGCATGAATTGATGCGCGCGCTGGAGGCGGCCTCGATCCTCGATTGCGCCGACATGGCGGTATGCGCCTCACTGTTCCGCGCCGAGAGCCGCTGGGGGCTCTATCACTACCGGACCGATTTCCCGGACAAGGACAACGACAACTGGTTCTGCCACACGATCCTGCGCAAGCAGGACGGCCGCATGGGCTGCGAGACGCGGCCGGTCGCGCCGTACATCGTGCCGATCGCCGACGACGAGCGCGACGCTTACGACAAGCAGCGCATCCGCCGGCAAGCCTGATTTGAGGACATACCCATGCCGCTCGCCAATACGCCCACCACCGTCCCCGTCGTCGTCGATGAGGACAAATGCATCGCCGACAAGGGATGCGTTGTTTGCGTCGATGTCTGCCCGCTGGATGTGCTGCGGATCAGCGAGCTGACCGGCAAGGCTTATATGAAATACGACGAGTGCTGGTATTGCATGCCGTGCGAGGCCGATTGCCCGACCGGGGCGGTCAAGGTCAACATTCCCTATCTGCTGCGCTAGAGGCGCCGATGTTGCAGCTTGAAATTGGGCCAATGAATCCTTCGAGACACCCGCTACGCGGGCTCCTCGGGACGACGGGGGTTTCGTGGTGCCATTGAGAACACCCGTCATCCTGAGGAGCGCTCTTAGAGCGCGTTTCGAAGGACGCACAGCGGCGGCGCGGCGCACGGATGGGAGGCGAACGGATGCCTGCCGCATTTGACCCGTTTGAGGATTTTGGCGATGTCGCCACGCTCGCCGAGCGGCTGGCCGATCCCGACGCGGGAGCGCGCCGGGTCGCGGTGATGGCACTGGCCGAAACCGCCGATCCGGATGCGATCCCCTATCTCGCCGCGACGCTCGGCGACGCAGCGGGCGAGGTGCGACTCCAGGCGGCGATCGCGCTTGGCGAGTTCGATGGGCCCGAGGCGGCGGCGGCGCTGGCCGGCGCGCTGTCGGACGCCGACCCCAAGGTCGCGCAGGCCGCCGCGGACAGCCTTGCCGAATTGAAGAACCCCGACGCCGCCGAAGCGCTCTTTCCCTATGTCGTCCACGCCGATGCGTTTGTGCGCCGGGCGACACTGCGCGCCTTGAAGGAATTGCGCCGCGCCGACGCGCTAAAGCCGGCGATCGACGCGCTCGCCGACCCGGACGCCGAGGTGCGCGCCCAGGCGGTCGGCGTGATCGGCTACTTGCAGCTTGAGGAATCATTGCCGGCGCTGATGGCGGCGGTGCGCGACGCGAACCCGATCGTTCGACGCACCGCGGCGAGCGCGGTCGGGTTTTCGCGTTCGAAGCCCGCGGCCGACGCGATCGTCGTGCTGCTGGGCGATGATGACTGGCAGGTGCGCGAGTTGGCCGCCGAGACCGCCGGCAAAAGCAAATTGGCCGCGGCGATCGACCCGCTCGTCGGACTGACCGGCGACGAATACTGGCAGGTGCGGTTAAAGGCGATCCGCAGCCTTGGGGCGTTGAAGGCGGCGACGGCGATACCGGCGATCGTGCCGTCGCTTGACCATACGATCAGCAATCTGCGCAAGGAGGCTGCCGCAGCGCTTGGCGAAATCGCCGATCCGGTAGCGCTGCAACCCCTCGAAGACCATATGAACGACCCCGATCCCGATGTGCGCAAGAATTTGCGCTGGGCGATCGGCCGCATCCGCGGAGGCTGAGACGTGGCGCTGGCCGCGCGCCGGCGACCAATAGAGACCGCCGCCGCGGCGCTGCGCGTCCCGAAATACGGGGCGATCGGCAAAATCCTGCGCGAGCGCATCCTCGGCGGCCATTACCCGCAAGGCATCCAGCTGCCGTCGGAAAGCACGCTGCAAGCCGAGTTCGCGGTCAGCCGGGTGACGATCCGCCTCGCGCTCGACGTGCTGCGCCGCGCCGGACTGGTCGAGAGCCGTCAGGGCAAGGGCTATTTCGTTCGGCCGGTGCGTGCGCTGCACGATCTCGGCCGGTTGCAAGGGTTTGGCGAAATGATGGCCTCGGTCGGGGTCGAGGCGCATTCGGTCGTGCTCGACATCGCCGAAGGGCCGGCCGCGCCGGAGGTGCAAAAAGCGCTCGAGCTGGAACGCCACGAGCCGGCGATGACGATCCGCCGCGTGCGGGTCGGCGGCGGCAACGCGCTCAGCTACGATGTCAGCCATTTCCCGCTCGATATCGGCCGCCGGCTTATCGAGCTCGACCTCGCGCATGCCGACATCTTTGTGCTGATCGAGCGGACGCTGGGCGTCGAGCTCGGTTTCGCCGATTTGACGCTCGATGTCGCCGGCGCCGACAGCGCCGCCGCCGGCCATCTTGGCGTCGGCGAAGGCGATCCGCTGGTGCGCATCAAGCGTCTGACCTACGACGTCAAGCGGCGGCCGATGGATTTCGAATATTTGTTCGGCCGGCCCGACGCGTTCCAGTTTGGCGTGCGGGTGCCCCGTTGGTGATACTAACTTGTATTAGCAAGCGAAATGCCGCTTGCGAAAGATTTGAGCATGGCGCGGACGCGCGGATTAGCGATTGGTCACGCGGCGCCCACCAAGGCCCGTCTTCGCGGCAAATTTTGCGAACATTGCTAATGCCTTAGGCATTTGGTGTCGCCGCCCTGCCCGCTGGCACATCGCTTGCGCCGATAAAAGCGGCGATTAAGACGAGCTTGGCGCGAAAGGAATTTCCGATGCTGCTTCGACGGTTGGCCCTCGCCGCGGCGAGCCTTGTATTGGCGAGCCCGGCCTTTGCCGAGACGATCGACATCGCGATCGGCCACCAGAGCATGTGCACCGATACCTATACCGCGGGCATCATCGTCAAGGAGCTCGGGCTCCTCGAAAAACACCTGCCGCATGACGGCAAATATGCCGGCGTGACCTACAACGTCACCTGGAACGATTACAGCTCGGGCGGCCCGATCACCAACGAGATGCTGGCGAACAAGCTGGCGTTCGGGGTGATGGGCGACTACCCGCTGATCGTCAACGGCGCCAAGTTCCAGGCGACCGACAGCCTGCGCTCGCTCTATGTCGCCGGCACCGGCTACAACCTCAAGGGATCGGGTAATGGCGTGGTCGTGCCGGTCTCATCGCAGATCTACAGCCTTAAGGATTTGAAGGGTCATTCGGTCTCGGTTCCGGTCGGTAGCGCCGCCTGGGGCATGCTGGTCAAGGCTCTCGGCGACGACGGCATGTCGCTGTCGTCGGTGGATTTGAAGAACCAAGCGCCGTCGGTCGGCGCGGCCAACATCCAGACGATGAAGATCGACGCCCACGCCGATTTCTGCCCATGGTCGGAGATCATGGAATATCGCGGCACCGGCCGGAAAATCTATGACGGCAGCCAGACCGGCGTGCCCTATTTGCATGGGCTCGTCGTGCGCAAGGATTTCGCCGACAAATACCCGGAAGTGGTCGTCGCGTTTATCGAGGCGATCTACGACGCCGGCAAATGGGTCGAGGCCGACCCGATGAAGGCGACCAAGCAGATGGAGGAATGGACCGGCGTCGAGAAGGAGGTCCTCTACCTCTATTTCTCAAAAGGCGGCCTCTTGACCCTAGACCCCACGATGAAGCCGCAATGGGTCGACGCGCTCAAATTCGACCAGCAGGTGCTGGAAAAAGCCAACCTGTCGCCGCCGCTCGATTTCAAATCTTGGATCGACGATAGCTATA
>Ga0181537_10002024_pt1 | contig 18163 bp, 17 predicted proteins | sample PEATcosm2014_Bin_39_FD_119765 | JGI IMG/M metagenome (GOLD analysis project Ga0181537, IMG submission 119765) | Peatland microbial communities from MTU Mesocosm Facility, Houghton, MI, USA - PEATcosm2014_Bin23_10_metaG | ecosystem: Environmental > Terrestrial > Soil > Wetlands > Peat | place... | reverse complement strand
TCCGCCGGCGGCGACTGGAGAAACCGGCGCGGCCGCAGCTTTGGCCACGCGCTCTTCAAGGGAGCGATTTCTAAAGAATGAAATGGTGACCAGCGTAAACGCGATCAGGATGATGATGCTCGCTGTAGCCAGCAGCGCGCGCTTCAGGAAGCTTGTCCGGGTGCTGGCGCGGCTGGTCTCAAGCGCTGCCTTGTCGGCAAGCAGTATCTTCGAGAACAAGTGCGGAAGGAAAACCCACTGCGCGACCTTGCGCGTACCGCCTCGCCTCGGTTGCGGGGCAGCCGGCTGCTGCTCTAACCCGGCCAGGGAAAATATGTGCGTTGCGCCGGCGTTGACGGGCGTGGATGCCTGCGGCTGAGCCGGACCGACTTCGAGCACGTCCTCAATGAGGTGAGCGCGCATGCCGGCAAAGAAGAATCCGCGGAGAAACGGGTTCACGCCGATCTGGCTTGGCCGCGCAACCTCTGCGAGGAAAGAAACAATCCCCGCACGCAGCTTGCGCAGATCGCGGGGAAACTCATAGGCGCGGGCCAGGTTCTGCAGCTCGCCGCCGCACGAGAGAATATCGAGCCGGAACTCAGACAGCGCATAAACGAGCTGATCGAAGCGCGCGCCAATCGTCGCCGAAGCCTGCTCGGTATACAGGCCCGAACCGGAAGACAGCGATGACAGCAGAGACCCAATGGGAAGCTTCACCTCTTCCTCGGACAAGCGGCCCACATACTCCGCAAAGGGAGTGATGTTATCAAGCTTGGTAAACAGCACATACACGGGCAGTGCTATGCCGAGAGTCTGCGATAACTGGCGCAGGCGCTCATTCAGCGATTGAGCCAGAGCGCGAATCTGCTCTGAAGTATTGGGAGCAAGAATGCGCTCAATGCTGACGCAGACAACCACGGAACGCGCGGGAAGGCGGCTGTCACCGAAAATCGACCCTATCGGCGCGGGGATCGTGGCTCGCACGAGCCGCACCCACAGCGGAGCCTGACGCAGTAACGCTCCTCCTGCTTCCACCACAACGTAGTTACCGGCAAGCCATACGTTAGCTAGCTGAGTGGGAGCCACAAGGCCGTCCCGATAGACATTGCCTGCTATTAACTCGGGATCAAGTCCGGACTGAAGAACGGTCTGCGTCTTGGCGGAGTTCTCATCTCCGATAACATAAATCAGGGGCAGCGATGCGAGTGACTTCGCGCCCGCGCGACCGGCCTGGCGAATCTTGGCGTCCGCATCGCGAAGCAGAGCGGCCAGGTTAATCGAGTCGGGCGTATCAGGCCCCAGGGATTGCGAAGAGCCACCGCTAGACTTACCGAGAAACCAGATAACTCCACCTATGACCACCGCCCCCAGCACGCCCAGGATGACGCAGAACAATACCAGCTTTGTGCCCTCAAAGTGCAGCGCGAATGCGCCCCAGATGACCAGGGCTATATAGACGAGAAAGATAAGTATCCCAATTAAGATGCGTTTCACAGGGGAATCTCCGCAAGGCTGGTTGCGTCCGTAAAGCCGGTTGTATGGAAGAGTGCGGAAACCGGAGAAGCCACAGGTATAACTTGGGAAACTGTGGGGAGAGATTGCCCGAGATTTACGACATATCCCGCGTAGGCCAGAGCGGTGATCACCAGGAGCACTATGGCGGCGATCGCCAGGCGGCCCACCCATTTGTCGCGCTTCGGCGCCGGTGGTGCGGCCGGGGCTTCCGCTGGGCGAAGCAGCGCATAGATGCCTCGAATGCGGGTGATCTTGTCGCGAATGCGCTGCAGGATCGAGTGAATCTCCGAAGCATCTCCGAAAGCGAAACGTCCGCGATAGCCGAGCAGAAGGCAAAGTGCGTGCAACTCCAGCACATCGGCAACCTCAGTGGATTCGGGCCGATTCAGCAGTTCGGTTACATTGCGAAAGAAAAGCTCACCCGCGAAATGCCCGCCGAACATCTCTTCCTGCAGCGGGCGGCGAGCCCAGTCAGCGAAGGTGGGGTCCTTTGAATTCAGGACGCTCTCATCAAGGAATCCGATGATGGCGTAGATGGCCATCTTGGATGCTTCATCGCTGTAACCCATAGCCGACGCATCCTTGACCGCGGCGGAGATCATCTTGCGCAAGGTTGCGCGGAAAGTCTCGGCGTTTTCAACTCGCTGCACAAAAAAACGGGTTCGAAGAATTACGGTGAAGACTTCCTGGAAGGCCATGGCCAGGTTACTGATCTTCGTCTCATGAGGAACAGAAGCTGGGGCGGTGCTCATGCTGTGGTCTCCATGATGATGGTGAGGTCAAAGGTTGCGTCACCTAAGTCGCCCGGGACATATACACCAACCTGTTTGGTTTGGAGAATATGCTGCCAGCAGGCGCCACTGAGGGAGATGGAGAAGTAATGCATGTCCGCCTGGGCGTGAAGCGCGGCGGGTGGAACGGGAAGGTGCAACAGCTCAAGTCCGGGAAGAGCGCGCTGCACAAGTTTAGTTACGCCCTCGGCGGAACATACCTTCGCGAGCTTTGGCGTTTGGCGAAGGATGACCGAGTCCATAAGTGAAGAGCGGATACCGAAGATCCATCGCGAACGCCTCAGGCAGCGCTCATCAGTAACATCGGCTACATAAATGTAACCGTCCGCTTTGCGAAACTGAAGAGTTACGCTGTTCGATGGAGAGACAATCTCGAGATACCGCCGGATGAGATTGTCGAGCCCCTTGAAAGTAGAAGTCAGGTCCCGATGCTTGTAGGCGGGAATCTCCTCCGGATTCGATTCGAGTGCGAAAGTACTCAGCGCGCCGGCCAGGCGGGCAAGTTCCAGATAAACCTCCTCTGGATGACTGCGACGGTCCTGGAGATGATGGCGCAATGCGGGCAAAGAGGAACAAAGTGCGTGAAGAAACCAGTAATTGGCTACGTCCAGAGCCGAGGTGCCGAGTTCAAAACGGCCAGAACCGAGCCGCAGATTACGCGTGGACATGACCTTTTCTTCGATAGCCTGCGCAAGCTTGTGAAGCAGAAGAACCAGGCCTTCGCAAGCGCTGATGCGGAGGCAGGGTGGGATGAATTCAGGATCGGAAGCAAATCCACCCTGGCCGTCGCGGAAGATGCGCGCAATTGGAATTGCAACGGCGCCTTTGGAAAGCTGCGCCTCGCTTACCAGGGCAAGGTTCTTACGGGCAAAAGAAATTGTTGACTCACCCTGGCCAACCGAGTCGTCCCTGAGTGTGCGCTGAATGGTACTGTACCGCGTGCTGGAACCGCCGGCTTGATCGCAGTCAAGTCCCTGGTCCTGACGCGGCGGAATCGTCAGGTACAGAATAGTTTCACTGTCTATCGATGAAAACAGTTCGTTGAGATTTGCTGGATCGGGAGCTAAATCACAATCGGGCAAATCGAAGATGAGACCGTCGGGAAGAATTCCCGATCCGAAATTGAGAACAGCAAGACCGTTCCTTAACGCCTCACTATCGATGGAGTAATGGAGGAAACCCCATGGATCGTGGCGCAGATTGGAACTGAGAAACCAGAGCGTGTCTTCGAAATAACGGCTCTGGGTCTGGAAGTGGTGCGGACCGAGATGCATGCCTTCCGACCAGACGACCCGCGACAGAAATTTCATAATTGGGAAACCACCGTGGGAGAGAGTCAGAGATCAGATTCGCTTCCTGAAAGCGGATATGCGAACATTCAGCGACTGTAACAAGACCTTCATCCATCCGGCATGCCGGCTGTACGGACGATACAGGAAAATTCACCGATGAGTCTATTCGTCCGGTCGAGTAAGGCGCAACCGCATTTTAGCCAAATTCTTTTCGGATAAATAGGTAAATCGGAAGCGATGAATTAGTTTATGCTACCCGCATCGTACCGGAGGCCGGAGCTTTATGGATAAACCGACGACACCTGGCGGACTTAGCGGTTCAAAATCCTCATGGCCGGAGGATTCCGGATCTGAAGAGGACTTCGGTGCGACCGGCGTCTTTGGGACGATAAAGCCGCCTGAGCAATCAGCGGAGTTAGGAAACTCAAAGCCCGAGCCTGACTTGCTCGCCAACTTGTTTGCGGAACCACCTCAACCGAGACAAGCTCCGCAGCCTCCGCCAGCGGCCCCAAAGCCAGTTGCGGAGCCGATGGTTCACAAGGTAGTGCTGGGAGGCGGCGCGGCGGCAAACCAGACGCAGCTTCTCGATCGAATCCGAATGGCATCTGCCGAGCGCGCCCCTGCTACTCAGTCTGGCGGACAGGGGAGCGGAGGATTTACGGAGCTACTGCGGACGCTGGGCAATGAATCACCCGCGTCCGTCACAAAGGAAATACCCAGGCCTAAAATGCCGCAGTCTGAAACACCGCGTCCTGAAACACCGCGTCCGGCCGCAGATTCCGGATTTACGTCATTACTGCAAACACTGGGCACGTCTCAGGCCGCGCCCGCTCCGGTTGCAAGCTCAAGCCCTCGCCCGGCAGAGCCGATTGCCGGTTCCTCTCCTGCGCAACCGTCACCCGGCGGAATTACAGAAATGTTACGCGTGGCGCCTATGCCTGACTCTGGGATTGAGTCACGGCAGGTAACTGCTTCAGGCAGCGCTGCTTTCACACCTCCAGTTACCAACCCCGCAGTTTCCAAACCCGCAGTTATAAGCCCCACAGCCACCAATCCTGGATCGTTCACGCAGTTATTCGGCACATTTGAAAGCGCGGGGAGCACGCCAACGGCCGCACCGGCAAACCGCGAAACAGCAGTTTCCTCCGCTGGAAGTGCCGGCTCCTTCACACGGATGCTTTCGCTTGAGCAGCAATCTGCGCCGGCCGCGCCTGCGTATCGTGAAGAGCCCAGGCCCACTGCCGGCGGCCTCGATTACAGTCTTCCACCCGCGGCGCCCAAGCCGGCGGAAGCAAGCCGCGACCCGTTTGCGCCGGCTCCGATGCCGCATACGTCACCGCCGCAAAGCACACTGCCAGGATCGGGAGTGGGTATCACGCGCCTGATTCAAATGCTCGACGAGCCTGCAAAGCCGTATACTCCGCCGGTTGAAAGCGCACCGCTAAGCCCGCCGCACGCCGCGGAGCCGGGCATATGGACTCAGACTTTTGCTTCCCTCTCCACGCCCACCGAACCCGCCGCTCCCGCCCCCAGGGAACCAGATTGGTCTGTTCCACCGCCTGTTCCGGCCACACCCGCATATCCGGTCTCGCAGCAGCCGCAATATGGGTCCATCGCAAATCCTCCGGTGGCGAACCAGCCTCCCGCGCCATCGGCGTCATCGGGGCCAAGTGAGTTTACCCGGATTCTGGATGCCTCCAGAATGCGGGAAATGGCCATGCGTACCGGTGCGGGGGCTGACACTTTCAGCCCTCCGCCGCCCCCGCAGAGCGCTGCACCCATTCCGCAGTTTGCGGCTCCTGCCCCACCTCCCATGCCGGGCTATCCAATTGCTCCGCCGGCCCCTCCGCCGATGCAGGGATTTGGAGCCATGCCTCAGCCCGGTGGATTTCCACCACCGCAACCCCCGGCGTACCCAATGCAATATGGCCAGCAGGCCGGCAGCATGCCCCCGATGGGCGCGGGCTCGCAGCCGCAGCCTGGCATGTATGTTCCGGCCGCACCGCCGATGCCTGCAGCCCCGCAGGTTCCGCCCGTAAAGCTGCCAGAACCGGGCGCACAAAAACTCCAGGTGTACCTGCTCATCATGGGCGGCGTGATTATCGTTTTACTCATCATCATTCTGGTCACGGTCATTTTCCTGATGAAGCATTAATCCGGGTGTACGTTTCCCGGAAATGATCCCTTGCCGCTCGCAAAGTAATGCTCGGAGCCGATCTGGTGTTTGTCAGGAAAACGAACGTCGAAGATGCCGGCTCGGAGTTGGTTGAGCCCACCGATGAGGAACTCGGCGCGCGCTTGCTTGATCGTGAGCGCGCGCTGCTGGACCCAGCGGTGCGACGGAACCCCGCACTGGTCTCGGAACTGGTTGCGGAAGACTTCCTGGAGATTGGGTCTTCAGGCAAGGTGTGGTCGCGGGAGCGGATTCTGGAACTTCTCGCCACCGAGGATTATCGGCAACCGGCGATCGAGGACTTCAAGTGTGCCTTGATAGCGGAGAAGGTTGCGCTGGTTACTTATCGAACACTGCGGACGGATGCGGAATCTGGGCAGACTGCAGCGGTGTTGCGCACCTCTTTGTGGATTCAAGAATCAGGGGTATGGAGGATGCGCTTTCATCAGGGAACAAAAATTCCCTGACTCAGGCCTCACGTCCGCGTGTAATGCGGCCTGTTACATCTCATGCCTGCGAAACAGGTTATCCTTTTCGCGGCAAGGGCATTCCGAGCATCCCAGGCAGCAAACAAGGAGAATGGCGACTCCAGCCGTCACCACAACCGCCATCAGGCTTCCACTCGTCGCAAACCAATGAATCAGATTATGCATAATTCGGACCGCTTCTAAACCGCCCCAAACACTTTGATGATGATTCTCGCATTTCGGGAAGTATGGTCGAACTTCGGATCGATGTAAATCGGCGAGATAAGTGTATCATCGCCTGATTCCTTCAATCTACCACTTGCGTTGCGGGGAATATAAGGCGAAAATAGTCCCGAGATGGTAGCGGGTTCCAATCCGGTACCGGCCTCCCTTCCAGACGAGTTGCTGGAGGAATGCGAGCCCATGGATATGGAGGCGGAGTTTTCCGCTGCCCCTCCAGAGCCGCCCCGCCCCTCGCAGGCGGCAACGCCCGATTCGCATTCGGGTACGGCTTTGAACTGGCTCTTTGTCGATCTCAACTCCTACTTTGCCTCCGTCGAGCAGGACGCCCGCCCGGAACTGCGCGGCTGTCCGGTAGCCGTCGTCCCCATGATGGCCGACACAACTGTTTGTATAGCAGCCAGTTACGAGGCCAAGGCGCACGGCGTCCGTACCGGGACCGTGGTAGGCGAAGCGAAGCGAATGTGTCCCGATCTGGTGCTCGTCGAGGCTCGCCATGAGCTTTACGTGGAGTACCACCACAGGATTGTGGAGGCCGTGGAAAGCTGTCTGCCGGTGACCGCCGTCCTCTCCATCGACGAGATGGCCTGCCGGCTGATGGGCCGCGAGCGGCCGCTGCTGGCGGCCCTGGAACTGGGCCGGAAGGTCAAGACGGCGATTCGGCAAAAGGTCGGGCCCGTTATGCGCAGCTCCGTCGGCCTCGCCACCAACCGGTACCTGGCAAAAGTGGCCAGCGACATGGAGAAACCCGATGGCCTCATCGCGCTTCCGCTCGACATTCTCCCCGAGGCGCTCCGCCACCTTACCCTGCGGGACCTGCCCGGCGTGGGCGCGAAAACCGAGAAGCGGCTGAATGAAAAAGGAATTCGTAAGATGGACGACCTGATGGCGCTGCACTGTGACAAGGCGGGCGAGCTGTGGGGTTCGGTGTGGGGCGAGCGGCTGTGGCACTGGCTGCGTGGCGAAGACTTCGACATGTCGGAGACCGAGCATCTGAAATCCATCAGCCACCAGCATGTTCTTGCGCCTGAAATGCGCACGCCGGAGAAAGCCTGGGCCGTGGCGCACAAGCTCTTGCATAAGGCGGCCATGCGCCTGCGGGCAGGCGGGCTGTGGGCCAGCAGCATCGGGCTCGCCATCGGCTTCGCCGCACCGCGCGGCGACAATGTTCCGATAAGCAACTTCGGCACGCCCACGCGCGGCTGGAAGAGCGAGCTGAAACTGAGTGAGTGCCAGGACAATCAGACCCTCATTGCCGCCTTGTCCCGGTTGTGGGCCAGCCGTCCCGCCGGACACGATTCTTCGCATCCCTACTTTATTGGCGTGTATCTGAATGGGCTGGTGCCTGACCGCCTTCACTCCCTGAATCTCTTTGATGGCACGGAAGACGAGCAGAGCCGCGCCCGCCTGCTGGCTGTGATGGATCAGCTGAACAACAAATACGGAATGAGCACGCTGGCCCCGGCGACAATGCTCACCGCCTTCAAAGCCGCGCCAACCCGCATCGCCTTCCACAGCATTCCGGATTTGTTTTGAGGCGGGGAGCTTAGGGAGTTAACGATGATTCTTCCCGCCGGATGCGCAAAAGGCTACACTGACTCAAGATGATCCGGCTGGAATTAACGCCAGGCCGGAAAGATGCATAAGACCCCGAGGCCGTGGCAATGATCTCTGAACTCAAGATCCGCAACTTCAAAAGCCTGGAGAGCGTCGATCTCAAGCTCGGTCACTTCAATCTGCTCGTTGGGGCTAACGCCAGCGGGAAATCCAATTTTCTTGATGCGTTGCGGTTTCTGCAAGGCGTCGGGAACGGTTTCAACCTTGAAGAGATTCTTGACGGCAAACCGGCATCCTCGACAAGCTTGAAATGGGATGGAATTCGCGCCGGGACAAAATTCGTGGCATTCCGCAAGCCGGACGGAACCCTGTCAGAGACCAATGAGTTTCACGTCACATTCAAGGGTGTCGGGCTTTTCAACTTTTCCGTCGATGAACTCACATACAACCTTACTTTCTCGGTAAAGGATGGAGCGCCTTCCATTGCAATTGAATCCATCTATTCCGGCAACAAGACGATAATCGGCGAAGAGAACAGACTTAATCTTGAGTCCTTGCCGGTGGAGGAATTCGGCTTGCCCGAATCAGATACGCCCATGGATGGACCGGAGGAGTACGAGATATTTCCGGAATCATCGCCCCAAGTCTTAGCGTTGCTTGCGAGAACGCCCAGAATTGCACACTGGGGCCACGGGCAGTTCCAACTAGAAGAGTCCTTCAATTGCGCCGATTATGTATCTGCCAATTTGGCTGACATGCAGTTTCTCGATCCACTGCCGGCTGTGTTGAGGAACTACTCGTCAAAGGTTGCGAGACTAGGAGAACTCGGCGAAGGCTTTGCGGCCCTCATTCATGAAATCGAATCCAATGGGAGCAAACCCGCTCTTCTTGAGTGGCTCAAAGAACTTCGACCCGACGAAGTAGATGACATCTACGCCCTCAAAGGTCTGGTCAACGACTACATGGTATCCGTTAGGGAGGGCAATAAGGAATTCCTCGCGCCTGCGCTTTCCGAGGGCACGCTCCGCTTCATTGCACTGGCCGCCGCATTCTTTCAACCATCGATGCCCAAAGTCCTCGTCATAGAAGAGATAGAAAAGGGTCTACACCCCAGCCGGCTGCGGCTCCTGCTCGAACTCATGCGATCGCAGTCCAAGCGCACCGGGACCCAGGTCTTCGCGACCACCCATTCGCCCACCTTGCTGGCGTGGCTCACAGAAGAAGACCGCAAGACTACCTTTGTGTGCACCCGCGATGCTGAATCCGGAGCCACCAAGATGCGCTCTCTCGCCGAGATTCCGCGCTTCGAGGAACTCCTCGAAAAAGGCAGTCACATCGACGAACTGTTTGCGGAGGGATGGCTGGAATCGGCGCCGCAATGAGTTGGAACGTGCTCGTTGTTCCCGAAGACCCGACCTACAACGGCTACCTGCTGAGGCCACTCTGCAAGCGCCTGTTGCGGGAGGCGGGGAGGCCCAATGCAAACATCGTCGTCCTCCCGCAGCCCAGAGTGCAAGGCTACGCCCACGCCAAGAAACTCCTCGAAGACCGCATTCCGCGTGACTGGTGGCATTTCGATTTGATTCTTTTCATCCCCGACGCCGACGGTCTGGCGGAAAACCGGAAGGACGAGTTCAGACGCCTCGAACAACTCGCGGAGCAGCGTACACGCCCCGTCAAGCTCATCTGTTGTGCGGCAGAGCAGGAACTCGAAACCTGGCTGCTCTCCGGCCATCCGGAAAAGCTGAAGGAGCAAGGCTGGCGCTGGGCCGAAATGCGCGCTGAAGTCTCCGTAAAGGAGACTTTCTTTCGGCCCTTTCTAGATCGCTACGGAGACCCCGCAACACCCAGCCAGGGCCGCGAACGTCTGATGCAAGAGGGCCTCGCAAACTATGACGGCATCAAAAAACGTTGTCCAGAGCTGCAAGAGCTGGAAGACCGCATTCGGATTCACATCGCCAGTTTGCCGTAGTCCAAATTTCCCTCCTACCTACTCGCTACTCTCCGCTTGCAGCCTCGGGCCCGCCAATCTAGAATCTCCCCCTCCCGAACTTTTTTCCCCCATTCGCGTAACTCTCTGCATCCCCGTGCACGGCGCGATGCGGATAAGAGAGTAGCAGCAAGATTTATGGCCCACGACTGGCAGCCGGATTTCGAACAACTCGTGGATGAGCACCAGTCCATGGTCTTCTCGCTGGCCGCAAGAATGACGGGCGACCGCGGCCTGGCCGAAGAGATTGCGCAGGATGTCTTTCTGGAACTCGACAGGAACCTGGGCAAAATGGAATCGGCGGCACACGTCTCCTTCTGGCTGCGGCGCGTGGCCATGAGCCGGTCGGCCGATGCAATGCGCCGGCGGCGCGTGCGCTGCACCGATATGTGGATCGAGATCGAGGAAGGCCACGGGGCAACTACGGAAGACAAGGATTCTCCGATGGGCGCGCGGCTGGAACAATTGCTGGCCACGCTTCCCGAGCCGCAGCGCGCGGCCCTCATCCTCCGTTACCAGGAGGACTTGACGCCGGAAGAGATTGCGGCCACGCTGGATGCTCCACTGGCAACGGTCAAGAGCCAGCTGCAGCGGGGATTGAAGCTGCTGCGCCACAAGGCGCAGAGCCACTTGAAGGAGTATCTCCGGGTGAAGGAGCAGGCAAATGAAGCTTGAACCAATAGATGATTTCGAGCGCGATTTGCGGCAGTCGCTGGAACGCAGGCCTGCGCCGCCGGGGTTGAAGCGCAAGGTGATGGAGCGGAGAAGTTGGCTCCGCACGCAACGGCTGCAGAGCCGGTCAGTGATCTGGCAGCGGCTGGCTGCTTCGGTCGTCCTAGCCGGCGCGCTGTGTGGCGGATGGATGTGGCATGAGCGGCAAGAACAGCGCAAAGGCGAGGAAGCGCGACGCGAAGTCCTCACAGCCTTGCGCATCACCGGGCATGCCCTCAACGAGATGAAGGCGCAACTCGCGGCTCACCATAGCCCGAATCAGGAGTAGGGGATTCAGGGAAAAGAGATTCAGCAGCAGGGAAGGTTAATCATGAATAACCGCATCATCGCTTTTGTATTGGGAGTCGTCGGACTATCCGCCACCGTGCTGGCGCAAACTTCGCCATTGCCGTTGCCGCCGCCCGTTGAAAAGGAGCTGGCCGCGCGCGCCTCCAACGTCACTGAAGTGACTCTCGGCAAGAACATGCTGGCCTTCGCCTCCAAGTTCATGAACGGCAAGGATGAGGACGAGGCAGCCACGCGCAAGCTCATCGACGGGCTCGACGGCATTTATGTGCGCGACTACGAGTTCGACAAGGAAGGGCAGTTCTCGATGGACGAGATCGAGCAACTCCGCAAGTACTTTGAAACCAGCGAGTGGACGTCCATTGTGCACGAGCGCGAGCGCAAGTCGGGCGAGACGACCGATGTCATGGTCAAGCTGGTCAACGGCGAATCGCACGGAATGTTCGTGCTGACCGTCGAGCCGAAAGAACTGACGATCGTGCTGATTCTTGGACCCATCAAAATGGAAGACCTGGGCAAACTGCACAACATCGGCGGTCTGAGCGCGCTTAATGAAGTGGCAAAAATGCCGGGCGTGAAGGACAAAGAAAAGACAAAGGACAAGACCAAAGTAAAGACAGGAGACAACGAATGAGACGTTTTTGGTTGATTCCCATCGGATTTGTAGCTCTGCTGGTGCCTGTCGCGGTCCTGGCCGGCAGCGGCGAAAGCGGGTTTGACGGCGTGGTTCACTCGATTGAAAATCGGTATCACGTGCATGCCACGCACATTCCCTTTCTTGGGCTGGCCAGCTTTGTTTCCCGCAGGGCCACCCATGGCGGAGTAACCAATCTCCACGTGGCGGAGATCGAGTCCTTCAACGAGCAGGTCGACGGCGATGAACTGAACCAGTTAGTCGAGGAAAAGCTTGGCTCCGGTTGGGAACGGATCATTCGCGACACCAGCCGCCATGGAAACGAGCAGACCCTCATCTTCATTCATCCCGAGGGCGACCGGATGGGCCTGTTCGTCGTGGATAAGGACCGCAACGAGATGGACGTGGTGCAGGTTTCAGTCGATCCCAAACATATTGACGACGACATCGGGCACTACCGCCATCACCGCGACAACGACAGCGATTCATCTGAGAAAGATAAATCGCAAGGCGCATCGGACTAAGCGCCTGGTTGCCGCCGCTCGTCAATAAGCTGGCAAAGGTCAGCAGAGCGTTATCGGCGAGAAAGACCGTAGCATCGGACCAGGCACATCGATCACCGCGCGCCAACGGACACAAACGTTGTATATACCGCGAGCGGATGACTGGCTACACTGTTGCACAGCATGGGCAGCAAGGTTCCATTGTCTGAATCGGGCTATCGGGGCCGTCTTGCGCCCTCGCCCACCGGCTATCTGCATGTCGGCCACGCGCGCACTTTCTGGACGGCCTGGCAGAGAGCGCGCGAGGCCGGCGGCACGCTGGTCATGCGTATGGAAGACCTCGACCCGGACCGCAGCCGCGCCGCGTACGCCGATGCCGCACTTGAAGACCTGCGCTGGCTGGGCATTCGATGGCAGGAGGGTCCTGACAAGGGAGGACCCTTTGCTCCATACGTTCAGAGCCGCCGCCACGAGGTCTATCTCGACGCATGGCAAAAACTGCTGCGGCACGGGTATCTCTACCCCTGCCGGTGCTCGCGCAAGGATCTAGAATCGGCTCTTGCAGCGCCCCACGAAGGTGGGTCGGCAGCCTCGGGGGCTCATTCACCTCAGGACCCCCTCGACGATGAACCCGTTTATCCTGGCACCTGCAGGCCCCCCTTGAGTGCGCCACTCATCACCAGCGAGGCAGACCTAAAGGAAGGCGTGAACTGGCGATTCCGCGTTCCCGACGGGGAAAAGCTCTGGTTCAAGGATCTGAATCTAGGCATCCAGCGCTACGTTGCCGGACGCGACTTCGGTGACTTTGTTGTGTGGCGGCGCGATGGCGTTCCCAGTTATCAACTTGCCTGCGTTGCCGATGACGCCGCCATGGGCATCACGGAAGTGGTCCGCGGCGCGGATCTGCTCAAATCAACCGCGCGGCAGATCCTTCTCAACCGGGCGCTCGATTTCGACAACCCGGCATGGTTTCACTGTTCCCTGATTGTGGACCAAAACGGGCGGCGCCTGGCCAAACGCCACGACGCACTCAGTTTGCGTGTGCTGCGCCAGCGGGGCCTGACACCCATGAATATTCTTTCGGCGGAGTTACCTGTGGAGGCGTAGGACGTTCTTTTTTTATCGCTGACCCTTTGCACGAATTAGATCTAGTTTCACAAACAAATCGCTGATTCGGATCAGGATCGCTGTTTCGGGCACAGTAAGCTCCCCACCTGGAACCAAAAGGAGTCCCGTCGCTGTGCCGCTATAGGCAACACGGGCGTGCGGATCGATCACCCACACATGCTCGACCCCAAATTCAAGATACTCCGCCGCTTTCTTTTCCGCACGGCGCTTCGTATCTTCGGGCGACAGTATCTCAATGGCGATAAGCGGAGGATCTGATAGGATGTCGTCCGCTGGGGAGCCAACGCGCAGCACACACACATCGGGAATCAGGAATTTGCGAGGAGAAATCTGGATACGTTGCTCGGTGAGTCCGAAGACTCCCCAATTCTCCATGTTGTTGGTGAAGATCGTGCCTAGAATAATTTGCAGGAAGGAATGCTCGAACTCGCCCAAGTTGCGCTCCACGACCACGCCGTCTTCATACTCACAGTCGGGTTCGTAGCCGGTCGAGAGATACTCTTCCACGGAAATGAACCGGTCGCCGATGGGCTGCGTTGCCATAGCAACAGTATCCTCTTCTAGTTTTGCTTCTGCAATGCGGAACAAAAAGGGCGGCAGGCTTCAAATTGGCTGCCGCCCGCATTTCGTCCAACACACAGCCCGCGCCTCACCTATGGCGGATAAACTTCCCGCTCTGCAGTTCACTCACCGCCTGCCGAAGCTCAGCCTGCGTGTTCATCACAATGGGCCCGTACCATGCAACCGGCTCTTCCAGCGGCTTCCCTGAAACCAGCAGGAACCGGATGCCCTCAGGCCCCGCCTGCACCACAATCTCATCCCCGCGATCGAACAGCACAAGAGAGTGGTTCCGTGCGTCGTAGACTGCCGGCGCGTTGGGGTCTGCGCCCGATTCGGTTAGCACGGCCTGCGGTTCTGAGGCGTCGCGGAAGGTTCCCGCGCCGGCAAACACATACGCGAATGCGTTGCGCGACGTCTCCACTTTGATCCGTTTCCGCTTGCTCGGTGGAACCGAGATATCCACGTAATTCGGGTCGGCCGCTACGCCCTCCACGGGTCCCTTCTTCCCCCAGAACTCCCCCACAATAATGCGGGCATGCGTGCCGTCATCCTCAGTCACTTCTGGGATGGCGCTCGCAGGAATGTCCTGGTAGCGCGGATCGGTCATTTTCAGCGCAGCGGGCAGGTTTGCCCACAACTGAAAGCCATGCATCCGGCCCTGTGCATCGCCTTTAGGCATTTCCTGGTGCAGAATGCCGCTGCCGGCGGTCATCCACTGCACGTCGCCTGCGACCATCCGGCCCTTGTTGCCCAGGCTGTCGCCGTGCGCCACCTCGCCGGCAAGCACGTACGTAATCGTCTCGATTCCGCGGTGTGGATGCCACGGAAAACCGGCCAGGTAATCCGCAGGATTCTCGTTACGAAAATCGTCCAGCAACAGGAACGGATCGAACTCCTTTGTCTTTCCAAAACCGAAGGCGCGCTGCAACTTCACGCCGGCGCCCTCGATGGTCGGCGTAGTTTCAAGAATCTGCTTCACAGGACGAAGCGACATGGTAGACCTCCTCTGCCTTGCGTCAGCCCTGATTCGGGCGTACAGGAATTGGATGCGCGAGGAAGATATTCGTTGCAACAAGTAATTCAGTGAATAAGAGTGAAGAAGTGAAAAAGTGAAGAAGTGCAACGGTACATGATTTGTCAGGCGTCAAGTGGAGCGCTTTGTATTCTCATACGCGCACCGCGCGCTTGACGGAAGCCTCATCTCCCCTTCAGGGTTCGCCGTCCGCTCTTTTCACTTCTTCACTTTTTCACTCTTTCACTTCTTCACTTCTTCACCGCTTCTAAGCCGCCTTAATGAACTGCACATCAAGGGTGATGGCCACGTCCTCGCCAACCAATACGCCGCCGGCTTCGAGGCCCGCATTCCACGAGAGGCCGAATTCCTTGCGATTGATCTTTGTGGAAGCGGAGAGTCCGATCCGCAGGTTTCCCCAGGGGTCTTTGGCCGGCTCGCTTAGCCCTTCAATTTCAAGAGTCACGACCTTGGTGACGCCATGAATTGTCAGTTCGCCGGTAACCTCGTAATCGCCGATGGCGACGGGATTCACCGTAACCGACTTGAAGGTGATGGTGGGGAATTTTTCGGCGTCGAAAAAGTCCGCGCTCTTCAGGTGCCCGTCACGCTGCGCATCGCCTGTGCTGACGGTGGCCACGTCAATGGACGCCTCAACCGAGGAGAGTTTTGGATCGACCTTGTGCTCGGTCAGGACTCCGGAAAGCCCGGTGAATTTGCCTTTCACGTTTGAGATCATCATGTGCCTGACCTTGAACTCGGCGGTGGAGTGAGCCGGGTCGAGGTTCCAAGTGGTCAGAATTCCAGAGGTAGTGGTTGCGGTGGACATTTTTGCTGCTCCTTTCTTCTTCTTGGATGCGGCAACAAGATATTTGTTGCAACAAGTATTTTGAAAGTCTGGTAAAGATGTAAGCAGTCGGCTCGAATGCCCCTCAGCGCCCTTTCCGGCAGAGGAGCCTTCGGCTGTCTTTCCGGTGAAGGAGCCCTCAGCTGTCTTTTCGGTAAAGTAAATCGCGGATAGCCTTCCGCCTCTCCTCGTTGGCCTCCGCCTCCGCCTTCCGCTCCTCGGCGCTCAAATGCTTGCCGGCATCGGACTCCATGGCTTCCGGCGTGCTGCACTCCGGGCAGCGGTTGGCGAAACCAGGCTTATCCGGCCTCAGCTCAAACTCCTCACCACAGACAACGCAGGTCTTGATCGGAAACGCCATTTGCTTTCATGATAAAACGGAGCCCGACGCGGAACAATCCTTACAATCCTTCCTTAATCCCTGTGGTCCGGAACAATTCTTGAAATCTATCCGCGATCCTCAGGTAATTCCTGGAAGGAAGGTCGTGCCTTCTGAATCTTTGTTATCAACGATTTACGGCGAATGCCACACTCGACAACTGCGCATCTTCGGTCACATGCCAAAACGAATGAGCCAATTTGAGCATCACATCAGACGGCGGTCGAGAGAAGGTGTACTCATGAATCGCATTCTGGTTCCGTTCCGTATGCACGACACTGGCTGGCTTCTGCTTGCCCTGTGCGTTCTGCTTGGGATCTTCATTTCCGGGCCGCTGCTTGGCCTCGCAGTTGGAGCTGCGCTGGTGGTCAGCCTGCTGCTTCATGAGGTAGGCCACATGCTGGCTGCCATGATGCTTCGAGTTCCGGTACGTGAGTTCGGGCTCTGCCTCGGCGGTGCGTACAATCGAAGGGCTTACGCGGGCTGCCGCCAGCATGAGATTCTCATCTCAGCCGCCGGGCCCCTGATGAATCTGCTGCTTATAGTGCCATTCTTCTTCTTGCCTTTGATCGGGCCTAAAGTAGCACTCTGCAACCTGATTCTGTGCGTGGTCAATCTTCTGCCGCTTACCTCGAGCGATGGCCTGCGAATTCTGCACCAGATGCGGGGCTCCAAGGGATCCGCCGAGGTGATTCCTGTGCGCAACCAATCTTCCTCTACCTCCAAGGCTGCGTAGGCTTTGCCGGCCGCCTGCTTCCCGGCTCCAGCGGGAAGCAGCCATGATATCCACCACTTACACATGGGCGTTTCAGCGCGGGCCTTATTCTCATAGATAGACCTTCCCGTGTCCGACTTCGCCCAAACCGTCAAGCAGCAGGCAGACATCGTCAAGGTGATCGAGGGCTACATCCGCCTGCGCAAATCCGGCGCGCAAAACTACTCCGGCCTCTGCCCATTTCACAAGGAAAAATCCCCGTCGTTTTCAGTTCACGCGGTGCGTCAGTTCTACCATTGTTTCGGCTGCCAGGCTTCGGGCGACGTCTTCAGCTTCGTCGGCAAAATTGAGAACGTCACCTTCCCTGAGGCCGTGAGGATCGTCGCGCAGAAGTGCGGCATTCCGCTCCCCAAGCGGGAATTCTCCTCCCCGGAAGAGGCTGCCGAAGCCCGGTTGCGCACAAAACTGCTCGACCTGCACGAGACGGCAACGGCGTGGTTTGAGGAGCAGTTGCGCGGTCCCGAGGGGGCCATCGCCCGCGAATATCTTGCCGGCCGCGGCCTCACACCCGAGGGAATCAAGACCTTCCGCATCGGCTATTCACCCGACAGCTTCAACGCGCTGCGCGACCGGCTCAGCCCCATGGCCGACAGCGAAGCCCTGCGAGCCAGCGGCCTTTTCAGTTCGAAAGAGCAGGGAGATGGCACTCAGGGCCACCTCTACGACCGCTTCCGCAAGCGGGTCATGTTCCCCATCGCCAACGAGAGCGGCCGGGTGATCGCATTTACCGCCCGCACGCTTGAAACCGGCGACAAGGCGGGAGCTAAATACATCAACTCGCCGGAGACGCCGCTTTACTCCAAGAGCCTGGTCCTGTTCAATCTGGATAAGGCCCGCACCTCCATCCGCAAGCACGACTTTGCCCTTCTCGTGGAGGGCCAGATGGACTGTATCTCTGTCTATCTCCGCGGGATTCAGAACGTCATCGCCACCAGCGGAACAGCCTTTACCGAGCAGCAGGTGGGGCTGCTGAAGCGCCATACTTCGCAGGTGGTAGTCAATTTCGATCCCGACGCAGCCGGCGCCAACGCGGCGGAAAAGTCCATTGCCCTGCTCACCGAAGAGGGCTTCACCATCAAGATCGTCACCCTCGATGGCGGCCTCGATCCGGACCGTTTCATTCGCGAGCGTGGGGTGGAAGCCTATATGGCGGCTTTGCGCGGTGCGCGGCGTCAGTCCGACTACCTCATCGAGCGTGCTCGCATGGCCTTTCCCGGCGCCAGCGCCGAGCAAAAGGTCAAGGCAATGAACTACCTTCTCCCCCACATCCGGCGCATGCCGGAAAAGCTGGCCCGCGATCAGT
>Ga0181537_10002023_pt1 | contig 18165 bp, 12 predicted proteins | sample PEATcosm2014_Bin_39_FD_119765 | JGI IMG/M metagenome (GOLD analysis project Ga0181537, IMG submission 119765) | Peatland microbial communities from MTU Mesocosm Facility, Houghton, MI, USA - PEATcosm2014_Bin23_10_metaG | ecosystem: Environmental > Terrestrial > Soil > Wetlands > Peat | place... | reverse complement strand
GCGGCTCGAGCGACATTAATTCTCTTGGCGGCCCTCTGGGACAAACTGCCGACGTACCTAACGCCTACAGCCTGAGAATGATACAAGCCGCCTCAACACCGTGTCAATCAACGCCCGATGAACGTTAGCACCCATGGAGTGCGGTAGCTCTGCTACCGCTTTTCCGGCTCACGCCATCGGCAACTTCGCCAAAGCGGGAGCCCGGCTCCCGCACTCCACGTGAATAACCGCCCATGCTTCGAGAAGCTACTCCGGGTAGCGCTTGCTGCAGCGCCATAGGTACAGACACTTTATCGAGCGCACCTTCTCTATCGTGGCCGCGGGATCGCAAATACAAGTGGGTCGATCGATGATCGTAACGTGATTTAGCGTTTGTTCGACGCGGGGGACTTTTTCGCCGCTGTCAGGCGGGCTGGAGGCTTTGTCGTCCGGCTTGCAGCATTCCTCCGAGTCTGAGAGCTGGAAAGTGTACAGAAGATGAAGCGATGCACCCTCGGGACCGCAGCCGTTACATTCAAATTGTGACTGGCGCGCACTGTCGATGGCCGACTGTACTAACAGAGGATGACCTTTGACGGCGGTTGCGGACTTAACTACACCGTCTTTGCGAACTTCGACCAGAATATCAACGTCACCGACGATACGCGTCTGTCGGGCTAGTGGAGGATAGGTCAGCGGAAATGGCTTGGTCAAAACGGCGGTAGTCTGGGAAGTTTCAGCACTTGGAGTCTGGGCGTGAAAATCGGGCACCAGCAGCGATAACAAAACAGCCGCTGCAAACGAGCGTGTTGCGAGACGCGCTAGATTCATCGGGCGCCGGCGCGGCCGGAGCGGAGTTCGCGGCGGAAATCGGGGGCATCGACGGTGATGGTGCGGCACATTTCGAAGAGGCGGGAGCGCATGCGTGCGCCGATACGGTCGGCGATGGTGTCTTCGCGTACCGAGACGCGCTTGCCGTCTGGGCCCTTCACTGCTTCTGGCGCGCCATCGGCTTCATCAATATAGTTCGTCGTCAAAATGGTGACGCGCTTTTCGTTGTAGCGCGCGTTGAGCACCAGACCGATGATATCCAGCACCCAGGCCGATGGTTTGCTGGCCCCCAGATCATCCATCACCAGAATTTCTACATTGCGAATCGGTTCGAGCACGCCCATTTCCGTGGACTCGCTAGCCGGGTTGTAACTCGCCTGAATTTCCTTGAGCAGTTCCCGGTAATCGCAGAAGAGCCCAGCGTGACCGCGGCGCAGCAGTTCCTTGAGCGCGGAGGCCGCCAGGTGCGTTTTGCCAACGCCCGAAGGGCCGGTAAGCAGCAAACCTTTTTCGCTGGATAACGGGTAATCGCGGACAAAGGCTTGCGTCAGCAGTTTGGCGTTTTTCAGCGACTGGCTGTGCGCGGCCGTAGCGCCCACATCGGTGCTGAAACTTTCAAAATCGCAGTGCTCGTAGCGCTTCGGAATACGCGCCCGGTCCATCACTCGCCCGGCGCGTTCCTCCATCCCGCAGTCGCAAGCCACCGCCGCCAGCCCCGCGCCATCCGCGCGCGGCACCATCTTCCACCCCGTCCCCCGGCACAGCACGCAATCGTCAATCGCCATGAGCAGCCTTAAAATTACCTCGCCGCCGCCTTTGTAGGGGCGCGGCATGCTGCGCCCCATCTCGGCAAACTCGACCCCGTCAAACTGTTTTCGTTCTCTGATGCAGCGCCCACAGCATACGAGTCGGCGCTGGTCACGGCAAGGCCGCCAGTAGGACAGGCACTCCTGCCTGTACGGTTTTCAAGCCACGGCGTTACCCGACGAGACCACAAGAGGCGCTAGGTTTGGCGAATTGGCAACCGCGTTATCCTAGGCGCAGCGCGCACAATGGCGTGGCGCTCGGTGTGTGCGGGGGCGCGCGAAGCGACGCGAGACAACTCCTGCTGCACCACTTGCGCGAACTCGCCCATCTGCTTTTCCATCTCGATCATTTTTTCACGCATGTTCAAGATAATTTCAATGCCGGCGAGGTTTACGCCCATGTCGCGCGCCAGCGTCAAAATCACGTCGAGCCGTTCGAGATCACCGTCGGTGTACAGCCTGGTATTGCCTTGCGACCGCGACGGCTTTAACAGCCCGACGCGTTCGTAGAGCCGCAGCGTTTGTGGATGCAATTTGTAAAGCTCCGCCACGGCACTGATCATGTACCCGGCCTTGGCGCGTTTTTTGGCTTTAACAGTCATTGCATCTTCACCCCAACTCCAACCGCCATGCGGCGCCGGTTTTGGTAGCACAGACTTTAGTCTGTGAGCTTTTCTTGCACGACACCCAGGCTTTCACCGCATCGAGCCGCCGGGCTAAGATCCAGCACATCATCTTCAATCTCGCCGTCGAGCACAAAGGCGCACAGACTGAAGTCTGTGCTACAAAACCCAACCCAGCTCACACGCCGGCTTTGGCGAAGAGATCCTTGCGTGGATCTTCGGGGACCACTGCTTCCAAATCTTTCATCAGGTTGCGTACGCGTTCATCGGTGGGCTGCGGCACCACCACTTGAATCTCCACGTACTGGTCGCCGCGCGCTCCGTTGCGAACGCTGGGCACGCCTTTTTCTTTGAGGCGCAGCGTTTTGCCGCTATCGGTGCCGGGAGGAATACGTACCAGCGAGCGGCCATCCATGGTCGGCACCTCAATTTTGGCGCCCAGAGTCGCCTCCGTAACCTTCACGGGAATGCGCGTGTAGAGATCGTCGCCGCGGCGCTCGAAAAATTCGTGTGGCTTCACGATAACATGAAGATACAGATCGCCGGCGGGAGCACCCATCGTCCCGGCATTGCCTTTGCCCGGTACGCGTACACGCCCGCCATTGGCGACGCCCGCGGGGATGCGCACCTCGATCGTCTCCGTCTTGCGCACGCGGCCTTCGCCGCTGCACGTCTTGCACACCGTGCGAATTTTGCCGGTGCCGCCGCAGCGCGTGCACGGCACGTTGAATTTCATTTTTCCCGCGGTCTGCTGAATGGTGCCGGTGCCCCCGCACACGGTGCAGGTTTGCGGCTTGCCCTGCGCGCCGGTCCCGTGGCATGTCTCGCACGTTTCCATGCGCGTAATCTGCAGTTTTTTTACCGCGCCGCGCACCGCATCCCAGAAATCGATCTCAATCTGGTATTCGAGGTCGCCGCCCGCCTGGCGGTCTGGCTCCATGCCGTCCGCGCCGCCCTGTCCGCTGCGGAAAAACTGGCTGAAGAGGTCGCGAAAGCTGCCGTTGCCCGCGCCGCTCCCGCCGCTGTGGGTCGAGCCTTGATTGCCCCCGAAATCAAAACCGCCAAAATCGAAATTAATATCCGCGGACTCGTCGGGGTTGCCGCCGCTATAGCCGCCTCCGCCGGACGGCGGCATGTTGTCGCTGTAAAATCCGTACTGGTCGTAAATGCCGCGCTTCTTGGTGTCCGAAAGAACGTCGTACGCTTCCTGCAACTGCTTGAACTTTTCTTCCGAAGATTTATCTCCCGGATTGAGGTCTGGGTGATACTTGCGCGCCAGTTTGCGGAAGTTCGCGCGAATTTCCTTGGCCGTGGCTTTGCGTCCCACGCCCAGCAGTTCGTAGTAATCCTGTTTGGTAGTTGTCGCCATTTTTCAGAAATCTCAGGAGTTGACAGCCAGTCTCAGCAGCTGACAGCAAGCCGAGATAGGGCGTCCCGGTTCACACCGGGACGCCCTAACGTCACATTCGGCGTCGTGCTTTTGTCGCCCACTTTAGTTGGGGCGCTTGTCGTCTACATCCACGTACTCGGCGTCGATCACGTCCTCGGGCTTTTTGCCCGCCGGTCCGGCGCCTGCGCTGCCGCCTGTGGCGTCACTGCCCGCTCCAGCTCCCGCAGCGCTGGCCTGACTCGCGCTGGCCGCCGCTTCGTTCGCCTTGTACAGTACCTCGGCGATTTTGTGCAGCGACTTCTCGAGGTTCTCCGTGGCCGACCGCAAGCGCGCCACGCCGCCTTCGGTGATGGCTTTCCTCGCGTCCTCGATCGCATCCTCGGCGGTCTTCAAGTCGCCGGCTTCGATCTTCTCGCGATTCTCCTTCACCATTTTTTCCGACTGGTACAGGATGCCGTCCAGGCGATTGCGCGCCTCGACCTCTTCCATCCTGCGGCGGTCGTCTTCCCCGTGCGCTTCGGCATCCGCGCGCATCTTTTCGGCTTCTTCCTTGGATAAGCCGCTGGACGCGGTGATAGTAATCTTCTGCTCTTTGTTGGTGGCCTTGTCCTTGGCGCTGACGTTCAAAATGCCGTTGGCGTCAATGTCGAAGGTCACTTCGATTTGCGGCGTGCCGCGCGGGGCCGGCGGAATGCCGTCCAGCTTGAACGTGCCGAGCGAGCGGTTGTCGTTGGCAAACTTGCGTTCGCCCTGGAGCACCTTGATCTCCACACCCGGCTGATTGTCGGAAGCCGTCGAGTACGTCTCGACTTTCCGCGTGGGAATCGTGGTGTTGCGGGCAATCTGTACGGTCATGACGCCGCCCAGAGTTTCCACGCCCAGCGACAGCGGCGTAACGTCCAGCAGGAGAATGTCTTTCACTTCTCCGGCCAGTACCGCGCCCTGAATCGCCGCGCCCACGGCTACCACTTCGTCCGGGTTCACGCCCTTGTGCAGTTCCTTTTCGCCGAAGAACGTGCGCACGAGTTGCTGCACTTTCGGGATACGCGTCGATCCGCCCACCATCACGACTTCCTGAATGTCGTTGGGGGACATTTTGGCGTCTTCGAGCGCCTGCTTGACGGGCTTCATGGAGCGCTCGAGCAGATCGCTCATCAGTTGCTCGAGGCGCATGCGCGTCAGCTTCTTCTCAAAGTGGATCGGGCCAGCGGCTCCAGCAGTGAGGAAAGGGAGATTGATCTCCGTCTCCATCAATTGCGAAAGCTCGATCTTGGCCTTTTCCGCGGCGTCTTTCAGGCGTTGCAGGGCCATGCGGTCCTTGCTCAGGTCGATATTGTTCTCTTTCTTGAACTCGTCGATGAGCCAGTCCACGATCTTCTGGTCCACGTCGTCGCCGCCGAGGTGCGTGTCGCCGTTGGTGGACTTTACTTCGACGACGCCCGCGCCGACTTCCAGCACGGAAATGTCGAAGGTGCCGCCGCCGAGGTCGTACACGGCGATGGTTTCGTCGCTCTTCTTTTCGAGGCCGTAGGCCAACGCGGCAGCCGTGGGCTCATTGATGATGCGCACGACTTCAAGGCCGGCGATTTCGCCCGCTTGCTTGGTGGCCTGGCGCTGCGCGTCATTAAAGTACGCAGGAACGGTGATGACCGCCTTAGTCACCTTTTCGCCGAGAAAATCTTCGGCCGAAGCCTTCAGCTTGCCGAGGATCATCGCGGAAATTTCCGGCGGGCTGTAGCTCTTGCCGAAAATCTCGACGCGCGCGTCGTCATGCGGCCCTTTTACGACTTTATATGGGACGCGGCGCGTCTCTTCGCCGACTTCGTCGAAGCGGCGGCCCATGAAACGCTTGATGGAATACACGGTGTTTTCCGGGTTGGTGACCGCCTGGCGCTTGGCCACTTGGCCAACGAGACGCTCCCCACCCTTGGTGATAGCCACTACGGAGGGCGTGGTGCGCGCGCCTTCCTGGTTCGGGATCACCACTGGTTCGCCGCCTTGCATGACGGCGACGACGGAGTTGGTGGTACCGAGGTCAATTCCGATAATTTTACTCATTGCTGCTTTCCTCCCAAATTCAACTGGACCTAAATTCAACTAGCCGATGCTCTTGTCTGGCGTCCACGCCCAAGGGCTGGAAGTTGCGCGGAGGCGAATGCCTGCAAGCTCGCAGCTAGTATATGACTTGAGCGGACCATTGTCAACTTATCTCACATCGCTGGCTAGTTGTCTACTTTAGCTCTGTGCCACCTCCAAGCATTGATGGCACCTGACTAAGGCTTTTTGATGCTTGGACGGCGATTTTGATGCACGGATCGGTTGGAATAAAGAGTCGAAAATGAGCTAAGGTCAGGCGGCTGAGTCGAATACGGCCTCATCTTGAAGACTAAAGCGTGGCTAGCTGCCCCCAAAAGTGGCTTGGGGATGGGGGGTGGGGGGGTAATGTCCGTAAAATATTGATTATAAATAACTTGTTTTGATTGTGCATTTCTATTTTGTAAGTGTTGATTATAATGGAGTTACAAGGCGATTTTCTGTAAGTGTTCATTCTATTGGGGTAAGGTTCACTGTGGGTCGGGCCAAATTTATGGTTCGGCGCTGGGCCGCAGCGGCGCTATGATTCCCCGGATTCAGCCTTTTCGCTTGGGTGGAGACTCTCCCTCGTTTGCACTACGGCGTGGCGGGAAGACGGCGCATCATCATAATGTATGGAGTTGGAAGAACGCAGGAGCGCGGGGCTAACTTCGGCGGAACGGGACGGGCGGTTTCGGGTTAGAATTCTGGGCGATACGTCGAACCGGTGAAACTTGCGGAAGGTGAAGTTAGGGGCGCGATGCGCCTACGGGAGGGCTTTGTGATGCGGCGGGTCGGACTGGCGGGGATTGTGGTGAGTTTTCTGGCGGTCGGGTATCTGGCGGCGGTTCCTGTGCCGGCGGCGAGGCGGGTGCCGCAGTCGATGCAGGGCGTTACCGATATTGATGCACATCAAGCGGAAGGGTCGAAGTCGGCACCGATTATTATGGAAGTGTTCAGCGACTATCAATGTCCGGCGTGCAAATCGCTGTATAACGGGACCGACCGGTTGCTGGTGGACAATTACGTGAATACCGGGAAGGTGTATCTGATTCACCGGGATTATCCGCTGCCGATGCACGCCTATTCGAGGGTAGCGGCGCGCTATGCGCGGGCCGCGGCGCAGCTCGGGAAACTGCAACCGGTGGCGCAGGCGCTATTTCAGAACCAGGAAAAATGGGAAGCCAGCGGAGACGTGGACGGGACGGTGGCGAGCGTGCTGAGCGCCGGTGAGATGGCCAAGGTGCGGGCGCTGGTGAAGGGCGGGACAATGGACCCGTTGATCGATAAAGACTACGCGCTGGGGACGATTTACCACGTGAACCAGACGCCGACGACGATCATACACGCCAAGGCTCAGACGTATCCGGTGGTGGGCGTAGTGACGTTCGATACGCTGCACGGTTTCCTGGACCAGCTTTCCAAGTAAGCCGGCGATTCGCGGCGGTAGAGACCAATCCATGATGGAGTCGAGCCCCTTGAATTTGCGCCGCGTGATTCTGTGGATGGGCCGCCTGCTGCTGGGCGGGATTTTTGTGTATGCCGGGTATTCCAAGATTTTTCTGCCCAACTTCATGTGGCGGCCGATGTTTGCGCTGAAATTTTCACTGTCGACCAATTTGAGCAATTTTGCGTTTCAGGTGGAATCGTACAAGCTGCTTTCCCCAGGCGCGGTGACGTTCGTGGCGCACACGCTGCCCTTTGCGGAGATTTTATTGGGATTGCTGCTGCTAATCGGATGGCAGTTGCGGCTGTGGTCGACGCTGGCGACGCTGCTGATTGTGGGATTTCTGGCGGCGGTGACGCGAGCGTATTTGCTGCACATGCAGATTAATTGTGGATGCTTTGCCACGCCGGAGCCGCTGACGGGATGGACGGTGGTGCGCGATGCGGCACTGGCGGCCTTCGCGGTGCTGATGACTACTTGCGCGTACAGCGAGGCGGGGAAACCGCATCCTTGGACGGCTCCGGAAAAAACTGTGGCCGCAGGGGCTAAAGCCCCTCTTGTAGCGGAGCGTGTACGGCACGACTAAAGTCGTGCCCTCCCGAAGCATTAAAGCGACAAACAACGACGTGGCCGCTGCCCTCCCGGAGAACTGAGCAACAAACGACGAGCTGCCGCAGTGGCTAGCCCGAGTTCTACAAAACCTTCTTCGGTGGCAACTTGCTGGTCTCGTTGCCCAGCCAGTGGTGCTCCTGTGAGTTAGAATAAACCTGCATGCTGAGTCTGCCTCCCATTACATTGCGGTTGCGCGGGTGGAAGTTGATTGACCGCGTGGCACTGGCGTTTTTGCTTTTGTGCGCGATTGCGCTGGGCGCGGGCGCTGGGTTGCTGTTTGTGTATGCCAGCGATTTGCCGGAGTTGCGGGCGCTGGAAACGTATCGTCCGACCGTGGTGACCGAGATTTATGCCGACGATGGGCAACTGGTGGGGAGTTTTGCGCTGCAACGGCGCATTTTGATGACTTACGAGCAGGTGCCCAAAGTTTTGTACAACGCGGTGACGTCGATCGAGGACCAGCATTTCGAGGATCACTGGGGAATCGATTTTCCGCGCATCGCGGGGGCGGCGTTTCGCAACGTGCAGCATCGCAAGATCACCGGCGGCGCGAGCACCATCACCATGCAACTGGCGGGGAATTTGTTTCTCGACCGCAGCGATCGCACGTTCCGCCGGAAGATGCAGGAGATGCTGTTGGCGCTGCAGATCGAGCGCGGATATACCAAACCGCAGATTTTTACCATGTATGCGAACCAGGTGTATCTGGCGCACGGGAACTACGGATTTGCGGCGGCGGCGCAATTTTATTTTGGCAAGAACGTGCAGGATTTGAAGCTGCCGGAGGCGGCGCTGCTCGCCGGGATGGTAAACGGGCCGAAGTTTTCTCCGCTGACGAATCCGGAAGGGGCGCTGAACCGGCGCAACCTGGTGATTTTCCGCATGCTGGAGGAAGGCAAGATCACGGCGGCCGAGGCGGACGCTGCAAGGAAGACACCGCTGGGGCTGCATATCCAGTATCCGCGTAACGATCTGGCGCCGTATTTTTTTGAGGAGATACGGAAATACTTGGAAGCGACGTACGGGACGGAAGCGGTGCACGAGCGCGGGCTGCGGGTGTATACGACGCTGAACATCGCCATGCAGAAAGCCGCGAACCAGTCGGTGCGGGATGGGCTGCACTCGTATGACCGGAGGCACGGGTGGCGGGGGAATCTGCCGAACGTGCTGCGCGACAACTTGGGGAACCTCGATACCTACGAAGACGACGACTGGCGGCACCCGATTGAAAAAGGCGGCTACGTGACCGGGCTGGTGCTGACCGCGGGAGATAAAGACGCGACGATCAAGATTGGGTCGTACCGCGCGGTGCTGGCGCCGTCGGATTATGCGTGGACGGGGCGCAAAAAACCTTCGGAACTGCTGAAGGTGGGAGATTTGGCGCAATTTTCCATTAAGGAGCTGCAGGAATCGACGGCGCGCGTGCAACTGGAGCAGCAGCCCGGTCCGCAGGCGGCCATGGTGGCGATTGATAACGCTAGCGGCGAGATCAAAGCGATGGTGGGCGGGTACAGCTTCGAGGATTCGAAATTTAATCGCGCGACGCAGGCGTACCGGCAGGTGGGAAGTTCGTTCAAGGTGTATGTGTATGCGGATGCGCTGGAAAAAGGGTCGACGCCCTTTGACACGATACTGGATGCGCCGTTTACGACCATGAGCGGGGGACAGGCGTATTCGCCGCGGAATTACGATGAGAAGTTTGAGGGCACGATCACGCTGCGGCGGGCACTGGCGGGTTCACGCAATGTGCCGGCGGTGAAGCTGGCGGAAAAAGTGGGGATTTCCAGCGTGGTGGATGTGGCGCGGCGGTTTGGGATTACGACGTCGCTGCCGCCGTACTTGCCGCTGGCGCTAGGGTCGGCGGACATGCGGCTCTTGGAGCATGTGTCGGCGTTTACCGTGTTTCCGAACGACGGGATACGCATCGATCCGCACATGATTCGGCGGGTGTCGAGTTATGACGGGGCGCTGCTGGAGGAGGCGCATCCGGAGGTACATGATGTGGTTTCGCCGGACGTGGCGCGGACGATGACTGCGATGTTGGAGGAAGTGGTGCAGTTCGGCACGGGGATACAGGCGAAGGCGCTGAACCGGCCCGCGGCAGGGAAGACGGGCACGACGCAGGATTATACCGATGCGTGGTTTATCGGATTTACGCCGCAGATTACCGCGGGCGTGTGGGTGGGGTTCGACGACAAGCAGATTTCGCTGGGGAAGAAAGAGACGGGGGCGAAGGCGGCGCTGCCGATTTGGCTGGAGTTTATGCAGGCTGCGTTGGCGGGGATGCCGTCGATTGATTTTCCGAATGTGGTGCCGCTGGAGGAGCAGGCGCTGGAGCACCACGTGATTGTAGATACGCCGGATAGCGCGCCGACAGAGGCGGAGGAGCCGAAGGCGAAGGAGAAGCCTGCGCCACCCACGACGAAGACTACGGAAGCGGTGCCGGGCGGCAGCGGTACGCCTGCGTTGGCGGGCAAGCCGGTTAGTGCCGGGGCTGGTTCGCCGCCACGGTGATTTTTGCGCGGTTTGGTCGGATGGGGCCAACGCCAACGTGAAAAAAGGGTGGCAACCGTGAAAAAAGGCGCCCGCCGCAGACGGCGGCCGCTACAAAAACGGTTCCCAGCCTTGCGGGCGCAGGATTCTTGGCGATTTGCTTAGTCCTGACACAAGAACTTTTTTTGCTTTGGTGATTTGGCCGATTTGCGTTATTCGAATGCCTGCGAAGTTTGTAGGTATTTTTTTTGCCTTGTTTTGTGGGACGGTGAAGAGGAGTTCGTAATCGTCGCCGCCGTTTAGGGCTAGATTTGTGGCTTCGCTGGCGCTGGCGATTCCATGGGACAGGGTCGGCAGGCTTGTGGCGTCGATGGTGGCGCCTACGCCGCTGGCGGAGCAGAGACGCGGGAGGTCCGTCGAGAGGCCGTCGGAGAGATCCATGGCGGCGGTGGCCAGGCGTTTTTTGCTGAGCCAGGCGGCTAAGGCCAGGCGCGGTTCGGGATAAAGATGCTTTTGCAGGCGCGGGTTGTTGCGGCTGGCTGTGCCGTGCTGCTTGCGCAATTGCCGCAAACCTTGTTCGGCTTCGCCCAAGCGTCCACTGACGTAAATCAGGTCGTTGGGCTTCGCGCCATCGCGGCGCAGGGCGCGGCCTTCGGTGATTTCGCCGATGACGGCGATGTTGATGAGGATTTCGCCGCGTTTGGTGGTGTCGCCGCCGGCCAGCGGGCAAGCGAAGCGTTGCGCGGCGCGGCGCAAGCCGCCGAGGAAGGCATCGAGCCACCGATCGGTGGCGTCTGGCGGGAGCGCCAGACTTAAGAGGAAGCACCGAGGTGTGCCGCCCATAGCGGCGATGTCGCTGAGGGCGCGAGCCAGCGATTTCCAGCCGACGGCGTCGGCGGGGTGTTTGTCGCGCAGAAAATGCGTGCCTTGGAGGAACCAGTCGCAGGTGAGGATGGTTTGGCATCCGGGGGTGGGGGCGAAGAGGGCGGCGTCGTCACCGATTGCGAGCGGTAGGAAATTGCGTGAGGCGCGAATTTTCCTTCCACCGCGTGCAATCGGGAAGACGCGGCGGATTTTTTCTATCAGGGTGTTTTCAGGTTGTGAGCGACGCGGCATGTGGGTTACCCGACGGAAAGTATAACTGGGAGTTTGTCCTAGGGCGGTGATACGACAGAAGGACGAAAAGAGTGGCTGGTCGCCGCACTCCTTGCCGCTAACAGAACCATTTTCAATATGAAAAGAAGTTGCGAGTGGCGAGTGATGAGTGGCGAGTCAAAGGTACGAGTGTAGAATCACAAGTGGTGAGTTGGTGGACCGCGCGTCACACTCGTCTGTGACGCTGTTGCGAAGCGATGTGCTCGAGGAGAGCGAATGAGTTGGGCCATGCGGTCGACGATGCATAGCACAAATGATGTGCAGAAAAATTGCGAATTATGGGGTGACGGATGTACCATGCCGGGCAGGAGACCCTTGTGCTAAAACCGCGCTTTGTGCTCTACATAATCGTTATTTTAGCTTTGCTGGCCGGCGGGGCAATTTCGCCGATGGCGGCCGACGACGCGCCTTCCGTGGTGGACAGTCAGAGCTTTTTGTTGGCGAACATGAAGCCGGCGGGGCCGGACGGCAAAACGTTTGCTCCCGCAGTGGAAAAGCTGCTTGCGCAGATGACGTTGAAGGAAAAGATCGGGCAGATGACGCAGTTGGAAATTGGGATGGTGACGGATGGCGTGGACCAGGCGATCCATATTAACCCCGACAAGTTGCACAAGGCAGTGGGAGAGTACGGGGCCGGCGCGATCCTGAACGTGAAAGACGAGGGGCTTTCGCCGCAGCACTGGCATGAAATTATCGGTGCGATTCAGGCGGAGGCGAAAAAATCGCGTTTGCAGATTCCGGTGCTATACGGGATCGACACGATACACGGGCCGAACTATGTGATGGGCGGGACGCTCTTTCCGCAGCCGCTCGCGATGGCCGCGACATGGAATCCGGAGTTGATGCTGCGCGGGAGCCAGATCGCGGCGGCGGAGACGAGGAAGGCGGCGATTCCGTGGACCTTTTCGCCGGTGCTGGATTCGGGGCGGCAGGCGCTGTGGCCGCGGCTCTTTGAGACGCTGGGCGAAGATACGTACCTCGGGACGGTGATGGGCGTGGCGACGGTGCGCGGGTATGAAGGCACGGACATATCGAATCCTTTCCATGTGGCCTCGTGCTTGAAGCACTACATTGGTTACAGCTATCCGAAGACGGGCGGGGACCGGTCGCCGGCAGAAATTCCTGAAGCCGTGCTGCGTGAATACTTTTTGCCGCAGTTTGCGGCGGCGGTGAAGGCTGGCGCGGCGACGGTGATGGTGAATTCGAGCGAGTTGAACGGGATACCGGGTCACGCCAACGGATATTTGCTGAAGACCGTGTTGCGGGATGAGCTGGGTTTTCAGGGAGTGGTGGATTCGGATTGGATGGACATCAAGAAGTTGGTGTTCATTCACCACGTGGCCGCCGACGAGAAGGAAGCCACGCGGATCAGCGTGATGGCGGGCGTGGACATGAGCATGGTGCCCAGCGATTACAGCTTCAGCGATTTGCTGCTGCAACTGGTGCAGGAAGGTAAAGTGCCGGTGAGCCGGATTGATGAGGCGGTGCGGCGAATTTTGACGCTGAAATATAGGCTGGGATTATTCGACGACCCGATGCGCGGGCAGGAAAATAAGGTGGTGGAAGGCTCGCCGGAGTCGCGCAAGGCGGCGCGAGAGGCGGCGGGGGAATCCATCACCCTGCTGAAGAATGAGAATCATGTGCTGCCGCTGGCGAAGAGCGCGCATGTGCTGGTGACGGGGCCGGATGCGGATTCGCTGATTCCGCTGGACAATGGGTGGAGCTATACGTGGCAGGGGAACAAGGCGTCAGCGTATCCGAAGGACTATCTGACCATTCTGGCGGCGATTCAGAAGAAGATCGGCGCTGGGAATGTGACGTATGTGCAGGGCGCGGAGTATGACAAGGAAAAGGATAGCGATAAGGCCGCGGCAGCGGCGGCCAGCGCGGACGCTGTCGTTCTGTGCCTCGGAGAGTGGGCGTATGCGGAGACGCCGGGCAACATTCGCGATTTGACGCTGCCGGAGGCGCAGTTGCGGCTGGCGGAAAAAGTGATGGCCGCCAAGAAGCCGGTGATTCTGGTGCTGACGGAAGGACGCCCGCGGATTATTCGGCCGATCGTGGACGGAACAAGCGCGGTGTTGATGGCTTATAACCCCGGGAATGAGGGCGGGGAAGCGATCGCCGACATTTTATTTGGGGATGTAAACCCTAGCGGGAAACTGCCGATTACCTATCCGAGGTGGGCAGACCGGCTCTTTACCTATGACCACAAACTGTTTGAAGGGGAAGAGTTGCCACAGCCGCTGGAGGCGCCACAGTTTGAGTTTGGGTCTGGCCTGAGCTATACGAAGTTTTCTTATGCGGATTTGCAGGTTACGCCTATGGGCTCTGGAGACGGGAAGATCCAGGTGTCCATTGCGGTAAAGAATGACGGGGAGCGGGCCGGCAAGGAAGTCGTACAGCTTTACCTGAACGAGCGGTACGCGAGCATCACGCCGCCGCTGAAGCGTTTGAAGCGCTTTGCGAAAATCTTGCTGCAGCCTGGGGAGAGTCGCCGGGTGGCGTTCGAATTGAACCGCGAAGACCTGTCTTTTATCGGGGCGGACAACAAGCGCGTCGTCGAGCCGGGCATGTTCGATGTGCGCGTCGGCGGGTTGCTAAAGAGCTTTCAGTGGCAATGATTTGGATAGGGAGGCGACGTTTCTGCCATGGCGATGGCGGCGGCGCTGCCTCCTGTACGTTTGTGCAGGGTGGGCAGGTTCTCCACCCCTGAACCATAAACTTAGGAATACAGGGTTGACTGTAGCGGATATGGAAATTAGTATGTGGCTACACGAAGGGACGGCGACTCGCGGGGCAATGTTCGGTATACTGGAAGTTCTGCGGAGTCGTTCTTCATGCGGGCAGGGAAATACCCGCAAACCATCTAGCTAAGACCAAAGCCTGAGGGGGGCCTGTTGGGCATCACGGATAAGAGCTATACATTTTTCATTGCCTCGACGCCGGGCAAGCTGCGCAAGCTGGTGATTCCAGCTTACGTGCTGCACGCCTTGGCGGTGCTGGCCATCATCGGTGGGATTACGGTGACGGTGGCGGTGGGGTCTTATTCGCGGATGCTGTGGAAGGTGGGCAACTACAACGCCCTGCGGCACGACCAGGAAACCTTGAAGAAGCAGTATCGCGAGTTGCAAAGCAACGTGCAGGACACCAACCAGCGGCTTGATTCGCTGCAATCGCTGGCGACCGAAGTGGCCATGACCTATGGCGTGCTGCGCTATCATCCGGCGGCGTTTGACGAGAGCGACGATCCGGTTAGCTCCCAGGATGCGTTTGACCGCAGCGTGGAGCAGTACACTTTCCTGAAACGGAACGCTGCGGTGATCGCCATTTCAACTGGCGGGTTGCGGCTGATGCCGGGCATGAGCTTCGCGGATTCGACATATACGCCCTCGATCTGGCCGGTAATGGGTCATATAACGGATAGTTTTGGCGAGCGGCTGGACCCGTTTAGCGGGGAAGGCGCGTTTCACACCGGTGTGGATGTAGCTTCTGACTATGGGGCGCCAGTGCACGCGACGGCGGACGGCATTGTAACCGTTGCGGACGATCATGCCGGTTATGGGCGGTTGGTGGTGATAGACCACGGCTTTGGCATCACGACTTGGTATGCGCACCTGTCGGCGTTTTCGGCTGTAGCGGGTGCGCGGATTAAGCGCGGCGAAGTGATCGGGTATACGGGTATCAGCGGGCGCTCGACTGGTCCGCATGTGCACTATGAAGTGCGCATGAACAACGCGCCGGTCAATCCGTGGCGCTATATGAAGGCAACGCCAGCTGGCGACTAGCGGCGTTAAGGTTATCTCCCACAGCTCCTCCGGCAGAACCTGCCAAGGCTCAACCACCTAAGCAGCACATTGCATGGTCCAGCCCGCTTTTTGGGCCGTTTTTGTGCGTTGCCGCCCGTTATTTCGTTTTGTGTTGGTGGGCCGGGGTAGTCAAGACGGGAGAAGGTGCCACCTGGTGCGGGGCTGCGGGAGAACTGGGTAAACTCGCCACGGCCAGAAAATTTGGGTTTATTTCCAGCACGACACGCACGGCTTTGGTTTCCTGACGGTCGACCTGGTCGATGGCGGCAGTTCTCAGGAGCTCGAGATACGCTTCCCGGGCTCGTGGGTCGAGTTGCTGGCGGGTTTTTGGGTCGTTCAGGCCAAGCTGCGCGAGGAGCACGACTCCATTCAGCATGTCGGCGAGTTGCCGCGCGACGGCGTCGACTGGGCTTTCGCCTTCGGCCACCAGACGCAGAGAGTCTTTATCCGGCTGCGCTGCAACGGTAATCCAAGATAGCTGAGCGAGCAGGGCGGAGAGCTGAGGCGACTCAAAGCCTTTGAGCGCGGGTGTGTTAAGCGCCGTCATCGAGGCCGAGTCTCGCCGCACGACGACAAAAATCGGCGAACCAGCGAGCCTAGTGAATCGCGTTTGCCATTGTGCGGGATCAGGGGCAGGATTTTTTTGTTCGAGGTAGACACTCACGTCGGCATCGTTGGTGGCCGCGATGCGCCCGGAACGCAGAAACGTCAGCGAAATGTGCGGCGTGGGATTCGATGAATTAAGAGGCGATGGATTGGCTGGCACGCCGCTGGACGATGGCACAGCCGTCGTGTTCGTGGGAATCGAATAGATATCGTGCTTGCCGCGCCCCTGCAGCGTGCCGTTTTTGGCGAGATAGGCAGCGATTTTCTGTTGGTTGAAATCTCCATCGAAGATGGCGAACCAGATCGGTTGCGAGCCGCGCTGCGCGGCAGAGAACGCGATGCGCCGCAAATCGCGCGCGTAATCAAAGCCCGTCTCTTGCACGAAGCGCGTATAGTCGGCGTCGGCTTGTTGCTGCGGAGCCCAGGCGAAGAGTTTTTGCGCGAAAGGCGCTTGCCTTACTTGCGCAACATCGGCGTAGAGAACCGCACTCGAGTCCGCGGGCATATCGCGGAGCAGGAGAGCGAGCATTTCTTCGGCGCTGCCTTCGCGCGAAGATATCCAGGCGCGAATGGCGAATGCGGACAACGTGAGCGCAAAAACGAACGCCGCGGCCCAGAGGATTTTCGGGAGAGGTTTCATCGATCGCGCAAAACTTTCATCGGCTTCAGACTACTTTCATCGCGCACAAGACTACACCGGAAATTTGTGAAGCGCGGAGCAAGGAAATGCATCTGATGGTGACTGGCCCAATTCGTGCGGGTGCGCTCGCAAGCGAGTGTACTCCCGCGGCAGCTACCTGAGATTTGGTTACACCGCATGATTATTCAGGTAGCCGAAAGTGGCGAAAACCTCGAGGCGCAAGGGTGGACTGTGGAATAACGCGATGCGGCAAGGCCGGGAAGGCGGTAAGTTGTTGCACAGGTTAGAGATAACTAGTAACGAGAACATGTACGGTGGCCCTCTTTTTCCACAGAGCTGGCTATCGACGTGCTCAAGTTTTTGCACCCAACCCTTGCAATCGCCTTACCGTTTCTGCTATCCTTACTCGGTTTGAGTAGCGCTGGCGTAGCTCAGCTGGTAGAGCATCTGATTTGTAATCAGAGGGTCGGGGGTTCAATTCCCTCCGCCAGCTCCACTAGCGCGAGGCAGGGGAGTGAGGCGGAGAAATCCTCGCAGGGAAATTTAACGGGCTGGTGTCTTTTGACACGAGTCCATTTTGTGTTTTCTCTTAGGCTCTTTCGTTGGCGTGGTTTGTAGGGAAGATTTGCAGGGAATGCGCGTGGGCATTCCGCAAAAGATTCGCGGGATGCGGCTGGGCATCCCGGATGAGTTTTCCGGGACGGGTGGGTGAGTGGCTAAAACCAGCAGACTGTAAATCTGCCGCTCCTTGCGGGCTACGAAGGTTCGAATCCTTCCCCGTCCACCAGATGCCGTCGTAAGGCGGCTGGCAGTGGCAGCAGAAATGGTTTTGCGGAAGCGGCAGTCGGCATGAGTGGTTTGCAGTTGTGGCAGCGGAAACCGCAGGGCAATCGCACCAGCGATGTTCTAAAGCGGATCGATTCGCGGTCGTGAAGCAAAAACGCCGCCGGGGCAAAGTGCGCCGCAACGATTCGATTTTGCGCGGGGGATTTCGACGGGCTTGGCCTGGGTAGCTCAGTTGGTAGAGCGCGTCCTTGGTAAGGACGAGGTCACCGGTTCAATCCCGGTCCCAGGCTCCAGGATTTGGATGGCGCCGGACGGTGAAAGGATTTGGTTCGGCGGCGGGGAAGTTTTGCAAGCCGGTGGAATTTGGGAGAGCTTGGGCGGGGGTAACTCAACGGTAGAGTCTCACTCTTCCAAGGTGATGGTTGCGGGTTCAAATCCCGTCCCCCGCTCCAGAAATTGCACGGGTGGTTCGGCAAGTTTTTAGCGGAAGCAAAGCGCAAGTGCAGTGGGAAACAAATTGAGGCACGAGGGCAAAGGAAATGGCCAAGGAGAAATTTGAACGCAGTAAGCCGCACGTGAACATTGGGACCATCGGTCACATCGATCACGGCAAAACGACGCTGACGGCGGCGATTACCAAGGTGCTAAGCAAGCACAATCCGAAGGTACAGTTCCGCGCGTTCGATACGATTGACAATGCGCCGGAAGAGCGCGAGCGCGGTATCACGATTGCCGTTTCGCACGTGGAGTACGAGACGGCGAATCGCCACTACGCGCACATGGATTGCCCGGGTCACGCGGACTACATCAAGAACATGATCACGGGAGCCGCGCAGATGGACGGCGCGATCCTGGTGGTGGCGGCGACGGATGGACCGATGCCGCAAACACGCGAGCACATTCTGCTGGCGCGGC
>Ga0181537_10002022_pt1 | contig 18193 bp, 14 predicted proteins | sample PEATcosm2014_Bin_39_FD_119765 | JGI IMG/M metagenome (GOLD analysis project Ga0181537, IMG submission 119765) | Peatland microbial communities from MTU Mesocosm Facility, Houghton, MI, USA - PEATcosm2014_Bin23_10_metaG | ecosystem: Environmental > Terrestrial > Soil > Wetlands > Peat | place... | reverse complement strand
CGACGATGCCATGGCATACCGCCTTGGCCGAAGCGAAGGTCGCGTCCCTGAACAGGATGACGAATTCGTCGCCGCCGATGCGTCCGAGCTCCTGGCCCGGCGCCAGCGCATCCTTGACGCGCCCGCAAACCTGCTTCAGCACCTCGTCTCCCGCCAAGTGCCCGTACAGGTCGTTGATCAGCTTGAATCGATCCAGGTCAAGGTAGGCTAACGCGAGCGAGTGCTCATCCGTCAGGCCGCGCATCGCATCGTCGAAGGCTTTTTCGATGCCCCGGCGATTGAGTACCCCTGTCAGGGGATCGTGCTCGGCAAGGAAGCGCAGCCTCGCGGTGGCCTTGGCGCGCTCCGTGACATCCTGCAGCGAACCTTCGATCCTGTCATTGGCCACGGTGGCTTTGACGAGAAACAGTTTGGGTTCCCCATCGTCCGTCGCCAATCCGCGGATTTCCATTTCGGGGTGGCCCCCGCGTACCTTTTCCTGAAGCCGTTCCCAGGCGCCGGGTTCGAACAATTCACTCCAGTGCCGCTGCGCGCCCCGCGAAGGATCGAACCCGAGCATGCGGTTCAACGCCGGGTTGCCGCGCAACAGGTTGCCCTGAGTATCGAGGGTAAACAGGCCGATCGGGATCGCTTCGTAGGTGCTGCGCAGTTCCGCTTGCGCCCGCATGCGTGCGAGGCGTTCCTGGCGCATTTGCTCGGCAATCGCCAACGCTGCCAGCAGGCTTGACGAAAGCGACGCGGTGACGAAATTGACGGAACCGATGAGGCCCTGCACGCCGAGCGCGGCGGCAGCGACTTCATAAAGGCTCGCGCCCAGGGTGACGGCTATGGCTCCTGCGTACCACATCGCCACGGTCGAGCGCGTGATCAGCAGAATTCTGACCAGGAGGAACACCAGAATCGTTACGCCAGCGGTGGTCAAAGTCCAAAGCCAGGGTAGCCAAACGGCAAACGGCAACGCGATCGCAGCGAACAGCAGCGGGACACAAGACCATTGCACTGCACGCAGCAGGGCCGCGTAGCCGATCCTCCTCAATTCCTCGCGGAACAGCATGCTGAAAAGCGTCACTGTCAGCGTGTAATACGCGGCCGCAGTCAGTTTTCGCAGCGGGAAAGTCCACGACTCCGGAATGGTGTGTTCCAGCCACTGCATGTCCCAGCCGGACGAAATTGCGGCCAGCCTGAGATTTGCAATCAGCCACGCCGCGAATACGACGTAGGTCCATTCGCGGTTGATAATCGCGGTGACCAGCACAAAGATTGAAAGGAGGATGATCCCGCCGTCGAGCAGACCCGAACTGCGGTTATATTTTTGTATCGCGGCTTCCAGCTGAGTCGCAGGCCACTGGACGATTGATAGACGGGCCGGCCCGGAGAAGACAGCGCGGCAAATCAGCGTCTTCGCAAGTTCCGGCTGACTGAGTTGTATCGCGCTGCCCGCCTTGGCATGTTCAAACCAGCCAGTGGTCTCGGTGCCGTTTGCATTGCCTATGGGAGAGAGGTCCGCGGCGTTCCAGCAGGCGGTACTCCTGGCGTGCCGCGATGGGAACTCGATGTCAGCGCGCTCGCCAGCAGGCGCGGGCCGGGTGCTGAAGGTAAACCAGAATGGAGCTTCGGAACGTTTGGTGTCCTGGTAAAGAACGGACTTCGCGCCGGCGAGCATCGCTCGCGCTTGGGCGGGCCCGAAGTCCGGCCCCGCCTGTTCCATTGCACGAAATTCTAGTGCGGCTGCTTCACCCGAAGGGTATTGGCTGTCCCAGACGAACAATGCCAGGACCGACACCACCGCAATCGCAATCGGTACGCCATAAACCGAAAACGCGAACAGCAAGCCATTCACGGCAGAATTGCCGCGCGCGCTCAAGGCGAGCCAGAATGGCGGTGCACGAAACATATTGCTTGCTCCGGGACAGCGGGAAAGCCGCCCTCTGTTTGGCAATCGCTAAATGGAACGAACAAGAAAGCCCCGGATTCGATATTTCGGATCCGAAGCCGGACGGCCACGCCAGCCAAGCGTAGGCCACCCCAAAGGTATAACGGCAGCTTCTTGTCAAGCCTTCAATCCCATTATCCGCACTGGCTCGGACTGGTCAACTCCCCCGTCTTCGAGCGCGGATTCGGCTCCGCTGACGTCAATATCGGGATGGCTGGTGCGGAACACGAAATCGTAAAGCCTGTGGGACGCCTCCCGCCAGCGCAGCTCGGCGGTGGCCACCTCGAATTTCATGACCCGGTGCGGAATACCGTTTGCGGATTGAAGGGGGATTAATGCTGCGTCCGGGAACATGTCATCGAACATCAGGTCTTCATATTGCCGATCCAATGGCGGCCGCGCTGCGATCACCAGCCAATCGATCTTTGCTCCTACGCAGAACTGATAGTAGGCCTTGAACAAGCTGATCTTTACCACCGCCCCTACTCTACCTTCCTGGATGCCCAATCGCGAGGCATGGGCCAGGCTGCTCGCGTCCAGCGGGTGGGGAAATTTAAGCGAACTCTCCAGGCTAAGTTTGCCGTAACGATTGCTGTGAATGCGGATCGAACCCAGGGGCGAACCGTCCAATTTGGATTCGGCCAACAAAACCGCTGCGCCGAGCTCACGGTCGATCGATTCGGGGGTTTTGAGCGTGGCCGCCAGCGCCGGCAGATGCCGTGCATAGGCTTTGTGCCTGATAGTCACGGCTTTATCCAAGTCGGACTCTTCGCGCACGATCCGAACCGTGAAAGGCAGGTGCTCGACCTTTTTGCGGATCGAAAATTCCGGCGCCTGGAGCGGCGTCAACTTCGCCGCATCGTCATTTTTGATCGGAACCAACTGCGTCGTTTCAAGCATGATTCAAGTCCCCACCCAAGTTTCCCTGCTCGCCAAGGTAACGGCATCGCCGCGGCCAGGCTGCAGCCGCAGGAAATCCGTTACTCCCATCCCTCGATCGCTACCGGACCACGGGCCTTCAAAACACTTCGTCACAGGACTGACTTAAAAAACCTTACAATTCAGTTACTAATCGAGAACCGCCCCCGCTCACGAAACTGTTCCCGGAATGTCATCCTCCGAAAAGAACCAAAAAACCGCTTCAACTCTCAAGATTCGGCTGCGCTTCGCCGATATATCGTACTGCCACTATTAAATCTTTCAAAGTCCATGGAGGCAAAAAAACGAACCGGCATTTCAGGACACCGGCATAAAATGCGCCTCTCCGGACCGTATCACACGCAAACTTGCGCTTCCCCGCAGAAAAGAGGGGGGAAAGTGCTTCTTTTCCTCGTATCAAACCAATCGAAAATAGTGTAGGGACCTCCAGGATGCGCCGTCAAGAGGAGCCCTGATCATCGGCTCAGAATTCAATAAAATCATTTCGATACAGCCACTAAGTGCAAGATCCGTGATTTCGCGTCTAAAGTAATGCATGAAATTTCGTGGATTCAGGGACGGAGCTTCAATCCCGTCTGCCAATCGTGGTACGCCTTCACCAGTTCCGCGGTAGTCCGCACGTTGAGCTTCTCTTTGAGCGATGCCTTGTCGCGAAACGCTTTTCTGGGGCTTACCTGCAGTTTGTCCGCAATCCATTCCACTTTCTCATTTTCCATCGAGAGTTCGAACACGGCGCGCTCATCGTCAGTCAGCGTCCCGATTCGCCGCAGGATGTCGGCGTAGCCTGCGAACCGCGGCAGAAAATCGCGGTGCCGCTGGAGAAGCTTCTGCACCTCCTGCTCGAGTTCCTGGTCGGTCTTGGTAATGTAATTTGCCGCGCCTTCGGCCGAGAGTTTGCTCACTTTCTTGCTGTCGACGTGGGCCGAAAGAATCGCGATGGGGAGGCGGACGCCGCGTTCGAGCAAAGCTCTGAACAAAGCCTCGCCCGAAGTTTCCGGCATCAGCATGTCGAGCAGGACGCAACCGCGAAGCGCCGGGACGCTCACGGTGCCGAGAAAAGCCAGGAAATCCGCAGCGGAGGGAAACGACCTGACTTCGATTCCGGAAGAATCCAGCAACTCGCAGATCGTCGCGGACCACTTGGCATCGTCGTCAACCAGATATACGACTTCGCGCATCCAGGATTCGCCGTGAAAAAAATTCAGCGCGATCGCGCGATGGAACTCGACATCCGGATGTGATGGCGCGGGGCGGCGAGCGTTGCGCTACACCTGCCCGGCGTGGCTCGCCGCGCCCTCACGCCGGAGGATTGGCGGCGTCCAATTCGAGCAGGGTGTTGATTTTCTCGAATAGCCGCCGGTCGGTCTTGGTGATGCAGTCTGCAATGCCCGCTTGGCGTAGCATCGCGGTTCTCTTGCCGTCCACGTACGACGACACGATGGCAATGGGAATGTGCACACCCATCCGGGTGAGCTGCCGGAAAGCCTGCTCGCCATCCATGTCGGGCATCAGCATGTCGAGTAGGATGCAGCCGCGCAGGGCTGCCGTATCCACGTCCGACAGCCGCTCGATCAGGGCGACCGCTGACAGGTAGGTTTCGGACTGGATGTCTTCCACATCCAGCCGCTCCTTGATGGTCTCAAGCCACTGCTCGCTGTCGTCAACCAGGTATACGGTTTTATTCGTCATTGCGTCTCGTCCAACGGCAGCGTGAAATGCACGATGGCACCCCCGCCCGCCTTGTTTTCGGTCCAGAACTTTGCGCCGTCATAACGCGAAATCAGCCACCGACAGATCTCGAGACCACGGCCCCATCCTCCCGGTTTCTGCGAACCCGTGGGTGTGGCACCCTCGGCATCAGCCTCATTGTCGAATCCGCAACCGTTGTCTTCGACCGAGATTCGTACCCACTTGCCATTGACCTGTTCCGCGCCGACCACGATGGACGGATGATCGATTTCCACGGCTATCAGGGCATCCGCGGAATTCTGCACCAAATTAAACAGAATGTGAACCACGTCCTCGTGCACCGCATTCACGCTGAGGTTCAGGTTTCGCACGTCGATCGAAGTCCTGGCCTTCGACAGAATCTCAGCTTTGAAGAATTGCACCTGCTTGGCCGCTTCGCGTAATGACACGCGGCCGACTTGCCGCGTATGGTCGTTGTGCAGCCTGCCTTTGACCTCGTCCAGCAAGGCGACCACCAGGTCGAAATTGTGGGCGAGAAGCCCGAGATGGCGCTGCAGTGCTTCGTGCTGAAGCGAATCACCCTTCGATAGCTCCCTTTTCAGCAACTCCGAACGCTGCACCGCGTGCCCCACTTCGTGCTTGATGTCGTGCAGGATGGTCGCCGACATCATGCCGATCGATACGAACTCGCGGTGGTCGGCGAACGCGGCAAGCTGGACCTTCTCGCGCTCCTGGGATTCGCGCAAGGAGCGCCAGGTGCGGTTGCGCTCGGTCACATCGTGCAGCAACATGAAGCCGACTTCCTCGCCACGGAAGTCGAGGCGGCTCATGACGATCTCGACTTCGATGAATGAGCCGTCTTTGCGCGTCACTTTGGCGTCCCTGGTGTCCGAACCCAGATCCCCCAACCGCTCCCACAGCGCGACCCATTGCTTCCGGTTGGTTTCCCGGTTGATGCTCCAGACGTATAGACCGGAAATTTCCGACGCTTCGTAGCCCAGCGCTTTGCGAAATGCCTCATTGGCCAACCGCAGCCGGCCGTCCGCCTCTATCCACGCCACGAATTCGGCTGTGTTTTTGAGTGCGAAATCCGACATTGCGACAGATTGTTCGCGCTCTCTGAGCTCCTGGAATTGCCTTAGCATCAGTTGCAGCAGCACCAGAACGGTCGCGGCTACCGCCAGAAACAGCAAAACGATGATCGGTACCTGCCATGAAAGGACCGAGATAATTTGCTCGCGCGATACTCCGGTATAAGTGGTGAGCCGGGACAACGGCTCGAAACGATACCCGACGACGCGCGCCAGGCCGTCGACCGGATCGGTGCTCGCCGGGCTCACGCCTTCCACTTCCGACGTCAGCGACTTTGGAAGAGTCTGGAAGGCAGGGTAGTGAGTAAGGTAGGGCGGTGCTGCCGGTCTCGAAAGAAGCAGCCGCCCTTCGCCGTCCGCGACCGCGATCGTGGTTGCCGGATCGCCGCTTACCGCCTGCAGGGTCTCGAGAAGTTTGGCGCCGTTCAGTTCCAGGAGCGAGACGCCGGCAAAATTTCCGTCCGCCGTCGGAATCCTTTTGCTGACGACGATATTTGCCGACTGGTCGATGGCCTCCCGATCGGGCGCGGAAACCAATATCTGGTCCGCGGCAAGCCGGCTTTTCCTCTCGCGAAGAGCATCGACAATGCCGCCGTAAGACACGGTTTTGCGCGGCGCGCCGCTTCTCGCCCACTGCGCGATTACCTTTCCGCGGGAATCCAGCACTGCCGCGGAAATCGCGTAATCGCGCTCGCCGACGATTGCAGCGAGCTGTTGCGTAACGTCGGTGGCACCATTCAATTTGGAATTGGACACGCTGCCGGTGATCGCCGACAGGGCGTGACCGGCGTCGGTGAGAACATCCGCCAAATACAGCGAAACCCGTCGCGCCTCCCTGGTGGCCGTGTTCTCCACCGCGGCCTTGGTCTGCGAGTAGCTCCGCTGAATAAAGAGCGCGGCCCCAATCAGGAAGCTGACCAGCATGGCGACGACGAAAGCCCTTAGCAGTTGCGGGAACGCCCGGCTTTCGAGAAATTCTTTGAACATCTGCAATCTCTGGGTGCGACCGTTCCATTATCCCGACGCCCAATCCTGCCGGCAATACTCCGCGACTGCCTTTAAGCACCGCGAAATCGGACAAATGACCATTACGCCAGGACTTCAAGCGGATCGATTGGAGGCCAGGATGCAACCTCAATTCACTATTAGAAGGGCGCGCCGCGCCGTGCGTTTAAAAGCGAATCCCGCTAAACTGGATAAAAATCACACTAAGGACGAGGGCGGGCAATTTGAATCCACCTGCGAGGGAATTGCGCAGCAAATGGACGGCACCATTTCGCGCCATCGAACGGTGGGTCTGGCTTGCCAGGGAAGACAGCAAGTCCGCATTTCGGGTAGGTGTGCTCGTAGCATTTGGAATGCTTGCCGTGGTGGTTTGCGCGAGCGCGTCGATTTTCGCAATTTTCGTTTTATATCAAGCCAGTACCAAGGATGAACTTGGGCCACAGGCTAAGGGGCGGCGAGCCGAGATCCAGCGCTTTATGGATTCCAGAAAACTTAGCCTCGAAGAGCGTGCGGTGGGTAACAGCGTGCTGGCCTGTATCGATGGCGCGACAACTACAGGCACCTCCCAGAAATCAACGGCAACATCCAACAAGGAACCGGCCTCTTCCCATGCCGCCGGCGCCGAAGAAGACCCGGTGGTTAGCCTTGAGCGAAGTTGTACCGGGAAATTGATTTCCGACGTGGCTATTGCCAACGGCACACTTCGTGCGCAACAGATCGTCACTACTCTCACGAACATGGGCTTCGACATCCCGGAAACATATCGCTGAGCCCCCAATCGCGCTGGGCGCAGCGATGGATCGCACGACAAGCGGCTATACAAATCGGTAATCAAGGTAACGTGCCAACAGAAGAGCGCGGGTCGCTGTTTTCGGAACTCAACGAATTTTCCTGCAAAATCCGCCAACTCTGTTTTTTGCGAATGGATCGCCCCATTACCTACGTCCAAAGACTGATCGACGGACTGGTATCTGTTGTTTGTGTCTTCCTGATCCCAGCCGGGTTGGCTGTATTGTTGATCGCCGCTGCCTTTTCTTGGGACCCGCAGACGAGTGGCGCGCCCAGCCGTGAACTGGACTTTCGCGTAATTGAAGATTTGCCTGCGGCGCTGGGTCCGCGCCAGGCGATGCAACAGCTTGCAAGCGGCCCCATTGTTTCCGGCCGCGATACGAAACTGTCGGAAGCGCCGTTCTGGTTCAGTTTTGCGGCGCCGCCGCTCGCCAGCGGGGAAGCCGTCGAAGTGGAACTGTCGTCCCGCCATGCGCGCGAGGTCACGTGTTGGGACGAGTCGACACTTCAGTCGTTGGGATTCGCCACGCGCGCGGGTTCTGCGGGACAGATCCGATTGGCCAAAGCCGGATTCGCCATCTGGCTGGGAAATCTCCAGTCTTTGGCGAGGGTAGTGTGCCGCGGGACTTTTTCCGGTCCGGCCCACATGTCGGTTACGGAATGGGCAGAATCGCAACTCGCACTGTCAGAGCAACGATTTTCCTTCGATGCCGGGATGCTCGAAGGCGCTTTGATTCTGCTGACGGCCTACATGGCAATACTGGCGATAGTGAAGCGGGACGCCGTGTACCTGCTCTACGCTGCCTGGATCGCGGTGACGATTTATTTTTCGGCCGCCACAGCCGGCGTTGACTATCAGTGGCTGCCGGCCGAGGTGTCTCCGACGTTGCAGCCTTGGCTAAGGCAGCTCGTGACGGCCGGGAGCTACATAACAAATATCGCGCTGATCGATCAGATCTTCAAAGGCGAATCGGAATCGGCTCTCGAGAAATGGATGCTCAATATCTGCCGCGGAATTGCCGTGGGGCTGACGGTGGCGGCCCTGTGCGTGCCTTATCAAAACTATCTGCCTTATTTGTGGCTTGCCTCGGCTTTCGGCACCGCGACATTGACGCTGAAATTTTCCCTCTCGCTGATGAAGCGGATGTCGATGGTCAAGATTTTTTTTGCGGCGGCGATGGGAATTTCGTTGCTATCATTTCTTTACAACATCGTTAGTCTTACACTCGGAATCAAAGGGCCGCTCAGCGAACTAAATGTTCCCATGGCGGCGATGTTATCCGTATTGCTCATGATGGTCGCGGTTCGTCAGCATTTGTCCCCGGCGGATCGTCATGCCGCGCACCTCTTTGAGGACACACTCTCGGGTTACGAGGTGTTGCCGGTTCCGCTTTTCCGCCTAGCGCAATCGGGATCGATCGTCGCCTTCAATCGGGCGTTCAGAGAGGCAACGGGCTTGCCGAAGTCCGGAGTGAACGAATTGCGGTGGAGCGACGTTTTGGGGCCGGAATCCTGGGAGTCGGTGAACGCGGAGTTGCAGAAAAAAGGAAACCTCGAATTTACCGCGTTTCGCATGTCCGCGAATCCGGATGGCGACGGGAAGTTCTGGGTAAGCTTGAGTTTGGCCGCCGGCTGGATCGAAGGCTCCCTGGAACCGGTTGCCGAAGAGATCAAGCCGATTGCGCGACTGCCGCAGGCTCAGAGCGTATGAGGGCACGCTTAGTTTCCCCAGTCGTGCCTTCAGTCAGACAGGCCGATGAGGCGCTAACCAAACTATCGTGAGCGCACATTCCGGAGATCTCGCTGACGGCACGGCGGCCGCGTATGGCCCGCTGGGTTACAAGCCCCTGTTCTGGCTTGCTGCATACGCGTTCCCGTGTTTGATCGCCATCGTGATATGCGTTGTGCTGTTCGCATGGACCGGACAATCGAGGCTGCCTTCCGGACGCACCCTGGAAATTCGCCTGCTGGAAGACACGCCCGCGGCGCTGACGCCCCGACAGGCGCTGGAGCAACTTTCAAACGCTGTAATTGTTGCTGGCCGGGATACCAAGCTTTCGGAGGCGCCGTTCTGGTTCAGTTTCAATGTCGTGCCGCTGGCAACGGGGGAACCGATCGAGGTAGAACTGCCGTCGCGACACGCGCGCGAAGTTACGTGTTGGGACGCGTCAACGCTGGGGTCGCTGGGATTTGCAAATCGCGTTGGTTCCGCTGCGCAAATCCGGTCAGCGAAGTCGGGGTTTGCAATCCGGTTGGAAAATCTTCGGTCATTGACGAAGATATTGTGCCGCGGAACTTTTTCCGGTCCGGCGCATATTTCGGTCCAAGAGTGGGCGGAAGCGGCGCTTGGCGAGTCTTCGCGGCGGTTCGCTTTTGATGATGGAATGCTCGAAGGCGCTTTGACCTTGCTGGCGGCGTATATGCTGGTACTTGCGGTCGTCAGGAAAAATGCGACCTACTTGCTAGTTGCCGTCTGGGTGATCGCCACTTATCGGCTCAGCGCGATCACTGGGGGTTTCGCGTATCAGTGGCTCGGTTACGCTATACCGCCGGCATGGGAGTCTCCCATTAGATCGGCCTCCACTGCGTTGGAGTATGTGATAACCATCGCTATTGTCTCCCGGTTTTTGGCCAATACCATTACCACGCGCTGGGAGCGCATGTTGTTGTTTATTGCGCAATGTGCTGCGCTGATCTATATCGTTGTTGCACTCACAATGTCACGCCAAATCTGGCAGGCCACGCTTTGGATCAGCATAGCCTTTTGGATGGTGGCTGTAATTCTACTGCTCGTACGCGACTTGTTGAGAACCGGTTCGGTGGTACTGCTTTTGTTTTGTCTGGCCTCGGGTGTCTCCACATTCATGTTCTTTTACGACATTGTCGCTGGGGCATTGGGAGTCGTAACTGATCGGGGAGCCATCAGCGATGCAACCATGGCGCTTCTATCCGCACTCCTGGCGGCGGTTGCAGTCGAGCTGTTTGTGGGGAAACAGGAGACGCAGGATAAACTTGCAAGGCAAGCTGCCGAGGGCAACTATGAATCCTCGCCGATCGGCTTCTTCAAATTGGATTCGGACGGTAAAATTCTTCATTCGAATGCCGCGTTTCGTAGGCTATTGAGCGCCGGCATCGAAGGCAGGCCCTATACGGCCTGGAGCGATTGTTTTGATTTCGCAGCGTGGCAAAGCTTTCGCGGCGAGTTGTTGCGAACCGGCAACGCGGATTTTGAATTTTCCTGGCCGATCGGCGACGAGACGCGTCTATTCCGGATCCAGGCAGCTGCCATTGGCAACCGGATAGATGGCGCAATGCGCGACATTAGCGGGATTGCCGCGAGACCCGGTGCCGCCCACGTCTGAGTCAGTCACAGTCTTCCCCGCGGCACTCGCCGCGTTTGGCAATCGACTGCCAAAAATTCCTTTTCGCTTAAGTTAAATTGTTCCGCAGTTGCTTCCGTTTCTCGGAGCGGGCGCAACCTGGTTCTCCCGTCGCCGTCGGGAAAAGGAGGTCAAAGTGGAAGCTTTCGCGAAAGGGCAATTCGGTGACGCCACCGTTAGCCGCGACCCGGCCGCCGGGCTCGTCAGCCGCGCACCCGCTCTGACCGCGGCCGAGCTCGAAGTTTTAAAGTGGATCAGGCTCGGCAAGACCAATCGCGAAATCGGGAAATTGCTCAACCGCAGCGAATTCACGATCAAGACGCACGTGGCCCACATGCTGGAAAAAGCCGGCGTGGGCAATCGTATCCAGCTCTGCGCCGCCGTCGCGATGCCAACCCAGCACGATGCAAGGCGCAGCAACACCCCGGCACTGCACACGGACCTCGATCCTTCCCGGCTGGTGGCCGAAGCCGGGTCGGGGGTGGAAAGCCGCCTTGGATTTCTTGCGCCATGACATATGCATATCCTGCAGTTTGACTGACGACGCCTGACCTGGACCGCCTATGCTCAATTCCATCGAAATGAATACTCCGCCGGCAATGCACATTGACAGATCAAATGCGCCCGGGCGCAGTGAAAGCGATCTGGCGCTACTGGCAACGGCGCTGCAAGCGGTCTCGCGCGTTCGCGGCGACCAGGCTTTTACGGCGTGGATCGAACATGAGTTGCAGCAAATATTCCCGCACGGCGGCGTGCTGTGCGGGCTTGGCCGAGTGTCCGGGCAAAAATGGACTTTGCACAGAATGTTCGTGCACCGGTTTCCGGTGGCCTATGTCCAGAATTTCGTCTCACCCCAAACCGGCGAATTCGATTGCCCTTTCCTGAATCAATGGAGCAAATCCCGCGAGCCTCTGCTCTGCGAACTGGGTGCCGCGGACCGGGCGACGGTGGCGGAGGTGCCGCGAATCCGGCATTTCGGAATTCGCAGCGTCGCGATTCACGGCGGGATCGACGATGTGTTCGGAACCGGCCATTTCATGATGCTTACAAACCATGTCGCCGAACCTAACTCCCGGCAGCTGCTCGAGTTCCTGCTGCCGAGCGCCGCCGCCGCGTTTCTGCGAATCGCAGCGGAGCTGCCGCAAAGCCCGCCCAGGACCGCCTCAAAGCTGCAGGGATGGCAACTCACCCAGAACGAAATCGAAATCGCGGGCTGGCTCGGCCAGGGGAAATCCAACGCCGACATCGCAAAAATTCTGGGCAAGAGCAATAACACGATCAAGCACCAGGTGACGAGCCTGCTGCGCAAGCTCGGCGTCAGCAACCGGGTGCAGGCCGCAGTCAAATTGCACGCCATTGCGAGTGCGGAACCGGCGGTGCCGCCGGGCGAGGGCCAGTCTTGAGAATGCGCGGCGGAGGTTGAACTCCGCCGTCAGGTATTTGCGGGAGTGCACCGGCGAGCGGTGCGATTTCCCGCGCCCGGCCCCCACCGGGCATTTTTTTTATCGATCCTGAGCGGTGCCAGTCCGGGCGCCTCCGGATAGCGCGCCTGTAGCGGACAGAAAATCCGGTCGAGATTGCGGCCGAAAGTCAGGCGCGTTCGAGCGCGCCAGCGGAAGCGGCTGGGGCAGGCGAGGATCTCAACGCCGAGCCGACCGCGAGGGCATGCCGCGACAGTTCCGCGATCTGGGCATCCAGGCCGGTGCCGACCTGATCGAGTTCGGCGATGCGGTCCTCCAGCGTCTCGGTGGCTTCGTGGATGCGGCGTATGCTTTCCACGCGCCGGCGCAACTGCATCTGGTGCTCGCGCACCTGCGCCTCGACCGGCGCCATCACCGCGCGCAACCACTGCTCGGCTTCGAGGTTGGCGTATTCGTAGGTCTTCTTAACCTGGCTCGCGATGGTCTCGAAGAATTTGAGCGTGAGCGAGATCTGGCCGTGCCGTATCAGGTTGAGCACGGTGTCGAAGTGGTCGTGGAAGCGCGCTTCCAGCTTTTCGATTTCCTTCTGGTAGCGCAGCACCGAGAATTCCACCGGCTTGCCGAGCTTGAGTCCGTGATCGTTCTGGAAGCGGCGATACATCGCGTCCATCATGGCGCTGATCTCGGCGATTTGCGCGGACGACTCGTTGTAATCCTTCTTCACGCCGGCGAAGAACTCCGCCATCGCCTCGCGCATCCCCGAGCTGAACATGCATTCGAGCATGCGTTTGCGCGTCGCCTTGACCTCGGTCTTGAGCGCGTCCATGCCCAGGTGCGCGAGCAGCTCGTTGGTCATTTGCGAGAATACCGAGCGCGCCGCCTGGAACTGCTTGAGCCCGCGTTCGAACGCCTCTTTTTCGTTGCGGATGCGCGCAATCATGCTGCCCACCACGTCGCGATTCTTGCCGCGAAGCTCGTTAAGCTCCAGTAACTGGTCGTGCAGGTTCTTGCGCCGCGCATCGAGGATGGCGTGCGCCGAGCGCATCAGGTTGTCGAGTTCGCCCTTGCAGGCGTCGCGCACGATTTCCTGCTTGGCCGGGATCAGTTCCTCGGACAAGGCGCGCTCCAGCGCGGGCAGCCGGCTTTTCTCGAGTAGCGCCGGGTCGCGGCTGATTTTCGCGAGCAGCCCTTTTTGCGCCGAGATCGGGAACACCTGGTTCGGCGGCACACCGAGCAGTTCCGCGCTGTCCGCGGCCTGGCGCGCGATTTCCGCCTGGATCTCGGCCTCGCTTCGCAACTGGTCCCACAGGCCGTCGATCTTGTTCAGGACCACCAGCCGTCCTTTTTGGCGGCCGCCGCCGCCGCCGATGTGGCGCCGCCAGACTTCGATGTCGGACTTGGTGACGCCGGTGTCGGCAGCAAGGATGAACAGCACGGCGTGCGCGTTCGGCAGCAGGTTCAGCGTGAGTTCCGGCTCGGCGCCGATGGCGTTAAGACCCGGAGTATCGAGAATGACCAGCCCTTGCTTGAGCAGCGGATGGGGAAAGTTGATCAGGGCGTGGCGCCAGCACGGGATGTCGATGTTGCCGTCTTCTTTTATCGCCAGCGCCTGGTCCGGGTCGGAATCGTCATACAGGCCCAAGCGGCGCGCCTCGTCGACGCTCGCCGAGCGGGTCGCGATCACGTTGCGAAACGCCGCGCGCATCGAATCCGGCTTGCCCGGATCGAATGCAATGCTGATCCATTCGTCGGGATAGTTTTTGAATTCCGAGGTGGAGGCGTGGCGCTCGCGGGTCTCGATCGGGAGCAATTCGATGCCGATGGGCCTTCCGGCGTCGTACATCAACTCGGTCGGACACATGGTGGTGCGTCCGGCGGAGGAGGGCAGCAGGCGCTGGCCGTATTCGGCGAAAAAAATCGCGTTGATAAGCTCGGACTTGCCGCGCGAAAATTCGGCGGCGAACGCGACTGACAGCTTGTCTTCGTTCAGGCGCGCAAGCAGGCTCGCGACGCGCAACGCTGTTTGCGCGTCGTTGAGCTCGTTGTCGTCCAGCCAGTCGCGGTACGCGGCAATGCGCTCAGCTAGCGTTGCGCGCCAGCCGGCATAGGCCTCAAACCGTTGGACGAGTTGGTCCTGCTGCATGCCAGCACCTGTGTGGCGGCCCATAGGCCCTGTAAATTCAACACTCTAGCACAACTTCCGACCATTCCAAGCGCATAAATCGCGGGCTGGGGAAGAACGCCGCGGTCCAGGCGGCTTGTCGCATGCAAGCCCCTGGCAGCCTCGCGCGGGCTTTGCTAGCAACACAACATTGCTGTGCTGTGTCGTAATGAAGCGTGCTGCGGAGAATGCGGTCAATCCGTTTAACTGGATGGAGGACATGGCGCATGAACTTTCTCGAGCCCATCGAGACGCAAATGATCTGCAACCGCCTGCCGCTCGCGGGCATTTCGATTGCGGCGGTGCCCTGCAGCGACACCCCGGTGGTGCTGTCGCTGCATTGGCATGGGTTCGTCGAGCACAAACTGGCCGCGAGCAGCGAGCCGGTTTTTCAATATGAGGCCGTGCCTTCGTCCTGCCTGCAATTCAACGAGCGCTGGAAGAGTCTGCGCGAACTCGAGAACGCGCTGCTGGATGTCTCCTGGGAGCTCGGCGCCTGGGATCTCGCGCGGCACGAATTGCGCCCTTGCATGCGCCCTGGCGCGCCCGTGCAGGAAGCCATCGAATGCGAAATGGCTTTCGGCCGCCCGCACGCGGGCTTCGACGCATCGGTCGCGCCGGTATCAGAAGTGCCCGACGTCGACGACTTGCTCGCAGTCGCCGGCAGGCAGGGCTATCTGGTGTGGCGCTTCCGGCCGGTGCGGGGCGGCATGTGGGGAGAGTTCGCGGACGACTGTACGCTCGAGCGCGGCGGCTACCGCAACCCGCCCTGCCCGCTGTTGAGCGGGGAATTCGCCGACACCTCGTGGATGCAGCGGCACCGCCGTCACGTCTACCGCTTCGGCCGCTCGCGCGAATTACAAGTGATAGAAGCGCGCCACTGATCCCCGGGCCGATGGCGCGCCTGGAAACGGCGCCCGGCTACAACAGCAAGCAGCGCGTCGGGGAGGGTGGCGTCCTGCGATTGCCTCGGACGCCGGCCAACTGAAAATAGTGAGAAAATGCGCCGGGGCGCGGGACCACGGCCCGCGTTCAATCGCCAGGGAAATCCAATGAGCTCAAACAACAAAGTTGCAATCGTCACCGGTGCGGGCAGCGGTATCGGCAAAGCGGCCGCGCTGGCGCTGCTGAAGCAGGGTTATAGCGTCGCCCTCGCCGGCCGCCGCCCCGAGATGCTGGAAAAAGCGGTGGCCGAATCGGGCGCCGGCTCGCGTGCGCTGGCCGTCGTCACCGACGTCTCGAAGCCGGAATCGGTCACCGCATTGTTCGACAAGACCCTGGCAGCCTTCGGCCGCCTCGATGTGTTGTTCAACAACGCGGGCATCGGTGCGCCGGCAGTCGGCATCGAAGACTTGCCGTTCGAGAAATGGAAGGCCGTGGTGGACACCAATCTCACGGGCGCGTTTCTCTGCACCCAGGCAGCGGTGCGTATCATGAAAAGCCAGACGCCGATGGGCGGACGCATCATCAACAACGGCTCCATTTCGGCGCATGCGCCGCGTCCCAACTCGGCGCCTTACACTTCGACCAAGCACGCCATCACCGGGCTCACCAAATCGACCTCGCTCGACGGCAGAAAGTACGATATCGCCTGCGGCCAGCTCGATATCGGCAACGCGCTGACGGACCTGGCTGCGCGCATGGCCAATGGCGTGCCGCAGGCAAACGGCAGCGTTGCAGTCGAGCCGCTGATGGATGTCCAGCATGTCGCCAACGCCGTCGTCTACATGGCGAGCCTGCCGCTCGACGCCAACGTGCAATTTCTCACAGTGATGGCGACCAAAATGCCCTTTGTCGGCCGCGGCTGAACGCCCATCCCGCAAACGCATCGCCTGAAGTCTCTCCGGGATAAGATCAGTGAACAAAATTGACGCCGATGGCGATACCATGGAGACAGGGTCCGTGAAAATATCGAGCAGGGTGCTCTGGTTTGCCGGCGGGCTGCTGACCACGTTTCTTGCAATGCTCACGGCCGAGCAGGCGCTGGCCGGCAAGATTTATCGCTGTGTGGACCAGGCAACCAACAAAGTCACCGTATCGGATTCGCCGTGTGAATACGCCACGGCATCCAGGGACAAAACCGCAGCAGCGGACAGCGGCAAGAAAAGCGCGGACAACAAGGACGCGGGCAAGACCGGCGGCAGGGACACCGTGCCGCTCGCCAAGAAAGACTCCACAAACTGATCGATTCAGTATACCCGCGCAAGTTCCCGCGTTCGCGGCAAGCGCTTTGCGGCGCGCCCGCCTGGCTCTGTTTTGCGTGCGGGCGCGCATGTCGTCGGTGACGAACCGGATCGCGGCCGACAGGCTGCGGGCGTTTACCGCGCGGGCGTTCGTCGCAGCCGGCATGCCGGCCGATCACGCGGCCACTTGCGCGGAACTCATGGTGCGCGCCGATCTGACCGGCGCTGATGGCCACGGCGTATTCCGGCTGCCGCAATATATCCGCCGCATCAAAGGCGGCGCGGTCAACCTGCGGCCGCGGCTGGTGGTTGCGCGCGAGGCTGCGGGCATGGCGCTGGTCGACGGCGACAACGGCATGGGGCACGTGGTCATGCGTTTCGCTACCGAGACCGCGATCGCGAAAGCGAAGACCGCCGGCGTCGCCTGGGTCGGCGTGCGCGGCAGCAATCACGCGGGGCCGGCGTCGCTGTACGCCGCGATGCCGCTGGCGCACGACATGATCGGCCTCTATCTCGCCGTGGGCAACGCCAATCACATGGCGCCCTGGGGCGGCATCGATCTTCTGCTCTCGACCAATCCGATTGCGGTGGGCGTTCCGGGGTACGAGGAAGGCCCCATCGTGCTCGACATGGCGACCACGGTCGCTGCGTACGGCAAGGTCAAGACCAGGGCGCAACGCGGCGAAACGCTCCCCGAGGGATGGATGATCGATCGGCAAGGGAATTCTCTCACCGACCCCAGGCGTGCTGCCGAAGGCTTGTTACTTCCCATCGGCGGCTACAAAGGATATGGGCTGGCGTTGATTTTCGGCCTGCTTGCCGGAACGCTCAACGGCGCCGCGATGGGCAAGGACGTCGTCGATTTCAACGCCGACGACAGCAGCGCGACCAATACCGGCCACGCCATTGTCGCGATCTCACTCTCGGCGTTCGGCGAGGTGGATGAATTCAAACGCCGCGTCGACCGGCTGGTGCGCGACATCCGCGAGTCGCGCAAAATGCCCGGCGTCGAGCGCATCCTGCTCCCCGGCGAGCAAAGCCGCGCGAAGTTCGAAGATCGCAGCCGCGACGGCATACCGTTGCCGTCTTCGCTGCTGGAAAGCCTGGATAAACTCGCCCGTGAACTCAAAATTCCGGGCGTGCTGGAATCGGCAAGTTAGCGTCCTGGGGAAAGAAGTGAAATCCCGATTGTTATTTGCTTTGTGGTTGGCGCTCGCGCCCTTCATGGCGCAGGCCGACACTTATCCTGCGAGACCGATTCGCATGCTGATTCCGCTCGCCGCGGGCAGCGCAGTCGACATCGTAGCGCGCACCGTCGCTGCGAAAATGTCCGAATCAATGGGCCAGCAGATCTACGTCGAGAACCTGGCGGGCGCCGCCGGAATTATCGGCGCGGAACGAGGCGCCAGGGCGGCGCCCGATGGCTACACCATACTTGCCGTCAACGACAGCATCCTGACCATGCTGCCGCATCTGCACGCGACCGTGCCCTATGACGCGCTGAAGGATTTTGCCCCGATTACGCAGCTCGCATCGATCAGCTTCGTGCTGGTGGCGAATCCGTCGTTCCCCGCAAACAACGTGCGCGAGCTTATCGTCCTT
>Ga0181537_10002021_pt1 | contig 18200 bp, 19 predicted proteins | sample PEATcosm2014_Bin_39_FD_119765 | JGI IMG/M metagenome (GOLD analysis project Ga0181537, IMG submission 119765) | Peatland microbial communities from MTU Mesocosm Facility, Houghton, MI, USA - PEATcosm2014_Bin23_10_metaG | ecosystem: Environmental > Terrestrial > Soil > Wetlands > Peat | place... | reverse complement strand
TCCTCGGCCAGTGCGTGACCGGCGGAAATGAGCGCAATTGCAGCGAATACCCAGCTTCTAACCATGGGCTGTGACCCTATCCGGCACCGGCTTCACGCTCTCGAATTTCGTGTACCAGGGCATCAACAAAAAGAAGGCAAAATACAAAACGGTGCAGATTTTGGCCAACGTCGGGTAAATGCCGGACGGAGGCTTCAGGCCGCAGATCCCGAGAGAGATGAACGACAGTACGAAGATGGTCAACATAGTCTTGTATATCGGACCGCGGTAGCGAATCGAGCGCACCGGCGAGCGGTCGAGCCACGGCAAGAAAAACAGCACGACGATCGAAGCGCCCATCACCAGCACGCCCCAGACCTGCGTGCCGGCGAATGACGGTACGGCGCGCAACATGGCGTAAAAAGGCGTGAAATACCACACCGGCGCAATGTGCGGCGGAGTCTGCAAGGCGTTCGCCGGCTCGAAATTCGGCGATTCCAAAAACAGGCCGCCGAATGTAGGCGCGAAGAAGATCACGCCGCAAAACAGCAGCAAGAACCCGGCGACGCCGACCATGTCCTTCACCGTGTAGTACGGATGAAACGGGATGCCGTCGAGGGGATGCCCTGCGGCATCCTTGTACTTCTTGATGTCGATGCCGTCCGGATTGTTGGAGCCCACCTCGTGCAGCGCCATCAAGTGCGCGATCACCAGAAATACCAACGCCAGCGGCAGCGCCGCGACATGCAGAGCAAAGAAGCGGTTCAAGGTGGCATCGGCGATGTAGTAGTCGCCGCGGATCCATTCGACCAGCGTGCCGCCGACATACGGGAGACTGCCGAACAGCGAGACGATGACCTGGGCGCCCCAATAGCTCATGTTGCCCCAGGGCAGCACATAGCCCATGAATCCCTCGGCCATCAACAACAGGAAAATCAGGCAGCCGAAAATCCAGATCAGCTCCCGCGGCTTGCGATGCGATCCATACAGCAGCGCGCGGAACATGTGCAGATAAATCACGATGAAAAAGGCCGATGCGCCGGTCGAGTGCATATAGCGGATCAACCAGCCCCAGTCGACATCCCGCATGATGTATTCGACCGAGGAGAACGCCTCGGCGGCGGATGGCTTGTAATTCATGGTGAGGAAAATGCCGGTGATCAGCTGGTTCGCGAGCACGACCAGGCTTAGAACCCCGAAGTAATACCAAAAGTTGAAGTTCTTCGGTACGTAGTATTCGGCGGCTTGCTCCTTCCAGAGCTTGGTCAGCGGAAACCGCTGATCGATCCAGCCGATGAAACTTCCGCCCTTGCTGCTGTCGGCGGACTCGGGTGCTGCGGCCATCGCGTCAACCTCTCGTTAACTCAAGCTTTCTTGGGGGCGTCGTCGACGCCTATCGTGATTCTCGCGCTGTCCGCGAACACGTAAGGTGGGACGGTCAGGTTCTTGGGCGCGGGCATGCTCTTGAAGACGCGCCCCGACAAATCGTACTTCGAACCGTGACAGGGGCAGTAGAACCCGCCCGGCCAATTCGCACCCAGATCGGCTCCGGCGACCTGGAACGAATTATTCGCTTCGAACGCGCCCAAGGGCGAGCAACCGAGATGGGTGCACACCGCCAGCCCGACCCAATACTCAGGGTTGCGTGCGCGCGCGGCGCCGCTGGCCTTTATGTAGTCGGGCTGCGTCGAATCGTCGGATTGCGGATCGGCCAGCAGCGCATCGTGGCCGCCCAACTGATCGATGATGCCCTTGGCCCGGCGCACGACAAAAACGGCCTGGCCGCGCCACACCACTTTCAGCATCTGTCCGGCATCGAGCTTGGATGCATCCACTTCGACCGGAGCCCCGAGCGCTTTGGCACGCGCGCTGGGCTGCCACGACGCCAGGAAAGGCACCGCGACGAATGCAACGCCGATCGCCCCGGTGCCGACCGTCGCCGCCGTCAACAAGCGGCGCCGGCTGTGGTCAACGTCCTCGCTCATTCAATCGCCCCCGAAATGTTGACAAATCTTCACGCAAACCCCTCTGGCCGCAGTGTTTCCCAAAGAATAATGGGAGCGCATTATACACGAGTGGATTTCCCTCAAGGGCATTAGGAGCGGATTACTTGCAGCACGCTCGCGGCCTCGCGAGTTTCCTGATCAAGGCTGTGATCGTCGGCCTGGCGGCGGCGTTTCTCGTGGTCTGGTGGAAACCTGCGCTCTTGGGCAAGACGGCGCTGCCGTCGCAGAGCACACCGCCCGCCGCGGGGCGGCCCGTCGTGGTCATGCAGAGCTTTGCCGATGCGGTCGCGCGGGCTTCACCCGCCGTGGTGAATATTTATACCGAACGCGTGGTCACGGAGCGCACTCAATCACCCGCGCTCAGTCAACTGTTCGGTGACTACTGGCCGAGCTATCGACAGCGTGTCGAGCGCAGCTTGGGATCGGGGGTGATCGTCGATGCCGCGGGAACCATCGTGACGAATCAACACGTCATCGCCGGCGCCGATTCCATCAAGGTGCAACTCGCGGACGCTCGCGTCGCAGGCGCGAGCATCGTCGGCCAAGACCCGGACACGGACCTCGCCATCCTGCATTTGGACATCGGCAAGCTGCCCATCATGCCGGTGGGCCGCTCCGATACGCTGCGTGTCGGCGATATCGTGCTCGCGATCGGCAATCCCTATGGTCTCAGCCAAACGGTCACGCAAGGCATCGTGAGCGCCACCGGCCGCGGTCAGCTCGGGCTCGCCACCTTCGAGAATTTCATTCAAACCGATGCCGCGATCAATCTCGGCAATTCGGGCGGCGCGCTCATCGACGCGCAGGGAGATCTGGTGGGCATCAACACCGCCGTGCTGAATCGCGCCTACGGCGGCCCCGAAGGCATCGGATTTGCGATTCCGGTCAATCTGGTACGCGGTGTGATGGAACAAATCCTCGCGCATGGACATGTGGTGCGCGGCTGGTTGGGCTTCGTACCGCAAGATCTGAGCGAAGATGAGGCCGCGCAGTTGGGAATCCCCTCGGGAGGCGGCGTGACCGTCGTGAACATTTTGGTGAAGAGTCCGGCCTTCGAGGCTGGCGTTCGTCCGGGGGACCTCGTGACAGCCGTGGCCCACGAACCGGTGCGCAACTCCCAGGACTTGGTCAGCCGGGTGGCGGCGCTGCCGCCTGGCTCCGAGGTGGAAGTCGAAGGCCGTCATGGACGCCAGCCGTACAGGCTCGCCCTCAAGGTCCTGGAGCGGCCGACGCGCCCCGCGCAGCCTTGAGTCAAGCCGGCGTGCGCCGGATCTTGGCTCCGAGTTGCTGCAGCTTCTCCTCGATGGCTTCGTAGCCGCGGTCGATGTGATAGATCCGTTCGATCTCCGTTCGACCGTCGGCGACCAGCCCCGCGAGCACGAGGCTGGCCGACGCGCGCAGGTCGGTCGCCATGACCGGGGCGGCCGTGAGCTTGTCGACCCCCTTGATGATCGCCGTATTGCCCTCCAGGCGGATCTCGGCGCCCATGCGCCGCATTTCCAACATGTGCATGAAGCGATTCTCGAAAATCGTTTCGATGATGGTGCCGACTCCGGTCGCGACCGTGTTGAGCGCGGCAAATTGCGCCTGCATATCGGTCGGAAAAGCCGGATACGGCGCGGTGCGGATGTCGACCGCATCGGGACGCCGCCCGCGCATGTCGACCTCGATCCACGTATCGCCGCTGCCCACTTTGGCGCCCGCTTCGCGCAGCTTGCCCATGACTGCATCAAGGTGTTCCGGTCGCGTATTCTTGACTCGAATCTGACCGCCGGTGATGGCGCCCGCAACCAGGTAGGTGCCGGTTTCGATACGGTCAGGCAATACTTCGTAGGTCGTGCCGTGCAGCCGCTCGACTCCCTCTATGACGATCTTGTCGGTTCCTGCACCCTGGATCTTCGCGCCCATGGCGATCAGAAAATTGGCCAAATCGACCACTTCGGGCTCGCGCGCGGCGTTCTCGAGCACGGTTTCGCCATCCGCCAGGGTGGCGGCCATCATCAGATTCTCGGTGCCGGTCACGGTGACCGTCTCCAACACCAGGCGCGCGCCCCGCAGGCGGCCCGCACGGGCTCTGATGTAGCCGTTCTCGATGTGTATGTCGGCACCCATCGCCTGCAGACCCGCCACATGGATGTTGACCGGACGCGCGCCGATCGCACAGCCGCCGGGCAAAGACACGTCGGCACTACCGAAACGCGCGAGCAACGGACCCAACACCAGGATCGAGGCGCGCATGGTCTTCACCAGCTGATACGGCGCAAAATACTCCTTGATGGTCGAGGCATCGACTTCGATGCGCATCTTTTCGTCGATGGTCACCGAGACGCCCATGCGTCCGAGCAGCTCGATCATCGTGGTCACATCCTGCAGGTGCGGAACGTTCGACACGGTCACCGGACCGTCTGCCAACATGCAGCCGGCCAATATCGGCAGGGTGGCGTTTTTCGCGCCGGAAATCCTGATTTCGCCCTCGAGCGGGATGCCGCCCTGGATCTGCAACTTATCCACGCCCTTGGCCCGCAAACTCTTCCGGAGTGAACGCCTGCAGTGCAAGTGCGTGAATTTCGTTGCCGACCGCCGCTCCCAAGGTGCCGTACACCAGTTGATGGCGCTGCACCGATCGCTTGCCCGTGAACGCAGCAGCGATGACCACGGCCTCGAAATGCACGTTGTCGTCGCTCTTGACGAGCGCCCGGCTGCCGGCGAGGCCCGCCTCGATGATTTGCGCTACTTGTTGTGGATTCATGCCCGCTCCTCTCCAATCATCCCAAGCTTACGCCTTCGGCCGCGCGAGATTCTGCAACCGCTGTATCATTCGAGAATGAATCTCGAGTTCACCGACGAGGCTCTCGTCGATCTCGGCCGGCAGGCCCTCGCTGTCGAGATCGAAGGCCTGCGTGCGCAATTGCCGCGCCTGGGCTCCGAGTTTGCCCGTGCCTGCCGCATTTGTCTCAGTTGCCATGGACGCATCGTGGTCACCGGCATGGGCAAGTCCGGGCATGTCGCCGGCAAAATCGCGGCGACCCTGGCAAGCACCGGCACCCCCGCGTTCTTCATGCACCCGGGCGAGGCAAGTCACGGGGATGTCGGCATGATTACGCGCGAAGATGCCGTGCTGGTCTTGTCCAATTCGGGCGAGACGGACGAAATCCTCACCATCGTACCGGTGATCGTGCGCCTGGGGGTGCCCCTGATCGCCTTCACGGGCAACTCGAATTCCGCCATCGCGCGCGTCGCGACCGTCCACCTCGATATCGGCGTTCCGGCCGAGGCCTGCCCGCTCAATCTGACCCCGACGGCGAGCACCACCGCGGCGTTGGCGGTGGGCGATGCGCTGGCGGTGGCCCTGTTGAAGGCGCGCGGCTTCACCGAGGATGATTTCGCGCGCTCGCACCCCTCGGGAAGCCTGGGCCGGCGCTTGTTGCTGCACGTGCAGGACGTCATGCGCACCGGCGCCGATATTCCGACGGTACGCGCCGCCACGCCGCTCGCCGAAGGCCTGATCGAAGTGACTCGTAAGGGCCTCGGCATGACCGCCATCATCGATGAGACACGCCGGGTCCTCGGCGTGTTCACCGACGGGGATCTGCGCCGTGCGCTCGATGCGGCCGTGGACTTGCACACCACACGCATGGAGCAAGTCATGACGCGTCACGCAAAAACGGTGCGTCCGACGACGCTTGCCGCGGAGGCTGTGCACCTGATGGAAACGCACCGCATAACCGCCCTGGTGGTGGTCGATGCGGAGCGGCGTATCGTCGGCGCGCTGAACGTGCATGACCTGTTGCGCGCAGGTGTGGTTTGAAGGCGCGCGCGGCGACGCCGCTGGCGAAAATTCAACTCTTGATTCTGGACGTCGACGGCGTACTGACCGACGGCCGGCTATATTTCGGCGCCCGCGGCGAGGCGCTCAAAGTATTCCACGTGCGCGATGGCCACGGCATCAAACTGCTGATGGCGGCCGGGGTCGCGGTGGCGGCCATAAGCGGGCGGCGCTCGGCTGCGGTCGTGGCGCGCATGCGGGAACTCGGTGTGCGGCATGTGATCCAGGCATGCAGTGACAAAGTGGCGGCGCTCTCCCGCCTGACACGGCGTCTCGGCATCAGCGCGCTCAACTGCGCCTGCATCTGCGACGACACTGCCGATTTGCCCTTGATGTCCGCCGTCGGCATGGCCGGCGCGGTTGCGGATGCGCACCCGGTGGTGCTGTCGGCGGCGCACTGGGTCGCGGCGGCAAACGGCGGTGAGGGCGCGGTGCGCGAACTGTGCGATGCGGTTCTGCGCGCGCGCGCCGGGCGTGGCTGATGCTGTTCCGGTTTTTCACCGTGCTCGCCGTCGTGGCGCTCGGCATCAGCACCTGGATCCTGAGTTCTCCGGAGCGCCGCCCGCATGCACTCATGACCTTAAGTCAGGCTGAATTGCCGGGTTACTACTTAAAGAGCGCCGTGCTCACCGATTATGATCTCGCGGGCGATCCGAGCGTGCGCATCGAGGCCGAACGCATCGAACAGGTCGACCATGGCAACGAGGTGGCGCTGTACAACGTGCGCGTCGTGTATCAGGTGCCGAACGGCCAGTCATGGATCATGCTCGGCGATACCGCGCACGTGCAACCCGGCGGCAAGGCCATCGACGTGAAGGGCAACGTGCGTCTGCAAGGCGAGGCCACCGACCGCGCCGCGCCGGCGGTGGTCCACACCGACACATTGACCTACGACGTAGCGGATTCCATCGCCAGCACCAAGGATGACGTGCGCATCGATTTCGGCCAACATACCCTGACTGCGCACGGGCTCAGCGCCAATTTCAAGGAGCGCACCTTGCGCCTGGAATCGAAGGTCAATGGCCGTTTCCATCCTTAAGGAGTTCGTCGCAGTGCTCGTGGTCGCCCTGCCCCTGTCGCAGGCCACGGGCGCGCAAAAGAACGAGCAGCCGCTGGTCATCGACGCGCAATCGGTCGATCTCGACTACAAGAACAACAATGTGCTGTACCACAAGGTACGCATCGCGCAAGGCACCATGTCGGTCGCGGCCGATCAGGCCCAGACCACCGGCGTTGATGTCGATAACAGCCACTGGGTGTTTCGCGGCAGCGTCAAGATCAGCATGAACCAGGGTCAGCTGACGGCGGACGAGGCGGAAATCACCTTCGTCAACAAGCTGCTGTCGAAGGCGCTCGTCAACGGCAAGCCCGCCGCGTTCGAACAGCAGATCGCGAAGACGGGGAAACTCGCCCAAGGCCGTGCCGACACCATAGATTACGATGTCAAACAGGGCGTGGTGCATTTTTCGAAGAATGCGTGGTTGAGCGACGGCCAGCACGAGATTCTCGGCGAGTCGCTGAAATACAACGTGGTATCGCAAAATATCGTCGCGGAAAGCGCGGAACAGGGGTCCCAGCGGGTGCACATCGTCATCACGCCGCCGGCCAATCCCAAACCATGAGCGTATTGCGGGCCCTGAACCTCGCGAAAAGTTACAAATCGCGCCAGGTTGTGCGGGATTTATCGCTGCAAGTCGAAAGCGGCGAGGTCGTGGGCCTGCTCGGCCCGAACGGCGCCGGCAAGACCACGGCTTTTTACATGATCGTGGGCCTCGCCCGCTGCGAGCAGGGCGAAATCTACCTGGACAGTCGCGACATAAGCCGCCTGCCGATGCACAGGCGCGCGCAGCTCGGGCTCGGTTACCTCCCGCAGGAGCCCTCGGTGTTCCGGCGGCTGTCGGTGGCGGACAACATCATGGCCATACTGGAAACGCGCCCGGGGCTCGACGATGAGGGGCGTACCGCACGCCTCAAGGAACTGCTGGGCGAGCTGCACATCGGCCATGTGCGCGACAGCCTGGGCCTCAGCCTCTCGGGCGGCGAGCGCCGGCGGGTGGAGATCGCCCGCGCCCTGGCGGCGGATCCGAGATTCATCTTGCTGGATGAGCCATTTGCCGGAGTCGACCCCCTCTCGGTTGCCGATATCCAAAGAATAATCAAGCACTTGTCCAGCAAGGGCATCGGCGTGCTCATTACCGACCATAATGTCCGGGAGACCTTGGGAATCTGCGGCCGCGCCTACATCGTCAGCCAGGGGACGGTGCTTGCCTCCGGATCTGCGGATCAGATTCTTGCCAACCCGCAGGTCCGTGAGGTGTACTTGGGCCAGGATTTCAAACTGTAGGCTTGGATTTGAAAGAACTATGTTGAAGCCAAGTCTGCAGCTTCGTATCGGGCAGCAGCTCACGATGACGCCGCAATTGCAGCAGGCGATCCGTTTGCTGCAGCTGCCGTCCCTCGATTTGCAGGCGCATGTGCGCGAGACCCTCGAGACCAATGTCATGCTCGAGGCCGACGAGGAGAGCGCGGATGCCGGCGGCGAGATCGCCCGCGAGCGCGACGACGCACCCGAGGAGAAGGACGAGAAATATGCCGAGCTCGACGGCAACACCACCCCCGCGGAGCAGCGCGAAGAGCCGGAGGTGGAAATTGCGGATGAGGCCTGGGGCGAACAGACCAGCGGCCCGTCGGACACCCCCTGGTCGGGCGACGATGACCGCAGCACGGACTTCAGCGACCAGCATGGCCAGACCTTGCAGGAGCAGCTCATAGAGCAGCTGGAACTCGCCAAGTTATCCGCCGTCGATATGGCCATTGCCCGCGTCATCACCGACGCCATTACGGACGACGGTTATCTCAAAGACGAACTCGAAGACATCCGCTTGAGCTTGCTGCCGGAAATCGAGGCCACGACGGCGGATGTGGAGCGGGTGCTCGGCGCCGTTCAGTCATTGGAACCGGCGGGCGTCGGCGCCCGCAATCTGGGCGAGTGCATCGCGCTGCAGCTGCGCCAGCTGCACCCGGACACGCCGGCCCGCGATACCGCCATCCGCGTGGCACTGGAACACTTGGACCTGGTCGCCGGCCAGCAGCTGGTGCTGTTGCGCCGCCAGCTCCGATGCAGCGAAAGCGACTTGGAAATGGCGCTCGCGCTGGTGCGCTCCTGCCACCCGCGTCCCGGCGCCGCGGTCAATCCGGCGCAGGCGGAATATGTCATTCCCGATGTTTTCGTGCGCCGTACCGAACATGGCTGGACCGTCGAGATCAACCAGGCGACAGTGCCGCGGGTGCGCGTCAACAGTGCATACGCGAACCTGATCTCCCGCTCCCCCGACCACGCCATGCTGCGCACCCAGCTGCAGGAAGCGCGCTGGCTGATGCGCAGCCTGGAAATCCGCAATGAGACCTTGATCAAGGTGGCGCGCTGCATCGTGCAACGGCAGACGAGCTTTTTCGAATTGGGCGAGGAAGCGATGGAACCGCTGATCCTCAAGGATGTGGCCGAAACCGTGGAAATGCACGAATCGACCATCTCGCGGGTGACGACCGCCAAATACATGCACACGCCGCGCGGCGTGTTCGAGTTCAGATACTTTTTTTCGAGTCACGTCGAGGCCGCCGATGGCACGGAAATGTCCTCCACCGCCATTCGCGCCAAGATCAAGAAACTGATTGCGCAAGAGAATCCTGAGAATCCGTGGAGCGACAGCAAGCTCGCGGAAATTTTGTCGCAGGAAGGCATACCGGTGGCGCGGCGCACCGTTGCCAAGTACCGCGAAGGCATGCAGATCGCACCGTCCAACGAACGGAAGCGAGCGGCTGCCCGCGCGTCATAAATCAAAGGAGGAAACATGCAGCTCGATCTCAGCGGTCACCATGTGGAAGTTACTGATTCATTACGCGCGTATGTTGTGAAGAAATTCGAGCGAATTTCCCGGCATTTCGACCAACTGATCGACGTCCACTGCGTGCTCACGGTGGAAAAATTCGGACACAAGGCGGAAGCCACACTGATGCTGCGCGGAAACAAGATCTACGCGGACGCCACTGAAGCGAACATGTATGCTTCCATCGACGCGCTTGCCGACAAGCTCGATCGTTGTGTCAAGAAACACAAGGAAAAGGCCGCCGACCATCACGCCGAGGACGTGCTGAAAGCGCGCTTGTCGGGATAATCTCGAGGGCGCCCGCGTGACGATGCGACTCATCATCGTGAGCGGGCTGTCGGGCTCGGGCAAGAGCGTCGCGCTGCACATGCTGGAGGACATCGATTTCTATTGTGTCGACAACATTCCCGCAGCCCTCCTCAAACCCTTCATCTCGCACACCGTCCGCGGCATGGGAGACACCTATCCCAGGACCGCGGTCGGTCTGGATGCGCGCAACCGGCCGAAGGAGATCGAGACCATCCCCGCGCTCGTGACCGAGCTCAGGCGTAGCGGCATCAGCTGCGAGGTCCTGTACCTGCACGCCGCCGACGAGGTGCTGCTCAAGCGCTACGCCGAGACGCGCCGCAAGCATCCGCTGGTGGCGGGCGACGTCAGCCTGCGCGAGGCGATCGCCACCGAACGCCGGCTGCTGGAGCCGATCATCATTGCCGCGGATTTGGTGATCGACACCTCGCAGATGGGTGTGCACGCGCTGCGCGAATTGATACGCGAACGGATCGACCGGCGCCGCGAAGGGCGTTTGTCCCTGATGTTCGAATCGTTCGGCTACAAGCACGGCATACCCGGCGATGCGGATTTCGTCTTCGATGTGCGCAGCCTGCCGAATCCGTTTTGGGAGCACGAGCTGCGGAACCTGAACGGCCGCGACGCCGCGGTGATCGAGTATCTGTCGGGCTACGCGAGCGTGCGCGACATGATCGCGGACCTGATCGCATTCCTCGACCGGCGCGTCGCCGATTTTTCCGAGGCGAACCGCAGCTATCTCACCATCGCCGTCGGCTGCACCGGCGGCCGGCATCGCTCGGTGTACATCGCGGAGAAGCTCGCCGAACATTACCGCCAGGCCTACCCGCAAGTCCTCACGCGCCACGATTCATTGCACAAGAACTGACCGCCGATTCAAGGTTCGCGCGAGGTTGCGCGAAATTTTCGGGCATTCTCCAGTGCCAGGAAGCCGCGAATCTCCTGGGCGCGCGCCCGCGCGTCCTCGTAACCGAGCTCGATCAGTTCCCGTGTGAAGCCGCGTTCGAACAAGAGATAGCTCAACAGCATGGTGCTCGCGGGAGTGCTCGCACCCATCGTGCGCATCAGCGCCCGCAGGCTGCGCGGTAATTCCCTGGCGTGGCGGCGCGCGATTTCGTTGACGTCCCGCGACGGGGTCATGACCATGAAATCGATGCGCCGCGTGTCATTGAGCTCGTTGTAGCGGCTGATGCGTTCGAGATCCGCATTCAGCTGATCCATGAACAAGGAATCGAGCATGAAGCCGAACATCTGCCCGAAGCTCGGCTCCACCGCGGCCCGGCTCTGGCCGGTGCCCACCGAGACCGGATCATTGACGCCGATCACGAACAGCCGGTTGGCGCCGAGGTGAATCGCGGGGCTCAAGGGCGAGGTTTGGCGCATGGCGCCATCGCCGAAGTATTGGTCGTGCAGCTTCACCGGCCGGAACAGAAACGGGATCGCGAGGCTTGCCATCAGGTGATCGAGCGTCAGCGACACCCGTGCGCCTTTGCGAAACACCCGTGCCCACGGTTCGATCGCGGACGAAGACGCATAGAAAGTCACCGAATCCGCATCCGCATAGCAGGTGGCGCACACGCCGATCCCCTGAAGATGCTTCTTGTATAGGCTCCGCGGAATGCCGTCGAAATGCAATTTATCGCGCAGCAAACTCCACAGCGGCGCATTGTCGAATAGCGCGTGCGGCGGGTGCACCAGCCAGCCGCCGGTGATGAATGCCAGCATCCAGTGCAAGCCGGAGCGCAGCATGCTCACCGCATCGGCCTTGAACACCTGATGCACGCGAAAATCGCGCCATACCCGCTCGATCGCGTAGACGGAGCGCCGGAAGTGCGCGGCGTCGGAGGCTAGAGCGATGGCGCTGACGGCGCCGGCGGAGGTTCCCGTGATGATCGGGAACGGGCACGCGGAGCCGCGCCGCAACAGTTCGGCGACGCCCTTGAGTACGCCGACCTGATAGGCAGAGCGCGCGCCGCCGCCCGTCAGAACCAGCCCCAGCTGGGGTGTCTCGACCGGGGCAATGTTAGTATGCCATTGTCCGGTGGCGCTGTCGGGACCTGCATTGTTCGGAGTATTCAATGGTAAAGCACCATAACACTGGAACGAGAATTGGGCTGCTCTGGGCATTGTACTGCGCCTGCTTCGGCGCAAATGTGGCGTGCGCCGCGACTCCGGAAATCGGCTCGCCCGCACCCGCGTTTCACCTCCAGGACCAGGCCGGCGCCTGGCATGACTTGAGCGAATACCGCGGCAAATGGCTGGTGTTGTACTTCTATCCGAAGGACGATACGCCGGGCTGCACCACCCAGGCCTGCGAATTTCGCGATAACATCTTCGCGTTCAATAAGTTGGACGCGGTGATTCTCGGCATCAGCGTGGACAGTGTGGCCTCCCACAAGGCGTTCGCCGAGGAGCATGGCCTGCCCTTCACGCTATTGGCGGACGACAGCAAGGAAACCGCGAAATCCTACGGCGTTTTGCACAACGTGCTCGGTTTGATGGAAATCGCCGGCCGCGAGACATTCATCATCGACCCGCAGGGCCGCATCGCGAAGCACTACGCGCACGTCGAACCCAAAGGACACTCGCAACTGGTTCTGGCGGATTTGAAAGCGTTGCGAGCGCATTAGGTCAGCGCTGCGCGCGCATCAAGTCAGCGCATCGATCGCCTCATCGAGGCCGGCGAGGGTGAGCGGGTACATCCGTCCCTCGAGCATTTCCCGCGTCATTTCGATCGAGGCGGTGTGCCGCCAGCGCGACTGCGGCTGCGGATTGATCCAGGCAAACTTCGGATAATGCTTGATCAGTCGCTGCAGCCAGACGCTGCCCGCCTCCGCATTCCAGTGCTCGACGCTGCCGCCCGGCTGGGTGATTTCGTAGGGGCTCATCGTCGCGTCGCCCACCAGGATCAATTTGTAATCGGTGCCGTAGGTGCGCATGACTTCCACGGTGCCGATGTGCTCGTTGAAGCGGCGCCGATTGTCGCGCCACAGCGCCTCGTAGGTAAAATTGTGGAAGTAGTAATGTTCGAGGTGTTTGAACTCGCTGCGCGCCGCGGAGAACAGCTCCTCGCAGGTCTTGACGTGATCGTCCATCGAGCCGCCGACGTCGAGCAGCAGCAGCACTTTGATGACGTTGCGCCGTTCGGCCTGCATCCTGATGTCGAGCCATCCGCCGGAGCGCGCCGTGGCATCGATGGTGTCGGCGAGCGCCAGTTCGTCCGGGGCGCCGCGGCGGGCAAAACGCCTCAGGCGGCGCATGGCGATCTTGATGTTGCGCGTCCCGAGTTCGACCTTGTCGTCCAGGTTCGCGAATTCGCGCTTGTCCCAGACCTTCACCGCACTCGAGTTGCGGCCGGCGGCCTGGCCCACCCGAACGCCCTCCGGATTGAAGCCGTGCGCGCCGAACGGCGACGTTCCCGCCGTGCCGATCCACTTGCTGCCGCCCTGATGGCGTTCCTTCTGCTCTGCGAGACGCTGCTGCAGCGTTTCCATGAGCTTTTGCCATCCGCCGAGTGCCTCGATCTCGGCCTTTTCGGCATCGGTGAACTCGCGCACGGCCATCGCCGCGAGCCAATCCTCAGGCAACTCGCGCTGCAGCGTCGCGAACAGTTCTTCGGCGCCCTTGAAATGCACGGCAAAGACGCGGTCGAATCGATCGTAGTAGCGCTCGTCCTTCACCAGGCAGGTGCGCGCCAGATAATAAAAGCGCTCGCCGCTCAAATCGCCGAGGCCCGCCCGCAGAGCTTCGAGCAGCGTCAGAAGCTCGGTGATGGATACCGGCACACCGGCGTTGCGCAGCAGGAAAAAAAATCTAACGAGCATTCCGGCGGTGTAGAAACAGCAATTGTTCGAACAGATGCACGTCCTGCTCGTTCTTGAGCAGGGCGCCGTACAGCGGTGGAATGAGTTTCTTCGCATCGTCGCTGCGCAGCGCCTCGGGCGAGATGTCCTCGCTCACCAGCAGCTTGATCCAATCGAGCAGCTCGGAGGTGGTCGGTTTCTTCTTCAATCCCGGAGTTTCGCGAATCCTGAAGAAGGTCGTGAGCGCCTCGTGCAGCAGCTCGCGTTGCAACTGCGGAAAGTGCACATCGACGATCTGCGTCATGGTCGCGGCGTCGGGAAATCGGATGTAGTGGAAGAAGCAGCGCCTGAGGAACGCGTCGGGCAGTTCCTTCTCATTGTTGCTGGTGATCACGATCACCGGACGGTGCTTGGCGCGCACCGTTTCGTGAGTCTCGTACACGTAGAATTCCATGCGGTCGAGTTCGCGCAGCAGGTCGTTCGGAAACTCGATATCCGCCTTGTCTATCTCGTCGATGAGCAGCACCGGCTGCACATCGCAATCGAATGCTTCCCACAGGTCGCCCTTCACGATGTAGTTATGAATGTCCTTGACCCGCGGATCGCCGAGCTGCGAGTCGCGCAGGCGCGACACCGCGTCGTACTCGTACAGCCCCTGCTGAGCCTTGGTGGTCGACTTGATGTGCCATTCGTAGAACGGCTTGTTCAAGGAGCGTGCGATCTCGTTGGCGAGCAGCGTCTTGCCGGTGCCGGGTTCGCCCTTGATCAGCAACGGACGCGACAACACCATGGCGGCGTTCACGGCCGCCATCAGTTCCTCGGTGGCAATGTAGCGATCGGTACCGCGAAATTCGGGAGGCATCTATTTACGCGTAACCGTCAATATCTGCATGGAATTGGTGCCGCCCGAGACGCCGCTCAATTCACCCTTGGTGAGGATGATCGAATCGCCTTCCTCCACCAATTTCAGGTCCAGCAGCAGGCGGAAGATCGAAAAATAAACCGCTTCGCCCTTCTCCGGAATGTCGTAGGCAACCGGATAGACCCCGCGGTACAGCGTCACCCGGCAACGCGTCGATTCGTGGCGGGTGAAGGCATAAATCGGAATGTCCGAGCGCACCCGCGACATCCACAGCGAGGTCGAACCCGACTCGGTCAGGGCGACGATGGCTCTCACATGCAGATGATTCGCCGTGTACATGACGGCCGACGCAATGGCCTCGTCGGTATGCCCGAAATAGCCGCTGCTGCGCTGCCTGACGCGCACATGGGCGACCTGGTACTTTTCGGCGCCGACGATGATCTGCGACATGGCCTCGACCACCTTCGCCGGATGCTTTCCTGAGGCCGTCTCGGCCGACAACATCACCGCATCCGTGCCGTCCATGACGGCATTGGCGACATCCGATACTTCGGCACGCGTCGGAATGGTGTTGGTGATCATCGATTCCATCATCTGCGTCGCCATGATGACGACGCGGTTCTGATGGCGTGCTTCCTGGATGATCTGCTTCTGCAGGCCCGCGAGTTCCGCATAACCCATTTCGACGCCGAGGTCGCCGCGCGCGACCATCACTCCGTCGCTCGCCCGCACCACCTCCGCCAGGTGCTTGATCGCCTCGGCGCGCTCGATTTTCGCCACCAGCAAACCGTGGCCGCCGGCATCGCGCAGCAGCTTGCGCGCTTCATCCATGTCCGACGCGTCGCGCGGAAAGGAAACTCCGAGATAATCCACCTTGAGCGACGCCGCCGTGCGGATGTCCGCGCGGTCCTTGTCCGTGAGTGCGCCCGCGGACAGGCCGCCGCCCTGACGGTTGATGCCCTTGCTGTTGCCGAGCTCGCCCCCCACCAAGACGCGGGTCCTGATGCGCGGTCCGTCTATGCTCAAGACCTGCAGGCTGATCTGCCCGTCATTCAGCAGCAGCACGTCGTCCGGAAAAACGTCGGTCGGCAACTTCTTGTAGGCGATCCCGACGCTGTGCTCGGTGCCGGCATCGACCGCGAGCGCCGCGTCCAGGGTGAACTCGGCACCGTCAGCCAGCTGCACCTTGCCCGTGGTGAAGCGGTCGATGCGGATCTTCGGCCCCTGCAGGTCGCCGAGCACGCCCACGTAGCGCCCCGCCTTGCGCGCCGCCTCGCGCACCAGTTCGACGCGGCGCGCGTGGTCAGCCACCACGCCGTGCGAGAAATTGAGGCGCACCACGTCGACGCCGGCGCGCACGATCCCGGCGAGCACCGCCGGGTCATCGCTGGCGGGACCGAGGGTGGCGACGATCTTGGTGCGGCGCAGAGCGGTCATGCGGCGCGTTGCTCGAGTATCTCCACCGCCGGAAGCTTCTTGCCCTCGACGAATTCCAGGAAGGCGCCGCCGCCCGTCGATATGTAGGAAATGCTGTCCTCGATGCCGTATTTCTCGATGGCGGCGAGTGTGTCGCCGCCGCCGGCCAAGGAAAACGCCTTGCTGCGCGCTATTGCCGTCGCCAGGGTGCGGGTACCTTCGCCGAATTGCTCGAACTCGAATACGCCCACCGGCCCGTTCCAGAGAATCGTGCCGGCCGAGCCGATCAGTTCGCTCATGGCTTCCGCAGAATCGGGTCCGATATCCAGGATCATTTCCTCGTTCGACACATTGCCGACCGGCTTGACGTCCGCCTCCGCCCTGGCCGAGAACTCCTTGGCGACCACGACGTCGCTCGGCATCGGAATGACGATGCCGCGTTTGCCCGACTGCTCCAGCAGCCGCTTGCAAATATCGAGCATCGCGGGCTCGTACAGCGACTTGCCGACGTTGAAGCCCAGGGCCGCGAGAAAAGTATTGGTGATGCCCCCGCCCACGATCAGTTGATCCACCTTGCCGAGCAAGGACTCCAGCACCGTGAGTTTGGTGGACACCTTGGAGCCCGCCACGATGGCGAGCAGCGGACGCGCGGGCTTTTCCAGCGCGGTCTCGAGCGCCGACAGTTCACTGACCAGCAGCGGGCCGGCGCAGGCCACGGGCGCGTAGCGGGCCACCCCATGAGTGCTCGCCTCGGCGCGGTGCGCCGTGCCAAAAGCATCCATCACGTACACGTCGCAGAGCGCGGCCATCTTGCGCGCGAGTTCCTCGCCGTCCTGCTTCTCACCCTTGTTGAAGCGCACATTTTCGAGCAACACGACTTCGCCCGGGTGAACGTCCACCCCGTCGAGCCAGTCCTTCTGCAGCTTCACCGGCACACCCAGGAGCTCCGCCAATCGTTTGGCCACCGGCGCTAGCGAAAACTCCTCCGCGTACCTGCCCTCCTCCGGCCTGCCGAGATGCGACATCACGAGCACCCGGGCCCGCGCCGACAGTGCCGCCTGAATGGTGGGCAGCGCGGCGCGAATCCGTGCATCGCTGCTCACCGCTCCATCTTTGATCGGCACGTTCAGGTCTTCGCGGATCAGCACGCGCTTGCCACGCAGATCCAGGCTCGCCATTTTTATTATCTTCAAGAGCGCCTTCTAAGTGGCTTTCGACCAGGCCACGGTGGTATCGAGCATGCGGTTCGAGAAACCCCACTCATTGTCGTACCAGGCACACACCTTTACCAGGTTCCCTTCGATGACCTTGGTGAGTGTGGCATCGTAGGTCGAGGATGCCGGATCGTGGTTGAAGTCCGTGGACACCAGCGGCGCGTCGTTGTATGCCAGAATCCCCTTCAGGGGGCCGGCGGCGGCCGCCTTGACCGCGCCGTGAATTTCCTCGACCGAGGTCTTGCGCGCCGCGACGAAGCTCAAATCGACCAGCGACACGTTGATGGTCGGCACCCGGATTGCGAAGCCGTCGATCTTGCCCTTGAGTTCCGGCAGCACCAGGCCGACCGCGGCGGCGGCGCCCGTCTTGGTCGGAATCATCGACATGGTGGCCGAGCGCGCGCGGCGCAAATCCGAGTGGTACACATCGGTCAGCACTTGATCGTTGGTGTAGGAATGAATGGTGTTCATCACTCCCGACAGGACCCCCACTTTATCGTGCAGCACCTTCACCAGCGGCGCCAGGCAATTGGTGGTGCACGAGGCGTTGGAAATCACGCTATGGCTTGCCTTCAGCACGCCGTGATTGACGCCGTACACGATGGTCGCATCGACATCATCGCCGCCCGGCGCGGAAATAATCACCTTCCTGGCGCCGGCGGTGATGTGCGCCGAGGCCTTGGCCTTGCTGGTGAACAAACCCGTGCATTCCAATACGAAATCCGCGCCAAGTTCGCCCCAGGGCAGCTTGGACGGGTCGCGCTGCGCAACCACGCGGATGCGGTCGCCGTTGACCACCATGGAATCGCCGTCCACATGCACTTCGCCGCGGAAGCGGCCGTGCACCGTATCGAAACGCGTCAAATGCACGTTGGTATTGGCATCGCCCAGGTCATTGATC
>Ga0181537_10002020_pt1 | contig 18205 bp, 19 predicted proteins | sample PEATcosm2014_Bin_39_FD_119765 | JGI IMG/M metagenome (GOLD analysis project Ga0181537, IMG submission 119765) | Peatland microbial communities from MTU Mesocosm Facility, Houghton, MI, USA - PEATcosm2014_Bin23_10_metaG | ecosystem: Environmental > Terrestrial > Soil > Wetlands > Peat | place... | reverse complement strand
GGGAACAGGCAGGGCAGGAAGATCACCCCGGGGAAAAGCTTGGCCGATATCGACAGCCCGACGCAGAACCCGGCCCAACCCGGCCGGCGTTCCATCAGCACGAAGCCCAGCAGCAACGGCACCACCGCGGCCAAGTCGGTGGAACCCTTGATCAGCACCTGCTGCGCCGCCAACGGCAGCGACAGGTAAAGCACCACGGCGACAAGCCCGGATCGCGGCGAGGATGCCTTGCGGCCGAGATGCAGCATCAACCCCAGCGTCGCCAGCAGCAGCAGCAGATCGGTCACCGGCACGCCGCGCCAGCCGAGCAACAACCCCAGCGGCAGATAAATCACCGGCATCAGCGGCAAGTATTTGTAGCCCTGGAACTGGAGCGGGGCGCCGGTGGATGCGGCTTCGGTGTCGAGCGGCAGCGTGTAGGGGTTCTGGCCATGAAGCATGGCCTTGCCGGCATCGAGCGTGGTGATCGCGATGTCGGTGAGATGCGGATTGCCGAGACGCGAGAAGAAATAAAGCAACTGAATCAAAAGCAGCAACAAGGCGAAGCCCGCCAGCGCGCGCGAGGCGCGGATGGTGGTGACTTGGCCCTTCGATGCGCGGTAAGCGAGATAAAGCGCGCTCAACAGCAGCGCCAGCAGCACCGGCGCCTTCAACGCGCCCGACCAATTGAGGTTCTGCACCGCGAAGATGACGGCCCAGAACAGCAAAGCGGCGAAACATTGCATGCGCGAATTCATCGGCGTCAGGTCGCGGCCGGATTGAGCTGTAACGGCCCGGGCTTGCCGTCGATCAAGGCCTGGTTGCCGGCGAGCTTCACATGGCCTTCGGCGATCAGCTTCAACGCCAAGGGATAGGCCTGGTGTTCGGCGATGAGCACGCGGGCTGCCAGCTTGTGCTCGTCGTCGCCCGGCAGCACCGGCACCGAAGCCTGGACGATAAGCGGCCCGGCATCGACCTCGGGACTGACGAAATGCACCGAACATCCGGCCCGGCTTTTATGGGCTTCGAGCGCGCGGCGATGGGTGTCGAGGCCGGGAAAATCGGGCAGCAGCGAGGGATGGATGTTGATCAGCTTGCCGCGCCAGGCTTCGACGAATCCCTTGTTCAGCACGCGCATGAAACCGGCGAGACAGATCAGTTCCACCCCGGAAGCGCGCAGGATCTTGTCGAGAGCCTGTTCGAATTCCTCGCGGGTCTTGAAATCGCGATGCGGCACGGTTCGGGCGGGAATTCCGGCCTGGGCGGCGTAGTCGAGCCCGGGGGCGCCAATCTGGTTCGAGACCGCCAGGATGATCTCGGCGGGGAAACCGGGCGCGGCGCAGGCCGCGATCAATGCCCGCAAATTCGAGCCGCGGCCGGAAAACAGCACCGCGGTCTTCAGCCGGGCCATGCGCGCTCCGCATTGAGGATCGCGGTTCCCGGGCCGCCGCGCGCCCGTTTGACGATGCGGCCGATGCGGTAGACGCGTTCGCCCGATTTCTTCAACGCCGTCTCGACCTTCTTGAGCGCTTCGGGGGCCACCACCGCCACCATGCCGATGCCGCAATTGAAGGTGCGGGCGAGCTCGAGCCGGGGAATGGCGGCGCTCTTTTGCAGCCAGGCGAAGACCGGGGGCAACGGCCAGCGCGCGGCATCCAATTCGGCGGATAGGGCGGCGGGCAGCACGCGCGGAATATTCTCGATCAGCCCGCCGCCGGTGATATGGGCGAAGGCCTTGACGCCATTCTTCCCGCCCGCCTTGAGAGCCGCCAGGCAGGGTTTCACGTAAAGCCTGGTCGGGATCAGCAGCGCCTCGCCGAGATTCTGCTTCGGCGAAAACGGCGCCGCGGCCGAATAATCCAGCCCGGATTCTTCGACCACGCGGCGCACCAGCGAAAAGCCGTTGGAGTGGAGCCCGGAAGAGGCAAGGCCAAGCACGATGTCGCCCGCCTTGACGCCGCTGCCGTCGAGTTCCTTGCCGCGTTCGACCGCGCCGACGGCGAAACCCGCCAGATCGTATTCGCCGCCGCCATACATGCCGGGCATTTCCGCGGTCTCGCCGCCGATGAGGGCGCAGCCGGTCTCGCGGCAGGCATCGGCGATGCCCTTGATGATGAGCTGCGCCTTGGCGACTTCGAGCTTGCCGGTGGCGAAGTAATCGAGGAAGAACAGCGGCGTAGCGCCCTGCACCACCAGATCGTTGACGCACATCGCGACCAGATCCTGGCCGATACTGCCGTGGCGGCCGGTGGCAATGGCGATTTTGAGCTTGGTGCCGACGCCGTCGGTGGTGGCGACCAGGATGGGATCGCGGAAGCCCGCTTTCTTGAGATCGAACAGCGCGCCGAAGCCGCCCAGTCCCGCCGCCGTGCCCTTGCGCGCGGTGGCCTTGGCATAGGGCTTGATCGCCTCGACGAGGGCGTCGCCGGCGTCGATATCGACTCCGGCGTCGCGGTAGCTCTGGCTTTTCTGCTCATTCACCGACGTTTTCTACGCTGCCGCCGCCCCGGCGGCAACTCCCGGGATTAGATATGCGCGAATAGCGCTTGAGAAGATGTCGCGCGCCTCTGGTAGAATCGGGCCATGCGCGCCCTTGCCCGGCCCACTGCCATCGCTTTCGCCGGATTCTGCTCGTTTCTCAATCTCTATGCGCCGCAATCCCTCTTGCCGCTGCTGACCCGCCAATACGCCGCCGGGGCGGTCGAGGTCAGTCATCTGATCAGCGCCACCACTTTGGCGGTGGCGTTGATCGCGCCTTTCACGGGTGCTGCCGCCGACATGCTGGGCCGCAAGCGCATCATCACCGCGGCGATGTTCGCGTTGCTGATACCGAGCGTGATGCTGGCCTTCGCCAACGGGCTGGACGAGATGGTGTTCTGGCGTTTCGTCCAGGGCCTGCTGCTGCCGCCGGTTTTCGCGGTGACCGTGGCCTATATCGGCGACGAATTGGCGCCCGCTGAAGCCACCAGCATGGCCGGCATCTACATGTCGGCGAGCTGCTTCGGCGGGTTTTTCGGCCGGTTCCTGACCGGCGTTCTGGCCGAGCCCTTCGGCTTGCGCGGCGCGTTTCTCGGATTGACCTTCTTCACCCTGGTCTCGGCGGTGGCCGTGCTGGTGCTGCTGCCCAAGGAAAAGAATTTCGTGCCGAGCCACGGCCTGTCCTCGTCCTTCGGCCATATGCTGCGGCATCTGACCAACCCCGTTCTGCTCGCGACATTCGCCGTGGGCTTCGCCGTGTTGTTCAATTTCGTGGCACTGTTCACCTACATCAGTTTCTATCTCGCGGCGCCGCCCTTTAATCTGTCGACCGCTTCGCTGGGCACGATCTTCGTGGTCTATCTGGCGGGGGTGATTTTCACGCCGCTGACCGGGCGGTGGATCAGGATTCTCGGCCGCCGCCATTTGACGCTGATCGCGCTGGGCGGCTGGCTCGTTGGGCTGGCGCTGACCTTGTCGGGCAGCCTGACGGTGATCATCGCCGGGCTCACCCTGGCCGCGGGCTGCGGCTTCATCTGCCAGACCGCGGCGACCAGCTATGTCGCGATCTCGGCGCAATTCGCGCGTTCTTCGGCGGTCGGGCTTTACGTTACGACCTATTATATCGGCGGCAGCGCCGGGGCCATCCTGCCGGGCTATGCCTGGAATCTGGCGGGCTGGCCCGGCGCGCTGGCGGTTATCGCGGCGATGCTGGGCGTGATCGCGGCGATGGTGGAGATATTCTGGCGCCAGAAGCCGCAAGCCGCATCCACTTGAAGCCGGGCTGAAACCGGGCGCGGCCGGATCGCAAAACTAATTCTCCTCCGCTTCCCGGATCGTCGGAAATATTGACAGGCCGTAAAGTAATTATTACGGGTCTTCTCAATATTGATCGCAGTATTTGACAGATATCGACAGTAATAGATCCATTATTTACAAGGAAAAATTAACTAATTACTTGAGACAAGCGTGGTTAACCGATATTAATTTTACCGATCATCCGTGGAAATTTGCGGTTGATGGGGAGACCGAAATGAAATTCGCCCGCGCCGGAATCTGGAGCCTCGCTTTGAGCGTGCTCGTGGCCATGCCGGCCATGGCGCAAACCTACGGCTCGCCGGATAGCGGCGCCGACGGTCTCTATCTCCGCGGCGAAGGCGGCTGGTCGCATATGAACGACATGACCGGCGACACCAGCGGCGGCACTTCCTATACCTCCGAGCAAAACGAGGGCTACATTGTCGGCGGCGCGGTGGGCTGGAAGTTCGATCAGCTGCGGCTCGAGCTGGGATTGGATTTCAGCAATTCCGGCATCAAGTCGGTCGATCTCAACAATGCGGGCGGGGCGGTCAGCGGCGAGGTGCACAACACCGCCACCATGGTCAACGCGTTGTGGGATTTCCGCACCGGCACATTCATCGTGCCCTATATCGGCATCGGCGTCGGCACCTCTTATGTCACGCTCGACAATGTCAGGCGCAACGGCGTCCTGCTCAGCGATTCCTCGCAGACGGTTTTCGCCTATCAACCGATGATCGGCGTCAATTTTCAGCTCACCGACCATCTCGCGCTCGGCCTCCAATACCGCTATTTCGCCACCGTCGATCCGTCCTTCAACTATGCGCCGGGCGGCAAGCTCGGCGTGAAGAACGACAGCCATAATGTGCTGGCCGGGTTGACCTGGTCCTTCGGCGTGCCCACGCCGCCGCCGCCATCGGCGCCGGCCCCGGCGGTTTATCAACTGCCGCCGCCGGTCATCAACCCGCAGGCCGGCCCGCCGCCGGTGCCGCAGCCGCAAGTCTTCGTCGTGTTCTTCGAATTCAATCAAGCCGCGCTCACCCCGGAAGGCCGGCATGTTGCGCAACAGGCGGCATCCGCTTTCCAGCAGGATGGGGCGACGACCATCGAGCTGACCGGCTATACCGACCTCACCGGGCAAACTCGCTACGATCTCGATCTGTCGCGCCGCCGCGCTCTCGCGGTGCGCGATTACCTGGTGCAACTGGGCGTACCCGTGGGGGCGATCTCCGCCAATTGGCACGGCAAGCAAGACCCGCGCGTGCCGACAACGGGTCGCGAGCCGCAAAACCGCCGCGTCGAGATCGATATTCCCTGATCCGGGGGAGACCGGAAAAACGCGAGAGAGAAAACGGCCCGGGGCGACCCGGGCCGTTTTTTTCACCTGCTTTGTCCGGCCAGATTCCGGCGGGTTCCGCCTCACGCGCAAGCTGGAAAAATTCTCCCGCGGGCTTATGGTGGCGCTCCCATGGCCGCATCGCGAGACCCAGTTGAGTGCGATTGATTATCATACGCCGTTCGAGCAATTCGCCCGCTGGTTCGCCGAGGCCAAGGCGAAAGAGGCCGAGGCCGAAGCGATGACCATCGCGACATCCTCGGATGCGGGGCCGTCGGCGCGCATGGTGTTGCTCAAGGCCTTCGATGACCGGGGTTTCGTGTTCTACACGAATTTCGACAGCCGCAAGGCCGGCGAACTCAAGCATCAGCCCAACGCGGCGCTGCTTTTCCACTGGAAATCGCTCGGCCGCCAGGTGCGGATCGAAGGAAGGGTGGAGGAGGTGACAGCCGCCGAAGCCGATGCCTATTTCGCCGGCCGGCCGCGCGAAAGCCAATTGGCGGCCTGGGCCTCGAATCAATCCGCGGTGCTGGAAAGCCGCGATGCGCTCGCTTCGCGTTACCGCGCGGAAGAAAAGCGCTTCGCCGGAGGAAAAGTGCCGCGCCCACCTTACTGGTCGGGCTATCGCCTCGCGCCGCAAGCGATCGAATTCTGGCAGCACCAGCCCCACCGCCTGCACGACCGGCTGGTCTACCGGCGCGAGGGCCAAGGCTGGCGCAGCGAAAGACTGTTCCCATGAGCGCGGCCGGACCGGCATCGGATAGCTCCGCGCGCATGGGCACGCTGATGCGGCGGGCGACTTACGCCTCGCTGTCGGTGGCGGCGCTGCTGGTGGCGGTGAAGCTCGTCGCGTGGTTCGCCACGGATTCGGTGAGCCTGCTGTCGAGCCTCATCGATTCACTGCTCGACGGCGCGGCTTCGCTGGTGAATTTGATCGCGGTGCGCCATGCGCTGGCGCCGCCCGACCGCGAGCACCGCTTCGGCCACGGCAAGGCCGAGCCGCTGGCCAGCCTGGGCCAATCCGCCTTCATCGCCGGTTCGGCGGTGCTGTTGCTGGTGCAGGCGGCGCAGCATTTGATTTATCCGACGCCGGTCGCCAACAGCCGGATCGGGCTGGCGGTGATGGTTTTCGCCATCGCGGTCACTTTCGTATTGCTGCTTTATCAGCGTTACGTGGTGCGCCACACCGGTTCGCTGGCCATCGGCGTCGACGCGTTTCATTACCGCACCGATCTGGTGTTGAACCTGGCGGTGATCGTCTCGCTGCTGCTCACCGCCGAATTCGGTTATCTCATCATCGATCCGCTGTTCGGCGCGGCTATCGGGATATGGATCATCTGGGGCGCGTGGCAGGTGGCGCGCAAGGCGGTGGTGCATCTCATGGACCAGGAACTGCCCGACGAGGATCGCGCGCGCATCCGCGACATCGCCCTCCAGCATCCCAAGGTGCGCGCGGTGCATGATTTGAAGACCCGCGCCGCCGGCCCTGATTCTTTCATCCAGATCCATATCGAGATGGACGGCGACCTGAAGCTGACCGAGACGCATGTGATTTCCGACGAGGTCGAGGCCAGTTTGCAGAAGGCCTTTCCCCGCGCCGAGATCATCATCCACCAGGATCCCGAAGGCATCGACGAGCCGCACGCGGTTTATCCGGTTCATTGACGGCTTCGCCGCCGGGCTTTCCTTCGCCCCGACATCGGCCTAAGATTCGCGTATGGCGGGTAACCACAAGACCATCCTCTTGACCGGGGCAAGCCGGGGCATCGGCCATGCCACGGTGAAGCGGTTCAGCGATGCGGGCTGGCGCGTGGTGACATCCTCGCGCGAGGACGTGCCGCCCGAATGCCGCCGCGATCCCAATTGGTCGCAACATATTCCCGCCGATCTGTCCGAACCCGCGGAGGTCGAGCGCTTCGTATCCGGGGTGAAGGAATTTCTCGGCGGCGAGGCGCTGGACGCGCTCGTGAACAACGCCGGCATTTCGCCCAAATCCGCGGTCGAGGGAAGGCTCGGCTGCCTCAACGGCGAGATATCCGATTGGCGCATGGTGTTCCAGCTCAATTTCTTCACGCCGCTGTCGCTGGCGCGCGGCTTGTCCGAGAATCTGGCCAAGGGCAAGGGCGCCATCGTCAACGTCACCTCAATCGCCGGCCACACCGTGCATCCCTTCGCCGGTTCGGCCTATTCCACGTCCAAGGCGGCGTTGTCGGCGCTGACGCGGGAAATGGCTTCGGAATTCGCCGCTTTCGGCGTGCGCGTCAACGCGGTGGCGCCGGGCGAGATCAACACCGCCATGCTCTCGCCCCAGACCGAAAGCCTGCTGCCGCGGATTCCGCTGCACCGCCTCGGCACGCCCGAGGACGTGGCGGCGGCGATCTTCTATTTGTGCACGCCGGAATCGGGCTACGTCACCGGCACCGAAATCTTCGTCACCGGCGGCCAGCATATTTATTAGCGAAAGCTAGGCGACGCGCCTTATCGGCAGCCGCGACCACACGTCGCTCAAGGCGTTGACCAGAATATCGATGTGCTCGTCGGTGTGGAGCGGCGTCGGCGTGAAGCGCAAACGCTCGCCGCCGCGCGGCACGGTCGGGTAGTTGATCGGCTGGACATAGATACGGTGGCGCTCGAGCAATTCGTCCGACGCTTCCTTGCACAGCCGCGCATCGCCCACCAGCACCGGCACGATATGGCTTTGCGAATTCATCACTGGCAGCTTGGCCGCCTTGAGCTTGTTCTTGAGCAGGGCGGCGCGCTCCTGATGATGGCGGCGCAATTCGGCGGCGCCCTTGACGTAACGGATGCTGGCGGCGGCGCCGGCTGCGATGGCGGGCGGCAATGAGGTGGTGAAGATGAATCCTGGCGCGTAGCTGCGGATGAAATCGACCATCGCGGCCGAACCGGCGATATAGCCGCCCATCAGGCCGAAGGCCTTGGCCAGCGTGCCCTGGATGATATCGAGCCGGTCCATCACGCCGTCGCGCTCGGCAATGCCGCCGCCGCGCGGCCCGTAAAGACCCACGGCATGGACCTCGTCGAGATAAGTGAGCGCGCCATAACGCTGCGCCACGTCGCAAATCTCGGCGATGGGCGAAATATCGCCATCCATCGAATAGACCGATTCGAATGCCACCAGCTTGGGCCGCGCCGGATCGGCGGCCTTCAGCAGCCGTTCCAGATCCTTGGCGTCGTTATGGGCGAAAATCTGTTTTTCCGCGCGGCTGTGGCGGATGCCTTCGATCATCGAGGCATGGTTGAGCGCATCGGAGAACACGATGCAATTCGGCAGCTGCGAGGCCAATGTCGCCAGCGCCGCCTCGTTGGCGACATAGCCCGAGGTGAAGACCAGCGCCGCTTCGGTGCGGTGGAGATCGGCCAGCTCGCGCTCGAGATCGAGGTGATAGACCGTGTTGCCGGAAATATTGCGCGTACCGCCGGCCCCGGCGCCGCTCTTGCCGATGGCGGCGCGCATCGCCTCCAGCACATCCGGGTTCTGGCCCATGCCGAGATAATCGTTGGAGCACCAGACCGTGATCTCGCCGCCGCGCAGATGGTCGATCGCGCGGGGAAACGCCCCGGCGCGGCGCTCCAATCCGGCGAAAACGCGGTAACGGCCTTCGGCCTTGAGCGCGTCCAACCGGTTCTTGAAAAACGCCTGGTAGTCCATGGTCTCCGCGTCCAACCCCCGTGCCTTAACCCGATTATATCCCCGGCAAGCCAACTCTATAAAGCTGCCCCTTTAAAGACCCGGTCGATCAGGCCCGCAAGGGGGCCGATTGCCCCGGCGATAGGGCCAAAGCCGTGTCGTCGAGCGCCTTGCCGAACGCCCCAGCATGTCGTCGATCTCGGCTTCGGTGATCACCAAAGGCGGAGAGAAAGCCATGGCGTCGCCGATCTGGCGCAGGATCAACCCGTGCTTGTAAAGGTTCGCATTAAGCACATTGCCGGCGCCTTGATTTGGATCAAATGGCGTTTTCTTGGCCTTGTCCTTGACCAGTTCGACCCCGCCCATCAATCCCACGCCGCGCACCTCGCCGACGATGGGGTGGGCGGCGAAACGGCGTAAACCCTCCTGGAATCGGGGCGCCACTTTCTGCACATGCCCGAGGATATTGCGTTCCTCGTAGATTTTGAGGGTTTCGATCGCCACCGCGCAGCACACCGGATGGCCGGAATAGGTGTAGCCATGGGCGAAAACGCCGATCTTGGCGCTTTCATCGGCCATCGCCTGATAGATCGGCTCGTTGACGATGGTGGCCGAGATCGGCAGATAGGCCGAGGACAGCGCCTTGGCCACGGTGATGATGTCGGGCTTGAGGTTGAAGGTCTCGGTGCCGAAAGTCTTGCCGGTGCGGTAGAAGCCGGTGATCACCTCGTCGGCGATCAGCAGCACGTCGTATTTCTTCAACACCGCCTGGATTTTTTCGTAATAGGTCCGGGGCGGCACGATCACGCCGCCGGCGCCCATCACCGGTTCGGCGATGAAGGCGGCCACGGTGTCGGGGTCCTCGCGCTGGATCATCAGTTCCAGGTTTTCGGCCAACCGCGTGGCGAAATCCTCCTCGCTCTCGCCGGCATGGGCGAAGCGGTAATGATGCGGACAATCGGTGTGGCGGATACCGGCGATCGGCAGGTCGAAGGATTTGTGGTTGTTGGGCAGGCCCGACAGGCTGGCGCTGGCGATGGTGACGCCGTGATAGCTCTTGAAGCGGGCGATGATCTTCTTCTTGCGCGGGCGGCCCAACGCGTTGTTGTAGTACCACACGATCTTGACCGCGGTGTCGTTGGCTTCCGAGCCGGAATTGTTGAAGAAGGCATGCGACATCTTCACCGGCATCATGCCGATGAGGCGTTCGGCCAGATCGGCCACCACCTCGTGCGATTTGTGGTGGAAGGAGTGGTAGAAGGAGAGCTTGCGGATCTGGTTCGCCGCCGCCTCGGCCAGGCGTTCCTCGCCGAAGCCCAGGGCGGTGCACCACAGCCCGGCGCAGCCTTCGATATATTCCTTGCCCGCCTCGTCCCACACCTTGACGCCCTTGCCCTTGGTGATGAGCAACTCGCCTTCGCGTTCGAGCTTGCGGTAGTTGGAATAGGGGTGGAGATGGAAGGCGATGTCGCGGCTGGCGGCGGAATTGCCTAGCGGCATGATTCGGGCCCTTTTGCGATTTGGCTGGATTGCGGCGGTTAATATCCCGCTGCGCGGGCGGCGAAGTCAAATCCGGACCCGTCTGCGGCATCCGGTCGCAGGGGGGTGGCCAAGCCCTTATCGGCATTGGATTTCGGCAATTCTGTCCAAAACCGCGCCGGATTTATCAACAGGGTTATCCGAAATATTGCCCACAAAGGGCCAGAATTCCCCTGGCACGTAGAGCGCCCGGGGCCCCATGCTCCGGAATTGCGATCACCACACGAGACAACCCAATGGCCGCCCTGCCGCAGCAGGTTCTGACCGACGCCGAAACCGATTTCGACATGGATCGCGCCGTCACGGACCCGAATTACCGCCGCCGCATCATCGGCCGGCTGCGCCGCGATTGGCGCGTGGCGGAAACGAAACGGCAGGAATTGGCGCCCGACGACGCGGCGCTGGCGGATTCCGAAGCGGCGGATTCCGAGGACGACTGACGTCGAGCCCGAGCCGGGTGGACGCGGTTTTGCCCGGTGATCTAGATCAATGCGTCTTACCTAATCATCTCCATCATCTCCACCATGGTGGGTTATGGCGCGTGGCGGTTTCGCATTCCACCATGCCAGCGGATAGGGGTGGCTCATGAAAAAATCACTCGGCTTTTCACGCCGGCGATTGTTGCGCGGCGCGGCGCTGGTCATCGCTTTATTGGTGCTTGGCGCCACCGCGCAGGCGCAAACCGGGATTCAAGGCAATTGGAGCTTCGTGTGGCAAGGCGCCAGCGACAATTATTCCGGAATCCTGGAAGTGAAGGCGCCGGTCAACAATACGTCCTATAGCGGCCGCCTGACCATTCGTCCCGCCAAGGGCGGCAACGTTTTCGAGGATGCGCTGATCACCGTGGCCGGCAACGAGGTGCGCATCGAGTGCTCCAATCCCAGCAGTTCCGACCGCGACGTTTCCGATTGGTCGCCCGACCGCTTCTACGTGCAGTTGAGCGGTAATAAGATGGAAGGCTATTCCCTCGACGCGGTGGGCCGGCGCGGCACCAGCATCATCTTCACGCGGAAATAGCGCCACGCGCCCGGCGGGATTTCACGGCGGCGAAATCCGGCCGCGCGGGTCGAGCGCGCGCTGCAACCCGTCGCACAAGAGATTGCAGCAGATCACGGTCACGAAGATCAGAAGACCGGGATAAAAGGCGAGCAGCGGCGCCAGCGCGATGGTTTCCTCGGCGCCGGTTAGCATGTTGCCCCAGCTTGCCAAGGGCGGCTCGATGCCGACGCCCAAAAAGCTCAACACGGATTCCAACAGGATGATCTCGCCAACCGCGAGCGAGGTGGCGACGATGACCGGCGTCGTCAAATTGGGCAGGATATGCACCAGCATGATACGCAAGGGCCGTGCGCCCAGGGCCTCGGCGGCGCGCACGAAATCCCGCCGCACCAGCGACAGGGTTGCCCCGCGCACCAGCCGCGCCACCGTGGTCCAGCCGACCAGCGCCACCAGCACGATGATGCGATAAAGGCTGGCGGCGTCGGATTGCACGAAGCTCGCTGGCAAGCCGAGCTTGTTGAGATCGATCGCCGCCAATACCACCAGCAGCGGCAGCAAGGGCAGGGAGATCACCCCGTCGGTCACGCGCATCAACAGGGCGTCGAACCTGCCGCCATTGTAACCGGCGAGCAATCCCACGGCGGTTCCCAGCACCGCGCTGGCCAGCGCCGCGGTCAGCCCGACCGCGAGCGACACCCGGCCGCCTTCCAACAGCCGCAGCAGCAAATCGCGGCCCAGCTCGTCGGTGCCGAGCGGGTGGAGCAGCGAGGGCGATTCAAGACGCTGGCGCAGATCGACCAGGCCTGGATCGATACCCAGCGCGGACGCGATCACCGGCGCGATCAATATGACGATCGCCAGCGCCAGCAATAATCCTCCGCCCAGCATCACCCGTCTTTCGGCCAGCGCGCGTTTGATCATCGGTAAACGATCCGTGGATCGGCCACGGCATAGGCGATATCCGCCGCGAGATTGGCCAGGAGCGTCATCAGCGTGGCGAATAAAAGCCCGGCCAGCGCCAGGTTGAAATCATTGCTCAACACGGAATCGTAGATCAGCTTTCCCATGCCGGGATAGGCGAACATGGTCTCGGTGATGAGCGCGCCCGAAAACAGCGAGCCGAAGCTCAACGCCACCACGGTGATCACCGGGATGAGCGCGTTCCGGAGCGCGTGATGGAGCAGAATGCGCGTCTCGCCGGCGCCCTTGGCGCGGGCGGTGCGCACGTAATCCTGGTTGAGCGTCTCGATCATCGAGGCCCGCATGTAGCGCAGATGCGGCCCGAAATTGACCAAAGTGAGCGTCAGCACCGGCAGGATCAGATGCCGGGCGCGGTCGATGAAGCCGCCATCGCCGATGGTCGCGATGCCGCCCGCCGGCAGCCAGCCGAGATAAACCGCGAAGATCAGGATCAACATCAAGGCGAGCCAGAAGGACGGCACCGAGATCGCGGCGAAGCTCAGAAGATTGGCGGCGCCGTCGAACGCCGAGCCGGGGCGGCGCGCGGCCAGGATGCCGAGCGGCCAGGCAATCGCCAAGGTCAGGGTGAAGCTCACCCCCATCAGCAGCGCGGTATTGCCGAGCCGCGGCAGCAGCACCTGGAGCGCCGGTTGCACGTAAAGCCGGGAATAGCCGAAATCGCCGGAGAGCGCCGCTTTGAGCCAGGCCCAATAACGTTCAATCAGCGGCTGGTCGAGGCCATACAGCGCCTTCAGCCGCGCCGCATCCGCCGCCGTGAGATGCGGGTCGGACGAGATCATCAGATCGATCGGGTCGCCCGGCATCAGCCCGATCAGCGCATAGATGACGAAGGACATGATCGCCAGCAGCAAGGCGATCTCGATCACGCGGCGGGCGAGGAAGCGGCTCATTTCGCGCTCGCCTGGGCGTCGCGGCCGACCGCGCGCCAATTCTCCACCCACAGCGTCGAAGGATATTGGTGGCCGGTGGGCACCACGCCTTGCAGCCATTTCGGCATGATATAGGCCTCGGCGCGGAAATAGAGCGGCAGCGCCGGAAGTTGATCGGCGTAAAGCGCCTGGAGCTGCTGCCACAGGATTTGGCGCTTCGGGCGGTCAAGCTCGGTCTCGATCGCGTCCATGAGCTTGTCGGCATCCTGGTTTTTCCAGCCGGTATGGTTCTGGCCGCTGTAATTATTTCCCGGCGTGGGGATTTCGGTCGAATAGAGTTCGTCACGCGGCAGATCTTCCGGCGCGCTGGTCCAGGCGAACATCGCCATGGTGAATTCGCGTTTCGTTATGGTCTCGCCGAACAGCACGCGGGCCGGCTGGTTCTTGATGTGGATGTCGATGCCGAGCTGGCGCCATTGGCTTTGCAGCACATCTTCCACCAGCTCGCGGGTGCGGTTGCCCGAGGTGGTGGCCAACTCCAGGCTCAAGGGTTCTCCCGCCGCGTTGCGCCGGATTTCCTTGCCTTGAGCATGCCATCCCGCGGCTTCCAAAAGCGCCTTGGCCTTTTCGGTATCATATTCATAACGCGGCACGTCCTTGGCATACATCCAGTCTTCCGGCGGCACGAAGCTGTCGGCCACCGGATCGCGGCCGGCATAGATTTCGTCGCTGATCGCCTGGCGGTCGATGCCGTAAAGCAGCGCCTGGCGCACGCGCCGATCGGACAGGATGGGATTGTCGAGATTGAGATCGATATGCTCGTAGCTCAAGCCCGGCTTGTAGATCACGGTGAACGCGCCGCCATGGCGTTTCTCGAAGGCCAGCGCCTCGTCGAGCGGCATGCCAAGCTCGCCCGCCACCATGTCGAGCCCGCCTGCCAGCAGATTGGCTTCGAGCGCCGCCGTGTTCTCGACCGACCACACCACGATGCGGCGGAAGAAGGGCGGATTGCCCCACCAGGTGGGATTGCGCTCGAACACGATATGCGAGCCCGGCGCGATCTCGGTGATGCGATAGGGCCCGTCATAAAGCCCGGGATTGGTGGGATCGGTGTCGAAGCGGGTGCGGAAGCGGTATTGCGTCGGATCGGCGAAAGCGGCGCGTTCGATATGCGCCGGCAAAATGTCGAAATCGCTGAAATCGGCGTAGTCATAGGTCAGCCGGTCGACATCGACGGTGAAAATCTTGGCGCTCTGGGCCTTGATATCGAGGATGCGGCGGAACAATTCTCCCTCGGCGACGCCGCTTTGCGGATTGCGTCCGACCTGCCAGGTGAAGATCGCGTCCTCGGACGTGACCGGCACGCCGTCGCCCCAGGCGGCGTTTTTCTGGATGGTGAAGGTGAGGCGCACGCCTTGCTTGCCGCCGGGCAGGGTGATTTTCCGGGCCAGGCCGTTCTCGAAACTGGGCAGCGTCTCGCACAGCAGGCAGATCAGTTTCCAATTCGGGTCATAGGTGGTCAGCGGCCGGCGCACCAGGGCCAGGACATAGGTCTTCGCCACCATGGTGTCGATCAGCGGATTGAGCGTGAAAGGGAACTGGCTGACGCCGATCGACAATTCGTCGGCGCTCTCGGCGGCCCGGGCGGGCAATGCCGCCGCCGGTAAAATCAGACAAAGGAGGACGACCAGGGCTCGCCGCATTCTGCGCGGAGAGCATAGCAGACTGGATGCGCCAGTCTAAGCGGGAGCGAGGCGGAAGTTAGGCGCGCTTGGCCTTGAAGATATCGGCCAAACGGCGCGGCAGATGCTTGAACAGCGTCTGCCCGTAGACCGCGTCGTAAAGTCGCAAGCCGCCGCGCGCGTCGAGGAATTCCTCGATCTGCTCGTCGAGCGACAGGGTCTTGAGCTTGCCGCGTCCGCGGCGCGATGTTTCGAAAGTGAATTGGTCGGCCATGACGAAACCCCCGATTCATGTGCAATCGGGAAAGGCTGGGCTCAAAACCTTGCTTATTCGTTAATTATCTAAAATCCCGTCTATCGCCGCCAGGGATCACGCGGCGCGGAATTTAGGCATCACCTGTTCGCTGAAAAGCTTCACCGAGGCCTCGGCATCCGCATAGGACACGGTGTTGAAGTTCACCTGCAGCGAGGCGCTTTCGAAACCGCCGACGCGCTCGTTGTATTCCGCGATCTGGGCGGCTATCTCGGCGGGCGTGCCGATCCAGGCGGCGCCGTTCTTGACCTGGCTTTCGATGGTTTCCTTGGCCAGGATCGCCGCGATCTTGTCGTAGCCGGGATAATCCTTGGAACTCATCGTGCCCCAATCGGCCGTCGCCGCAGCGATCGCCTGGAGATAGCGGTTCAACGGATCGCGCGAGACGGCGAAAGCCTTGTCGCGGGTTTCGGCGCAGAACATGTGGAAGGCGAGCATGACGCGGCCCTTGCCGGGATGGCCCGCGTCTTTCCAGGATTTGCGGTAGAGATCGAGCAATTCCTTCATCTGCCCGCCGGCCATCGGTATGCCCATGATCGAATGCCCGGCCTTGCCGGCATTGATGAAGCTTTCGGGCGTGGAGATCGCCGCGACCCAGAAGGGCGGGCGCGGCTTCTGCGTCGGCCGCGGCAGCGAGGTCACGTCCTTGAAATCGTGGAACTTGCCCTGGTGGCTGGCAATGTCGTTTTCCAACAGCAGGCGCACCTGCTCCATGCCCTCGGTGAAACGGTCGCGGCTGTCATTCACGCTGACTTTGAAAGCGGCGAATTCATAGGGCAGGAAGGCGCGCGCGAAACCGATTTCGAGCCGGCCGCCGGAAATCGCGTCGAGCATGCCGAGTTCGCCGGCAAGCTTGAGCGGATTGTTGAATACCGGCAGCACCGCGCCGGTGACGAGCCGCGCCTTCTTGGTGCGTTGCGCCGCCGCCGCCAGGAACACCACCGGGTTGGGGGTGTAACCGCCATAGGCGCGGAAATAATGCTCGACGGTGCGGACATGGCCCCAGCCGTAACGGTCGCAGAATTCGACCAAACGCAGGCATTCGTCGAAATACTGCGATCCCGATTTCTGCTCCGGTCCGACGCAGGGAAAAAACTGCATGCCGAATTCCATCGCCGTCTCCCTCAAGTTTTTGCCGCCCCGGATTTCCCCGTCCGGCGAATTAGAGTGAATACTGATCATCAGTATACTGTCAAGTTTGCCGAAGCGGCGATTCCCGTGTTATGGACAGGGGGTCATGGCCAAAGAGTTCGAGCTTTACGACGCGCCCGGGCATTTGATCCGCCGCTTGCAGCAGATCGCGGTGGCGCTGTTTTTCGCGGGGACGCGGCGTTTCGATATCACGCCGGTGCAATACGCGGCCTTGTTCAGCATCCGGGAAAAGCCCGGCCTCGACCAGACCGCGCTCGCCCATGTGATCGCCTTCGACCGTTCGACCATCGCCAATGTGGTGGAACGGCTCGAGAGCAAGAAGCTGATCACGCGCAAGGCCGGGGCGTCGGACCGGCGCACCAAGCGGCTTTATATCACGCCGGCCGGGCAGAAGCTTTTGGCCGGCGCGATTCCGGCGGTGCAATCGGTCCAGGAGATGATCCTGGCGCCGCTCGATCCCGGCGAACGCGATGCGTTCATGGCGATGCTGCAACGCATGGTCGATCTCAACAACAGCCACAGCCGTGCGCCGCTGCGCATGAGCGGCGCGGCGCCCGTCCGCAAATTGCCATGACCGTTTATACGGTGGGTCATTCGACCCGCTCGATCGAGGATTTCGTCGCTTTGCTGCGCGCGGCTTGTGTGGCCGCCATCGCCGATGTGCGGCGCTTTCCGCGCTCGCGCCGTCATCCTCAGTTCAACGACCGGGATCTCGCGGCATCGCTGGAACACGCCGGCATCCTCTACCGGCATTTCCCGGATCTCGGCGGCAGGCGCGAGCCCCGTCCGGACGGAAAATCGCCGCATAATCTCTGGCGCGAGGAGGGCTTCCGCAACTACGCGGATTATGCCGATACCCCGGCTTTTACCGCCGCTTTCAAGGAGCTGCGCGGCTTCGCGCAGAAACAGCCGACCGCGATTATGTGCGCCGAGGCGCAGTGGCGGGAATGCCACCGCCGCATCATCGCGGACTACCTGTTGGCGGCGGGGGAAAAGGTCGAGCACATAGGGGCCGAAGGCAAGACCGAGCCGGGCGCGCTCACCCCGGACGCGCGGGTTTTGCCGGGCGGGGGCGTGCTTTACGCCGCGCCGGATCTGTTCAATGTATTAAACGAAAAAACCTAGGCGGCGTCGTTCCGGCGCTGCTTGGCGAGACGTTCGCTGCGCACCAGGGTCTCGTGCAGCGCCTGGTCGGCCTGGCAGGTCATCTTGGCGAAGGCGCGCAGGAAACTGTCGGTGCGCGGCAATTGGAACAGGGTTTCCTCGTCGTCGCCCTGGCCGATGCGGCCGGAGACCACCACGACATTGTCCTGCGGCGTGAGGATGAGTTCGCTCAACGCCATGCCCGGGCCGGTGACGTATTCGACCAGCCGTTTCGGCCGGTCTTCGGTGGTGGTGATGGTCATGCGGTAGGGCACGCGGGTCGAGGCGGATTCGATCAGCGCGCGGGTGAAGGGGCTGAGAAAACTTTCGTCGAAGCCGAGAATGGCGGTCGGCCGATCCTCCGAGGCGCCGGAACGGATTTCCAGCGTCGCCCAGAGCGAGGCGCGGCCATGGAAATAATCGACCGAGGCGAGGTCAAGATTGATGGCGTCGATCGGCTGCGGCGGCGAGATCGCCTTGCCGCACAGGAAGGCAAAACAGGCCGGTTCGCGCTTCAAGGACAGCGTGGTGCTGGCTTCCAGATTGCAGTCCGACAGGGCGTTGGTTTGTTCGCTCATGACCATTCCTCGTTCGCGACAATTCAACCCCAATTGTCGTTAAGGGATGGATAATTACGGCGATAAAAAGTTAACCAAACCGCGGGGTTCCAGGCCCTGGAAACCCGCTTAGTTCATGATCTTGTTGAGGAAACCGATGCTGAAATCGACCGGCAGGATGATCGGGCCGGTCTTGTCCCAATAGCGCTCGGGCACCGGCGGCACCGGCGAG
>Ga0181537_10002019_pt1 | contig 18209 bp, 16 predicted proteins | sample PEATcosm2014_Bin_39_FD_119765 | JGI IMG/M metagenome (GOLD analysis project Ga0181537, IMG submission 119765) | Peatland microbial communities from MTU Mesocosm Facility, Houghton, MI, USA - PEATcosm2014_Bin23_10_metaG | ecosystem: Environmental > Terrestrial > Soil > Wetlands > Peat | place... | reverse complement strand
TACACCGGATGCCGCTGGCGCGAACCGGTCTACCGCACGCTGCGCGAGCTGGCGCTCAGTTATTTCAACGCCTATTTTAATCTTCGGCGGGAGCGCACCCTGCGGCGCTATTCGGGTCCGGTGAATCTAAAGCGATTCGACCGTCAGAACTGGATGACCACCGAGCAGCCGGTGTGGTTCATCGTGTATCACCTGTTCGACATCAAGCACTATTCGCTCATGACCAAGGCGCAGGAGAAGAAGCTGCACCGCGTGGACGAACGGCTGTTTCAGGCCGAATGCCTGGGCAAGGCTCATAAGGTCCGGGACTGACCCGGATCGCCGCTAAGGTTTCAGCGCCCGATACCGATAGAAACTCAGGATCTTTGTGCTTGCGCTGCGCCTCGGCTTGCTTTGCCGGGCGGGCAGGTGCGGTCACGCGCGCTATGTCATCCCGCACAGAGCGAGGGATCCAGGCTCTAGCGCCACCCTTGCTGTTGGCGGAAACCGAGGTCCCTCGCTTCGCTCGGGATGACAAAACGGCTCGGAGTTACAAGAAGGCTCGGGATGACAAGACGGCCGGGATGAAGGACCGGAGCTGTGCCACTCGGGGCAGCGAGTCGCCCACGGCGATGGCAAGGGAGAGTATTGTGGAAACACGCAGTCTATTCAGGACGGGCCCGAATCAGGATTTTATGGACGCTCGCCGCCATCCCCGGTTCAAGCTGGAGGTGCCCATTCGGGTTTATCCGCGCGACTGCCCGGTGGTGCGAGGCGACACCGTGGACCTCAGCGAATCGGGGATTTCCGCCATGCTGAGCATCGAGATTCCGGTGGGCGAGGTGGTGCGCCTGGAATTCTCGCTGCCCCTGGGCGAGGTGGAAGTGCTGGCCATGGTCCGCCAACGAAACGCTTTTCGCTACGGCCTGCAGTTCGTGGAGACCGGTTCGGCCAAGGACGTCGTGGGCCGCACCTGCAGCCAGCTGGCGATGGAACAGGCCGGGCGGGAATATGGGCTGGAGTCTAAGTCTGGGCCTTCGTCTTAAGCTTTGGGTTTCATCCAAGCGAAACTTACCGCGCTCGAGTGCGTTAATGTAAAGGCATGAGAGCTGTGCACCCGGCTTTGAACCTGGGCTGGTTCGTTCTGCTTTGCACTCTGCTGGCGTCCGGCCAGCAGGGACCACCCTCGCCCGCAGATTCGCCGGACAAGCTTCCCTCCGCTGCGACCTCAGAGGGGAAGCCCGCGCCCGATCTCACGCCCGGGGCTGACGGCAAACTCTCGCAGGAACAAATGCGGGCGCTGTTTCGTGTAGTCGCCGACAAAGACATTGCGAACGACCGGCGGCAGCGCGACTACACCTACATTGATCGCGAAGTGCAGCACACTCTCGACGGCAAGGGCAGAACCAAATCCACGGAAGTAAAAACTTACGAGATTCTGCAGATTGAGGGCGAGCCGGTGCAGCGGTTGATCGAAAAAGACGACAAACCGCTCGACGCCAAAGAAGCCGCGAAGGAAGAAGAAAAAATCCAGAAGATCATTGACAAGCGCAAGAACGAATCCGACGCAGAGCGCCGGAAGCGGGAAGAGAAAGAAGCAAAAGAGCGGGAGGATAACCGCAAGTTCGTGCGCGAAGTCGCCGATGCCTACGATTTCAAGCTGGTCGGAACTGAAGAAGTTGGGGGACGCGAGGCCTGGGTGATTGACGGCGAACCGCGGCCCGGCTTTGAACCGCAGATGAAAGAGGCCAAGTTTCTTTCCAAATTTCATGGGCGAGTTTGGATTGACAAGAACGATCTGCAACTGGCGAAGATGGATATTGAAGCGATCGACACCGTCTCAGTGGGATGGGTGCTGGCCCGCATCCACAAGGGCACGCGCGTGATGCTCGAACAAACGCGGGTGAACGACGAAGTCTGGCTGCCGCGCCACGTGACCTTCAAGGTGGACGCCCGGGTCGCCTTGCTCAAGGAATACAACATTGAGGGCGAACAGGAATATCGCGACTACCGAAAGTTCCGCGCGTCCGCCAAGATTGTGGGCGTGGGCGAGGTGAAGGAACAGAAGTAGGGGCTGGCGTCATTGAACTGTCATGCTGAGCGCAGCAGGACGGTCGAAGACCGTCCTGCGGAGTCGAAGCATCCCTACTCCTGTGCCGAACCCTGTCAGCCAATCTTCTTCATCCACGGATACCAATCCTTGGCCAGATCCAACCAGTGCGGGTTCCTGGCCTCAATCAGCGCGATCTTCTTCGCTCTCGACCAACCCTTCAACTGCTTCTCGCGCCCAATGGCCTTATGCACCTCGTCGTAGGAGGCCCAATAGAGAAGCCGTTCCACATCGTACTTGGCCGTGAAGCCTTCCACCTGGTGAAACTTGTGTTGGAACACGCGCTGATGAAGATTGCCGGTGAAGCCAATGTACAAAGTGCCCGTGAGGCTGCCCATGATGTACACACAGTAGGTTCGGCGCTCGCGAGGGATCATGAGTGGTAGGGATGCTTCGACTGCGGAGAATCGTCCTTTGGACGATTCTCCTCCGCTCAGCATGACAGGGGTTCGAGGTTTCGGGGGAGGAAACCTATGACATTCGTCAGGAACAGGAAGCAGAAGTACCAGATTGGAACCTGCTCATGCGCGGGCTTATAATGCGTGGTCCCAAGTGCGCGGGCTGCGCCGTGGCGCTGCCTGACGCTTGGCACACGATTCCAAATTCCATTCGTTCGTGAGGCTCAGAAATGCCATCGATCACGCGTCGTGATCTGCTGCGCTCCGGGGTTGCGCTCGGAGCTTCAACCCTGGTTGCAGGTTCGGTGGGCCGGGCGCATGCGTTGCTGGCGGGGTATCCCGAGGCGGCGTCGGCGGAGGCGCTGTCGGCCATTGCTCCGCGGGAGCGTTTGCTGTTCGACTTTGGCTGGAAGTTTTTTCAGGGACACGCCAGCGATCCGCGGCGCGATCTGGGCTTTGGCATGGGCCAGGGAGATTTCGCCAAGTCGGGCGAGTTCGAGTTTGCCACGGCGAAATTTGACGATTCCAAATGGCGTTCGCTGAACCTGCCGCACGACTGGGCGGTCGAGTTGCCGTTTGTGCACGACGAAGAATTGCAAAGCCACGGCTACAAACCGCTGGGGCGGCGCTATCCGGAGACCAGCGTGGGCTGGTACCGGCGCACCTTCGACATCCCGAAGGAAGACGAAGGGCGGCGGGTGTGGATCGAGTTCGATGGCGCGTTCCGCAGCGCGCTGGTCTTTTTGAACGGATACTTCATCGGCCGCAACGACAACGGCTACGCGCCGTTTCGTTTTGATCTGACCGATTTTCTGAATTATGGCAGCAAGAATTTTCTGGTCGTGCGCATGGACGCCAGCTTCGGCGACGGCTGGTTCTATGAGGGCGCGGGACTTTACCGGCATGTGTGGCTGACCAAGACGGACGCGCTGCATTTGGGGCATTGGGATAGCTGCGTGCGGACCACCATGCACGGTGACGCTGCGTTCCTCACTCTAAGCACCGTGGTGCAGAACGACGGCAAGCAGGCAGAGAGTTATCGCGTACATTGGCACATTCTTGACCCCAAGGGAACACTCGTGACTTCAGCGACTGCGCATGGGATGGTTGAGGCGGGCCAGTCAAAGATGCAAAGAGGGGACATCGTCCTACACAATCCGGCGCTCTGGTCCCCGGAATCGCCGAATATGTATTCCGGAGCGATCATCGTAGAATTCGACGACAAGATTCGCGATGCCGAGCGCATCAGCTTTGGCGTGCGCGACCTCCAGTGGGATGCGGACAAAGGATTCTTCCTCAACGGCAAGTCCGTAAAGATCAAGGGCACCTGCAATCATCATGATCACGCGGGCGTGGGCGCGGCCCTTCCCGACCAACTGCAGCGCTATCGCGTCGCAGTGCTGAAAGACATGGGCGGCAACGCGGTGCGCACCTCGCACAACATGCCGACACCGGAGTGGGTGGAAGCCTGCGACCGCATGGGCATGATGATGATGTGCGAGACGCGGCAGATGAGTTCGAACGCGGAAGGCATGGCGCAACTGGAGGTCATGGTGAAGCGCTATCGCAACTCGCCGTCGATCATTCTCTGGTCCATGGGCAACGAGGAGTGGACGCTGATGCCGCAACCCCAGGGCGTGCGGGTCATCGACGACATGATTGCGAGAAGTCACGAGCTTGACCCGACGCGTCTTTGCACGGCCGCGGTCAACGGGTCGTTCGAGACTCACTTCCCGGAGCGGCTCGACGTGATGGGCTTCAATTACAACCTGAAGGATATTGACGGGTATCGCGCCAAGCATCCCAAGCAACCCAGCGTGGGCTCGGAAACCGCCAGCACGATTTCAACACGCGGGGTTTATTCGACCGACAAGCTGCGCAACTGGGTCAGCGCCTATGACGCGAACCATACCGAGTGGTCCGAACTGGCGGAAGACTGGTGGAAGTTTTATGCGGCGCGGGAATGGCTCTCCGGCGGGTTTGCCTGGACGGGCTTCGATTATCGCGGCGAGCCTACGCCTTACGGCTGGCCGTCGATCAGCTCGCAGTTCGGCATTGTGGACATGTGCGGTTTCCCGAAGGACAATTTTTATTACTACAAGTCATGGTGGGGAGCGGAGCCGGTGCTGCACCTGTTGCCGCACTGGAACTGGGACGGGCGCGAGGGCGAGCCGATCGCGGTGTGGGTGCATTCGAATCTCGATTCGGTCGAACTTTTTCTGAATGGCAAGAGTCAGGGATCAAAGAAAGTTGAGCCCCTGACCCACCTGGAGTGGAGCGTGAAGTACGAGCCGGGCGTGATTGAAGCGCGCGGCACGAAAGACGGCAAAGTTGTGCTGACGGAAAAACGCGAGACCACCGGCGCGCCGGTATCCATCCGGCTGACGACAGATCGCACCGAGATCAACGCCGACGGCGAAGATGTCGCCGTGTTGAAGGTTGAAGTGCTCGACAAAGAAGGCCGCGCAATTCCCACAGCGGGAAATTTGATCAGCTTCAAAGTCAGCGGCGAGGGAGCGCTGATCGGCGTGGGCAACGGCGACCCGAATTGCCAGGAGTCTGACAAAGAGCCGAAACGGAGTTTGTTCAACGGTCTGGCGCAGGTGATTGTGCAGTCGACGCGCACTCCGGGGACGATCACGGTGGAGGCATACACCGAAGCCTGGCCGCCGCCCAAGCTGCCTTCCACGCGGGTGACGATTACGACAAAGAAAGTCGAACTGCGGCCGGCGGTGGGGTAGGAATTCCGCTAACGGGCCAGATTTTTTCGTCGTCCTGTCATGCAGGCAGGTATGCAAGTTCTTTCATCTTGACCCAATCCACCAAGTGGATCAATATGAGTTGCCTGAAACGCGGACCCCAACCAAGTTTCCAGCCAACCTAAGTAGTTGCGAAGTCTACGAAGTTCAACGAATTTTCACTCCCAAGTCTCTGTCTAAAGGATTATCCAATGACTAAAGTTTCAAGGACACTCGCAGTAGCAATCCTGCTCGCCCTGTTTCTGGCGGTTTGCGGAAGTAGCGCGTACGCGGCCACACACTATTATGTTGTGGCCAACAACAACACGATCCCCACGAACACTGTTTCGATATTCGAGATTTCGGGAACGTCTTTAGTTCCGCTCACCACCGTAGCGACGGGCGGGTCCGGCAACGGCGGCGGCTATTTTGCCGAGGTGACGCAAACGATCGCGCAGGACGGCGCCAACACCTGCATCTTTGCCGGAGACGCCAACACCCCGGACGTGGCTGCCATGAAGCTGACGGCCAGCAGCCCCTTTTTGACGGTGGTGGGTAATTATGTGTCCCCCGATGGCGACGCGGCAGGCAACAGCGGCCTGGGCATCATCGTCTCTGGTGGCTACCTCTACGCCAACTACACCGGCAACAACCTGATTGGCGGTACCGTCAATCCGGCGATTGGCGTCTGGAAAATCGGCTCCGGATGCAAGTTGAGCTTCGTCGCCCATCTTGCCAACACGAGCGGACTCAACGGGGGAACGATTGACGGCATGGCCGTGACGCCCAACGGAAACTATCTGGTTGTGGGGTACGGGGATGGCTCGGTCGGTTCCTATGCGATTGGCGGGGGCAGCATCTCGCTGATCGGCCAGGAAATCATCGCGGGCAACAGCATTGGAGCCGGCGCCTATGCGGGAAGCGTGGCGATCTCTTCGAACGGGCTGTGGGCAATTTTTTCAGACTTTTCGCCCTCCAACAACACGCAGCTGGACGTGGCCGGCATTGGCTCCAACGGCGCACTTTCGGCGACGACCACCTATGGCGGAACGGGAAGCCTGGGGGCGGGTGTGGATTCCAACGGCATCCAGCTCAGTCCTAACAACAACTTCATCTACGTTGTGGATAGTCTCTCGGGACAGGAAACTACGGTCTCGTTTAACGCCACCACTGGAGTCATTACCTATCCCAACGCGTGCCTGACAACCCTGAATGGTTTCAATACCAACTGGGCGTTTGCGTCCCAGACGGCGGCGGTGGTTAGTTCGGGATCAGGGTCGGGACTGTATATTTCCGAAGCCTTCCTGAATGGTGACTCTTACATCGGGCTGCTGCAAGTCAATGCGACGACAGGCTGCGCGAAGGAAGTAAGCGGCTCTCCGTTCGAGGACACGAACAGTGGAGGCTTGGAGTCGATTACGGCGTTCTCTCACTAAGAAGTGAGGTCTCAGACGTTGATGGTCGAAGGGGCGCGGCGCGAGCCGCGCCCCTTTTTACGATCTGGTCGTCAACAACGCAGCGAGAAGAAACTGGAGGCAGCTACAGCGTCCCGCCTGCCAATTAAGAGGCTCGATCTGATTTATTCATTTGACTCGCCACTGATTGCGGTGTATCTGTATGGCCTCGCAGTGTATGTCGAAGCGCCTGGTATTGCTCTTGCTTCTGCTCGCGGCCGCGCCAGCCCTGGCGCGGGACAGGGCTGAGTCCTGGACCAAAGTGCGCAGCCCACACTTTGTGGTGGTCACTAACTCCAATGAAAAAGAAGGGCGCCGCGTCGCCGATCAATTCGAGCGCATGCGGTCCGTGTTTCACGTGGCGTTTCCGAAAATGGAGATTGATCCCGGATCGCCCATCATCGTGCTGGCCATTAAAGATGAAAAAGACTTCAAGGCGCTCGAACCGCAGGAGTATCTCGCCAAGGGATCGCTCCAATTGGGCGGACTATTCTTGCGGGCTCCCGACAAGAATTACGTACTGATGCGGCTGGACGCCGAGGGCGAGCATCCCTACTCGGTGGTGTACCACGAATACACGCACCTGCTGCTCAGCAAGTCGGCTGAATGGATGCCGTTATGGCTGAACGAAGGCCTGGCCGAGTTCTACCAGAATACCGAGATCCACGAAAAAGACGTCTCTCTGGGCGAGCCGAGCCGTGACGACCTCCTGTTCCTGCGGCAGAGCCGGCTGCTGCCGCTGACAACCTTGTTCACCGTTGACGAGAAATCGCCTTATTACCACGAGGAAAACAAGGGCTCGATTTTTTATGCGGAATCGTGGGCGCTGACTCACTACATCCGGGTGAAAGATCGCCGGGACAACACCACGAGATTGAACCAGTATGCGGAACTTCTCGCTCAAAAGGTTGACCCCGTTACCGCCGCCACGCGAGCCTTTGGAGATTTGAAGCAACTGGAATCGGCGCTCGAAGGCTACATTCGGCAAGGCAGCTTCAGTTATTTCAAGATGACGGCCACCACCGAAGTCGACGATTCCGCCTTCCAGTCGCAAGCCATGACGCCGGCGCAGGCGGACGCGGTTCGAGCCGATTTTCTGGCCTACAACCAGAGGACCGCAGATGCCAAGGCTCTTGTCGATCGTGTCCTGCAGGAGGATCCTAAAAACGTTTTGGCGCAGGAGACGATGGGCTACCTGGAATTTCGCCAGGGCCACCTGGAGGAAGCGCGCCAGCGATTCGCCCAGGCGGTGCAACTCGATTCCCAGAATTTTCTGGCGCACTACTACTTCGCCGCCATGTCAATGAACGGTTCGTTAGCTCCGTCGGATGAGCCGCAAGTCGAAAGCAGCCTGCGCACCGCTATCAAGTTGAATCCTTCGTTTGCGCCAACTTACGACCGGCTGGCGGTTTTTCTGGGACTGCGCGGCCACAATCTGGAAGAGGCGCACATGATGGGGTTAACGGCGGTGTCGCTGGACCCGGCCAACGTCGGTTACCGCATCAATGTGGCCAACGTTCTAATGAGGATGCAACAGGGCAAGAACGCGGTCGAGGTGCTCCGGGAGGCCGAAAAGCTGGCCAAAACTCCGCAGGAAACGGCGGCCGTCGACAATATGCTGATGAATGCCGAGGCGTATGCGGAAGCGCTGGAACAGGCGCGGAATCGGCAGATGGATGAAATTTCCAGTACTGATGCGGAGGCAACTGTTTCGACAGCGAGTGACGTTCCGCACCTCGCTCATCGCAAGGAGAAAGAGAAAGAGTTCGTCCCCAGCGGGCCTCACCGTTTTATCGTGGGAGTGCTGAAGAATGTGCATTGCGATGCCCCCGACCTGGACTTGGCCGTCACTTCCGCTGCGAAGACGCTCGCGCTGCATAGCGACAATTACTACAAAATTCAATTTACCGCCCTCGGCTTCCAGCCTAAGGGAGATCTCAACCCCTGCAGCGATTTGGAGAGCAAGCCTGCCAAGGTGGAGTACGTCGAATCCGCGGAAAAGTCAGATGCTCCGCACCTGATCGCGATCGAACTGCATAAGTAAGCGCTGCCTGCCCTCACAAACCGTTTGACGGGACGTTATAATAGAAAGATTCTCTGTCGGCGAAATTGGCTTCTGTGGAGCTGCCGGCGGAAACCGAGCCGAGCTTTGCTCGGCTGGACAGCCGAGGGCGGCTGTCCCCACATGAGCATCGCAGCGCTCCGCGCACGGCAATTTCGCTGAGAGCTGATGGCTGAAAGCTTCTTTATGGACTTCAAACTCGTTTCCAGTTACAAGCCGCAGGGGGACCAGGGACGCGCCATCGAAACTTTGCTGCGCGGCGTGTATGACCGCGAGCAGCATCAGGTTTTGCTGGGAGTCACCGGGTCGGGCAAGACGTTCACCATGGCCAAGGTCATTGAGGCGGCGAACCGGCCGACGCTGGTGATGGCGCATAACAAGACGCTGGCGGCGCAGCTCTATCACGAATTCAAGAATTTCTTTCCGCACAATGCGGTCGAATATTTTGTTTCGTATTACGACTACTACCAGCCTGAGGCCTATGTTCCGGCGGCCGATCTCTACATTGAAAAAGAAGCGACCATCAATGACGAACTCGACAAGCTGCGGCTTTCGGCGACGCGATCTTTATTTGAGCGGCGCGATGCGCTGATTGTGGCGTCGGTGAGCTGCATCTATGGCCTGGGCTCGCCGGAAGCGTATTACGGGATGATGCTGTTTCTGGAGAAGGGCCAGAAGATCAAGCGCGAAGACATCACGCACAAGCTGGTGGACATACTCTACGAACGCACGAACGCCGACTTTCGCCGAGGAACGTTTCGCGTGCGCGGCGATGTGATCGAAGTCTTCCCTACTTACGACGACATGGCGTACCGCATCGAGTTGTGGGGCGATGAAATTTCTTCTTTGACGCAAATTGACCCGTTGTTTGGGACCGTGAAGCAGAAATACATGCGGCTGCCGATTTATCCGAAGACGCATTATGTGATGAAGGAAGAGACGCGGGCGTCGGCGGTGGCGTCCATCAAGAAGGAACTGGCGTGGTGGGAAGTCGAGTTAGAGAAGCAGGGGCGACTGGTGGAGGCGCAACGCATTCATCAGCGGACCATGTTTGATCTGGAAATGATCAAGGCCATGGGCTTCTGCCACGGGATCGAAAATTATTCGCGGCACTTTACCGGGCGGCTGCCGGGCGAGCCTCCGCCGACGCTGCTGGATTATTTTCCGCGCGACTTTCTGATGTTCATCGACGAGTCGCACGGCACGGTGCCGCAGTTGCGCGGCATGTATGCCGGCGATCGATCACGCAAGGAAACTTTGGTTGAGTACGGGTTTCGTATGCCGTCGGCGCTGGATAACCGTCCGCTGACGTTTGAGGAATTTGAACACCGCACCAACCAACTGATTTACGTTTCGGCGACGCCGGGGCCGTATGAGCTGACCAAGTCGGCGGGGGTGGTAGTGGAGCAGATTATCCGGCCGACTGGACTGATTGATCCGGAGGTCGAGGTGCGTCCAGTGAAAGGGCAGATCGACGATCTGCTGCACGAGATTCGCGCGCGGGTGGAAAAAGGCGAGCGCGTGCTGGTGACCACGCTGACCAAGCGCATGTCGGAAGACCTGGCCGAATACTACGCTGAGGTCGGAGTGAAGTGCCGCTACATGCATTCGGAAATCGAAACGCTCGAACGGGTGAAGATTCTGCGCGATCTGCGCAAGGGCGAGTTTGATGTATTGATTGGCATTAACCTGCTCCGCGAGGGACTCGACCTGCCGGAGGTTTCGTTGGTCGCGATTCTGGATGCGGACAAGGAAGGATTTCTGCGGTCGACAGGATCGCTGATCCAGACGATTGGCCGCTGCGCGCGGCATTTGAACGGCCGCGCGATTCTTTATGCGGATCGTCAAACGGATTCAATGAAACGCGCCATGGATGAGACGTTGCGACGGCGCGCGATTCAGACAGCGTACAACGAAGAGAACGGGATCACGCCAGAATCGATCGTTCGTCCGCTGGACATGACGCTGGCGGGAATCGTGGCCGCGGATTATGCCGACCTGACCGCGGGCGAATCCGAAGGGATGCCGGAGTTCAAGTCGCAGGAAGAAGTGGATGCCTACATCGCGAACCTGGAAAGCGATATGCGCGAGGCGGCCAAGAAGTTTGAGTTTGAGAAGGCGGCGAAGTTAAGGGATACGATCAAGGAGTTGCGGACGAAGGAGTTCTTGTTCGCGTGACGTGGCAAATTAGGAATCACACTGATTTCGTGTTACACTGTTTTCGTGTCCTCGAAAATTCAACTCCGTAATGTGACCGTGACCCTCGAAGAGAACGTGGCCCAGTGGGCGCGCATCGAGGCGGCGCGGCGGGATACCAGTGTTTCCCGGCTGCTGGGGGAATTGCTCAAGGAACGCATGACCGGGCAGGACAATTATGAGCGGGCGATGCGGAGCGCTCTGAGGCGCAAGCCTTTTCTTCGGAGCAGCGGCCGCTACCTGACGCGCGAGGAAGCGCATGACCGCTCCCGTCTTCGTTGATTCCAACATCTTTCTTTATGCGGTTGACGACGGCGACCCACGCAAGCAACGGGTTGCCCGGGAGTGGCGCGCCGAACTGTGGAAGAGCCGACTGGGGCGGATCAGCTTTCAGGTGCTGAACGAGTTCTATGTCAATGCGGTGCGGCTCAAATTTGCTGCCAGCGACGAGGCCCGAGCGGAGGTTCGCGATCTGCTGGCGTGGAATCCAGTGGTCATGGATGCGGCATTGCTTGAGCGTTGCTGGAAGCTGCAGGACCGGTATCGGCTTTCGTTTTGGGACTCGCTCATCGTCGCAGCCGCCAAGACTGCGTCATGCGGATTTCTTCTCACCGAAGATTTGCAAGATGGACAGAAGTTGGATGGAGTGGAAGTTGTGAATCCGTTTCTGCGCGAGCCTGATTCGGTGCTGTGAGCTGATTTCGTCCTGTGAAGCTTCATGCGTTCAGTCGAGGGGCTGCCGGGCTTTGCCCGGCTGGACGGACGAGGGCGTCCGTCGCCACATGGCTCATTCACACCGCGCGGATTGGTCCCGGATACTGTGCCACTACCGGATCGGCGGTGAGAAGCGTGATCCCTTCTGCCGCAGCCTGGGCCACCAACAGCCGGTCGAACGGGTCTTTGTGGATAGGGGGCAGACTCGCGAGCGCCACCACGTGGTCGCTAAGAATTGGCAACTCTGCGTATCCATTGTCGAGCAGGCCGCGGCGCAGTAAACGCGGATCGGCTTGAAAGTCGCTCCGTCCCAACCCACGCTTGATCGCTACTTCCCAGATGCTGGCCGCGCTGAACAAAAGCCATTCGACGGGGCATCGATGAGTTTCCGGGCAGTCGCCGGCAGCCGATTCGGCCGCCCTGCAGCCCATAACAACAGGTGGGTATCGAGCAGAAGCTTCATTTTGCGCTCGAAAACATGCGCTCAATTTCTTCCTGCCCCATGCAGTCGAAGTCGTCGGGCACGGAAATTTGGCCAGCCATAAAGCCGAGCCGCTTGACCTCTGTTCCCGTGGGTGCGCCCAGAGCAGTTACCTTCACCATGGGTTTTCCAGCCTTCGCGATCAGAAACGACTCGCCCTTTGAGGCTTCTTCAACGAGACGGGAAAGTTGGGTTTTGGCTTCGTGTATGTTTACTGTTTTCATAATACCATGAGACTAAACTAAGTTAGTTTAGTCTACTTGCGAACCGATGTGCAATCTCTTTGAGCGCTATCTTCCGTACGCCGCGCTGGCGGCTAACGGTTTGCGGTGGTAGGTGTAGCCGTCGAAGGTTTCGGAGCGGAAGTTTAGGTTGGGGGCCTGGAGCTTTTCGGTCTGGCTGAGGAAAAGGTATCCGCCGGGTTCGAGGTAGAGGTGCAGGCGCTCCATCAGAGCGGTGCGCTGGACACGTGATAGGTGCGGCAGCACGTCCATGCAGAAAATGCAGTCGAAGCGGCCAATGTAGACCGGCTTGGTCAGGTTCATGGTATTGAATGTGACCAGGCTGCGCAGGCGCGGCTTAACCAGCAGGTGTGCGCCGCTTGTCGAAGCATTCCCAAAACCATTACCGGAACCGTTGCTCGAACCGTTGCCGGAGCCAGCAGTCGCACCGTTTTGCCAACCTGCTTGCGAACCGCTGGAAGACCCATTCGAAGCTCCGTTGGGGGCGCCGTTGGAATTGCCGATTTTCGAGAAGCAGGCGCGGATGGCCGCGGGAGGCAAGCCCGCCAGGCCGGACTGCGGATAGAGGCCGCGCTCAGCGACCTCAATGGCGGACGGCAGAAGATCGCTACCCACAATGTGAATCGACCAGTCTCTCATTGTTGGAACACCAACTGGCGCGCCCGAGGCTGATGCAGATGGGGATTGAATGCCATTTTCGGCGATGCCCCCGTTGCGACCTGCACTCTTGTCTTTCGCGTCTTTGCTGGCGTTGCTGTTGCCGTTATTTGAGGCATTGTTCGAACTGCTGCTCAAAGTGTTGCTCGAACCATTCGCCGCGCCGTTGCTGCCTCCGCCGGGCATGGTCTCACACAGAGCCATAGCGATCGAGTAAGCCTCTTCGCCGGTGGAGCAGCCCGCGCTCCAGATGCGCAACGTGCTGGGACCGTCATCCGATTTGCGGGCGTAGAGTTGTGGGACCACTTGCCGGGCCAGCGCGTTCATGGCTCCGGGATGGCGGAAAAATCCGGTGTTGACGTTGAGCACTCCGTCGAGAAACGCGGGAAGAACGGAAGGATCCTGATCCGCGGCGCGCAAGCGAGCCATCAGTGCGGCGGGAGACTCCAGTTCATGGCGTTCGAGATATTCGGCCACGTGGGCGGCCAACGCGCTGTTAGGACAATCCAGCAGGATTCCGGTCTGGCGCTCAACCAGCAGGCGCAGCTCAGAGAGTTCGTGCTCGAGAATGGTGCCGCCCGCCATCAATCTATGCATAAATCCTTCCCTCAACGAGGGTGCGCCGCAATAACGATGCGACGGGATATTTTCGCGCGAGCCGTTTCAGTCTCGGCGCCATACAAGGGGAAGATCAAATTCAGTTGCCAGGTGCCAGTGTTCAGTTGCCAGTTCTCAAGTCCCAGCTACCACCGCGTACGATCTGCCGGAATCCTGTTCGGCCTGCTGCGCGACTACGTTCATCTCTTTTTCCAAGGAGGAGAAGCGCTGCATGATCTCGTGAATGCGGAGCGTCATGTTGCGAATGGTTTCGATCTGCGCGCGGGTCTGGGCGGAAAGGCTGCCCGGCTCCAGCAGCAACAGGTCAGAGTTTCCCAGCACCGAGGTCAGAGCGTTGTTCAGGTTATGCCGCATTTCGACCATGTAGCGGCCTAGAGTGGCCTGGCGGTCGAGGGTGGCGCAGGCGGTCTCAGCCGAGCGGGCGCGGGACTCGGCGCGCGAACGGTGCACCGCTTCGCTGGCGGCCAGCACCAGGGTTTCGAGCCAGTGTGGCGTTTCCAGAGAATCGCCACTGCGCAGAATGGCGATGCGAGGCCAGCGCTCGTGCACCAGCTGCGCGGTGGCAGAGTCCTGGACGACGCAAAAAATCGGCTGCCCGGTGGAATGCAGCGGCTCCAGAACGACTGACAACAGATCGCGGCGCAGATCTCCGACAATGGCGACGTCGAATACGTCGACCGCAAAGCGCGGCCACAAGTCCCCACTCAGCATGGTGAAGGCCGGGACGTTGCGCTCCATCTGCCAGCGGGCCGTGATGCGGCGCGAGAAGTCCACTTCGTCGGAAATGATCAATACGGTCGGTGCCTGCACGGAAAACTTCCTCTTCGCTTTGAACTTCTTGAACTTTGCCTTGAACCTGCCCTGCAACTTCGCTTTCAACCTGGCGGAGCCTTCTATCTTTAGGAGACCAGCTTTAGGGCCGAGCGCCGCGGCGCTTGTTCGCTCTGCGGCTAAGACTCGGTTTCCTCATCCCAGCCGGGTGTGGCGTCTGGTTCAGCGTCCGGTGCCGCAGCGGGCGCGGCCTTCTTCGCAACCGAGCCGGGCGATGCTGCCGCCTTTGGCGCCGTGCGGGATGCGCCAGCCGCCGCCGCCGAAGCCGCGAGCTTGGGCGCAGCCGCGGCCGGTTTAACGGCGGCAGGCTTCGCCGCTGCCGCAACTTTCGGTGCGGCCGGCTTGGCTTTGGCTTCAGCTTTGACTTCGGCTTTCGCTTCGGGCTCGGGCGGTTTGCCGCGGCCGAGAGCATACTCCACCGAGGCTCGCAGATCGACCAGCATGCGCAACGGCTGTCCCGAGGAATATTCCGCCTGGAACATCACTTTCCAGGACTGGCAGATTACGCGCAGGCGAATAATCGGTTCCTGGGCGGAGAACTGGGCGCGGCGGCAGTCGATGGTCTGGACGCCTTTCTCTTCCAGCTCAGTCAGCCCGTCCAGAATCGTGTTTAAGTCGCCCAGCATGAGGCGGAAGAACGACCGCCGCATGAGATAGCCGAAGCGCGTGAACGCCGTCAGGGCGACTGGCAGATAAAACAAATCTCCCGCCAGACTCTTGGCCTTGCGCCCCTGTTCCAGAATGCCGCCGTGCAACAACTCGTCGAGCGAACGGCATTTCCGCGACGCCTCGAGCACGCGGTCGAGCGAATTCAGCCACACCGGAGGCTTCAGTTCCACGTTACCCAAAACCGAGTCGAGCGCCTTGGCCACATACGCCAGATCCACTTCCGCGTCACTCAACCCGCTGGGCGCCAACTGGCTGAAATACTGCACCAGCAGAAAATCGACCTTGTCGCGAATCAGGTCGGTGCGGGGCGTCTTCGCCAGAAAGTGTTGCAGCAGGCTGACCAGACCTTCCTGGGTCACAAGCGCACTGGTTTGCAGGAACTGGCGCAACTGGTGCACCTGGATGAGCTGATCCATTTCGTCAAGCCATTGATTGGCCTGCTGGACTGAATCTTTGCCAGGCGTTTCGGCGCCGACCTCAAGATCGGCGCAAGGTTTCACGTCGATGGCGAACTCGCGCGCCAGTTCAAAATAGATGGGGTAGAGCCGCCGGGCGGCGGTCCATTGCGTGGCAAGATCCTGTACGGGTGTTGTCGGAGTCATGATTTCACGATCCAGTTGGGGACTTCCCCACGAAAGCGGGCGGCAATCACGGTCTTGCCCGGGTGATACTGCACGGCAACCACTGCGCTGACCACGTCAAACGAGCTGTCGGAGTTGCGCAAGCGAACCTCGTCGCCAAACTCCAGCGGCGTGCTGCACTCGAAAAGGACTTCCCGCGGAGTGCCAAACTCAATGACGATGCTTTCGCTGAAAGGAGCTGCCTTGGGGTCGCTGCCCTGCATGATGCGGACCAGTTGTACCGGCATGCGCACCGGCGATGAATCGGGAAAAAAACGCGCGAGCTCGGCCACGGTGCTGGCCTTCTGCGCGGCTCGTGCCGTTGCTGTGGCTGGATGCGCCAAGCGTTGCGACTCCCTGACCCAGATTCGTTTTTGCCCAGTTCAATGCGGTTGGGCTCCCCTCCTCCCGTTTAGGAAGAGCTTTGTGGGGAGCCAGAATCCGCGGTTCAGAAATGGAGGAGCAACGCGGCAGCCATCTCCTCGAACGAAAGGTCTAGTACTCGGGTGAGAGTATTTTCATCAGCTTACAGCTGGTTTTGTAAGTAGCCGGAGAACCCCGCCGAGTTCGGAATCTCACGATGAGACGTAAATCTCAGGATCGGATGGCTCCGAGTTCTTGACGGCCAGCGCAACTCGTGGCCGGTATGGCACGGAAAAAACACAACCACAGAGGACACGGAGGACACAGAGGTGCACAAGGGCCGAGAAGACTTCGTTTCCTCTGTGAATCCCCTGCGTCCTCTGCGGTAGAAGCCATGCCCCCCGATCCGGATGGTGACTGGAGGCAGAACGGGGAGAACTTTACTGCAGAGTATGGCTTGACGGACCCGCCGCAGAATGGCCGAGCCCAATGTTGTAGCGCTTGAGCTTGCGGTAGAGGGTGGCGCGGCTGATGCCCAGCATGCGTCCGGCGAGGGCTTTATCGCCGTTGACCTGTTCGAAGACGCGCTGGATGGTGGCGCGTTCAATGTCTTCCAGGTCGGTCGTCGGTATCGGAACTCGGGGCGTTTCGCGTACCGCCTGCGCCGCCGCAAGATCAGGATCGAGCACGGTCGGACGGTCCGCCGGCGGGGCGATCGCACCGCCCGCAGTGGCGCCGGTTGCGATAGCGGGGGGAAGGTCGCCTAGGTCGATGATCTGTCCGTTGCCCAGCGCGACCGCGCGCTCCACGCAGTTCTCCAGCTCGCGCACGTTGCCCGGCCAGTCGTATTGCATCATGGCCTTCATGGCGGCGCTGGTCACGTGCAAATCCGCGCCCGGCGCGTAACGCTCCAGAAACCAGTGCACCAGCATGGGAGTATCGCTGCGGCGCTCGCGCAACGCAGGAACGTAAAGCGTAACGACGTTGAGCCGAAAATAAAGATCTTTGCGGAAGGTGCCGTTCTTGTAAGCGGCTTCGAGATCGCGGTTGGTGGCCGCAATCACGCGCACGTCCACTTTAATTCTCTGGTTGCTGCCCACGGGGCGAACTTCTTTTTCCTGCAGCACGCGCAGCAACTTAGCCTGCAATTCCAGAGGCAATTCGCCGACCTCGTCGAGGAAAATGGTGCCGCCATCGGCGGCCTGGAATAATCCCTGCTTCGATTTCAGCGCTCCGGTGAAAGCGCCTTTTTCGTAGCCGAAGAGTTCGCTTTCAATCAGCGTGGGCACCAGCGATCCGCAATCAACGGCGACGAACGGGCGGGTGGCGAAGGCGCCGCGGAAGTGCATGGCGCGGGCCACCAACTCCTTGCCAGTTCCGCTTTCGCCGAAGATGAGCACCGGAGTGCGCGTATCTTTCAGGCGCGCGACCATGCGCAGAACGTCCTGAATCTTGGTGGATGATCCGATGATGCCGTGCAACTCGGTTTCCGTATCCATGCGCTGGCGCAGAAATTCGTTTTCCTCTACCAGCCGGATTTTCTCCGCCATGCGCCGCAGAAACAGCCGCAATTCTTCCAGCGGCGAAAACGGCTTGGTGATGTAGTCGTAAGCTCCGAGCTTCATGGCCTGCACGGCTGTTTCAATCGACCCGTGCCCGGTCATGAGCGCAATCTCAGTGCGGGGCAGCAGCTTTTTTACCTTTTCCAGAAATTCCAGACCCGACATGTGGGGCATGACCATGTCGGTCAGCACCATGTGCACCGGCTGCTCTTCGAGCAGCGCCAGCGCCGACTCGCCGCTCTCCGCTTCCAGACAGACAAAGCCCAGAGCCTCGCCGACAGTGACGCAGAGTTTGCGGATGGTCTGCTCGTCGTCAACGATCAGCAGACGAATGCGAAGATCTTCTTTACTTCCCGGATTATTCACTCGGCCTTCCCAAATGTCTTGGCGACCACTTCAATAAAGGGTTGCACGCGGAACGGCTTCTCCACGCAGGGAGCGCCGGTTTCGCGCAGAGTAGCGACGGTTTCTTCGTTGGCAATGTCGCCAGTAATAAAAATGATGCGCGAGGCCAG
>Ga0181537_10002018_pt1 | contig 18226 bp, 18 predicted proteins | sample PEATcosm2014_Bin_39_FD_119765 | JGI IMG/M metagenome (GOLD analysis project Ga0181537, IMG submission 119765) | Peatland microbial communities from MTU Mesocosm Facility, Houghton, MI, USA - PEATcosm2014_Bin23_10_metaG | ecosystem: Environmental > Terrestrial > Soil > Wetlands > Peat | place... | reverse complement strand
GGGCGCGAGATCATTTACGATGACCACGGCCCGGGGGAATACGTCGGCGAAATGTCGCTCGACGGCCGGCCGCGCTCGGCGTCGGTGATGACGCTGGAACCCACCACCTGCTCGGTGCTCAATCGCGACGAGGTCAAGCGTGCGATCGCTAACAATCCCGATATCGCGTTGCAAGTTCTGTCCACCCTGATCGCGCGCGCGCGCGTCGCCACCGCCAGCATCCGCAACCTGGCCCTGCTCGACGTCTACGGCCGGGTGGCGCGCCTGTTGCTCGACCTGGGCGAGGAGAAGGACGGCGTCCTGGTGATTCCCGAGCGCCTGACCCAGCAGGACATCGGCGACCGGGTCGGCGCCTCGCGCGACATGGTCAGCCGTATTTTCAAGGACTTGGTGGCGGGCGGCTACATCCGCATCGAGCACAAGGTCATCACCATCCTGCGCAAACCGCCTGAGCGCTGGTAGGAACCCTGGCCGCTAAAGCCGGATCGGGTAGCCCGGCCCTGCGGCTTCGGACGCCAAACCCAATTACGGCAATGCAATTTGGGCTTCGGCAGCGCTGCTAACGCCCCGGTCCACTGGTTGCTTCAGCTTTGTACGCAAAACTCAACTCGCTGCGGCTTGGGGCGTACGTGTGAATTTTCCACATTTTTTCCGCGGCGCGTTCCATAACGTCCTCCCCGCCCCTGACCGCATGATGCCTGCATAGCACTCGCACACCGAGTGCGCGCATCAGCACAGGAGGCGATCATGAACGAATCGTTTTTTCGCAAGTTGCTGAACTCCATCCTCGACCGCCGCGGACGCGCCGACAGCATGACGAAGTTCGCGGCCGTGATCGCAGGCGCCACCGCCTGCGCCCTCGCCATGGCGCCGATGTTCTATTCCAGCGAGCGGGTCGAATCCGGGCAGCGCGCAGCCGCGATTCACGCCGCGGCCGACGGCAACGAGGCTGGCCGCCTTCCCCCGCAATCGAAACCCGACGCCCAGGGCGTTCCGTTCGACCAGGTCCAGGCTTACTAGCCGGCCGGCCGGCCCATTTTCGACGTCGGCAACAGGATGCCCAGGTGGAAGACCATGAATTTTTCGACGCGGCCCTCGGCGCTTTTTTCGCGCTGCCCGCGGAGGGTGGCGAATCGCCGCAGGAGTCGGTTCGCCGCAGCCACGCCGGGTGCGGATTCGTGAACACCGTGCAGGAGTACCGGCGCGCAGCCGAGGCGGGAGACCGGGCGGCGCAGGAAATGCTGGGGTTGATGTACCTCTACGGCTCGCGACTCTACGGCAACGGCATCAAGCGGGATACCGCCGAGGCCGAGCGCTGGCTCGAACGCGCAGCCGCGCAGGGCAGCGTGCTGGCAAGGCAGCTTCTGCGCCGTTACGTGCAGGGCGAGACCAATCGCGGCTTGCACCAGGCTTTGCAGGCAGCCGCGAACACGGATGCGCCGCCGCGCCAGGCGCCGTTTCTCGCGTTCCCGCTGCCGGATTCGGTCGCCCCGTAGCGCACCACACCCTTTTCCTCCGGCCCGGCCCCCAACCGGGCTTTTTTTTCGCTCCGGCTCAGGTCTCGTCGGCGAGCGCCGCCAGCTGCTCGGCCTGGTGCTCGGCGCTCAAGGCCATGGTCAACTCGTCGAGATCGCCATCCATGATGGCTTCGATCTTGTAGAGCGTGAGGTTGATGCGGTGGTCGGTGACCCGGCCCTGCGGAAAATTATAAGTACGGATGCGCTCCGAGCGGTCGCCGCTGCCGATCAGCGACTTGCGGGTGGCCGCCTGCTTCGCGGCCAGCTCGCGCACCTGCTTGTCCTTGATGCGCGCGGCAAGCACGCTCAAGGCTTGCGCCTTGTTTTTGTGTTGCGAGCGATCGTCCTGGCATTCCACCACGATGCCGGTGGGCAAATGGGTGATGCGCACCGCCGAATCGGTCTTGTTGATGTGCTGGCCGCCCGCGCCCGACGCGCGGAATGTGTCGATGCGGATGTCGGCGGGATTGACTTCGACGTCGTCGATGGCGTCGACTTCGGGCATCACCGCCACGGTGCAGGCCGAAGTGTGGATGCGGCCCTGGGTCTCGGTCGCGGGCACCCGCTGCACGCGATGGCCGCCGGACTCGAATTTGAGCTTCGAATACGCGCCCTGGCCGATGATTTTTGCAATGACCTCCTTGTAGCCGCCAAGCTCCGACTGGCTGTGCGAAATCAGTTCGACCTGCCAGCGCTTGCGCTCGGCGAAGCGCGCGTACATGCGAAACAGGTCGCCGGCGAACAGCGCCGACTCGTCGCCGCCGGTGCCGGCGCGGATTTCGAGGAAGATGTTGCGCTCGTCGTTAGGATCCTTCGGCAGCAACAGCGTTTGCAAGTCGGTTTCGAGCTGGGCCATGCGTTCGCGCGCAGCCTTGATCTCGGACTCGCCGAATTCCTTCATGTCCGGATCCGCGAGCATTTCCTGCGCCGAACCGAGATCGGCCTCGACCTGCTTGTAATCGCGGTAGAGCGCGACCAGCGGCGCCAATTCGGCGTGCTCCCTGGTCAGCCGCCGATAGCTGTCCATGTCGCGGGTCACATCCTCCGCGGACAGCAGGGTGTCGAGCTCGCCAATGCGGGCGGTAAGCTGCTCCAAACGTTTTGCGATGGAATCTTTCATAGAACGGGGGGATTCGGGATTCAGGATTCGGCAACAATAGGGATGGCCGCCGGCTTAGCCGGCCGCGCTTGTGACGGCGCTACTGCTTGTTGAGCTGGAAGATTCTTGCGACCAGGTCGACGAGCTTGCCGCGCTCGCCGGCTTCCGCGCCGTTTAGCGCCTGGGTCGGCGCGTGCAGGAATTTGTTGGTGAGCGACTGCGACAATTGCTCCAGCACCCGCCGCGGGTCCTCGCCCCTGGCGAGCAGTTTGGCCGAGCGCTCGAGTTCATGACGCCGCATGCGCTCGGCGTGGTCGCGCAGTGCCCGGATCGCCGGCACCAGCTCGCGGCCCTCGACCCAGTGCAGGAAGTCGCCGACCCCAGATTCGATGATCGCCTCGGCTTCCGTCACCGCGCCCTGGCGTGCGGACAGTCCAACCTGCACCACCTGCGTCATGTCGTCGACCGTGTACAGGAACACGTCGTCCATGTCCGCAACCTCGGGCTCGATGTCGCGCGGCACGCCAAGGTCGACCATGAACATCGGTTTGCGCCGCCGCGCCTTGATCGCGCGCTCGACCAGGCCCTTGCCCACCAGCGGCAACTGGCTGCCGGTGCAGGCGACGACGATATCGAACTGCGCCAGGGTTTCCGCCACGTCCTCCAGCCGCAAACCCTGGCCGTTGAAGCGGGAGGCCAGTTGCTGCGCGCGTTCGAGGGTGCGGTTCGCCACCGCGATGCGCCGCGGCGAGGCAGCCGCAAAATGCGTCGCGCAGAGCTCGATCATTTCGCCGGCGCCGATGAACAGCACGCTCTGATCGGCAAGACTCGGGAAAATGCGTTCCGCCAGCCTCACCGCGGCGGTGGCCATCGATACGCTGTTTTCGCCGATCGCGGTGGTGCTGCGCACTTCCTTCGCCACCGCGAAACTGCGCTGGAACAGCTTGTGCAGCAAGGATCCGAGCGTGCCGGCGGCCTCGGCCTCGCGCGCCGCCTGCTTCATCTGCCCCAGTATCTGCGGCTCGCCCAGCACCATGGATTCGAGCCCGGAGGCGACACGGAAGGCGTGGCGCACCGCCTGGGTCTGCGGCAGGGTGTAGAGGTAGGGGCTCAGTTGCTGCGGTTTTAACGAGTGGTAATCGGCAAGCCAGGCTTCCGCCGCACGCGGCGTTTCGGTCGCGCAATACAGCTCGGTGCGGTTGCAGGTGGAGAGGATCGCCGCTTCGTGCACCGGGTACTGGCCGGTCAGGGCCTTCAGCGCCTGCTGCAGGGACTCGGCATGAAACGCCACCTTCTCGCGAATCGCGAGAGGTGCGGTATGGTGGTTAATGCCGAGGGCAAATAGCTGTTGCATGTCCGGTTCCGGGGCTTGTCCCAGGATGGTGCGTATTATAGCGGCGCGAGCCCGCCAAGTCAGGGAAGCGCTGGGCCAGGCCGCCAGGCGCTTTGCAGAAAAATCCCGGGTCTCAGGTCAGCGGGTGATAGACGATTTTGCGAAACGCCGGCCGTTCGGTGAGCCGCCGGTAATAGGCTTCCAGGTTCGGGCTCGCCGGCCGCTCGATGGGCACGCCGAACCAGCGGTGGATCGCGCAGCCCATCGGAATGTCGCCCATAGTCAAGTCCTTGCCGCACAGGTAATCGTTCCCCGCGAGCGCCGCTTCGACAATCGCAAGGTGGGTCGCGGTCTTGCCGCGCGCCACCTCCAGTGCCGCCGGGTCGCGCTCGGCGGGCGGGGTGCGAACCAGCGTCCAAAACACGTCGCGCAGGCCGCGCGTCCACAACACGGTCTGCTGCCAGTCCATCCAGCGGTCGGACGAGGCGCGCAGTTTCAGGTCGTTGGGCCATAGCGTTCCCGCGCCATGCCTGGCCGCGAGGTAGCGCACGATGGCGTTCGACTCCCACAGCACGAGTCCGTCGTCCTCGATGGTCGGCACCATCGCGTTGGGGTTGAGCCTTTTGTACTCCGGCGTGTTGACCACGCCGAATTGCAGCCCGGCGTCGACGCGCTCATAAGGAATGGCGATCTCTTCGCACGCCCACAACACCTTTTGCACGTTGACCGAATTGCTGCGGCCCCAGACTTTGAGCATCCCTGATTGCTCCCGGAAAACGAGTTGCGTGTATTCTACCCGCCTGCCCCGAGCCCCTCATGATCCGCGACCGAAACACGCTCGACGCCTTTCTTGCCCGGCTGCGCCGCTTCGTCGACGAGCGCTGCATTCCGAATGAGGCGCTGGTCGAGGACAGCGACGCGATTCCCGGGGACATCGTCGATGAGATGCGCGAGCTCGGGCTGTTCGGCTACACCATTCCCGAGCAATACGGGGGCCTGGGCTTCACTTCGGAGGAAATGGTGCTCGCCGCCTTCGAAATTTCGCGCAGCACGCCGGCGTTTCGCGCCCGCTGCGGCACCAATACCGGCATCGGCTCCGAGGCCCTGGTGCAGGATGGCACAGACGAGCAGAAGGCACGCTACCTGCCGCGGCTGGCGAGCGGGGAAATTACCGGATCGTTCGCGCTGACCGAGCCCGAATTCGGCTCCGACGCCACTTCGCTCGCGACTTCTGCCCGGCTCGACGGCGAACACTACATCATCAACGGCAGCAAGTGCTTCATCACCAACGCCCCGCTCGCCGGCGTGTTCACCGTGATGGCACGCACCGACCCGCAAAATCGCGGCGCCGGCGGCGTGTCCGCCTTCATTGTCGAAGCCGCTACGCCCGGTCTCTCTACCGCTGCTCCATATTTGAAAATGGGACAGGCGGGTTCGCCCGTGTCGGAAGTGCATTTCAACGAGTGCCGGGTGCCCGCCACCAGCATCATCGGCGGCAGGCCGGGCATGGGGTTCAAGACCGCAATGCGGGTGCTAAACAAACAACGGCTGCACCTTGCCGCACTCTGCGTCGGCCCGGCGCTGCGATTGCTCGAGGAAATGCTGCGCCACGCCGTGACCCGGCAGCAGTTCGGCAAGCCGATCGGCGAATTTCAGCTGGTGCAGGCGATGATCGCCGACAGCCACACGGAGATCGAAATTGCGCGCGCCATGGTGCTCGACGCCGCGACCAAACGCGACGCCGGATTGGACATCGCGCTGGAAGCGTCGATGTGCAAATACTATGCCTCGGAAATGGTGGGACGCGTGGCGGATCGCGCGGTGCAGGTATTTGGCGGAGCGGGATACACCGCCGCCGCCGGGATCGAGCGCTTCTATCGCGATGTGCGCGCTTTCCGGCTGTACGAGGGCACCAGCCAGATCCACCAGTTGAATATCGCGAAACTCATGCTGCGCAATCTTGGGGGCGCGGAAAACCATGCGTAACTTCGTAGGATTGTTCGCGGCGCTCATCCTGTGGCTGACGGCGCCGTTCGCCGACGCGCAGAATTATCCGCTCAAGCCGATCCGCCTCGTGGTGCCCTATGCCGCAGGCGGCGCCACCGACATCGTCGCGCGCGCCATCGCGCAGCAGATTTCCGGCCCGCTGGGCCAGCAGGTCATAGTCGACAACAAACCCGGCGGCGCGACCCAGATCGGCACCGACCTGGTCGCGAAAAGCGCGCCCGACGGCTACACGCTGTTAATGGTGCCCGCGACTTCGGCCACCAATCCTCACCTCTACACGAAGCTGCCCTACGATATCGACAGGGATTTCGCGCCGGTGATTCTGGCCACCATCGTCCCTGCCTTCCTCATCGTCAACGCCAGCCTGCCGGTGCATAACGTGAAGGAGCTCGTCGCCTACTGCAAAGCCAACCCCGGCAAGGTTTCGTTTGCTTCGGCCGGCAATGGCAGCGTGCTGCACCTGGGCGGCGAATGGTTCAAGATGATTAACGGTCTCGACGTGGTGCATATCCCGTACAAGGGCAGCGCACCCGCGGTGATGGATCTCCTCGGCGGCCAAGTCCAGTTCAGCTTCGAAAACCTTCCGCCGGCGCAGCCTTTCATCAAGTCGGGCCGGTTGCGCATGCTGGCGCAGGCGACGCTGCAACGCGTGCCCGGCATTCCTGACGTGCCGACGTTGCAGGAACTGGGTTATCCCGGATTCGACGCCTCGGCGTTTTTCGGGGTGATCGCGCCCGCCGGCACGCCGCCTGCCATCGTGCAGCGGCTCAACAGCGAGATCAACAAGGCGCTGGCTAACCCCGAACTGCGTGAACGCCTGCTGGCGGAAGGCGCGATTCCCGTCGGCGGCACACCGGAGCAACTGACGGCGCACATCCACACCGAAAGCGTGAAATGGGCAAAGATCATCAAGGATTCCGGCGCAAAAGCGGACTGAACGGCCGATGATCCGCGACCCTGATTCTTTCGCATCCTTCCTGCAAAGCCTGCGGCGCTTCGTGCGCGAAACGCTGGTACCCGCCGAGGAAGAATTGGCGCAGCACGATGCCATTCCCGCGAGCATCGTCGCCGCGATGGGGAAACTCGGCCTGTTCGGGCTCTCGACACCCGAGGAATACGGCGGCCTCGGCCTCACCATGGAAGAAGAAGTGAGCGCGATGTTCGAGCTGTGCCAGACGGCGCCGGCGTATCGGGCGCTGTGCTCAATCAATATCGGTTCGGGATCTCAGACCATCCTGAAATCCGGGACGCCTGCGCAACGCGAAAAATATCTTCGCCGCATCGCCAGCGGCGAGCTGATCACGGCGTTGGCGGTAACGGAGCCGGAAGCGGGCTCGGACCCTGCGTCGATGCAAGCCACGGCGCGCCGGGAGGCTAACCAGAGCTATGTCCTCGATGGCGTGAAGTGCCACGTCAGCAACGCGCCTGAAGCCGGGCTGATACTGATCTACGCCCGCACCGGCGTGGGCCCGCAGGGCATCAGCGCCTTCCTCGTCGAGCGCGGCACGCCTGGACTTGTCGTCGATGCACCGGATCGCAAAATGGGACTCGCGGGGATGCATTCCTCCACCGTGCACCTGCGTTCCTGCCACGTGCCCGCCGACAGCCTGCTGGGCGGCGCTGAGGGCGGCGGGCTCAAGTTGGCGCTCGCCGGCATCGACAAGGCGAGATTGAATGTGGCCGCAGTCTGCGTCGGTCTCGCCGACCGTCTTCTCGGCGACGCGGCCCGTTACGCCATGGGGCGTAAGCAATTCGGCCAGCCGATCGCGGATTTTCAGCTGATCCAGGCCATGCTTGCCGACTCCAATACCGAGCTTTACGGCGCGCGCAGCATGACGCTGCAGACGGCGCAGCGCAGGGATGCGGGAGAGGAGGTGACAACCGGCATTGCCGCCTGCAAATATTTTGCTTCCGAAGCGCTTTGCCGCATAGCGGATCGCGCCGTGCAGATTCACGGCGGCTCCGGTTATATTCGCGGCCACGCGGTCGAGCGCCTGTACCGCGACGCGCGCCTGTTCCGCCTGCTGGACGGCACTTCGCAGATTCAGCAACTGGTGATCGCGCGCAACCTTCTGAAACGCGAGCGGGAGCGGCAAGGAGTAAAAGCGTAAAATTCGGTTTCCGATCCGCCACATCGCGCGAGCTGAGGCCCATCGCCATCCTTCATGACCTTCATCGACAAACTGCAGGCAGCCTGGCGCGACAATAATTCACTGGTCTGCGTCGGCCTCGACCCGGACCCGGCGCGGCTGCCGAAACACCTGGCGTCGCACCCGGACGCCATTTTCGAATTCTGCCGCGACATCGTCGACGCTACCGCCGACCTGGTGTGCGCGTTCAAGCCGCAGTTCGCGCATTTTGCCGCTTTCGGCGCCACCGGCGCCTTGTTGAAGACCATCGCCCACATCCGCAGCCGGCACCCGAAAATCCCGGTGATACTCGACGCCAAGCGCGGCGACATCGGCAGCACCGCCGAAATGTACGCGCGCGAAGCGTTCGACCATTACAAGGCGGATGCGCTCACGGTGAATCCCTACCTCGGCGGCGATACCCTGAAACCCTATACCGAACGCAGGGATCGCGGCGTCATCGTGCTTTGCCGCACGTCCAACCCCGGCGCCGGCGAATTGCAGGATCTCATCTGCGGCGGCACCCCGGTCTATGAAATCATCGCCGACCTCGCGGCGCGCGAATGGAACGGCAACGGCAATCTCATGCTGGTGGTCGGCGCCACTTATCCGGAAGAACTGGGAATGATCCGGCGCATTGTGGGCGACATGCCGCTGCTGGTGCCCGGCATCGGCGCGCAAGGAGGCGACGTCGAGGCCGTGATGAAACTGGGCCGCACCTCGGTGGGTACCGGGCTTGTCATTTCGTCATCCCGCGAAATCATTTACGCGGGCAACGGGCCAGACTTCGCCGCGAAGTCCCGGGCGGCAGCAGCCAAGCTGCGCGATACCATCAACCAGTTTCGCGGGTGAGCCCGATGGCATCGCCGGACGGCCGCGGCGAGCGCGCGTCCCTGCTCTATGCCGCGATGCCCGCGGTATTCGTGCTGCTATGGAGTTCGGGCTTCATTATCGCGAAACTGGCGCTGCCCTACTCGCCGCCGCTGGTTTTTCTGCTGATGCGTTTCGCGCTGGTGCTGGTGGTGATGCTGCCGCTCGCGTCAGCGCTTCGCGCGCCATGGCCGCGCGACGGAACCCAGGTCGCACACCTCGCCGTCGCCGGCGCGCTGCTGCACGGCGGCTACCTCGCGGGCGTGTTTTGCGCCATTGCCCACGGCATGAGCGCGGGACTGACCGCGCTCATCGTCGGCACCCAACCCATTTTGACCGGGCTTGGCGGCAGGCTCATCGGCGAACGCGTAAGCCCTCGCCAATGGCTGGGACTCATGCTGGGATTCGGCGGCGTCGCGCTGGTGCTGGCCAACCGCACCGGCGGCGCCGCGGTGACCGGGCCGGGCGCCGCCCTGGCGCTCCTGGGCCTCGCCGGCATCACTGGGGGCACCCTGTACCAAAAGCGCTACTGCGGGGCGATGGATTTGCGCACGGGCTCGATCGTGCAATTCGCCGCGGCCGCCCTGGTATTGCTGCCGTTCGCGTTGCTCACCGAAACTTTCGAGGTGAAATGGACGGGGGAGCTGTTGTTTTCCCTCGCCTGGTCGGTGCTGGTAATGTCGCTGGGTGCGATATCATTGCTGTATCTGTTGATCCGGCGCGGCGCGGCGACCAGGGTGTCAAGCCTGTTTTATCTCACGCCGCCGACCACGGCGGTGATGGCGTTCTTCATTTTCGGCGAGACGCTGAGTATGCAGGCCCTGCTGGGCCTGGCGCTGACTGTTTGTGGAGTCGCAATGGTGGTGAAAAAATGAACGAAGCAACCGACATGCAGATGTACTACGCGCGGCGCGCGGCGGAATACGAGCGTTTTTATGCGAAGCCCGAGCGCCAGCAGGATCTTCCCAAGCTCATCGCCCTGGTCGCAGGATGTCTCGCCGGGCGCCGGGTTCTCGAAATTGCGTGCGGCACCGGTTGGTGGACCGAACGCTACGCGCCCCATGCGAGCTCGGTGTATGCCACCGACGTCAACGAAGAGGTGCTGGCCATTGCGCGCGCCAAATCCTATCCCGCGGACCGCGTGCGCTTTGCCATCGCGGATGCGTTCGACCTGCAAGCCATTCCCGGCGAATTCGACGCGGTGTTTGCCGGCTTCTGGTGGTCGCACCTCAAACGCGCGCAACTCGCCGGTTTTCTCGATGCGGTCAGCCGCAGGCTGGGCGGGAGCGGCAGCGGCTCGCGCGTCGTGTTCCTCGACAATCGCTACGTGGAAGGCAGCAGCACGCCGATCGCGGAAACAGACGCGGCGGGCGACGCCTGGCAGTTGCGCAAGCTCGACGACGGCTCGACCCACCGCGTGCTGAAGAATTTTCCGGACGCCAAGGAACTCAAAGCGGCGGCGCAGCCGTTTGCGCGCAAGGTCGAAGTGACCGAGCTGCCCTATTTCTGGTTGCTGGATTACGAGCTGTAAAAGTATTCGCGTCCCGAAGCTCAGGACTCGTTGCCGCCGCGGCCGTTGCGGCTGCTGGCAATCTTGCCCGAGGTCAGAAGCAGCGCGTTGAGCTGCTTCGCCATGATCAGGGAATCGGCGTACGACATATTTCGCGCCGCGCGGTGCGTCTCCTTGGTGAGCTTGACCGATACCGGGTCGAGCGAGGCAAGCGCCGCCACGTATTCCTCCGCCAGCTCGTTGAGTTCTTCCTCGTCGGAGGCAATGCGGTTAACCAGCCCCATTTGCAGCAGGCGCTGCGCAGACACCGTTTTTTTCGTAAGAAGCAATTCGAGAGCAAAGCGCGGCGCCACGCGATGGGCCAGCACCACGGTGCTCACCGCCGCCGGAATGCCGTGCCTGACCTCGAGCGCGCCGAATTGCGCGTCCGACTGTGCGAGCACGAAATCGCATGCCATCGCGATGGCGAAGCCGCCGGCAATCGCCCGGCCCTGCACCACCGCCACCGAAGGCTTGGACAAGGCCGCGAGGCGTTCGAAAATTTCGGTGAAGGCTTCGTCGTATTCCAGCACCGGACCCAGGCGATGGATGTCGCCCACCGCTGTGAGGTCGCGGCCGACACTGAAATTGCCGCCCGACCCGCGGATCACCACGCAGCGCGTATGCGGATTGCGGTCGGCCTGAGCGATCGCCAGCGCGAGCTCGCGGATCATCGAAATATCGAGCGCGTTTTCCTTTTCCGGGCGCACCAGGCGGATCAGCGTGGCGTCGCCCGTCTCCTCGACCTTGACGATCGGCCGCGAGTATTCCTGGCTTTCCTGTTCCTGGCCCTGATCCCCTTGATCCATGGCTGCGTCCTCTGGCAACGGCTCCGGCACTACATCTGCTCCCAATATTCCGCGGGATCGACGATGGCGTCAATCACCGTAAAGCGGCGCGCGGCAACCGCTTCCGCCAACGCCGCCGACAACGCCGGCAGGCTGTCGACCCTTACGCCCTGCGCGCCGAAACCGGCGGCAAGCTGGTCGAAACGCGGCGACTTGAAATCGGTGGCGGCTGCCGACATCCCCATTTTGCTCTGTTTTAATTTGATCAGGGACAGACTCGCGTCGTTCAACACTATCACGACCAGCGGAAGCCTGTGTTCGGCCGCGAGCGCGAGCTCGCCCAGGGTCATCAGCATGCAGCCGTCGCCCAACAAGGCGACCACCGGCCGTTCACGATGCACCATTTGCGCGGCGATCGCGGCCGGCACCGCGTAACCCATGCAGCCCAGTCCGTTCGACTGCATAAGCTGACCCGGCACGCGGGCCCGGATCACGTGATTGGCGAGGATGCGGTGGGAGCCGACGTCCACCGTCATGATCCAGTCCCGGGTCGCCTGGCGCGACACCTCGGCGAACAGCGCCGCGGGGCTGATGCCATGCGCGGGGCTGCGCGGGCGGACGATATGCGCCACCGCGCTTTTCAGCGCCGCAATGAGTTGCGCGTCCCAAGCCGGGGCTTGTTCGCCGCTCGCCGCAAGCTGCGTGACTATGGCAGGCACGTCGCCAAGCGCCTGCAGACCGATCGGGAAAATACGGTGCGAAGCCGCGCCCCAGTCCACGCTCAGGACTCTCGCCGATCCGGGCCAGGCATCCAGCCAGGCATCGCGCAACTCGATGGGGTCAAAACCGATCAGCACCAATAGATCGGCCGCCGCAACCAACTTCATGTTTTCCGCGTCCACTACCGGCGACAGGCCCACGCTGCCCAGACACAGCTCATCGTGCTCGTCGACGATGCCCTTGGCTTTATAGGTGGTGAGGAAAGGCATACCGCGGCTCGCGAGGAAGCGCCCGATCGCCGCCGGCGATTCGCCCAGCAGCGCGCCGCGCCCGATCAGCGCCAGCGGTCGCTTCGCGCTATCCAGCAGGTTGCGCGCTGCGGCCACAGCGGCAGGCGCCAGCACTGCCGAGGCGGCACGCTGCGGCACGAAGTCCTGCTCTGCGGCGGCCGGGCCGCGATTCAGGTCTGCAGGCACGTTGAGCAACACCGGTCCCGCTGGATAGGCGGTCGCGATATCGAGGGCCTTCGCGGTCTGCTGAGCTGCGCGCGCCGGATTGAGCCGATCCGCGTACTTGGTCACCGGTCGCGCCAACGCGACGTGGTCGAACACCTGGTGGTTGTAGATTCCGTGGTTGGCGGTCCCCATTTCGCCGCACAGCACCAGCATCGCGCTGCGTTCCTGCTGCGCGCCGGCGATGCCGGATATCGCGTTGGAAATACCGGGGCCGAGCGCGGTAATCAGCACCGCGGGCGCGGCGGTGAGCTGGTAGACCGCGTCGGCCATGAACGCGGCCGACGGTTCGGATTTGGCGAGGGTGAAACGGATGCCAGCGTCTTCGCAGGCGCGCACGGTTTCCAGCACGTCGTTGCCGGGTATGCCAAACGCATAGCGCGCCCCGTAGTTGGCAGCGGTGCGCGCGACCGCGTCTGCGACCTTGGCGTTGTCCTCAGCTTTTGCAGGCATCGTAAATGGATTTCGCAATGGGCAGCGGCTTGGGCGGAGCCGGCGGACCCGGTTTGGGCATCGCCTTCGGCATCGGCCTCGGTTGGGCGACGCGCGCCTGCGCGCCGGGGGTGATGACGCCGGGTGCAGCCATGCCCGGCGGAGTTTTATTCGGCATCGCAGCGGGTGGCATGCCGGGCAGTGCCGCACCGCGTGCGGGCGCGGCAGCGGTTGCCGCTGGCCGCGGCTTGCCGTCGTCGGCGAATTTCTGGCCCAGCGCCGCGACTTCCGCGGCGAAGCCTTCGCAGCGCGGATGCGGCGGCAATGACAGGATCGCGTGTTCGAGCTCCCGCCCGCGCCTGAACGCCAGCGATGCGCGCGCGTCCTCCTTGTTGCGCAGCGCTTTCGACAGGGCATTCCAGCGGCATTGATCGATCGCCGCCACGTCCTTGGGCGGCGTCCACGCCGGCAATTGCGTCGCCACTTTCAGCCTCACCGACACCACGTCGATGCGGCAGGCATCGCCCTCCTGCCTGGTCCAGTAATTCCAGTTCGCGCTCCAGGTGGTGTTGCTCCAGATGCGCGCCCCCGTTGCCGGATCGATCGGCGCTTTCAGCGCGGCGTCTTTTTGCGCATCCTCCAGGGTCGCGCCGTTCAATACGTAGGTCGTGACGTCGGTGCCGGACGGGCTCGCCAAAACCGGGCTCGCGGCCGACCCTTCCGGCGGCCGATTGCTGTAAACCGACTCGCCGTCCTTGCCTTTCGACACATAGCCCTGCGCCCACACGCCGGAGGCCACGCTCCCCAACAGCACGCCGCAGAGCACCGAGCTCGCGAAATCCTTGCGCCCGCTCAAGGCTTCAACTCCAGACCCATGGTGCGACCCAGCCGTTCGTAGGTTTCAAATTGCTCTCGCACGTATTTTGCGGTTTCTTCCGGCGGCAGGATATGCGGCATCGAGCCGATTTTCTCGGTGCCCGCGATCCAGTCCGCGTCGTGCGATATTTTCTGCAGTGCGTCGCGCCAGCGCGCAACCAGGCTCGCGTCCATGCCCGGCGGCCCATACAGCGCACTCCAGCCGGTGATGAGTTCCAGTTGCGGGTAGCCCGCCTCGCGCGCGGTCGGCACCCCGGGAATGTCCTTGTAGCGCTCCGGCGTCGTTATCACCAGTGCGCGCAAATGGCCGGAGCGTATCAGTGCCAGCATGGTCGCGAGATTGGAACAACCGAAATCGACCTGTCCGGCAAGCAGCGCGGCGGTGGCCTCGGCTGCGCCCTTGTACGGAATCTGCACCGCCGCTTCCTTGCCGAGTTTCAGGATGTCGAACAGCATCTGCGGCCCCATTTCGAGGATGGTGCCAACGCCGGTAGTCGAATAGTTCAACTTGCCCGGATGGTCGCGAATCGCTCCCGCAAGGTCGGCAAGTGTCCTGATCGCGGAATCGCCTTTTACCGCACAGACGAAAGGATTGAGTTCGAGCAATCCAAGAAACGTGAAGTCGTTCCAGCGGTAAGGCGGATTTCGCGTCAGCGCGGGGATGACCGCCTGCGAGCCGACGCGCGCCAGCAACAGTGTGTAGCCGTCGGGTTTCGCATCTTTCACGTACGCCGAACCGATGGCGCCGCTGGCGCCCGGCTTATTGACGACGATGACCGGCTGGCCCAAGTAGGCCGGCGCGGCTTGCGCGACGTTGCGCGCCGCCAGGTCGGAATCGCCGCCGGCGGAAAACGGTGCGACGATGGTGATGACGCGGTTGGGATAGTTCGCGGCTGCCGCGGACTGCGCGCCGGCGCCAGAGCCGAAAGCAAGCAACGCCGCGATCAATATACAGGCACGCGAATAGCGAAATCTCATCATGGGGTTTCCGGCGCTAGCGCCGGAAAGCGCGTCCTTTGGATTGGCGGGTGGGGCGGTAATGGTAATGGCTCCACGCTGCCGGCACAAGAACGATTGTCCGGCTAAGCACTTCCGCTCCCGCGCTGTAGTCGCCGTCAGTCGGAACCCGATTTGGTCATGAACACGCCCGCAAGCATCAGCGACCAGAGCAGCACGCCGAGCGCGACGGCAAAAATGTTCCAACCGCTGAGCCCCCCGTTTCTGTAGGATCCCGGCGCCAGTTCCTGGTTAATCCGGTTTACCGCCGATTGCACCGGAAGCAAAGGCAGAAACAGAAAGAAATACGGAATCAGCCAATACGGGTCAGGCAAACGGCAAAGCGCGCCCAGCAAGAAATAGTAAAGACCCAACTGCCCTGGACCCAGCAGCAATTGAACGCCGTGTTGGGCGCCGAAACCTTCGATTCGTTTAAACAGGAAATACGAAGTGAGTCCGGCAAAAAATGCGCGGACCGGCGCATTTAACTTGTCTCCTGAAACTCGGCTCGCAGCTTTCCACTGCTGGTAGAACCAGTAGAGGCCGTAAAGATTCACGGTCGCGACCGACATCAGCGCAAGCTTGACGAGCCCGACCGCGAAAAATCCGGAGGCCGGGGATTGTTGAACTTCCGCATCGTCCAGCCGGGCATCCGGTGGCGCATAAGGATTTAGCGAGGGTCGATCGTCCGATTCGATTGTTTTCTCCCTTTTTGTTCCCGCCGGCGATTGCACGCGAGCGCTGACTTGCGAGAGCGCCTAAAATGTCTTATTCCCGGCGTGACCGGGCGAGCCTCTCGACGAACATGAACGACATTGTAAAGACTATCCGCCCGGAAACCGAAAACCTCAACGTCGCGGGCTTGGATGCGATGCCTTCGCCAAGCGAGCTGAAGGCGCGGGTGCCGTTGACCGAAGCCGCGGCGCGCACCGTCGCCGACGCCCGCGCGACGCTGTTTCGCATTATCGAGCGCGAAGACCCGCGCCTGTTCATCGTGGTCGGCCCCTGCTCGATCCACGACCCGGTGGCGGGAATGGACTACGCGCGCCGCCTGCGTGAGCTCGCCGCGGAAGTGGGGGACGCGTTCGTGCTGGTGATGCGCGTGTATTTCGAGAAACCGCGCACCGTCACCGGCTGGAAGGGCTTCATCAACGATCCGCGCATGGACGATTCGTTCCATATCGAGGAGGGCATGCAAAAAGCGCGCGTTTTCCTGGCCGAAGTCGCCGAGCTGGGCCTGCCGGCCGCCACCGAAGCGCTCGATCCGATTGCTCCGCAATACCTGGGGGATCTCGTGAGCTGGTACGCGATCGGCGCCCGCACCAGCGAGTCGCAGACCCATCGTGAAATGGCGAGCGGACTATCGGCCCCGGTCGGCTTCAAGAACGGCACCGACGGCGACATCAACGTAGCCATCAACGCCATACGCTCGGCGCGCGAACCGCACAGTTTTCTCGGCATCAACCAGGACGGCGGCTCGGCCATCGTGCGCACCCGCGGCAACCGCCACGGCCACATCGTGCTGCGCGGCGGCGCCAGCCCGAATTACGATACCGCGCACGTCGCATTGACCGAGGCCGCGCTGGGCAAGGCCGGGGTTGACGCGGGCATCGTCATCGACTGCTCGCACGCCAATTCCTTCAAGAAACCCGAGTTGCAGCCGCTGGTATTCCGCGACTGCATCCACCAGGTGATCGAGGGCAATGGCTCGATCGTCGGAATGATGCTGGAGAGCAATCTCGTCGCCGGCAACCAGCCGATTCCGGACGACCGCTCGAAGCTCATTTACGGCTGCTCGGTCACCGACGCCTGCATCGACTGGGATACCACCGTCGCGGCCATTCGCGAAGCACGAACCGCCGTCGCGCCGGCGTTGCGGGCGCGCGCCGCGAAGTAGATCAGCCTCGAGTCAGCCGGCAGCCGTTTCGAGCTTCTGGATGTAGGCGCGAACGCGCTTGGCGTTGACGCCGATGTCGCTGCGCCCGACGCGTGAAGCGGAGCGGATGTCGATGCGGCTGCCGCTGCCCTCAGCCGCGACCCGGATCACCACGTCGTCCTTGAAGCCGTATAGCAGCGTGGTCGCGGTGGCCTCGATGCGCATCGCCTGCGGATCGACCGCGACGATATCCCAACCCATGCCGCGCGCCGCCGCTTCGGCTTTGGTCAGCGCCTGCGCCGGCGGCATCGGCATCGTGACGGGCTTGATGTCCGGGTAAGCCTCGGCCTGCTTCTTCTCAGTGTCAGCGTTGGGTTCGAGCGAGTTGTCGTCCTTCGCGCGCTGCGCCACGATCGCGACAAAGGTTGGCGGATTCACCATATCGGTGCTGATGTCGTGAATCGGCGGAACGTGGGATGCGACGTAGAACTGGTAGAGCGGCGGCGCCGCTACCAGGACGCCCACCACCAGCCCGAGCAGGCCGAGGGTGCGCGCCTGCCGCAGTTTCGCCGTCTGCGCCATGATGGCCGCAATGAGACCCAGCACAATCACCGCGAATGCGCCGTAGGTCGCATAACGCAGGATTTGGAAGCCGACGCGGAAATGCCACCAGTCGAAGCGGTGGCCGAGACCGGACATCACGCTGGCCATGGCGCAGATGATTCCGAGGCCGAGGGCGATTCTGGCCAGAATCAGCGCCGCGCGCGCAGCTTTACCGGGCGCTGGCGCAGTCTGTGGTTGATCGGACATTTTCCTTCCTCCGCGATTATGTGGCCGCTGTTGCGGCAAAGCCGGATTTTCGAAACGCGATTGTCGGCGAGATCGGCACCCGGCTCAAGTGACTATCGTCACCCGCCGGAATTTACTGCGCAATCCCGGCGTCAAAAATAATATCTCACCACCGCCTGCCACAGGCGCCGCTCCGGCACCGCGCCGTAGTCGCTGAAGCTTTTCCCGTTGTCGAGCTGCCATTGCAGGGCGACGTCGACTTTGCTCCAATGATAGCGTGTCTCCATCCATTGCAGCCGGCTATGGTCGATGTCGTCGTAGCGAACCATGGCCGTAAGATCCAGGTGCTTGATCATGGCGTCCTGCCAGACCGAGAAAAAAAACAGGTTGCGCGTAGTCGGCAGGTCCTGCACGTTGGCAACGAACAGCCGGTACGCACCGTAGAACGGAAGCGGCCCATGCTGCAGCGAATTCCAATCCGACGCATTCATCCCGGCGCCGTTGTATTCGTACTCCGCGGTAAAAGAGATGTTGCTGGCCGTGGTATAGGTCAGCCCGGTCGCGATACGTGAACGAAATGCCTCGTTACCCGGGATCATGAAGGCCTGCGACGCAAGCGGCGCTGAGCGGCCGCCCGACCATTCGAAATAAACCACGGTCGCGTCGTTGGCGAGCGCCGTCAGGTTCATACCGAGTTGCGGCGACTGGCCGGCGCTGCCGGACAACAGCCATT